>Ga0302184_10000856_pt1 | contig 19981 bp, 16 predicted proteins | sample I_Palsa_N3_3_FD_200233 | JGI IMG/M metagenome (GOLD analysis project Ga0302184, IMG submission 200233) | Peat permafrost microbial communities from Stordalen Mire near Abisko, Sweden - I_Palsa_N3_3 | ecosystem: Environmental > Terrestrial > Soil > Palsa > Peat permafrost | place: Sweden...
CACCGGGATCGACATCGTCAAGGAGGGGATCCGCGTCGCCGCCGGCGAGCCCCTGTCAATCGCACAAACCGACGTGGTGCTGCGCGGCCACGCGATCGAGTGCCGGATCAACGCCGAGGACGCCTCGAAGAACTTCGCGCCCGCGCCAGGCCGGATCACGACCTACGCCGAGCCGAGCGGCCCCGGCGTCCGGGTCGACTCAGGAGCCCACGCCGGCTCGGTGATCTCGCCGATGTACGACCCGATGATCGCCAAGCTGATCGTCTGGGACGTCGACCGCGCCCAGGCGACGCGGCGGATGCTTCGTGCCCTGTCCGAGTACGAGATCGGCGGGCTGAAGACGCTGCTGCCGTTCCACACCGCCATCCTCCAGACCGACCAGTGGGCCGGCGCCGAGACCTGTCGCGACCTGATCGAGGATCGCGCGTGGCTGAAGACGCTCGCGTTCACGGCCTCGCCGGCCCCCGCCGAGCAGGATGCCGGTGGCCCGGAGAAGGTCGAGCACGACTACACCGTCGAAGTCGCCGGAAGGCGCTTCGATGTGAAGGTGATCGGGCCCCCGATCGCCGCTGGACAGAACGGGAGCGTCCCCGCGACCGGTCAGGCCGCCGCGGGGGCCCGCAAGCCCTCGCGGCGAGTGCGAGCGTCCGGCAGCGGCGGGCTCGGCGGCGACACGCTGCAGTCGCCGCTGCAGGGCACCGTGCTGAAGGTCGGAGTCGAGCCGGGCGCGGCCGTCGAGGAGGGCGCGCTGATCTGCGTGATCGAAGCGATGAAGATGGAGAACGAGATCACGGCGCACAAGACCGGGACCGTGACCGAGCTTCCGATCGCGGTCGGCGCGGCCGTCGCCAACGGCGACACGCTCGTCGTGATCGCCTCGAGCGACTGATCACCGGGTGTCAGCCCGCGAGCGCCGCCAGGTTGGCGGCGTGGATGCGGCGCTGGGCGGGCGACCGCCGCCCCTCGGGAAGCGGCGCATCGCCGTCATGCACGAGCGCCTCGAGGTACGCGGCGTCCTGCTCGAGGGTCCGCGAAGCGTCATGGCGGCCTGCGGGGCCGCCATGTCCCGGGATGACCGTGCTCGTACGGTCGACGAGCGACGCCAGGCGGGCGAGCGTCTCCAGATACGCGGCCGCGGACCCGCCGGGGCTGAGCACCGGGATCTCGACCGGCGACAGGTAGTCGCCGCAGATCAGCACCTCGAGCCACGGCAGCAGGAACGCCGTCCCGTCGGCGGTGTGCCCGCCGGCGCCATACAGCTCTATCTCGGCCGCCGCGCCCGGCTCGCCGAGCGACAGGCTCCCGGGGACCGGCAGCGACTGGATGCCGCCGAGCGCGAGCGGCCGTGCCCTTGCGACATAGTGCTCATCGTCGAATTCGCGCAGCGCCCGCTGCGCGGCCCCCGGCTCGCTCGCGAGCCGCTCGGCGCTAGCGACCCCGACGCCGAGCGACGCGTCCCCGAACGCGAGCCGACCGAGCAGGTGATCCCAGTCCGCGTGGGTGCACAGCAGCCCGCTGACCGGAAAGCCGGCCTGTTCGGCGAGCGCCGGCAGCGCCTCGAGCTCGTCAGGCAACACCGGTGAGTCGATCACGAAGCCCTCCGCGCCGGAGCGCACGAGCGTGCACGTCGTCTGCCAAACGCCGCTCACGACGACGATCAGATCGTGGTGCAGCGCCCGGGCCTGCAACGGCGTGAGCAGCTACTCGACTTCGAGCAGCTTCGCCGCTTCCTTCAACGTGGTGACCTCGGCGTCTGGCTTCTTCTGGCCCGGCTCGAGCACCTCTCCGGTGCGATTGACCCAGATCACCGGGATCTTCTTCTTGATGCAGGGCTCGATGTCGCTGTGGTAGCTCGAGGCGATGTGCACCCAGCCCTTCTTGGCGCCGATGCGCCGCTCGCACTCGGTGAAATGGGCCGGGTCGGGCTTGTAGGAGCGGACCTGCTGGGCGGTCACCACGAGGTCGAAGTCGATCGGGATGTGGCGCCGGGTCTGCCCGAGCAGCTTGTCGTCGATGTTCGAGATCAGCCCGCAGCTGTACTTCTTGGCGAGCTTCTGAAGGATCGGGTTGGTCTCCTTGAACGGCGGCCACCGTTGCACCGAGTCGGGTAGGAAGCCCGAGCGCGAAGGCTCGAGCGGCCAGCCGAGCTCCCTGGCGATCTGCACGGCGGTGCGGCGCAGGACCTCGGCGTACAGCTCGTAGGAGCCGGCCTGGATCTGCTGCTGCACCGAGTGGAACAACGGCACGAGCAGGTCGCGCTCGATCGTGAACCCGTCGCGCGTGGCCTCGGCGCGGAACGCGCCGTAGGCGCCCTCATCCCAGTCGATCAGGGTGCCGTAGACGTCAAAGGTGACGAACGTGATCTGCTTGGGAATCGACATCGTTGGCTAGGTCTCGGACGCGCCATTATGCCGTGCGGCCGGTCGCGACCGACTTCCAATAGGGTTTATGCATGGATCTGCTCGAATACCAAGGCAAGCAGCTGTTCGCGCGTCACGGGATCCCGGTGCCCGACGGGCGGCCCGCGCGGACGGTGCAGGAGGCCGTCGCCGCGGCGCAGGAGATCGGCTATCCCTGCGCGATCAAGGCGCAGGTCCAGATCGGCGGCCGCGGCAAGCTCGGGGGCATCAAGATCGCCCACAACGCCGAGGAGGCGAGCGAGTACGCGCACGCGATCCTCGGGATGGACATCCGCGGCCTGACGGTCTACGAGGTGTGGATCGAGGGCGCCTCGGAGATCGCCGCCGAGTACTACGCATCGGTCGTGTTCGACCGCTCGGCGAAGGCATCGTTGGTGATGCTCTCGACCAAGGGCGGGATGGACATCGAGCAGGTGGCCGACGAATCCCCGGAGGCGATCGCCCGGTTGTACGTCGACCCGCTGCTCGGCTTCCAGGACTTTCACGGAAGGCGCCTCGCGTTCGAGGCCGGCGTCGCCGACGACGTCGTCCGTCCGGTCGCGGCGCTGCTGGCCAAGCTGTACGAGGCGTTTGTCACCGAAGAGGCGACGCTCCTCGAGGTCAACCCGCTGATCGTCACCCCGCAGCGCGAGGTCAAGGCGCTCGACGCGAAGGTGACACTCGACGGCAACGCGCTCTTCCGCCACCCCGACAATGCGCAGCTGCGCGACCGCTCAGCTGAGGACCCCCAGGAGCAGATGGCCAAGGAGCGTGGCCTCAACTACGTCAAGCTCGACGGCAACATCGGGATCCTGGCCAACGGCGCCGGTCTCTCGATGTCGACGCTTGACGTCGTCAAGGGGGCCGGCGGCGAGCCCGCCAACTTCCTCGATGCCGGCGGCGGCTCGAAGGCCGAGGCGATCACCCAGTCGGTCGAGGTGATCCTGTCGGACGGCAACGTCAGGGCCGTCCTGTTCAACATCTTCGGCGGGATCACCCGCTGCGACGAGGTCGCGAAAGGGCTGATCGAGGCGTTCGCCCAGATCCGGCCACAGGTTCCGTTCGTCGTCCGACTCGACGGAACCAACGGCGAGGAGGGGCGGGCGATGCTGGTCGAGGCTGATCTCCCGAACGTGTACATCGAGCCGACGATGGACGGCGCCGCGGCAAAGGTCGTTGAACTGGCGGGTCAAACATGAGCGTCCTGGTTGACGAGAACACGCGACTGTGCACGTCCGGCATCACCGGCCGCGAGGGGACGTTCCACACACTTCGCAATCGTGACTACGGCACCAGGGTGGTAGCCGGTGTCACTCCTGCGAAGGGCGGCCAGGACGTCGACGGGATCCCGGTGTTCAACACGTTCCACGAGGCCGTCGAGCGCGAGGGGGCGAACACCGCGATGATCTTCGTCCCGCCGCGGTTCGCGGCCGACTCGATCCTCGAGGCCGAGGACGCCGGCATCGAGCTGATCATCGCGATTACCGAGGGGATCCCCGCGCACGACGAGCTGCGCGTCTACAACGTGCTGAAGAAGAACGCGCGCGCACGGCTGATCGGCCCCAACTGCCCGGGGATCCTGTCGCCAGGCAAGGCAAACGTCGGCATCATCCCAGCCGCCTTCTTCAAGCGCGGCAACGTCGGCGTCGTGTCGCGCTCCGGCACGCTCACCTACCAGATCGGCAACGAGCTCGCGCAGAGCGGTCTCGGCAACTCCTCGATCGTCGGGCTCGGTGGTGATCCCGTCCCGGGCTCCGACTTCATCGACATCATCGGGCTGTTCGAGGACGACCCCGAGACCGAGCTGATCGTCATGTGCGGCGAGATCGGCGGCGACGCCGAGGAGCGTGCCGCGGCGTTCATCGGCGAGCACGTGACCAAGCCGGTCGTCGGCTACATCGCCGGCTTCACCGCGCCCCCCGGCAAGACGATGGGGCACGCCGGCGCGATCGTGTCCGGCTCGCGGGGAACCGCAGCGGCGAAGGCCGAGGCGCTGGAAGAACAAGATGTAAGGGTCGGACGGACGCCGACGGAGGTCGCCGAGATCGCGATCCAGATTCTCGGGGCGAGCGTCTAGGGCGTGCGAGTCCGTAGTCTTGGGGGCATGGCCACCTCCACGATCTCGTTTGCCCGCGGCGCACCTTCGCTCGACATCGTCGACGTCGAGGGCCTTCGCGCCGCCGCCGACCGCGCCTTCAAGACGGACCCCGAGCGGATGACCGCCTACGGTACCGCCGTCGGCTACGAGCCGCTGCGCGAGTGGATCGCAGAGCAGCACGGCGTCGCGCCCGAGCGGGTGCTCGTCACCAACGGCTCGATGCAGGCGGACGCGTTCCTGTTCGACACGCTCGTCTCGCCCGGCGACGTGGTGATCGTCGAGCGACCGACGTACGACCGGACGCTGCTGTCGCTGCGCAACCGTGGCGCCGACGTGAGGTCGGTCGAGCTCGAGCCCGACGGGATCGATGTGGCGGCGCTCGAGCGGGTGCTGATCGCCGGCGCGCGGCCGCGGCTCGCGCACATCATCCCGAACTTCCAGAACCCGGCCGGCTACACGCTGTCGGCCGCCAAGCGCGAGCGGCTGCTCGAGCTCGCTCGCGCGCACGACTTCGTGGTCTTCGAGGACGATCCGTACATCGCGCTGCGCTTCTCCGGGGAACCGCTCGAGACGATGCTGTCGATGGATCCCGAGCGGGTCGTGTACGCGTCGTCGTTCTCAAAGACGGTCTGCCCCGGGATCCGTGTCGGCTACCTGGTCGGCCCCGAGGAGCTGGTCGCCCGCGTTCAGAAGCTCGCGGTCAGCGCCTACATCTCGCCGAACATGGTCGCGCAGGCGATCGTCAACGAGTTCTGCCGCTCGGGCCAGATCGACGCCTCGATCAAGACAGTCAAGGCGGCCCTGCGCGAGCGCGCCGAGGCGCTGTGCGCGGCGCTCGAGCGCGAGCTGCCCGACGCGCGCTTCGTCGCGCCGGAGGGCGGTTACTTCCTGTGGATCGAGCTTCCGCGCGGGACCGACGTGGCGGCGCTGTTCGACGCGGCGTCGCGCCGCGGCGTCAAGTTCGTCAAGGGGTCGGACTTCCTGCTCGAGGGCGGTGAGTCGAGCCTGCGGATCGCGTACTCGGGGGTGACGCCGGCCGAGATCGAGGAGGGCGTCGCGCGGCTGGCAGAGGCATACCGCGAGGTCGCGAGCGCCACGGCGACGGCGGTCGCCTGAACCGGTCAACGCCCGTAGCGCTCGCGCCCGAGCACGAGCTGCTCGGGCAGCGCGGTGCGCGGCGGCGGCGAGGGGTCGGCGAGCACCGAGACGGTCTCCGCGACGCTCCACGTGATCGCGGCGACATGGTCGCCGAAGTCAACCGCGACCATCTCCTGGTCGTTGCTCGCGATCCGCCCGGCGAGCCCCGGCTCGAGCCCCGCGCCCTTGAGGTAGTGGAGCAGGTCCTCGGCTTCGTTCTCCAGGCGCAGGATCCGCACGTTCGCGTCGGGTTGGCAGTCGGACAGCGGGACCCCGACGATCCGCTCGCCGACGCGAATCGGGTGGCCGTGCGGGCAGGTGGCCGCGTCGCCGACGGAGGCCAGGACGTACGCCTCGAAGCGCGGCGTCATCGCGTGCTCGAGGTGCTCGGCCTCCTCGTGGACGTCGTCCCACGGCACGCCGACGACGTCGGTCAGGAAGCGCTCGATCATCCGGTGCCGGCTGACGACGCGCTCGGCGTGCTCGCGCCCGGCGTCGGTGAAGCTGATCGTCCGGTCCGCGTCACGCGTGATGTACGCGTCGCGCTCGAGCCGTCCGACCATCTCCGAGACCGTCGGCGCCGACAGCTGCATCGCGCGCCCGACGTTGGCCGCGGTCATCGGCAGGCCGGCCTCGTGCAACCAGAACAGCGACTGCAGGTACTCCTCCTCCGCTTGCGTCGCGTGGTCTGCTGGCACCGTTTGAAGATCGTAGCGGGCCGTCATCGCCGCTCCCGGTGGGCGCCGGCGCCGCCCCAAGCTCTACGATCGCGCCCGTGACGTTGCCGCTGAAGCCGCCGATCGAGCCTCAGCTGGCGCGGGGCAAGCCCGAGTTGCCGATCGGCGAGCAGTGGGAATACGAGCCCAAGTACGACGGCTTCCGCGCGATCGCGTTCGTCGACGGTGACCAGCTCGTGCTCCAGTCCCGCGGCGCGAAGCCGCTCGGGCGCTACTTCCCGGAGCTGCGCTTTCCGCCCGGGGAGTACATCCTCGACGGTGAGATCGTGATCGACGGCGCCGGCGACGAGCAGGACTTCGGCGCGCTCCAGCAGCGGATCCACCCCGCGGCATCGCGGATCGCGATGCTGGCGGAGTCCACGCCGGCCAGGTACATCGCCTTCGACCTGCTCGCCCGCCGCGGCGAGTCGCTGCTCGGCCGGCCGCTGGCCGAGCGCCGTGCGCTGCTCGAGGACCTGGCGCTGCCGGACATCGCGCTCACGCCGACGACGCGCGACCCGGCGCAGGCGCAACCCTGGCTGCTGCACGGTGAGGGCGTCGTCGCCAAGGACCTACGGGCGCCCTACCGCCCCGGCGAGCGCGTCGGGATGGTCAAGGTCAAGCGCGTGCGCACGATCGACGCGGTTGTCGCCGGCTACCGCCCTGGCAAGGAGCAGGGGACCGTGGGCTCGCTGATTCTCGGTCTCTACGACGCCGCCGGCAGCCTGCACGTGGTCGGGCACTCGTCGGGGCTGAGCGCCCCGGAGAAGCGGGCGCTCGTCGCGCGCCTGGAACCGTACGAGACGGGTGAGCGCGGGCACGGCGATCCGAGCCGCTGGAAGAACGAGAAGGACCTGGAGTGGATCGCGCTCCGGCCCGAGTTGGTCGTCGAAGTGACGTTCGACCACGCCAGCGGCGGCCGGATCCGGCACGGCACGAAGATCCTCCGCTGGCGCGAGGACAAGCCGCCCGGCGACTGCCGCCTTGAGCAGATGAACGCCTGAGCGCCCCATCTGTTTCGAACGCGCGAGCCCCGGCGGGTCGATGGTCACAACGCCGCGACGACCACAACTCCACACACCCCCACCTGCTCGGAGGGGTGTGCGGAGTTGCGGTATCCCAGACGACCTCAATCCCACTACCCCCCTGATTATCGACGGGGTGTGCGGAGTTGTGGTCGTGCCCGAGCGAACTTCGTGAGCGCTGGACTCGACCCTCGGAGCTCGGCGATTCGGCGCGACGCAGCCGGTTTCTGGCGGTTTTCGGGCCGCCGACTTGCGGGCCAATGCTGACCTCAATCGGGGCTACGGTACGGCCACCTGTCAGTCACCAGAAGGGAGCAGCGATGCCCGAGCGAGACGGTTACATCCCCGGCGTGCCGTGCTGGGTCGACACGAGCCAGCCCGACCCCCAGGCGGCGGTCGCCTTCTACAGCGAATTGTTCGGATGGGAGTGCGAGAACGTGAGCACGTCCGAGGCGGAGCCGCCGTACTTCATCGCGCGGATCCGCGGCGGCGACGTCGCCGCCGTCACGTCGATCGCGCCGGGCGCTCCGGCGGTCGCGAGCTGGAACACCTATGTCTGGGTCGAGAACGCGGAGGAGACCGCTCGGCGGGTGTCCTCGGCGGGCGGCACCTGCCTGGCCGAGCCGTTCGACGTCGGCGACGCGGGCCGGATGGCGGTGTTCGCCGACCCCGAGGGGGCGCTCTTCAGCGTCTGGCAGCCGGGGCGCCACCGCGGAGCCCAGATCGTCAACGAAGCCGGAGCACTCAACTTCAACGGCCTCGACACCCGCGATCCCGAGCGCGCCCGGGAGTTCTACGGCGCGGTGTTCGGGTGGGAGACCTTGCCGATCGGTGGCGGCGTTGAGATGTGGACGCTTCCGGGGTATGGCGACCACCTCGAGCGCGACCGTCCGGCGATCCGCCAGGAGATGGCGGCGGTCGGGGCGCCCGCAGGGTTCGCGGACGTCGTCGCCTCGATGAGCCCGATTCCCGACGGCCAGGACCGTGTCCCGGCGCGCTGGAGCGTGACGTTCGCCGTCGACGACGCGGACGCGATCGCCGCGAAGGCGAGTGAGCTGGGCGGCACGGTCGTCGTGCCACCGTCCGACGCGCCGTGGGTGCGGATGACCGTGCTCGCCGACCCGGGCGGCGCGATCCTGACCGCCAGCAAGTTCGTGCCCTCGAACCGGACCGTCCCGGCGCCCGAGCCCGCACCGGCGCGCGCGGCATAGACGCCCTCAGGAGGACTCTCGGCCGGGCCGGGCGCGGCTTGGCTGGACGCGCTTGGCCTCGCCAGGCATCTTCTTGAAATTCGGCGGCCAGGGGGCGTCCGGCAGGCCGTTCTCCTCGTCCACGCGAGCCTGCTCGAGCAGCTTCGCAAGCGATCCGGCGCGCGCGTCGATCCTCGCGCTCGGATCGCCGACGGTGCGCAGGCGCTCGGGCACGGTGTCGAGCCGCAGCTCTGCCGGCTCCACGTCCGGCACCTCGTCCCAGCTGAGCGGGGTGGAGACGCGTGCGTCACGGGTCGGGCGCACGCTGTATGCCGACGCGACCGTGCGGTCGCGGGCGTTCTGGTTGTAGTCGATGAACACGCCGTGGCGCTCCTCCTTCCACCAGCTGGTGGTCGCGAGCTCGGGAATCCGCCGCTCGACCTCGCGGGCGAGCGCGACGGCAGCGCGGCGCACCGTCACGAAATCGTGCTCGGGGACGATCCTGACGTTGATGTGGATCCCGCGCGAGCCGCTCGTCTTCGGGAAGCCGACCAGGGCGTGGTCGGCGAGCACCTGCCCGGCGACAAGCGCCACCTGGCGGACGTCGTCCCAGGCCGCCTCCGGAGTCGGGTCGAGGTCGATTCGCAGCTCGTCGGGGTGATCGAGGTCGGGTAAGCGCGCCTGCCACGGATTCCAGTCGATCACTCCGAGGTTCACCCCCCACACGAGGTGGGCCGCGTCGTTCGGCAAGAGCTCCCTGGCCGTGCGGCCGCTGGGGAAGGTCACGAGCGTCGTCTGTAGCCAATCGGGAGCGTTGTCCGGAATCCGCTTCTGGAAGAACGGCTCGCCCGCCGCGCCGTCGACGAATCGCTTGAGCACCGTCGGCCGGTCGTGCAGATGATTGATCGCGGCGTCGCCGACGGCCAGGTAGTAGTTGACGAGGTCCAGCTTCGTGTGCCCCGCCTCCGGGAAGTAAACCTTGCCGGGGTTCGACACGCGGACCTCGCGTCCGGCCGCATCGACAAGCTCGTAATCGGTCTTCGCCATGGACTGACAGGATGACGGCCTGAGATGGTCGCCGGCATCCCCAGCGAGATCCTCGTCGCCCCGGACAGCTTCAAGGGCACGTTCACGGCGGCCGAGGTCGCGTTTGCGATCGGCCGCGGCCTGGCGGGCCGCGGCCGGCCCGTTTCGCTGTGCCCGCTGGCCGACGGGGGCGAGGGCACGCTCGCCGCGCTCACCTCAGCGCTCGGACTCGAGCTGTGCGCGACGACGGTGCACGATCCGCTCGGGTGGCCGGTGGAGGCGAGCTTCGGGCTCGCCGGCCGGGTGGCTGTCCTGGAGACGGCCGCGGCGAGCGGGCTCGGCCTGGTCGCCGAGGCGGAGCGAGACCCACTTGCGGCGAGCACGTATGGCACCGGTGAGCTGATCGCCGCGGCGCTCGAGGCCGGCGCCCGCACGGTCTACATCGGCGTCGGCGGCAGCGCCACGACCGATGGCGGCGCCGGAGCGATCGAGGCGCTGCTCGCCGCCGGCGGGATCGGCGACGCCCGGCTGGTCGTCCTCTGCGACGTGCGCACGCCGTTCGAGTCGGCCGCTCGCGTGTTCGCGCCCCAGAAGGGTGCGAATGCGCGTCAGGTGCGCGCGCTGACCGCGCGCCTGCAGCGCATGGCTGCGCGGCTTGGACGCGATCCGCGCGGACTGACCTTCACCGGCGCCGCCGGCGGTCTCGCCGGCGGCCTGTGGGCCGCGTTCGAGGCCGAGCTGATCGCGGGCGGGGCGTTCGTGCTCGACGCGGTCGGCTTCGACGAGCGCATGCGCGCGGCCCGAGCCGTCATCACCGGCGAGGGGCGAATCGACCGCCAGAGCCTTGCGGGCAAGCTCGTCTCGGAGGTCGCGACCAGGGCGCGCCAGAACGGCGTGCCGTGCAGCGCCGTCGTCGGCCGGCGCGAGCTCGACAGCTTCGATCAGCGGATCCTGGACCTCCAGGTGATCATCGAGGCGGGCACGCTCGACGCCCTCGAGGCGGCCGGTGCCGAGCTCTCAGATCTGCTCTGAGGGCGGGCCGGCGAGGCGGTCAGTGGCGGAACGCCTCCTTCCGGGCGCCCGTGTGGCTGGGGATCGGCGCCGCGAGCGACTCGAGGTCGTCGGTCAGCTCGTGAATGTGGCGCAGCAGCAGCTCGCCCATGTCGTGCGTCATCCCGGCACGGACGACGATCCGCAACACGCTCAGGTCCTGACGGTTCTCCGGGAACGTGTATGCGGGGACGAGCCAGCCGCGCTCGCGCAGGCCCCTCGACACGTCGAACACGGTGTACTTGTGGACGTCTTCGTTCAGGGTGAACGCGAACACCGGCAGCTCGTCGCCGCGCGTCAGCAGCCGGTATGGACCGAGCTCGGCGATACCCGCGGAGACCTGCGTGGCGACGTCGCGGGCGGTCGCGATCACGCGAGTGAAGCCGGCGCGGCCCAGGCTGACGAAGTGGAAGTACTGGGCGATGACCTCGCTGCCCGGCCGCGAGAAGTTCAGTGCGAACGTCGGCATGTTGCCGCCGAGATAGTTGACGTTGAAGATCAGCTCCTCGGGCAGCGCGGTCTTGTCGCGCCAGACCGCCCATCCGACCCCCGGGTAGACGAGCCCGTACTTGTGGCCCGAGGCGTTGATCGACTGCACCCGGGGGATCCGGAAGTCCCACTCCAGCTCGGGCTGGATGAACGGCGCGACGAACCCGCCCGAGGCGGCGTCGACGTGCACGGGTACATCGATCCCGCGCTCGGACTCGAGCGCGTCGAGCGCCGCCGCGATCTCCTTGACCGGCTCGTAGCTGCCGTCGAACGTCGAGCCGAGGATCGCGACGACGCCGATCGTGTTCTCGTCGCACTTGGCCGCCGCCTCCGGTGCCCCCAGATGGAACCGCTCGCCCTCCATCGGCACCGGCCGCGGCTCGACCTCCCAGTAGCGGCAGAATTTCTCCCAGCACACCTGGACGTTCGCGCCCATCACCAGGTTCGGTCGATCGGCCGGCTTGCCCTGGGCCTGTCTCCGCTTGCGCCACTGCCACTTCAGCGCCATCCCGGCGAGCATCGCCGCCTCGCTCGAGCCGGTCGTCGAGCAGCCGGTCGCCGTCTCGCTCTCGGGCGAGTGCCACAGGTCGGCGAGGATGTTCACGCAGCGCGCCTCCAGTTCTGCCGTCTGCGGGTACTCGTCCTTGTCGATGATGTTCTTGTCGGCCGTGTCGGCCATCAGCTTCGTCGCGGTGGAGGGCATCCACGTCGTCACAAACGTCGCCAGGTTCAGGCGCGCCTGCCCGTCGAGCAGCAGCTCGTTGGTGATCACGTCGTACGCGAGGTCGGGATCCATCCCGTGCTCGGTCAGCCGGTGGCAGGGGATGAACGCGTCCATACCGTGGCGCTGGACGGTGGCCGGGATCGTGTCGCGGCATTCGTCGCCAATTGCCTGGTGGGTGAGCGGCATCGAATCTCCTCTGTTGCGTCGTTGAGCGCTGATGAACTTACCGATCGCGACTTACCTCCGGGGAGCAGTCCGGCGGCCGCTGGCATCCGAGCTCCAGCAGATGGCGCTCGAAGGCCGCCCGGTCGCGCCGCGCGTCGAACGGCTCGCTGCCATCGCGCAGCAGCGCCTGCAGGCGCTCGAGCTCGTACAGCATCGTCAGCTTGCCGGGTGGGTCGTCCCATTCGCCCGAGTCGTAGCGGGCTACCCAGGCCGCCGTTGCGGCGAGCGCCTCGAGCTGGATCGAGTCCTCCCACCAGCGCGCGCGGACCCCGAGCCGGTAGCGGCTGCGAAGCCCGCACACGTCGGTCCACAGCCGCTCGAACCAGATCCAGCGCTCGCGCGGGTACAGGCCACGCCAGTCGAGCGGCCAGCGACGGCCTTCGTCCTCGAACCACTCCGGTTCGCATGCGTCATCGCCGGTCGAGTCGCCGTCGGACATCACCGTGCTCCCGTCGGACGCGCCAGCGCTCGCAGACGCCGGTCCTCGAACCACCGTCGCAGCCGGACTCGCGCCGGCGGCAGACGTCCGTACAGCAGCAGCGCCGAGCCATCCGGCAGTTGCCGCAGCGCCTCGGCTGCAACCAGCGGGCGCCGGCGCCGGCCACTCGAGCGGCTCGTGCCGCCCGCGCCACTCGTGCGTGTGAGCTCGCGTGCCTCCTCCTCCCCCACGAGGGCGGAGAAGTAGCGCAGGGTGTCGAGGTCGGCGACGCCCGGCAGCAGCATCCGCGCTCGATGGCTGTTGACGACCGTCTCCGCCTGCCCGCCATACCGGCTGCGAGCCTGCGCGAGGTCGTGGAAGATCGAGACGAGTTGGATGTTGTGGCTGGGGGCGGTCGACGCGATCTCGGCCAGGTTCGGCAGCGGCGCCACGTTGCCGGCCTCGTCGAGGCACACGAGCAGCGGCCGGGCCAGCTGCCCGCCCTCGGCGTTCGCCCGCTCGTAGGCCCGGTCCACGACCTCCGACAGGAGCGCCAGGAAGATCGGGCGCAGTAGCTTCGAGGCCTTGGCGTCGCCGATCAGGTAAAGCGAATTGGGCCCGTCGAGCAGTCGGTCCGCGGTGATCTCGCAGCCGGCCGCCGACCTCGCGACGCGAGCGAACCGGTAGGCGCGAAGCAGCGCCTGCACGGTCCCCTCGATCGAGGAGCGCGTACGGTCGGCCTGTGCCTCGAACGCACGCGCTGCCTCGTACGCCGAACTGGCGTCGCGCCGCTCGCCGTCGTCGCGGGCCTGCGCCGCGGCCCGCTCGAGCCCGTCATACAGCGCTCGCGTCCCCTGTCCGTACGCCCACGCCACCAGCTGCTCGATGCGATGTCCGCCTCGTGCTGCGGTGTACAGCAGCGGCGCGAGCCGCTGCTCGGCGGCCACGGCCCAGAAGTCGCCTCCCTCGACGCCGCGCTGGTCGAGCTCGCCGGCCGCGGCGATCCGCCAGGCGACCTCCAGCGCTCCGTCCCACGTCCCCGCGGCGTGCAGCGGCGACCAGGTGTGGGCCGCGGCGCCGCTGAGCCCGAATGGATCGAACACGAGCGCCTCACCCAGCTCGGCGCGCCGGCGCAGCGTCACCCCGAGCAGGTCGGTCTTGATTGACGAGGCGATCGCGGGACCCGGCCACTCGAGCAGCGCCGGGATCGCAACGCCCGCCGACTTGCCCGACTGCGGCGGCCCGAACGCGATCACGGCGTGCCGCCGCTCGGCGTACAGCAGCCGGCCGCGATGTCGCCCGAGGGCGAGCCTCGCAGAGCTGCGGCGATCGCCTCGGCGCCGGCTCAGCGCTCGCAGCTGACCACCAGAGGCCCAGCGGGCGCCGTCGCCTCGGCCGCCTGCGAGCCTGGCGAGCAGGCGCACCGCGGCGAGCCCAACCGCGCCGCTCGCAGCGGCGAGCGCTGCCAGTGCACCGTAGAGGGCCTCGGTGCCCGGGAGTCGCAGCCGCGCCGGGGTGGGCCACGCGCTCGCTGGGTGTGAGAGCCGGCTCGGCAGTCGCCCCAGCACCGCGAGCAGCTGGGCGAGCGGCATCGCCGGCCAGCCGCGCCCGAACAGCGTCCCGGCGATCCCGCCCCAGAGCCAGACGAACAGTGCCGCGCTCCCGAGGATCGCGGCCCCTCCGATCGTCACGGCCTCGACCGTCCCGAGCTCGCCGGCGCGGTCCGCGGTCATGTGAGTCCCCGGTCGCCCGTCATCGACCGTCGCCCGCGTCGATGCTCATGCCCGTGTCGGTGTCGGTCAGCCGGGCCTCGATGCGCGAGCGGTAATGCTGGACGACGAACGAGCGTGACCCGACCCGCCACAGCGCCTGACCGGCGGACAGCTCGGACAGCAGGCGCGCCTCGGTCGCCGACAGGCCCAGCAGCGTCCGCGTCAGCTCGACCTGGCTCTCGTCCTGGTGGTAGATGACTCGGGTCGAGGCGTCCGCGATCAGTCCCTCCGCGATCCGTGCCGCCCGCGAGCCCGCATCGCCGGCCGCCTGCAGGTCGCCCAGCTTGTGGAGCACGACGAGGTTCATCAGCCCGAACTGGCGCGCAAGCTTGAAGTTCGCCTGGAACCACTCGCCGAGCCCCGTGTGCTGGATGATCTTCCACGACTCGTCGGCGACGCTGATCAGCCGCTCCCGCCCGGGACGCTCGGCCATCCGGGCGAGCAGCGCGCTCATCCAGGCAGTCGCGCAGGCCATCAAAATCCCGACCGCCGGTGAGTCGCGGACGGCGTGCAGGTCGAGCACGAGCAACCTCGCGTCGAGCTCCAGGCCCGGCGTCGTGGGACCGTCGAACATGCCGCGCAGCGGGCCCTCGCACAGGTCCTGCAGCGCCAGCGCCGCGCGCCGCGCGTCGGCGGCGAGCCGCTCGGGCGTGGTCTGCAGGCGCTCGGCCATGTCTGCAGGCGGCGCGAACATCACCTCGGCGATCTGCGGCAGCGTCGGCACGGCGGTGCAGGCGTTGACCGCCCGCAGCGCCTCCCGGAGCGCCGCCGCCTCGATCTGATTGACCCGCTCGCCGATCGCGGTGGTCGCGATCGCGCGCAGCAGCTCGACCTGAGCGTGCTCCTCGGGTCGGGCCTCCAAGGGGTTCAGGCGGACACCCCCGCCCGGCACGAGCGCGATCGGCGTAACCCCCACCGCCCGGCACAGCGGTCCGTACTCGCGCTTGACGTCGAGCACGAACGCGCGGCGCCCGAACACGAGCATGCGCCACAGGAAGGTCTTGACGAGCGCGCTCTTGCCCTGGCCGAGCTTCCCGATCACGATCGCGTTTGGGTCGTCGAGGACGCCGTCGGCGTACAGCACCCACGGGTCGAAGCAGAACGCGCCGCCGGCGGCGTCGCGACCGATGAACGCGCCGCGACCACCCAATCCGGCGGCCGCCGCGAACGGATGGATCGCCTGCGCGTGGCGCGTCGTGAACCGGTGCGCCGGACGCTCGGCGCCGACGCGCGTCATCGGTGCAGCTCGGGGAGGCCGGTCGGGTCTGGCGTTGCGCTTACGTCGACGAACAGGCCGAGCAAGATGGCACCTCAGTTCAATTGGCATCGGCTGATACGAGTAGGCTAGCCAAGCGACAGGCCATTTTGTTAGACTAGTTTGGATTATTTGTGTCTCAATTAGCCTACGTTTGACCCGATAGCGAGGCAGGCCGCGAGCGCCTGCGGGCGCTGGTGTCCGACTACCACCCAGCGCTCCGACCAGCCCCAACGCCGGGCTCAGCTGACCCCGAACTCCCGCCGCTCGGCCTGCGTCAGGGAGCGCGTCACTCGCGTGCGCGCGAGCGCCAGCAGCGCGGACGGGCTCTCGCAGTCCGTACACGCATCCCATTCCCGCACGGTGACGCCGGCGTCCCAGGTCAGCAGATCCTGGCTGTTCGCTGTGAACGCGAGCCCCTGAGGTGGGTCTGGTAGCGGGATCGTTCGCAGCTCCGTCAGCGTCCGCGCGTCGTAGATCCGGGCTATCAGGTCCAGTCCCGCGGTCGCCAGGTAGCGGCCGTCCGGGCTCCATGCGACAGCCTGGGCGCTCTTGGTGCTCGCGTTGAGCGAACTCAGGCGGCCGGTCAGCGGCACCGAGCTCACAAACACCGTCCCGTTCGAGCTCGCGAGCGCGAGGCGGCGGCCGTCTGGGCTGAAGGCGAACGAGTTGACGGAACCGGGGATCTGGATCGACCCTCCGAGACGGTGGCCGGTGGCGACGCTCCAAACCGAGACTTGCCCGCACCACGTTGCCGTCGTGACGCTGGCGCCCGACGGACTGAACGCCCAGTCCGCCCAGTTACAGGCCGCCGAATCGGCGGCGATCACTCGGCGATCGCCCGTGCGAAGGTTGATCAGCTCGAACTTTGCCGGATTGCCGGGGTGATAACCGCCAATCGGGATGACGCCTTGCGCGATCACGTCACCACGCGGTCCGATCACAGGATCGGCGCCGGTTCCGTTCGGGAACGTGATCGTCGACAGGACCCGGCGTGCGCCGACGCTCCAGACATGGAGAGGCGCACTCTGGACCGCAGGTCCGCCCGGCCCGGCGGCCGCCACGGTCCCGGACGGCGACAACGACGCCGCGATCGCGTTGACACCCCGGGACAACACGAGCGGCGGGGACTGCTCGCGACCCTGGTTGGAGAAGCGCTCGACCACAACCCCTTCGCCTCGCCCTGGTCCCGGGTTGGCGATCACGACGAACCCGCCCCGAGTGATCGCAAGCTGAGCAATCGACCCGGCCCGGATCGTGCGCAGCAGACCCCGGCTCCTGGTGGTGAAGGCCTCGGCCGTGCCGTCTTGCGAACTCGTCAGCAGCAGCCGATCGTCGGGCGAGATCGCAAGCCCGAGCACGGTGCTGGTCGAGGCGGAGTAGGACTGGACCAGCCGACCGGTGGCGCCGTCGACCACCCCGGCCGAGCCGTCCTCAAACCCATACGCGAGGTATCGGCCGTCGAGGCTCCAGGCAACATCACCGACGTTTTCGAATGGATCTCGGATCGGATGGAACGACGGATCGACCGCGAGCGTGCGGCCGTTGAGCAGCTCGACGGTGCCGGTTCCGGCCGCAGATTGAAAGCCGACCGCGAGCTGCTTGCCGTCCGGCGCGTAGGCGAGGGCGTAGGCGTCCTGGAGTTGCAACTTGGCAACGATCCGCCGAGTGACGTAGTCGTAGATCACGATCCCCGAGCTCGCGGGCTCCCCACCGGAGAACGAGAAGGCGAGCAACCCGGGCGGCCCGAGGGCCAAGTCGGTGAGGTTCGCGAGCGGCAGGTGCGGCTGCTGTGTCTTCGCGCGACCGGTCTCGTAGTTCCAGATCACCAGGCGGCCGAGCCGACCGACCACCGCCATCAGCGGCGCGGAGGGGTCAAAGACGTCACCCCCCAATGCCGGAACCACCGGACCGCGGCGTTCGAGCGCCGCCGTGACGGGATTGAGCACCACGAGCCTGTCGCCGACGGCGCCGGCCAGCACCGGCGTGCGCGAGGGCGGATAGGCCAGCTGGGTCGCCGGGTCGTCGCGCGAGCCAACCGTTACCACCCGCTCGAGCTCGCCGGTTGTCGCGTTGAAGAAGCGCAACTTGCCGTCGCACAGGCCCTCGGCCACGATGTTGCTTCCGGGCGCGGGATCGAACTGCGGGTTGTCGGTCCCGCAGCTCTGCTGCCCGGCGGGCGCCAGTCGGTAGCGGATCATCGAGGCATCCAACGCGGCACGCAGCGCGAACATCGTCCCCGTGGGTCCGTAGGTTGCGTCCTTGCGGACCGCGGCCATCGCCAGCAGCACGGCTCGCTCGGGATCGACCGACAACTGTGACTCGCTCAACACGGCCAGCCGCTGAGCATTCGCGTTCGACTCTGCTTTGATCGCATTCTGGCGGGAGATGAGCGCGAACACGAGCAGCGCGAGCGCGACTACGAGCATCCCGCTGACGGCCGCCGTGAGTGTCCGCTGGCGACGGACTGCGGCCTGCCGCGCCGCCAGCAGGTATTCCTGCTCTAGCGTGGTCGGGCCTGGCTCCTTACCTGCTCCCGCCCCGAGCCAGCGCTCCGCGTCAGCCAGCTCCGATCCGCGAAGCAGAGCGCCGTGGTCGCGGCCGGCGTCGTCCCACTGAATTGCCCGCAGCGTGATCCGCGTGTGCTGGTGCTCCCAATCCAGGTCGGTCTCGATCGCGGCGATCACGCGATCGATGACCGGCGTGCCGTCGCTGACCGGAATCCAATTCAGAAACCGGATCTCCGGCGGGATCAGGTGATCCGGGACGGGCCGCAGAGACAACGGCACGATTCGCTTGTTCAAGGCGGACGCGTGCGCCACCTCTTGCTCGCAAAACTCGGAGTCGACCGACGCCGGGCTGATCACGAACACGAACGCGTCACTACCTTCGATCGCGCGGCGCAGCGCCTCGGGAAACCGCTCCGCGTCGCGGATCCCGTCGACGTCGATCCAGACGTCCTTGCCGCGACCTTTCAGATCGTCGGCCAGCCAACTCACGAACTCCGCGTCACTGCGAGAGTACGAAACGAATACGTCCGCCATCTCCGGTCCTGGTCGCGGGCCCCGGTGCGCCTCGTTGCCGCCTGATGGGCAGGTTAAGAACTACCATGGGGACGGTCAAGCGGCGCTCCTTCCTCCCGCCTCATCGCAGCCCCCGCGCGAGCGGCAGCGTGAACGTGAACGCGTCGGCCTGCTGGCCGTACATTCGGTGCAGCTCGAGCCTAGCCCGCGCCGCCTGCTCGAGGACGGTCGCAGACGAGCGCCGAAGCTCATCCGGATCCCGGCCGGTGACGGTTACGAAGCCGGCGAGTCGCACCTCGCAGTGCCCGGCGGCAAGCTCGGCCTCGCGCCTGATCGCCGCCTCGTGAGCCTGGCGGTGACGGGCGGTCTCCGACTGCCCGAAGCGATGGCGCAGCTCGCTGTCGGCGCGGTCGCGCGTGATCGCCGCCTCCACCTCCCGCGTCGATCGCTGCGGCGGGATCGGCTCGAACGACACGGCGACCGTCCGCGCGACGCTCGAGCTGCCGAGCAGCGCGTCCATGAACATCGCCGAGACCTCGATCCTGGGCCAGCCGGCGATCCAGTAGGTGGCGTGGTGAGCGCCGTCGCTGCGGTAGTGATCCCACGCCTCCGCGGCGGCCAGGGGCCAGGCGTTCGTTGCGCTGAGCCCGTCGCGCTCCTGATCGACCGTCTCCAGCGCCGCCAACTCCGCCCGGCAGAATGGGTCGAACGCGGTCCGCAGGACGCGCGCCAGCTGGCCCGGGCTGAGCGCGCCGAGCACCACCACCTCCGCCGCCTCGAGCGCGCGCGCCACCCGCGTTGCCTCCTCGACGAGCGTGCCTTCGAGGGCCGGCCCGCGCCGCTCGCGGCCGCGACCGGCGTCGACCTGCACCGCGATCAGGATCTCGTGGTCATGGGTCACCTGGGCGCTCCTCCCGATCAGCTCCAGGTAGGAGTCGATCATCGCCGCCCCGCGCAGCGGGATCGCCGGGTCGCGCGCGTCGTGGAGCCAGCGCGCGAGCTCGTCGCCCTGAGCCGGCGCGGTGCGCTCGACCCACTGGATCCGACGGATCGCCGTTCCGGCGGCGCCCGCGAGCACAAGCCCCCAGCGGGCGAGGCGGCGCTCCTGCGTCTCGGGGTCGAGCAGGGCGAACGACGGGACTCGGCAGGCGAGCGCCAGCGTCAGCCGGCTGCCCCGGCGCTCAGACAGCGCACCCAGCCGCCGCTTGCCGTACTCGATCGCGACGATCGATACGCCGCGCAGCGCGGGCGGAGGCGCCGGCTAGGGGTCGACGACGGTTGCGCCCGCGCCGGGACGGCGTCGCATCCCACGAAGCGGAGCCGGTGAGCGGAAGCCGAGCCGGCCCCTGGCGCGACGGAGCACGTATTGACCGGCGACAGGCGACCACTCCTCGAGCGTGCGACCGGCGACGGGCACCGTCGAGGTCACGAGCG
>Ga0302184_10000857_pt1 | contig 19955 bp, 17 predicted proteins | sample I_Palsa_N3_3_FD_200233 | JGI IMG/M metagenome (GOLD analysis project Ga0302184, IMG submission 200233) | Peat permafrost microbial communities from Stordalen Mire near Abisko, Sweden - I_Palsa_N3_3 | ecosystem: Environmental > Terrestrial > Soil > Palsa > Peat permafrost | place: Sweden...
GAGCCGGCGTTATCGCTCGCAACGCGGGCTCTGATCGGCCGATCCGAGATCTCCTCGAGCAGCAGCACGAGCGCCCGTGTTGCGATCCCCTGCCCCCACTGGCTGCGGTCGATCCAGTAGGTGACCTCGGTCGCTCCGTCCGAGGGGTAGCTCGCGACCGTGCCGACGCAGCGAGAATCGAGGACGACAGCTCGGAAGCGGTTCTCGGAGGAGGCCATGACCCTTGCCATGTGCGCGTCGAAGGCGCTGCGATCGTTCGGATCCTCAGCCGTGAACGCCGCCAGGCGTACCGATTCCGGGTCGCGCATCTGCTCGAAGATCGCGTCGAGATCCGAAACCTCCACCGGCCGGAGTGCAAGCTGCGACACGCGGACGACTCTTCTAGGCGCCGGCGAAGACCGGCGAGACGGTGATCTCGCCGCACTCGAGGTGTGGGATGTCGCCGCCGTAGGGCTGCAGGCGCCAGGCGATCGTCAGGGACCTGAAGTCGTCGGGTGGAGTGACCTCGATACGGGTCGAGCTCGGACAGTGCTCGTCGCCGAAGCCGGTGGCGTCGGCGTAGCCGAGCTCAAACGAAGCCTGGCCGCCGGCGAGCAGCGTGACGAGGCGCACCGGCCGCGCCTGGACCGTTACCGACGAGCCGCGATGGACCTCGGTGGCGAGCGGCCTACCGGCGCCGTCGAGCATCTGCATGCCGGGGTAGCCCTCGAGCGTGCAGGCCGCGTGCGAGACGTTCGTGAAGTGGACGACCTGACCGATGCTGCCGGCGGCGCCGTTCGATTGCCCGGGCTTGACGGCGAGCTGCGTGTTGAGGCAGCGCGAGAGCGTGGCGCCGTTCGCGTTGACGACGAGCGCCACGAGCGTGCCGATCGTCAACACAATGAGCAGCGCCACGAAGAGCCAGAAGCCGATCCAACCACGTTTGCTCCACCCCATCGCCGGTCACCGTAACGCAGGCGTCGGCGCCGTGAGCCCGTCACGCTCATCGCCGGTGCCGCCTAGAAGACGTCGAACTCGGTCTTCACGGCGGTGCCGGCGACGCCGTCGATGGTCGGCGTGATCCGCACCTGATAAAGGCCCGGGCTCAGCGCGTGGCCGTCGAGGCGACCGCTGAAATGGACCTTGTTCTTGCCGGCGACGTCGACGTGAGTGAAGGCGCCGGAAGCGACGTAGCGGCGCGCGCACGTCTTGCCAGTGAGCCCCGGCCGCGGTGCGACGCAGGCGCCGCGGTGCTTGATGCCGCTGATCACGCGGAAGAACGCGAGCGTGCTGGTCGCAGCCTCGCTATCGCGGTACGTGAAGGTCGTGCCGACGCCCTTCTTTGTTGTCGTGGGGCCGCCACCGCGTGCAGCGAAGAAGGAGATCACCGAGGCCTTGAGCTGACTCAGGCCCGGCAGTGCAAGCGTCATCACGCTCGTGGACGGCGGCGATGGCGGGCCTGTGCCGAGCGCGTTCGTTGCTGTGACCGTGAACGTATAGGCAGTGCCGGGCGTCAGGCTGGTGAGCGTCAGCGGGCTGCTCGCGCCGCTCACGTGCGCGCCGCCGGGCGAGGCGGTGACGGTGTAGGAGGTGATCGGCGAGCCGTTGTCGGCGGGCGGCGTGAAGCTGACGAGCGCGCTGTGGACGCCGGCGGTCGCGGTTGGCGCGGACGGCGCAGCGGGCACAGCACACGGTGGTGGCTGATACTCGGAGGCACCGATGTCGACGGTGCCCGAGGCGTAGTCGCAACCCGTGGCAGAGAGCTCGCGCAGGTTGTTGTAGTAGTCGGTCACGAGACCGAGCGGGACGAGTGCGTTAGAGCCGACATCGACTGTCGGGCTCGCGGCGGTCTCCTCGGCGTCGCCCGAAGTCGGGTTGCCGTCGTCGGCGAGCTTCGGGTCGGCACAGATGTTGCCCGCGCCGGCGTAGGGCGAGCCGGAGCTGCAGAAGTCGGAGTAGGTGGCGGACAGCGATCCGCTGCTGGCGGCGGCGAAGCCGGTCGAATCGACCTCGCTCCCACCCTGGTCGCCGTACGGGATCGAGTTGGTGAGCGCGAGCCGGTCTGCTGGGTGGCCCCAGATCCCGGCTGTGGCGCCGCTCGCCGCGGGCGTCACGCTGTTATCTGTGACCGTTGAGTCGTAGAGCGAGAGCCGGTTGTCCCCGGCGACGCCGGCGCCAATGTAGAGCGCCGCCCCATCGGCTTCGCTGGGTGTCGCACCGGCGCCCTCGGTGATCTCGTTCGCTGCCAGCACGTCGTCCGTGAGCGTGTTCGCGGACGACGTGCCGTCCGTGGTGTAGCTGTCGTAGAGCGCGAGCCCGGCGCCCCAGGCCCAGTAGGCGCCGCCGCTCGTGCCGGGCAGCGTGTTGGAGATGAACCCGTCGCGCCCGCTCCGCACGCTGACCGACTGCGCCCACTCGCCAGCACCGCCGAGATAGGCGCTGGGGGCGGAGACGGCTGCGGTGACCTTATTGCCCTCGAAGAGGTCGGCGGACTGAGTTACGGAGGGCAGGAGACTGTCGTCGCTGCCGTCGAGGTAGAGCCCCGCCCCCTCGGCGGAGTAGCCCGACGGCGGCGCCTGCAGCACGTTGCCCTGGAAGGTGTCGTCGGACAGGTCGACGGGGTCGTGGCCGCAATCGACATCGACGGCCAGCGCGCCGCCATCGGCGTCGGCGGCGGCGCCGGCATTGGTCGACGTGTTATCGATGAACTGAGAGCCGCTGATCTCCAAGCCGCCGCCGGCCGAGCTGCAGGAGGTGCCACCGCCGGAGAGGGTGACTTGCGCAACCGGGTAGTTGACGCTGCCGGATCCGGTCGACGTGTTGTTCTGGAAGGTGTCATTGGACAGCGTCAGCGTCCCGGAGCCAGTCTCGTCGAGCGACAGCGCCGACTCCGCCGTGTCCTGACCCTCAAAGGTCAGGCCGGAGATCGTCACCGCACCGACGTTTGAGCCGTACAGCTCGGAGCTGTTCGTCGGGGCACCGTCGAAGCCGGACATCGTGCCCGCGGCACCCTCGAGGGAAAAAGCAACACCGGACGGGAGGCTGAAGCTCTGTCCTGTGCACATCCCATCGAGGACGACGAAGTCGTTATCGCTGGCTGCGGTGAGGTCAGCCTGGAGCGTCGCGCAGGTCGCGGGGATGACGTTGTCCGCCCTTGCGGAGCCGCCAAGCGCCGCAATGAGCGTAAGCGCGGCAAGCAGCGCGCAAAACGACGCGGTCCGGCGGGGATGTCGAGCCAGGCTTGAGTTCATCGTCGCGAGAACAGACTCCCGCAGCGAAAGGTATTGCTTATACGCAGCCGGCGAAACCCAGGAGTACGAAACCCAAGCTCGTTACCGTTTGGTGAACTGGTGCATCAAGTGCCGCCACGGCGGGTATCAAGCAGGCGTGCGACGCGTGCGAGCTTGTGTCGGTGGTGTGGTGATCGTGGGCGCGCTGATGGCTGCTCTGGCGCCGGGCGCCAGCAGCGGCAGCCCGACGCTGCCGCCGATCCGCCACGTCTGGGTGATCGTGCTCGAGAACGAGAACTCGAGCACGTCGTTCGGGGCGGGCAGTGCGGCGCCGTACCTCGCGAACACGCTGACGGCGATGGGCCAGTACCTGCCGAACTACTACGGCACCGGCCATGCCAGCAACGACAACTACATCGCGATGATCAGTGGGCAGGGCCCGAACCCGCAGAACCAGGCCGACTGCCAGATCTACGACGACTTCGAGCCCGGCACGGAGGGGCCGAACGGGCAGGCGATCGGCAGCGGCTGCGTCTACGCGAGCTGGGTGCAGACGATCGCGGGCCAGATGGACGGCGCGGGCTACAGCTGGAAGGCCTACGAGCAGGACATGGGCAACACGCCGAGCCGCGAGTCGGCGACCTGCGGACACCCGGAGCTCGACAGCGTCGACGAGACGCAGGAGGCGACCGCCGCCGACCAGTACGCGACGCGCCACGACCCGTTCGTCTACTTCGACTCGATCATCGACTCGCCGATCTGCAATCAGGACGTCGTCAACTTCGATCAGCTCGCCGGCGATCTGCAATCGGTCGCAACGACGCCGAACTACAGCTTCATCACACCGAACCTGTGTAATGACGGCCATGACTCGCCGTGCGCGAACGGGCAGCCGGGCGGACTCGTCAGCGCGAACGCGTTTCTCGAGCAGACGGTGCCGGAGATCACCGACTCGCCCGCCTTCCAGCAGAACGGCCTGCTGATCGTGACGTTCGACGAGTCGGCGAGCGGCACCGGATCGTGCTGCGGCGAGTCCTCGGACGCCGAGGCCATCAACGGCTCGAACACGCCGAACCCGAGCGGCGACGATGGCGTCGGCGACGGTGGCGGGCAGATCGGGGCGGTCCTGATCTCGCCCTACATCCAGGGCGGAACGGTCAACGAAACCGCCTACAACCACTACTCGATGCTGGCGTCGATCGAGAACCTGTTCGGGCTCTCGCACCTCGGCTTCGCCGGCGTCGCGGGCCTGCCGACCTTCGGTGGCGACGTGTTCGACCGCGCGACGCCGGCGCCGCCGGCGGGGAGCACCGCTGCGACCGGCTCGAGTGGCGCGGCGGGCGGCAACGCGTCTGTGCGCTGCGTGGCGAAGGCGGTGGCGGCAAAGGCGCACGGCACGTTACGGGCTGGCTCGCTGATCGCCGCCGCCAAGATCGTCGTTCGCCGCGGCCGCGAAACGCTCGAGGTGGCGATGGCACGCAACGCGCGGCTCGCGGTGAGCGTCCGCTTGCGGCGCCGTGTCGTGCACGAACCCACCTTCAGCGCGCGGTCCTGCCGGACCTACCTCGTGACGCTCCCCCATGCCGCCGCCGCTCGCGTGAGCGTGACGGCGAGCGTGAATGGCGGCCGGGCACATGAACTGCGCGTGCTCAGGGGCGTGCGCGCGTGAGCGCTCTGGATCAGCGCTTCAGCCGCCGCCGGCTGCTCAGCGCGGGCGCCGGGATCGCGCTCGGCGCCGGGGCAAGCCAGCTCGGCTGGCTGGCGCGCGGGGCCGCAGCTGCCGGCGTTCGAGCGCCCGGCTCGCTGCCCTATCCGAGCCTGCCGGCGGGCGCCGCGACGGGGGCCATGCCGTTCGAGCACATCGTCGTGGTGATGATGGAGAACCACTCGTTCGACAACTACTTCGGGATGCTGCCGGTCCGGGGACAGCCGGCGGCCGACGGCTTCAGCTTCGACGCGAGCGGGACGCCGACCAACAGCAACCCCTACCAGGACGGCTACGCCTACGTCCAGCACGCGACGAGCATGTGCCAGCCGGTCGACATCTCCCAGAGCTGGGACTCAACCCACGAGGAGATCGACAACGGCAAGATGGACGGCTTCGCCAACGTCGACACGGGCCAGATGCTCTACTGGGATCAGGCCGACATCCCGTTCTACTACTCGCTCGCGAACACATTCACGCTCGCGAACCGCTGGTTCTGCTCGGCGCCGTGCCAGACCTACCCGAACCGGCGTTTCCTGATGGCGGGGACCGCGTACGGACTCGTCAGCACGATGACGTCGAGCATCACCGACTACCCGCCGAACGGGACAATCTTCGACCTGCTGAGCAAGTACGGAGTCAGCTGGACCGACTACTACAGCGACCTGCCGCAGGCGGCGATCATCTTCGACACGATGCTCAAGTACCCGTCGAACATCCAGCCGGTCGCGAAGTTCTTCGCCGACTGCGCGGCGGGGACGCTGCCGTCGGTGAGCTTCGTCGACCCGGAGTTCGGCGTCGCCGGCGACGTCGCCTCGCCACTCGCCGACGTGCCGATCCCCGGCGTGCCGGCGCTCGGCAACCAGATCGCGACGCAGAGCGGCGACGAGGAGAACCCGGCCGACATCACGATCGGCGAGAACTTCATGTCGAGCATCGTCAACGCGGTGCTGAAATCGCCGGCCTGGCCGAACACGCTGCTCGTCTGGACCTACGACGAGCACGGCGGCTACTACGACCACGTCCCGCCGGCGGCCGCGCTCGAACCGGACTCGATCCAGCCCGTGCTGGCGGCGGGCGACTACCCGGGGGCCTACAACCTGTACGGAGTGCGCGTACCGGCGGTCGTCGTCTCGCCCTACTCGCGTGCGCACGCCGTCACCGACGTCGTGCACGACCACACCTCGGTACTGGCGACGATCGAGGCCCAGTGGAACCTGCCGGCGCTGACCTACCGCGACGCCAACGCCGCGACGGTCGCCGACTTCCTCGACCCGACCACGCCAACGTTCCTCACCCCGCCGACGCTCGCGGCGCCGGGCAGCCTCCTCGACAGCGAGCTCGACTGCTCCGACGCCGACCCGACGCTGACGGTGCACTCCTCGCCGCGCGGGAGCTCAGGCAGCAGCGGCAAGCACGGGAGCTCTGGCAGCGGGGCCAGCTCGCTCTCGGCGAAGGTTCGGCTGCGCTGGCGCGGCCGCGACAGGAAGCAGAATGGCGTGCTGGTCGAGGTCGCCGCGCGTGACGGCGCGCTGCGTCATGTGGAGATCGAGTTGACGCGCGGCAAGGTGGTGGTGGCGTATGCGACGCTCGCTCGGCTCGGCAAGGACTGGAAGAAGGTCGTGCTCCATGCCCGCCCGCACCGGCGGTTCACGAAGGGCTGGTATCAGCTGACCGTCAGCGACGGGTCGACGGTCCTGCTGAGCCGGCGCGTCCGGATCGGCTGAACGGCCGGCTCGCTCTTCAGTAGGAGTCCTGCCCAGCGAGGCGCGGCAGGCCGAGCGCGGTGCGGCCGAAGTGGCTCAGGTTGAGCTCGGCGCCGAGCGCGTGGTGGGTTGCGGCGAAGTGGATGTCGCGCCAGGCGCGCTGGATCGGCTGCGAGCTCGCGAAGGCCGATGATCCGCTGAGGCTCGTCAGCGCGTCGATCGCGGGAAGGATCAGCTCGACAGCGGCCGCGTAGTCGCGCATCGTGCGCGCGCGCAGCTCGAGCGAGGGCGGCTCGGGAGCCTCGGCGATCCGCCGCAGCAGGAGCTCGGCGGCGTCGATCGCGGCGGCGGCGCGGCCGACCGCGACCTGGATGGCGGTGATCTCGGCGAGCGGCTGGCCGGCCGGTGTCCTGCGGGCCGGGGTCGCGGCGAGGAAATCGGCGAGCGCGCCCTGGGCGGCGCCGAGGATCGGCGCCGCGAAGGTCAGCGGTGCATAGGCGACCCAGGGCCAGCGGTAGAGCGGGCCGCTGTTGAGCGCGCTGCCGGGGGCGGTCGCGTCGAGCAGGTCGGTCTGGCGGATCACGTGCGTATCGGGGACGAAGATGTCGTCGCTGACGATCGTGTTCGAGCCGGTCGCGCACATCGCCGAGGTGAACCAGGTGTCCTCTACCTCGACCTGAGCCTTGGGGAGCAGGAACCACAGCCAGTCCGGCGGCCCGGCGCCGTGGAGCAGGCCACCGAGCAGCACCCAGCTCGCGTGGTTGACGCCGCTCGCGAACGGCGCGCGGCCGCTGATGCGGTAGCCGCCGTCGACCGGCTTGACCTCGCAGTACGGCACGATCGAGCTCGCCAGCGCGACGTCCGGCCCGGCAGACCAGACGTCCTGCTGGGCCGCCTCGGGAAACTGGGCGATGTAGTGCGCGTGGTGGACGATCAGGCTGGCGCACCAGCCGTGAGAGGCGTCGGCCTTGGCGATCTCGCGGACGAGCTCGAACCAGGTGTCGAGACCGAGCTCGTCGCCACCAAAGCGGGCCGGCACGAGGATCCGAGCGATACCGGCGTCGAGCAGCTCCACGACCGACTCGCGCGGCAGCGTGCGGGCCTGCTCCGCGGCCTGCGCCCGCGCGCGAAAAGCCGGGGCGAGGTCACGGGCGCGGTCGAGCAACTCGTCTTTGGTCGGCACCGCGGGCAGGATACCCCGGACCGGCGGCAGTTCTAAAAGATGTCGAACTCGGATTTGAGCGTGGTGCCGGCGACGCCGTCGAGCGTCGGCGTGATCCGCACCTGGTAGAGGCCGGCGGGGAGCGCGTGGCCGTCGACCCGACCGCTGAAGTGGATCTTGTTGGCACCGGCGATGTCGGCGTGGGTGAACGATCCGGCTGCGGTGTAGCGGCGGGCGCAGCTCTTGCCCTTGAGCCCAGCGCGCGGAGCGACACAGGCGCCGTTGTGCTTGATCCCGGGGGTGACGCGGAAGAACGCCAGCGTGCTGGTTGCCGCCTCGCTGTCCTGATAGGCGAACGTCGTGCCGACCCCCTGCTTCTCGGTTGTCGGGCCACCGCTGCTCGCCGCGAAGAAGGAGATCAGCGAAACCACGATCTTGCTGAGCTCGGGCGATGTGCCCGGGGTTGTCGACCCGGTTGGCCCACTCGGGCCGCTTGACCCGCTCGACGGGGCCAGCACCGTGACCGGCGCCGATGGCGGGGAAGCGACGCTCGTGCCATCAGCGTTTGTCGCGGTCACGGTGAAGGTGTAGCTGGTGCGCGGCGCGAGGCCAGTCATCGTCAGTGGGCTCCCGCCAACGGTCACCTGGGCGCCGCCGGGAGCGCTGGTGACCGTGTAGGAGGTGATCGGCGGTCCGTTGTCGGACGGCGCGCTGAAGCTGACCGTCGCGCTTTCGACGCCCGCGGTCGCCGTCGGCGCGCTCGGCGCGCTCGGCGTGATCGTCTGCGCCGACGCCGAGACGGCAAGCAGCGCGACGCCGGCGAGCAGCGTGGAGGCGGCGAGGAGGAGCCGCGTGGATCGAGTTGATCGTTGTTCCATCCTTGGCGAAACGATCACTCTGCCCCAAAGGTACTGGGGATTGTCGACGGTGTTGCGCACCTAGGCGGCGCGGGGGCTCCGGCGGCGTTCGGCCTGGCGGCGGCGGTAGACGGCGGCGTTGACGCGGTTGCCGCACTCGCGCATCCCGCACCAGACGCGCGTCGTGCCGCGTGAGTGGTCGACGTAGAGGCGGGTGCAGCCCTCGCGCGAGCACTGGCGCAGGCGTGCAGCGTCCGGGCCGCCGAACAGCTCGACCGCCTCGCGGGCGAGCGTGGCGATCAGCTGGCCGGCGCCGCCGCTCCGCCGGAGCGTGCCGTCGCGGCCGAGGCTGAGGGCGAGCGATGCGCCGGCTGCGTGGCGGTTGAGGGTCGCAAGATCGTGCGCGGCGGGAGCGGCGCCGGCGATGCGGGCGAGCGCGAGCGCGTAGATCGCTTCGCGTGTTGCGATCGCGTCGGGCAGCACCGTGTCCTCGGGCGCGATGTCGGCGAGACCGGCGGCCTGCGCCCAGCGCGAGAGCGCGTCGCCGTCGGTCAACAACTCGAGTGCGCTCGCCGGAGCGCTGCGAAACATCAGCGTGGCGGCGAAGTCGAGCGCGATGTGGCCGCTGCGAAAGGTGAACGCTTGACTGGTTGGCCCGCTCCCGGCTAGCATGGCATCACTACCTTAGCAAGTGACGAGCGGAGGGACGATGGACGCGCAACTCGCAGAATTGCTCGACGAGCTCGGCGAGCACGGACGGACCCATGACGCCGACAAGGCCGACCGGCTCGAGCGGCTGCGCAACCTTGAGAGCGAGAGCGCGCAGCTGCTCGCGGTGCTCGTGCGGGCGCTGGCGCCGGCACGACTGCTCGAGTTGGGAACCTCGAACGGCTACTCGACGGTCTGGCTCGCCGACGCCGTGCGGTCCTACGGCGGCCAGATCACTAGCGTCGAGATCGAGCCGGAGCGCAGCGCGCAGGCGCGCACGAACCTCGAGCGTGCGGGCCTCGCCGAATTCGTCGAGCTGCGCGTCGAGGACGCCGAGCAGACGCTCGCCGGCTCGGGGGACGGGGAGTGGCCGCTGATCTTCCTCGACGCGGAGCGGCCGTTATATGCCGGCTACTGGCCGGGGCTCGTGCGCGTCCTCGGTGACGGTGGGCTGCTGATCGTCGACAACGTGCTCTCCCATGCCGGCGAGGTGGCGGAGTTTCGCGCGCTGGTGGCGGGCGACGGGCGCTTCAGCGAAGCGCTCGTGCCGATCGGCGCGGGGATGCTGGCGATCGTCAAGGAGCGGCGCGCGTCCGGTTCGTGAAGTGCGCGGCCACGCCGACCGACCACGCCCCCAAAACCCCGCACGCGAGGCCCGCTACCGTTGGGGGAGCCAGCATCCGTGCAGCGCTAGAGGAAGGGTCGTATGACGACGAAGGCCGATTTCACGCCGCAGGAGTGGGAGCTCGTGCTCGAGGGGCCGCCGAGCGCCGGGATGATCGTGATCACGGCGCAGCGCGGCGGGATGCTGCGCGAGACCGTCTCGATGGCGAAGGCGTATGTCGAGGCGCGCCAGCAGCACGGGCAGAGCGAGCTGCTCGACGAGATCGTCGCGGTCAAGCCGAAGCTCGATCACACCAGGTATCACTCGCTCGAGGAGCTGCGCGAGCATTCGCTCGGGCATCTGCGTGACGCGGTCGCGCTGCTGAAGGAGAAGGCGAGCGCGGAGGAGCTCGAGGAGTACAAGCGCTTCGTGATCACGCTCGCGGACCGGGTCGCGCATGCGCACCGCGAGCATGGCGGCGGCGACGGCGTCAGCGACGCCGAGCGCGCGGCGACAGCCGAGATCGCCCAGACCCTCGGCTGAGCGCGGCACAGCCGGAACGCGGCGGTTGCGCGACGTCGAACGGGCGGAACTGTGAGCATGCGGGCGATGAGCTCCGATGGCGCAACACCGCTTGGCCCGCGACGCGATTTCGCGAGCGACGAGGCGCTGCTGACCGCGGTGCTGCACGACGTGGTGCGCGCCAGCGATGGACCCGCCGCCGTGGCGCTGCTCGATGACGCGGTCGCGCTCGGACGGGCCGTTCGCGGTGGTGACGAGCAGGCCGCGGATCGCCTGGCGGAGCTCGTCGCGGGACTCGACCTCGCGCAGGCGGAGGTGCTCGTCAGGGCGCTGACGCGCTGGTTTCAGCTCGTCAACCTGGCCGAGGACAACGAGCGCGTGCGGCGCCTGCGCGCCCGCGATGCGCGCGAGGCGCCGGCGGCGCGGCGAGGGTCGATTCGCGCAGCGATCGCCGAGCTGGCCGAGCGCGGGACGAGCGCCGAGGAGCTCGGGCTGCTGCTGCGTCGCGGCGAGTTGAGGCTCGTGATGACGGCGCACCCGACCGAGGCGCGCCGGCGGACGACGATCGACAAGCTCGCCCGGATCTTCGGCGTGCTGCGCGAGCTCGATGAGGTCGCCCACAGCGACGTCGACCACGCCCGGCTGCGCCTGCTCGCCACCGTGCAGGAGCTGTGGGGCTCCGATGAGCTGCGGGCGATCTCGCTGACCGTGCTGGACGAGGTGCGCGGCGGGCTGATCCATTTCGCGACGACGCTTGCCGAGACGGTGCCGCGCATCTATCGCGACCTCGAGGATGCGCTCGCCGAGTACTACCCCGAGGACAGCTTCGAGGTGCCCCCGCTGCTGACCTTCGGGTCGTGGATCGGCGGCGACCGTGATGGCAATCCGTTCGTGACGCCCGCGACGACCGTGGAGGCGCTCGACCTGATGCGCGAGCAGTGCCTGCGCTTCCTCGAGGGCCGCGTCGAGCTGCTCGCGGGCCGGCTGTCGCTGTCGGAGCGCGTCAGCGGCGCGGCGCCGGAGCTGGAGCCGCTCCTGGCCGCGGGAGCCGTGCAGTTTCCGGAGTTGGCGGCGCAGCTCGCGGCGCTGAACCCCGAGGAGCCCTACCGCCGCGCGCTGACCTTCGTCCGCGAGCGGGTGCGTGCCACGCTGCAACGCGAGGCGGGCGGTTACGGCGAGCCGGCCGAGCTGTTGCGCGATCTGCGACTGGTGCGGTGCGCGCTGGATGACGGCGCGGGGAAGTTCACCGCCGCCGGCGACCTCCACGACGTGATCCGCCAGGTCGAGGTGTTCGGCTTCCACTTCGCCCGCGTCGACATCCGCGAGCACGCACGCATCCACCGGCACGCGCTCGGCGAGATCTACGCGACGCTCGGCATCGAGGAGGACTACGCGGCGCTGACCGAGGAGGAGCAGATCGCGCGGCTGTGCAGCGACATCGCCGATCGTCGACCGCTGATCCCGGCTGACATCGCCGGGTTCTCCGCGAGCACGCGCGAGACGATCGAAACGTTCCGGGTGCTGCGCGATGCGCTCTCGGGGAGCCATCGCGGTGCGGTACAGACCTACATCGTGTCCGGCGCCGCCGGGCCGGCGGACCTGCTCGAGGTACTGCTGCTGATGAAGGAGGCGAGCCTCTCGGGCGCCGGCGGTGAGCGGGCGTGGCTGCGGATCGTGCCGCTGTTCGAAGCCGGCGAGACGCTTGCCGCTGCGGCCGCGACGATGGAGCGACTGCTGAACGAGCCCGTCTACCGCGCCGCGCTGCGTGCCGTCGGCGATGAGCAGGAGGTGATGATCGGCTACTCGGATTCGAACAAGGACGTCGGCTACGTGGCCTCTGCCTGGGCCGCCTATCGCGCGCAGACGCAGCTTGCTTCGGTGATCGGCGAGCACGGCGCGAGCTGGGTGTTCTTCCACGGGCGTGGCGGCGCGATCGGCCGCGGCGGCGGGCCGACCAACGGCGCGATCCGCGCACTGCCGCCGGGCACGGTCAACGCCCGCCTGAAGATCACCGAGCAGGGCGAGGTTCTGACAGCGAAGTACTCGGTCCCCGAGATCGCGCATCGCGAGTTGGAGCTAGCAGCCAGTGCGACGCTCGCCACCGGCGTGCGCGCCGAGGACGGGCGGCACGAGCTGTTCGAGCGCGTCGTGCAGGAGATGGCGGACAGCTCCGAGCGGCTCTACCGCTCGCTGGTCCACGAGGACCCGGACTTCGTCAAGTTCTTCACGGCGGTGACGCCGCTCGCGGAGATTTCGCGCCTGCGGCTCGGTTCGCGACCGGCGCGACGCCAGCAGGACGGCGGGATCGATTCGCTGCGCGCAATCCCCTGGGTCTTCGCCTGGACGCAATCGCGGATCGTGCTGCCGGCGTGGCTCGGGCTGGGCGGCGCACTCGCCGATGCGCGTGAGCGCCACGGCATCGAGCTGCTGCGCGAGATGACCAGCAGCTGGCCGTTCTTCGCGACGCTGCTCGCCAACGCCGAGATGGCGCTGGCGAAGGCCGATCCGACGATCGCCGTGCGCTACACCCAGCTGTGGGATGACGCGGCGCAGCGTGAACGCATCTGGGGTCTGCTGGCGAAGGAGTTCGAGCTCGCCCGCAGCGAGCTCGTAGGGGTGCGCGCCAGCGAGCGGCTGCTCGACGCCGAGCCGGTTCTACAGGCGTCAATCGATCGCCGCAACCCGTTCGTGGACCCGCTCTCGTTCGTCCAGATCGAGCTGCTCGCACGGGTCCGACGCGGAGATGCAAGCGACCCGGACGAGCTTGGGCGCGTGAGCCTGCTGACGATCAACGGCATCGCAAGCGGCCTGCGCAACACGGGCTAGGGCCTGCACCCGGCGGCGTGGCCGGCAGTCGGAGGCGTTCGGCTGTGAGTGCGGCGACGGCCACGTCAGCAGCGGCCGGTCGGTGTGGTCTTCCAACCCGGCAGACGCTACCGTCAAGCGCATGCTCGGGTCCCGCCAGCGCAGCCGACGCGGGAGGCCGCGTTGCTGACGATCGACACCTCGCGCGCGAGGCTGCGACGGCTGTGGTTTGGGATGCGCTCGCGGATGCTCGGAGCGCTCGTGCTGACTGCGCTCGTGACGCTGGCGGCGGCGGCGCTGGCACTGCTGGCGCCGCTGGAGTCGACGCTCAAGAACGACAGTACGCGGATCGGCAAGGAGACTGTCACAGTCGATCGCTCGCGGCTTTCGAACCTCCCCGTGGCCCGCGACGGCGAGCCGGCTGCCGGCGCGCTCGGCGGCCTGCTCGAGCAGTTCGCGCACCAGAACGGAGCGACCTACGTCGTCTGGGACGACCAGCTGAACCGTATCGATGACACGGACAAGGCCGACAAGCTGCCACAGGACAGGATCGCCCCAGCCATCGTGCGCCGGGCGCTCGATCAACGGCGGGGGGTGACAACTCCATACACGCTGCGAAGCGACGTGCTCGTCGTGGCGATCCGCTACCGCGGGCAGCAGTTCGACAGCACGATCAACGACGGCCGCTACTTCGTGCTCGAGATGATCCAGCGGGTCGACGCCGTCACGATCGCCGACAGCGTCGTGCGCACCGCCTTCCTCTACGCCGCCCTGGTCGGTCTCGGCGTCGCGATCATGCTCGGGATCGCGCTGTCGTCACGGCTATTGCGTCGGTTACGCCTGCTGGGCGACGCGAGCCGCTCGCTCGACGAACACGACCTCAGCGCGCTCGGCGCCCGTCCCGACGAGATACCGGATGAGATCGGCGACCTGACGCGCAGCTTCAAATCGATGCACGAGCGGCTGCGCCAGCAGGAGCAGGCCAGACGCGTGTTCGTGGCGACGGCATCGCATGAGCTGCGAACGCCGCTGACCTCGCTGGAGGGGGCACTCGAGCTGCTCGAGGAGGATCTCGAATACGAGTCGGTCGATCTACTCGATGCGCGCCAGCGCGTTGCATCGGCGCGCCGGCAGGCGCGCCGGCTCAGTTCGCTGGCGAAGGATCTGCTCGACCTCAGCCGGATCGACGCGCAACTGGAGCTGCGCAACGAGCCGGTCGAGCTGGCAGAGACAGCGCGCGCCGTGGTCGCCGAGTTCGACCAGCGCGCACGCGAGCGCGAGATCAGCGTCGTGCTCGACGAGATCGGCGGACCGTCGTGGGCGCAGGCCGATCCCGGCAGCGTCGCGCGCGTCGTTCGCATCCTGCTCGACAACGGTCTGCGGTTCGCGCCCCCGCACACGACGATCAGCGTCCGCATCGCCAGCACCGACGATGGACCGCGAATTGAGGTGAGCGACGAAGGCCCGGGCGTTCCCGCGGAGGAGCGCGACCTGATCTTCGAGCGCTTCCAACGCGGTCGCAACAGCGGCGAGGAAAGCGGATTCGGGCTCGGCCTGGCGATCGGCTGCGAGCTTGCCGCGCGGATGGGCGGAACGCTCGAGCTGGTCGAGAGCACGCGCGGCGCGACCTTCCGGTTGAGCCTGCGGCCAGGAACGAGTGAGCTGCCCGACCTCGCGCGATCCGCGCCGGGCCGGCCGTGACGGGGAATGCTCGCCGGCACGCCGAGCTGCGTCCGCCGGCTGCGCCCCGTTGGCGTGACGAGCTGGATCAGCTGCGCGTGGCGGTGAACGTCACGGCGCCGCTGGTGCAGTCGGAGGTGCCGCTGCTTGGCGAGCCGGTGGCCTGCACCGTTCCCGACATCGTGCCATGGGGGCTGACCTTGAGGGCCAGGACGACCGTGGAGAACGCAACCGAGGTGTTGTGGATCTCACCGCTGGTGGGAATCGGCGTCGGGTTGAGGTCGACGTAGGCATTAGCGGAGCTACCGGCGCTGCAGGGCTCGTCGATGTACATCTGCGAGGTGACGCCGCCCGCTGGCGTGAAGACGCAGAAGCGATGCTTGTGGCCGCAGGCACTGCCGGTCTTGACGGCGAACTCGAACGCGTAGCCCTGACTCGTCGTGCCCTTGTAGAGGCCGGTCTTGAACGAACTGCTCGCCAGGCTGATGGCCGGGGAAAGCAGCAGGACTCCAGCGCCGATCAGGCCGCCGAGGACCGCAGATGTGGATCGCAAGGCCGCGCGCACGGGCGCCACGTTACTGCAGCGATTGCGGCCGATGTCGCAGTGCTGCCGGCGGTACGCACCCGCTGCGTATGCGGTGCGCCCCCGGTCGGTCAGCTGGTCGCGCGCATCCGATTGTTGCGCGAGTTGTGCTCCAGCTCGGCCAGGCCGAGCAGCTCCAGGAGCGGCGGGACGTACATGCCGAAGCGTCCGCGCAGTCCCTTCTTCAGGCCGTAGAAGCCGCCAACCGGATTGGACTGCGAACGCGCCCAAGCCTCGACCGTGCCGTCGACGGCCGGCTTCTGCTCATCGGCGCTCCCGAGCGCGACCCAGTCGGCGTGAGTCACGAGCATCGCGTGGAGATCGTCGATGCAGCGCAACTGGTAGGCGAGCACGGTCTTCCCGACGACGCAAACGAGCGCCGGCGGGCTTGCCTCCTCGTCGCGGTACATCTGGTACTCGGCGGCCCCGGGCGGTGTCCGCAGGACCCACGGGTCCGCGCGAGTGCCGCTGCCGCCTGCGGCACTCATCCGCGCGCCCGGTGACCGCTCATCGAGGCAACCGTAGCTCGCTCGCGTCCGGCCGGTCGCGCGCGGCGATCGCAGGCCGGCGCTGGGCAGGCGCCTCGGGCTGTCGGCAGACGCGGTGCACAGCTCAGGGCAGCGGCCGGCGATAGCGGATGTCCTCGACGCTGAAGCCCGCAACCATCGCCGGGCGACGGGCTCCGTCGGGAGACCAGCCGTCGATGCGGTAGAAGCGCTCGGCACGCTCATTGCCGAGCAGGACCCAGAGGCAGGCCTCACGGAAGCCCTGTCGGGCGAGGCGCGCTCGTGCCTCGTGGATCAGCGCCCGCCCGACGCCGACGCCGTGACGCTCGGGATCGACGTAGAGCGCGAGCAGCTCGCCCGCGCTGTCGGTGTCCTCACCGCCGGACGGCCCGATCGTGGCGAAGCCGCAGATCACATCGCGCTCCTGCGCCAGGATGGTGGCCGGCTTCAGCGGGTCCGGGTCGGCAAACGTGTAGCGCTGAGCCCAGACCTCGGGTTGCAGCGCGTCGAGGTAGTCGTCGAACAGCAGCCCGCGGTAGGCGACCTGCCAGGAGCGGACGTGGAGCTCAGCCACCGCGATCGCATCGTCAGGCTGGGCCAACCGCAGGAGCACAGTCCAAGTATCACCGCTTACTGCGCCGGGCGACAGGCGCGGCGCGCGCGTGCTGCGAGGTGCGTGGCGCGGCGGCAATGCGATCCGGCGCACGCGCCCGGTCGCTCAGCCTCCCTCGACGGGCGGCTCGCTCTGGCTCGGATTCGCGCCGCCCGCCAGCTGCGGCGCGATCGCGTCGAGCCGGTCCAGAATCGCCTTCAGGCCGCCCTGCGTGTGGATGTCGAGCCGGTCAAGGATCGCTTCCGCGTCCTTGTACGTGTTCGCCGAGCGGGCATCCGCAGAGAGACTCTGCACGTTCTGCCCAACCATGATCACCGAGAGCAGGACCAACTGGAGGAACGTCTGGGCGATCCAGGCGATGATCCCCTCGCCGCCGGGCTTGAGCGCCGGAGCGAGTCCGAGCAACGCGATCCCGGCGAACAGGTAGGCGCACCACATCGTGCCAACGAGCCTTGTGATCAGAACCGCGAACTTCGCGTTGAAACCGTCTACCTCACCCATCGCCTCCTTGAGTGCACGCGGGCTGGGATGTAGCGCCCGCGCGAGATGATGAGAGGTCCTGACAGGCCCGTGTCGTTCTTCCATCGATCCTCCTCCGCGCCGGTGATCTCGAGTCGTCGATTTGGTCCGGCGAGTGTAGGAGGCGGGTCGGCGACTCCGCGGGTCAGCAGACCGCCCCGTGCTTCGGAGCCAGGTTCCGATGGCGGCCGGTTCAGAGCTCGCCGTCGTAGTAGTCGAGCTCCTCGCCCCGACGAACCCGCACCTTGTCGTTCGGATCACTCGAGTCGGTCCAGACCGAGATCTTGTTCGAGTCGGGATACACGCAGTAGCCGATCGGATCGTTGGTCGAGAACATGACGATCCGGACCATCGTGGTGCCGTTGTTCGTCGTCTTGTGCGCGCCGCCCGGCCCGGGCGAGAACGCCGTGATGTCGCCCGGGTTGAGCAGATCGTCGCCCTCTGGGTGACGAAGCGTCAGCTGACCTTCCAGGACGAGTAGCCATTCCTCTTCCGATTCGTAGTGGTAGGGGCACACGGACGCGCCTGGCGGCAGCTCATAGACCGTGGCTCCCAGGCGGGCCGCACGGATGCTCGCGCCGAAGCGGTTCGCGCCGGCGGCATAACGCTCAGGATCGGCATCGTCGTAGGTCACCGGGGCATCGAAGACATTGAATTTGCGCATGCGCCCATTCCAGCACTTTGAAGCGCCGCGAGCTGTTCCCGGGTCGAGCCCTGTCGAACCCGCGAGACAGGGATCGCCAACCGGGCTCCGGAGCTACCGCGCCGCCTAGTGCCTTACGACCGGCAGCGCTCCAGCGACGTTTACGCTCAGCGTGCCGCGACGACGACCGCGGCTCCGCCGCGGCGCGGATCGCCGCCGCCGGAAAAGGATCCATCCAGCTCGCGGGCCGCTGCCTGCGCACCGCCGAAGAAGAGGTTGCGCTCGCGAAACCGTCTGAGGGTGCGTCCGGCCTGCTCGAGCGCCGTCGTGTCAATGCCGGGTTCGGTGTAGACGACGCCGTCCTCGAAATGCACGCGCGGGGCGTCGATCGCCTGTTGGGCGAGCATGCCCTCGTCGATGCAGCGGATGATCGTCTGGAGAATCGCGGAGCGGATCCGGTTGGAGCCGGCGCTACCCACCGCCAGCTCGGGTATCCCGTCGCCGAGCACAACCGTCGGGGCCATCATGCTCGGCAGCCGCCGCCCGGGAGGATGACGGTGGAAGCCCAGCGGGTTGAGGTCCTGCTCGCCGAGCATGTTGTTGAGATGGATACCGGTGCCGGGGACGATCACACCCGAAGCGGAGCCGGCCGAGGACGTCACCGAACAGGCCCAGCCCTCGGCGTCGAGCACCGCGATGTGCGTCGTCGAGCCAAGCGGTCCGGCGCCGCGGCGCATGAACGCATGCGCGAGCTGCGGATCGTCGAGCCCGACCAGGAACTCCGGCGTGCGCTCGTTCTGAGTCCGCTCCATCACCTCGACGATCTGTGACAGCAGGGGTGGCGAGGGACTCTCGTCGAGCAGCGCCAAGGCAAGGGCAATGAGGATCCCGCCCGCCGCCGGCGGCGGATTCGTCAACACCTCCCGCTCGCGATAGGGCACACGGAGTGGCTCGCGGTCGATGACCTCGTAAGCCTGCAGGTCGGCGGCGCTCACCAGGCCGCCCCGGTCTGCGAGCCAGTCGACGATCGCGGCTGCGACGTCGCCCTCGTAGAACGGTCGTGCGCCCTCGGCTCCAAGCCGCTCGAGCGCGTCCGCGAGCTCCGGCTGGCGCAGGCGATCCCCGGCGCGCAGCAGGCGCCCACCCGGCGCGAACAGCGCTGCCGCCTCGGCGGTTGAGTTGACCGTTGCGTCGAGGATCTCGACGATGTAGGCCTGCTGCGAGTTGAGCTCGACGCCGTCACGGGCCAGCCCTGCCGCGGGGGCGACGAGCTGCTCGAGTGGAACTCGTCCGAACCGGCGTGCCGCCTCACACACACCGGCCGGCATCCCGAACGTTCCGACCGACGGCGCACCGATATAGAACGTCTGAACCGCGTCGCCGAACGAGACGCGAACAGGGAGCAGCGAGCCCGCGCGAGCTGGCTCGCTACCTCGTCCGGGCGCCTCGACGAAGAAGTCGAGCAAGGTCGGTGCCTGCCCCGGCGCCACAACGAGCATGTAGCCGCCGGCACCGAGACCGGTCAGCAGCGGCTCGCAGACGAATGACGCGAACATCGAGGCGAGCGCCGCGTCCACTGCATTGCCGCCAGCACGCAGAACATCGGCCCCCGCGCGAGCGCTGACCGCGTGCCCAGCGGCCACCACGCCCAGCTGTCGTGCCACCGGGCTCACGAGAGCGAAGATCATCGCACCGACAACAGCTCGCAGCGAGCGAAACGCGATCGTGATCAGCGCTCAGCGTCGAGCGACGCGGAGCGCGGAACGACTAGGTTGGTTCACCCCACTGGCCATCACCATGGTCGCGCGAGCGTTCGTCGCTGGTTACCGCCGAGCCGCCAGGCACGAAGCCCGCCTGCGTCAGCATCCGCCGCAGGTCGACGAGGGCCTGGGCATCGACGTCCTTACCGTGAGGGGCCGGCAGGAACTCAGTTTCGGGTCCGACCGTGACCTTGAACTTGCCGTTGTGCTCCTGCGTCACGGTGCCGACCGCCTCCAGCAGCGACAGCACTCGGCGCCACTCGACATTGCTGCTCGCCGGATGACTGAAGATCTGCTCGAGCGTGTCCCGATGATGATTGTTGAGATGAGGATCGCTCACGGTGCCCATCCTAGACCCCGTGCCGTATGGAGG
>Ga0302184_10000860_pt1 | contig 19930 bp, 16 predicted proteins | sample I_Palsa_N3_3_FD_200233 | JGI IMG/M metagenome (GOLD analysis project Ga0302184, IMG submission 200233) | Peat permafrost microbial communities from Stordalen Mire near Abisko, Sweden - I_Palsa_N3_3 | ecosystem: Environmental > Terrestrial > Soil > Palsa > Peat permafrost | place: Sweden...
TGGCTCGCCCCGATCGTCGCCGACGCCGAAGCCGGGTTCGGCGGCGTGCTGAACGCCTTCGAGCTGATGAAGTCGATGATCGCAGCCGGCGCGGCCGGTGTGCACTGGGAAGACCAGCTGGCTTCTGAGAAGAAGTGCGGCCACCTGGGCGGGAAGGTCCTCATCCCGACCAGCCAGCACATCAAGACGCTGAACGCGGCCCGGCTGGCCGCCGACGTGTGCGACGTGCCGTCGGTGGTGATCGCTCGCACCGACGCGCAGGCGGCCACGCTGCTTACCACGGACGTGGACGAACGTGATCAGCCCTTCGTCACCGGCACGCGCACCGCTGAGGGGTTCTACCGGGTGCGGAACGGGATCGAGCCGTGCATCGCCAGGGGCCTGGCGTACGCGCCGTACTCGGACCTGCTCTGGATGGAGACTTCCAAGCCCGACCTGGACGTGGCCCGCGAGTTCGCCGAGGGGATCAGGAGCGTCTACCCGGATCAGATGCTCGCCTTTAACTGCTCGCCCTCGTTCAACTGGCGCGCGCACCTGGACGATTCCACCATCGCCAAGTTCGGCAAGGAACTCGCCGCGATGGGCTACCGGTTCCAGTTCATCACGCTGGCCGGATTCCACGCCCTCAACCACTCCATGTTCGACCTGGCCAGCGGCTTCGCCGCCGAGGGCATGCCGGCTTATGTCAGGCTCCAGGAAGCCGAGTTCGCATCCGAGAAGTCCGGCTACACCGCCACCCGCCACCAGCGGGAGGTCGGCACCGGCTACTTCGACCTGGTGACCTCCGCGATCTCCCCCAACGCCGAAACCGTCGCCCTGGCCGGCTCCACCGAATCCGACCAGTTCCACGCCTGACTAGCGTCCCAGCAAACGGAGTCGGTGACCTCCCGGATACCCAAGGCGGTACCCGGGGGGCCACCGAGTCCGGGCCGGGCGCTGGGGAGCGCCGAGTCCGGGCCGGGCGCTGGGGAGGCGCAGGGGTGGCGCTTGGGGGTTTCAGGTGGGGGCGGTGGCTTGGGCGCGGCTGGTGTAGACGGGTAGCAGACGATCGAGGGCCATCAGGTCGAACACGCGCTGCACCGGGCCGCCGGGCGAGATGGCCAGCCGGAGCTGGGCGCCGTCGGCCGCGGCCTGGCGCTGGACCTCAGCAGGGTGCTCAGGCCCGTGCTGTCGCAGAAGACCGTTGCCGTCAAGTCCGCGACAACCACGGTCGCGCCCGCGGCGAAGACCGAGGACAGCTGATCGAAGACCCATTGCGCATTGCTGACGTCGATCTCGCCTGGAAGCACCACGATGGCGGGTGCCCATCGAACTGACTGGTCGCGCATGACTCGGCCGCTCCTCTCCGGAGACTGCCCCCTGTTACTGACAGAGTGTCCCGGCGAGCTTAGCGTCAGCTCAAGCGGGGCCGCCGACTACCTGCAAGACTGTCCCAGGTCGTTCCCTGGACGGCCGGATGATCAGCTGTAGTCGGCGGGTCCCCAGGGCGCCTGGCCCTGAGTGTTGGGGTCGATCCGCTGCTGCGGCGTGGTCGCCCAGTCGGAGGAGTTGAAGGCGCTGTCACCTATCAGAGTCGACTGTGAACCGGGATAGCCCGCGCCCTGGTAGTAGCCCGCCCGGCCTGCCGCCGCGACCGGCCTGCGCCACCGGGACGGCACGAACAGCGGGATGATCATCACCAGGCCCGCCAGAGCCAGCACCCCGTCGAACAGCATGTCCTCGAAGCCGGAGCCGTAGACCCGCGTCTTCAACGGGATGTACCGGACCGCGTGCCGCGCGCTATACAGGTACAGTCCGGTCCAGGCCAGCAGGACCAGCCCGGGCAGGCCGGAGGCGAGCGGGGAGACCCGCGGCACGGCGATCAGTATCCCGGCCACGAGACCGACGGCCAAGAGCGCCCCGAACCCCTCGACGACGGTCCGGTCGTGCAGTAGGGAGCCGCCGCCCGCCGGCAGCGTGCCGAACTTGCCCGACCCGGTCAGCAGCTTCAGGTACCCCCATGAGGCGGCGAAGAACACCGCCGCGGCCATGACTACCGCCAAGCCGACACCGATCAGATGACGCATATCCGTCAACCCCTTCCTGGTCCCCAGCTGAAGCTTACGGCGAGCGGCGCCGCGCGTCACCAGCCCAAACGGGTGTGTCGCTAACTCGCCCGCAGCGCGACTCGCAGACGGTTGAGCGGATCAAGAAACGAATACGTCCGATACGCGTCGCGGGCAACCAGCCGGAACTTCAGTCCGCGCAGGCCGGGCGGGAACCCCGTTCCCTCCGGGCGCCAGCGGCGGAAATCGACAGACATCCGGTGAAAGAACTCGCGTCGGCGGCGCCTTGGCACCAGCGGCAAGAGCGTCGTGTAATGCCAGATCGCCCGCTCGAAAATCGCCGCGCGGACGCCGGGGATGTCTGGCGCTGAAACCGTGGACCGTTCTGACAAAAGATTGAAGATCTGCTGGTAAGAGCGGAAAATATTGAAGTTACCGTCGCTCGCGGCGGCCAGGAACGAGCCGCGGCGCGCCCGCCGGTACCGGTAGCACACCCGGTTGAGCACGCCGATTTTCCCCGCGGTCAGCAACGCCATCGTGCTCACCGGCACGTCCTCATGCGGGGCGGGTCCCGAGGAGCCGAACGAGATACCCAGGCCGGCCAGGAAATCCCGCCGGAACACCTTGCTCCACGCCGTCATCGTCAGGTGAATCAGCCCAGGGTGATCCGCCAGGGTGGTGACCGCCGGGCCGCCGAGATACCTCGCACCGCCGCTCGGGCTGGTGGTGCCGTCGGGATACAGGCTCTCGAAGTCGACGATCAGCACCTCGGGCCGCAGCCGCGTCAGCGATTCCGCTACCGCGGGCAGAGCGCCTTCGGCCAGTTCGTCGTCCCCGTCGACGAACCAGACGTACTCCCCCGTGGCCTCCTTCGTCCCGAGGTCGCGGGCGGCGCCGGGACCTAGCGCGGCCGGGGTACTGATCACCCGCAGGCGGGGGTCGCGGCGGGCGGCGAGTATCGCCCCACAGCGATCGGGGGATGCGTCGTCGATGGCGATGACCTCGATGTCCTCCAGGCCCTCGGGGTCCGCGGCGGGACCTAGGACGGAGTCCAGGCAGCGATCCAGGTAGTCCTCGACCCCGTGCACCGGGATAACCACGCTGATCAAGGGCATGGTTCCGAAGGGTACCTGCGGGGATCCCCGAGGGTTACCCAAGCAGGCCCTCCGAAAGGGGTCCCCAGGGGGGTCTGGGGGGAAGGGCTTCCCCCCAGAAGCGGGGGGGCCTGGGGGGTCGTCCCCCCGAGGCAAACCAGCAACACAGTAAGCTTGCCGAGTGCGCATCCACGCCATCTTCGGGGGAATCGGCGCGTTCGCCGTCAAATTTCGCTGGGTCGTCATCGCGGCCTGGCTGATCGCGGCGTTCGCTGTGCCGCACTTCCTGCCGTCGCTGAACAGCGTCACCCAAGGCAACAACAGCGCCTTCCTGCCCGCCAGCGCGAAGAGTGAACAAGCCGCGGTGCTCGCGGCGCCGTTCGGTTCCACGAACCTGATTCCGGTGCCCGTGGTCGCGGCGGTCAGCCAGGGCACCCTCAGCGCCGCGGACACCACCTGGCTAGCCGGCCTGCAGCAAAGCCTGCGCTCGGTGCCGACCGTCGTCACGGTGCATGACCTTGGCCGGTCGGCCGACCAGCAGTCCGAGCAGCTGCAGGTGCTGTCCGACGTCAGCGGCGGCAACCAGAACTCGCAGACTAACCTGATCGACGACCTGCGCGCGAAGATCAAGCGGGCCGGGCCGCCGGGCGGGCTGCAGGTGCACCTGGCCGGCGATATCGCCATCAACGTGGACCAGCAGACGAAGTCCGGCTCCACGGGGAACCAGGTGGAACTCCTGTCCGTGGTGTTCATCCTGGTCCTGCTGCTGCTGATCTTCCGGTCACTGCTCGCGCCGCTGATCACGCTGATCCCGGCCGCCCTGGCCGTGGTCATCTCCGGGCCGCTGGTCGGCGAGGCGGCGCAGGCGGGCCTTAAGGTCTCCGTGCTCGCTCAGCTGCTGCTGATCGTGCTGGTCCTCGGCGCCGGCACCGACTACGGCCTGTTCCTGGTCTTCCGGGTCCGTGAAAATCTGCGCGACGGAGCGGACCCGAAGGACGCGGTACGCGCGGCGCTGACCCGGGTCGGCGAGACCATCACCTTCTCCGCCGCGACCGTGATCGCGGCCCTGCTTTCCCTGCTCGTGGCCACCTTCCAGATCTACTCCCAGCTCGGCATCCCGCTGGCCATCGGCATCGGCACGATGCTGCTGGCCGGGCTCACCCTGCTGCCCGCGTTGCTCGCGGTGTTCGGCCGGGCCGCGTTCTGGCCGAGCAAGACCCGCGCCGGCACCGGCAAGGTCGGCCTGTGGGGACGGATCGCGACACGGGTCGTGGCCCGGCCCGCCATACCGCTGGCCATCGGCGTGGTCGTGTTCGGCGCGCTCGCGATCGCGGTGACCGCGTATCAGCCGGGCGGGTTCGGCGGGTCCATCAGCGCCCCGGCAGGGAGTGACTCCGCGGCGGGCACCGCGCTGCTCAGCAAGCACTTCCCGGCCAGTGCGGCCAACCCGACGAACCTGGTCTACGAGCTGTCCCAGCCGGTATGGAACGACACGGCCCCGGTTGCCGCCGCGACCGGCCAGCTCACCGCCAGCGGGCTGTTCACCGGCGTCACCGGCCCGCTGAACCCGGCGGGCGTTACGCTGACGCAGGCTCAATACCGCGCGCTGCATGCGACGCTGGGGATCGCCGCGGCGTTGCCCGCGGTTCCGGCAGGGCACATCAGCGTCCCGCTCGCCGCCTACGAGGCCTACCGGGCCACCGCGCAGTATGTCAGCCCGGCCGGCACGGTGATCCAGTTCGAGACCGGCCTGAAGGCGGGCGACCCGTCCACCACCGCCGCGATGAAGGCCGTACCGTCGATCCGCAACGAGGCGGCCACGGTGGCGAAGACGCTCGGGACCAGCAAGTACGGGGTCGGCGGCGAGGCGCCCGCTTTCTATGACATCAGCCAGATCTCCGACAGCGATCTCGTGCGCGTGTTCCCGGTGGCGATCATCGTCATCGGCCTGCTGCTCTGCCTGGTGATGCGCTCGCTGATCGCGCCGCTGTACCTGATCGCATCGGTCGGGCTGTCGTTCGCCGCCGCCCTCGGGCTGTCCGTCATCATCTTCATCAAGCTGGGCGGGGCCAGCGGCCTCACCTTCATCCTCCCGTTCCTGATGTTCATCTTCCTGCTCGCGCTCGGTGAGGACTACAACATCCTGGTGATGAGCAGGATCAGGGAGGAGGCTCACGAGCTTCCGCTCCGCGAAGCCGTCGCCAAGGCAGTCGGTGCCACCGGGACCACGGTGACCTCGGCCGGACTGGTGCTGGCCGGCACGTTTTCCGTGTTCGCGCTGGTCGGCGGGCGCGGTTCGGGCGGCAGCGAGATCCGCGACGTCGGCGTCGGCCTGGCGCTCGGCATCCTGATGGACACCTTTATCGTCCGCACCATCCTGGTGCCCTGCACGGTCGTCCTGCTCGGCCGGTGGAACTGGTGGCCGTCCAAGCTCAGCCGGGTCGGCCCGGAGCTACACGGTGACGAAGGCACCGCGCGGGACGCCGAGCCCGCGGCCCGGCCCCTGTCCTAGCTGGCGCTGTCCTAGCTGGCGGTGTCCTAGCTGGCGGTGTCCTAGTCGGCGAGGGCGTCGATGGAGGCGGTCAGGTCGCGCAAGGCGGGAGCGGCGTCGCGCAGAGCGGCCTGGTCACGCTCTGGCAACGTGGCCAGAGCGGCCTGGATGATGTCCTCGTTCACCTGGTGCCATCGCGTCACCGCCGCCGCGCCTTCCTTGGACAGGTCCAGGCTGACGGTGCGCCGGTCCGCCGCGCCGCCGGCCTCGCCCCCTGGCGTCCGCATGACGAATCCGGCTGACTGAAGCCCGTTGAGCAGGGTTGCCACCGAGCTCGGCGCCAGCCGCAGCATCCTGGCGAGCTGGCTGGGCCTGACCCCGGGGTGCTCGGCCATGCAGGAAAGCAGCTCGAGCTGCGCCACGGAAAGCCCGAGGGCCGGGTCGGTCGCGCGTGCCGCGCGACGCATGGCTCGCCGCAGCCGGGACACGATGTCGGCCATTTCCGGCCCGATCTGCTCCTGGCCCACGAGGTCCTGCGCTGGGTTTCCCTCAGCGATCTGCACCTGACGGATCCGCCTCCCTGAACTGCTCAGCCCGCCCCTGCGCGCGGCTGGCCAGCGCGATCGCGGCCGCAACGGCAGATGCGACGGCAAGCAAGATGAACGCTGGCCGCGCCTGCGCGGACTCAGCGTACCCGTGCCCGGACTTGTCCGGGTTAGCTAGGTGCAAGGCCAGATAAGACCATCAGGTACTTCTGTTAGCGAATATATTTTGGCCGCGATCCCAGGATTTAACTCCGGACATGCCGAGCGTGGTGCTGGCCTTGGCGTTCTTGACCCGACAGACTCATGGAGGTGGGAGTGGTCCCCGGCCTTCGGGTCGGCCGCTCCGCTAGAGTACGCCGGGAAGCGCCTGGGAAGCACGGCGCTCGTGGCGGCATGACCGGCACGCGGACAAGCCGGAGCGAAAGGGACGACGATGCAGGAACTGCGCTTCGTCGCGGTGAGCGAGGACGGTCGTTACGCTGTCCTGGCGGTGCCGGGGCGTAGCGCACGCTTCACGTTGCCGATAGACGAGCGGCTCAGGGCGGTTGCCCTCGGCCAGACTTCCCGGCTCGTGCAGTACGAGATCGAAGTGGAGAGCCCGTTGCGACCCAAGGAGATCCAGGCACGAATCCGGGCCGGGGAAACGGTCGAGGAGATCGCGGACGCGGCCGGCATCGCGGTCGAGCGCGTGCGCTGGTTCGAGGGTCCGGTCCTGGCCGAGCGTGCCTACGTGGCGGACCAAGCCCAGCGGGCGTCGGTCAGACGGCGGGGAGATTCGGCCCCGTCGACGCCAGGCCCGAGACTGGGCGAGATCGTGGCCGAGCGGCTGCAGGCGTTCGGTTCCGATCCGGAAGACGCTGAATGGGACGCGAAAAAGCGCGGTGACGGAAGCTGGCAAGTTCAGCTCGCATTTATCACCGGCGGCCGCTTGCACGAGGCTGAGTGGGTCTTCGATCCGCGCCGCAGGCACGTGCTGCCCGTTGACGATAACGCCGCCCGCATGTCGCTGCCAGGCGGCGAGCCGCCCCAGCCCGCCGAGCCGTCGCCGGGCGAGGCGACAGTCACCCAGCTGGCCCCAAGGCTCAGCACCGCGTCAGGCCAGGGACTCGGCCAGTCCGGGACGGGCACATCCGGATTCGCTCCGGGCGGCACTGGTCACAGCGGCACTGGCCATGGCGGATCCGGCCATGGCGGGTCCGGTAACGGCGGACCTGGTAACGGCGGCCGGGCCAGGCACGAGCGGTCGGGTCCTTCGCGGCCGCCTGTCTCCGAGCCCGCACCGTCGGCACCGTCGGCACCGACCCCGCCGGCACCAGAGGCGCCGGCCGCAGCAGCGTCAGAAGCCAGCGGCGACGACCCTCGTCCGTCCGCCGCCGGGCGGCATTCGTCGGCGCAGCCCGTAGCGCCGGAGCCTTCGCGGCCCGCCAAAGCTCCCGTGACGGAACCTCCGGCCGCCGCGGCCTCTCCCCCAGTTACTCCGGCAACTGTTGCCGCACAGGTATCCAAGGCTGGCCAAGTACCTCAGCCGGAGGCGAAGGAGCCTCGCCCGGAGACAACGGTTCCGGCTGCTCGGCCAGAATCGACGGTTCCCGCGGCCGCTGCGTCACCTGCGAGGGACGCCAAGCCCGAGTCCGCCGCCCCGGCGGAACCCGCCAGTGAGCAGGCAGGGCGTCAGAGCCGCAAGTCGGCGCGCGGCAAGCGGGCCTCCGTGCCCTCCTGGGACGAGATCATGTTCGGTAGCGCGCGGCAGCGAGACTGACTGTCCGCGGGTCGGCCAGGCCGGACTGCGGCATCCCTGGATGAAGCCGAACGGCTGCTCATCGAGACTGCCGCACGGATCAGGCCTGCGAGCAACACGAGGTGCCGCCGTTAGGCTAGGTGTCAATTCGCCATCGGCGTACAATGAATGTTGCGTAGTGCCACCGGGACGCGCCGGGTGCTACCTCGCAGTGGAGGCTCGTCTTGACGACCGCCAGTGACGCCGCTCAGCTCGCCCGGCTTGCGACCGAACAGGCCGATTCCGAGTTCAGCGACCTCGACCGGCTTCCTGTCCCGGAGCTTGTCACGCTGATGGCGGTACAGGCACGGCGCGCCGGCGAGGCCGTGGCCCAGGCGAGCGGGCTGATTGCGCCCGTGGTGGAGGCGGTGGTCAAGCGCCTCGCGATCGGCGGGCGGCTGATCTACGTCGGCGCGGGCACGGCCGGCCGGATCGGCATGCTGGACGCGGCCGAGGCGGCGCCGACGTTCGGCGTCCCGGACGGCATGATCGCCGGCATCATGGCCGGCGGCCAGGAGGCATTCGGCTCAGCCCAGGAGAACGTCGAGGACGAGCCAGCCGCAGGCGCCGATGCGCTGGACCGGATGGGCGTCGGGAAACGGGACGCGGTGCTCGGCATCTCGGCCAGCGGGCGGACGCCCTATGTCCTGGGCGCGCTGCGGCGCGCCAACGAAGTCGGCGCGCTCACCGCCTGCCTGGCGTGCAACGAGAACACGCCACTGGGCGCGCTCGCCCAGTTCCCGATCGAGATCCGGGTCGGGCCCGAGGTCATCGCGGGCTCCACCAGGCTGAACGCCGGCACGGTGCAGAAGATCGTGCTCAACATCATCTCCACCGCGTCTATGGTCCGGCTGGGCAAGACCTACGGCAGCCTGATGGTGGAGGTGCGGCCCACCAACGCCAAGCTGCGCGAGCGGGCCGTCCGCATCGTCACCGCGATCAGCGGCGTGTCGTCCCGCGATGCCCGCCGCGCGCTCGTGGCCAGCGGATGGCGGCCCAAGGTGGCCAGCATCGTGGCTGCCTACCGGATGGACCCGGAGGCAGCCAGCGCCCTGCTCGAGCAGTACGGCGACCGCCTGCGCGATGCGATGGACGCCTCCCGGGCGACTAATGACGGCGCAGGCCGGACATAACGCCCGGCAGGCGAGCGGGTACTGCCGCGGCATCCCCCGGCCCTGACCGGGATGCTCACATGACATGGCGCCTGGACGACTACGCCGATGGCGCGAGTGTTATGCCGAGTTTCGTCAGTTCGTGGTGGATCCGGCGGTGTCCTCACAGCGGATTCTCGTTCGCCAGGCCTTGGAAGAGCGCTCAGCGGGGGAGGATATGGGGGTTCAAGGTGCCGGACGGGTCGAGGGCTGAACGGATCCTGGTAAAGAGCATGCGCTCTGAGTCGGAGCGTGCCAAGGAAAGCCAACGCGCTTTCAGGGCGCCGATGCCGTGTTCGGCGGAGATGGAACCTCCGAGGGACGCGACGAAGGAGAATACAGCGTCTTCGTGGCGGCCGTCGGCGGGTGCCGCGGGGACGATGTTGATGTGCACGTTGCCGTCTGCGACGTGTCCGAACGTGATGACCCTGGCCCCGGGATCGGTGCCGGAGATCAAGTCCGCGACGCCGGTCGCGAGGCGCACCCAGTGCGACGCCGGAACGGAGACGTCGAGCTTGATCGGGACGCCCAGGAACCCGGCTGCCTCCGGGTGGCGTTCCCGGTAGGCCCACAGGCGCGCCCTGTCGGCCGCAGACTCGCCTACGGCCGCGGGCCGGTCAGCGACCAGATCTGCCAAGTCGTCGAGCGTGCCAGGGCCATAAGCCTCCAGGAGAAGGTATGCCATGGCTGGTGCTGACAGTGGCGGCGCGAGACCGGCGTGCTCGGTGAGGATGTCAAGGCCGGCTTTGGTGAAGAACTCCGCTGACACCAGGCCCGGTATGTCCCGTACCGCCTGGCGGGCCAGGCTGTGGAGTTCTTCCAGGCTGGCAAGCCCGATGATCACGGCGATCGGGTCTCGTGCCCGGGGGACCAGCCGGAGCCGGGCCCGGGTGATGACAGCGAGGGTGCCTTCGGAGCCGGCGAGGAGGGATGGGTAGTCGTAGCCGGTGTTGTCTCTGACCAGCCCCGAGAGGTGGGAGACGACAGTGCCGTCCGCGAGGACCGCTTCGATGCCGCGTAGCTGGGCCCGCATCGGCCCGTAGCGCATGACCCTAAGTCCTCCGGCGTTGGTCGCCACGGCACCGCCGACGGTTGCGCTGTCCCGGCTGGCGATGAGGATTCCGAGGTCCAGGCTGGGGCAGGCGTCTGCGACCTGCTGGAGTGTGACACCTGCCCCAGCGGTGACCTGGGAGGCTTCAAGGTCGACTGGGTCTAGCTGATTGAGGCGGGCAATGCTGAGCACGATCTCGCCGTGGAGGGGAACGCCGCCGCCGACCAGGCCAGTGTTGCCCCCTTGAGGCACGACGGCCAGCGCGGCTTGCGTACACAACGTCAGCACGGCGGCGACTTCGGCAGTGTCGCGGGGTCGCACGACGGCTGGGGTGTGGCCCTTGAAGCGCCCGGTCCAGTCGACGGCAAAGCCGGCGGTTGCGTCACCTGTTAGAACGTGGGTCTCACCGACCACGTCTGCGAGGGCGCGGAGCAGTCCGTCAGTGAGCGCTGTCCCCACTGGCCTAGACCGGTCCGGAGATGACGCCCACGTCCGCCTCTTCTGTAGTCAGCCACCCGCTACGGTGCGATCAAGGGTCCAGTGGCGCTACCTGCGATTCCGGTTAGGTAGCCGGGATCGCGCTTGTCCAGACAAGCCGGCGCCGGGCCCGGTCTTGTCGTGGGGTGAGCATACATCGCCGCCCGGGACCAGGCCAGGCTCACCACCCTCGGCAGGCAGGCCGCCGCGATCCCGGTTGTCGTCGGCGAGGGCGGGTTCCAGGCATTCATGCTGCGCGCCGACCCCGCCGTTCGACACTGTGACCCCACCGGTAAAGAACGCGGCAGGACAGACCGCGGCGGACAGCGCGCAGCTAGCCACCGACCTGGCGTATTACGCGACCCACGGTCAGCGCCGGCAGGCGTGACGTCTCGCAGTGCAGGTGAAGTGGCCCGCCGCGATCATGCGGGCCGCCTGTCAGGCGGTGTCCAGCAGCGCGCTAGCTACTGCCGCGTGCAGCTGGCAACGAAGCGCCTTGACGGCGGCGGCGTCACGGCCGAAATGCACCGCGTTTGTCAGCAGCACGGCCCAGATCCCGGTAACCGGTTCCAGCGCCAGGCTGGTGCCGGTAAACCCGGTGTGCGACACGGCCGTCGGCGGCCAGTGCCCGTCCAGGATGTCGTAACGGTCGCCCGGGCACACCCAGCCGAGGCCCCGGCATCCGCCGAGGCCTGCCGTCTGACACGAGGTGGCGAGCTGGCGCAGCGGGATAGGCACCGGGCCGTCGGCGTCGCTGACCCACCATCGTGCGAAGCGTTCAAGGTCGGCGGCGGCGGCGAACAGGCCGGCGTGGCCGGCTACACCACCCATGATGCGGGCGTTCTCGTCGTGCACGGTGCCGGACCACGCGGTGCCGTCGTCGCGGAGTTCGGTGGCGGCGAAGCGGTCCGGCGGGCCGGGGGGATTAAAGCACGTGGCCTCCATCCCGAGCGGGCCGGTGACCAGGCGGCGGACAGCGGACGCCAGCGGCTCGCCCGCCGCTGCCGCCACGATCTCGCCGAGGGCGATGAAGCCGAGGTCGGAATAGACGACCCTGGTTCCCGGCGGAGCGTCCAGTGGGGTCCGGCACAGCTCGCGCACTAGCTGCTCACGGGAGACGCACCACTGGTAGAACTTCCGGGAGTCCGGCAGGCCCGAGGTGTGAGTCAGCAGCTGCCAGATGGTGACCGGGGACTGCCAGCAGGCCCCGGCTTCTGGCAGGTAGCTGACCACGGCATCGTCGAGGGAAAGTGACCCGTTGCCCGCGAGGGCGAGAGCAACAGTGGTCGTCGCGACCACTTTGGTCAGCGATGCGATGTCGAACATCGTGGCCTTGGTCATCGGGCGCTCGGCCGCCGGGGTCGTATCGGCCCGGCCAGCCACCCAGCTGCCCAGCGTCACTGGTCCCCGGCCCACCACGGCCACAGCGCCGGGCACCCCGCCGCCTCGGACCGCCGCCTCGAGCAGGTCACCGACCCGGCCCAGCCCGCCGTCACACACGGTCAGGCTCGGCGGCTAGCAGGGCGGCCCCGACAGCCGACGATGCCAGGGGGCGAGTAGCGCCCGTGAGTTCGGCGAACCTCTTCCAGATGACCGGGGCACGGAACACCCCCCCTGCTCCCGCAACGGGCAGCTGGCCGAGGCGACGCCGAACCGCGTCGGCGAGGGCGGCCAGGTGGTCCGCGGCGCGTTCGGCGATCCGCAGTGCCTCGGGGTCGCTCGCCGCGAGCTCGGTGACGGCCGGCGCCAGCAAGGTGAGAAGAGCTCGGTCCGCCGGATGGGTATTGACCTTGACGATCAGGTCGTCGAGGCCTGAGCCGGCCGTGCTTGTCACCACCCGGTGGATCGGCTCCGAGCCGCCCATGCCATCCTCCCAGCGCAGGGCGCGGCGCGCGGCGGTTAGGCCGATCCAGTACGCGCTCCCCTCATCGCCAAGCAGGAAACCGTGGCCGCCCGCGGCAACGCGGCGCTGCCCGTCCCAGCCGACTGCCGCCGACCCAGTGCCCGCGATGACGACGATGCCGGGAGCACCTAGGAACGCACCCATTCGCGCGGCCTCGCCATCGCCGGTCAGGCGTACCGGGCAGCCGGCCCGCCGCGCCAGTGCCTGACCGAGCTCGCGCGCATGGTGGGGCGAACGCAGGCCGGGCATGCCGATTCCCGCCGCGGTCGCGCCGGCCTCGCCGATGATCTCTTCCAGCCGCTGAGCAAGGCTATTGGTCAGCAGGGCGTTCATCGGCGGGCCATCGGGAAGCGTCGTAACCTGGCCGGCCTCGAGCATGATGACCCTTGTCCCGCTGCCGCCGGCGTCAATGCCGATCACTCGACCGCCGATCAGGAGGCCGGCGCTGACCGCAAGATCCATGGTCGCCATCCTCGCATCGGCGCGCTGGCCCGGCGGCCAGCGCGGTCACAATTCTGCAAGCCAGTCTCCATCCATTACCATCCATCATCAACTCCCGTAATATGCATCTATGGGGAGATCCCAACCTGGGAGCGACCCGGTGACCGTGCGCAAGGCATGGCAGCGGCACATTAGCGAACTGCTCGAGCTAGCACTGGAGCGCAACGACACCGCCATTGATGACATCGCCGCCGCGATCGCCGCCGCGATCCTGACGGGCCGGCATATCTACGCGTTCGGTGCGGGTCACTCCCTCGCCCTCGTCAACGAGATGTACCGCAGGGCCGGCGGCCTCAAGGTGGTGCGCCCGATCTGGAATGACGCGCTGCTCTCGCGCTCGGACGAACAGGCTATGGGCAAGCTGGAAAATGAAGTTGGCTACTATCGCGAGCTCACCGGCGGCCTGGACTGGGGACCTGGCGATCTGTGCTGGGTGGTGTCGAACTCGGGCCGGAACGCGCTTGTCGTCGAGCTCGCGATGGAAGCCAGGCGGCATGGCGTCACGGTGGTGGGCCTGACCTCGCTAACCCATTCCGTCGCCGTCGCGGCGACTCCGGGCCTTCCCAAGCTGCCCGAGATCGCCGACTACATTCTCGACAATGCCGGCTGCCTCGGCGACGCGTCGATCGCCATCCCCGGCCTCGCCGAATGGGTGGCACCCACCTCCACCATCGTCGGCGCTGCCCTGATTCACGCGACGTGGGCCGAAGTGGCCGAGCGCCTCGTAGCACAAGGACACGTCCCCGAGATCTGGGGCAGCGCCAACCGCGGCTAGCCCTAGTTTCCCGGATAGCTTGATCTTGATGGGCTGACGCCCGCCCGGAATCGGTCCTGGCCTGCACAAACCGGCGTGTCACCTTGGTTTGATCTTGCAAATATTTATGCCACGCTCAAGTCGAAGGGCGTCGCCCCGATGTTCCTCGGACTCGGCAATGTCGGCCCGCTGTACCTTCAGATGCCAGCGAGTATGCTGATGAGCTGGGTAATTTGGTAGGCCGTCGGGAAATCTGGTGCCGAGTAGCGCAGGGTTCGGCTGTCGGTTAGTTCGACGCCTGGCAGCAGCAACGCGCGCTCGGTCATCTGGGGCACCTGAACGTCAACCTCCAGCAGTACCGGGCCGTCGAAGCGTGTTGGCCGGATGGTTTCCCGGTGGGCTAGCGCCGGCGGCACTGCTTGCGCGATTTTCTCGCAAGCCTCTTCGGGGTGCAGTAGCGCGGCTGCATGAGCACCCAGCGCCCGCTTCACCACGATTGCGTGCATGCCCGGTGCGACCTCGGCAGCCTCTGCAGCAACCGTGTCGTCGCCGGACACCAGTACCGCGACCGTGCCGCGATGCGCGGCGAGCGCCGCGTTGAGGCCGAGTTCGCCGAGCGAGCGGCCATTACAGCGCACGTCGGCGATCACGCCGCTGCGGATGGTGTGTGCCAGTACCGAGCGTGGCGTCCCGGCTTTGCCGTGATACCCGATGAACAGGACAGCATCAGTGCCGCCGGCCAGCCCTGCCAGCATCCCGTCCGGCTTGGGCTTGCCGCGCAACAGCGTGGCACGGCGGTCAAGCAACTCAGGCAGGAGGTTCCGGAAACCCGCGTGGGCTTCGGTGACTAGGACCTCTGCATCTCTGTCAGCGGCGTAAACACCGCGGACGGCCGCATTGACCTCCGCCGTGAGCAGCTTGCGGCTTCGCTCGTACTCGATGTGACCCGGCGTGACATCCTCTGGGGCCACCACGCCGGCAATGCCCTCCATGTCAACCGAGAGAAGTACCTGCATGTCATCCTCCTCCATGGCCACCGGACTGGCAAATCTTCGCATGCACGCGCCGTTTGCAGACGTATCTCTGGCGGTTGCGTTACTCTTTATTGCCAGCTTACGGGCATCCGGTGCCTGCCCGAAGAGATGACCCTTTTTGAATCGGACATGAGGTCTACCTGGCGGAAATCGCAATAGCCCGCTAGCTACGGAAGGCCAGAGCAGTCCGCGAAACCAGGTTATCGCTACTTCTCCACACCTATTACCGGCGGCCACCCCGTACCTACGCCACATCCTATCGGGCGGCCGTAGGCTCAGGACTCCTGACATAGTGCGGGCCGTCGGCAGGTCTGAACTTCGCTGACCTGCCCACTTACTCGAATCGTTTGCGACTCTGCCGTCCGAGAGCAGTGAAAATAGATGCAAGTAATTATGTAAAGCTGCTACAGCTGCAAGTCCGTGACCTGGTAAAACGTGAGGACGAGGTTCGGCTTTGTGCTCTTCGAGCCCGCATACCTCACACCGATTCTCACTCCGTGCCAGGAGTCCTGAGGCTGTACTTCTTTAAACTCAATTTTGAATAAGCTTCAATTCCCAGATATCCGCCCGGACGGGGCCCGATCCTTATTCGCCGCAGGCGGCTGCCTGAAAGGTGTTTAGAAGGCGGGGGTGTCTGACAACCCCGGCACCGCCGTTTCCCGTACGCCCAGCAGGAGACGCTGACCCCGGTCGGCTGCGCGCAGCCGATCGAACCGTGTGCGCGCGGGCCCGCAGCACGTGCGTGCCGGGCCCTCCGGACCTGGCCTTACTTGCTCTCAGCGGCCAGGTGCCGGCAGATCGAGGCGCGGCTCGTGAATGATGCCCCGCTCTAGCTCGCCGAGGGCGGCCATCATTGTGAAGAAGAACTTGCCCTCACGATGCCTTTTTAAGTTGGCGCATCCGGCCGGTCATGGCGTCGGACCAAACGCCGTCTCCGGTTCCAGTGCGCAAACGCCGGGCGGGCAACTCTGCTGTTCAAAGCCGTGGATGCGATTCTCGGCATGCACACCGCGTCCAAGCTGCCGGCCACGGCACAGGTCAGCCACTCAATCGACTATTCGAGCATGCAGCAGCGCACTCTTCGACCCTTCCCCGGTTAAACGCCAGGTCAACGGCGGAACAGCTTTGGCGGCTCCGGGTGTCTGTACAGGGCGGTCATCGCGGCGTAAGCTGACCCTGTTGCTCTAGACCCTGGCGGCTGGTGCGTCCGCGGATGCTAGGGCTCCACGGAGGTCCGGAGCTTCTTCCTTTGGCGGACCTTTGGCGGACCTTTGACGGTATCGCCGTTCGCCGTGAACGCCACCTTTCTCGGTAACACTTAGATGGCGGCGGCTATGACAAATCTCGGAACGCGACGGCGGTGGGCGCTGTTTTGAGACTTACCTTGACCATCCGGGCCTGCCTCGGTGATGTGACGACGGCTGGGGCTTGATATGTCCGGCGCAAGCGGCCTGCCCCCTCGTCCGTTCTCATCGGTATCACCGCGATGATCGCGACGAACATGCTGATGATCGCGGTGTTCGCGCCAGAGAGCTTCCCAGTTGGGTCGCGCACTGAAGTTGGCTACTATCGCGAGCTCACCGGCGGGCTGGACTGGGGACCTGGCGATCTGTGCTGGGTGCCCCATTCCGTCGCCATCCCCGGCCTCGCCGAGTGGGTGGCACCCACCGTGGCCGAGCGCCTCGTAGCACAAGGACACGTCCCCGAGATCTGGGGCAGTGCCAACCGCGGCTAGGTGGCCGCACTCCCGTCCCCCGCCGAAGGCCCGAGGCGAACAGCAGTTAAGGAGCACCCCATGCCCGTAAAATCATTTCGGCGGTGGAACAGACCCCTGGTGGGCGGCTCGCTGGCGGTCGCGGTCGCGGTCTCGCTGCTCGGGGCCGCCTGCAGCTCCAGCGGTGGCAACTCATCGGGGTCGTCGACCCTGAAGATGATCACCTGGGTGAACCCGCCAGCGGTTCAGGCGATCACCGCTATCAACAAGGAGTTTGAGAAGAAGTATCCCAACATCAAGGTTGAGCTGCAGACGGCCGCCAACGTGAACGGCCCTTACGAGACGCTGCTGCAGCAGGCTGTCGACTCCGGCAGCGCGGACATCGTCACGAGCGTGGCGCCCTTCCAAGCGCTGCCGCTGAACCCGACCCGGCAGAACATGACGCCGTTCCAGTACTGGTCCACGAACAACGTGTTCGCACCGCTCACCGGGCAGAAGTTCCTGTCCGACTACCAGCCGTCCGCGGTGTCGGCGGAGACCTACAAAGGCCAGGTGTACGGCCTCGTCTCCGGCACCTACCAGGAGGGTGTCTTCTACAACAAGGCGACCTTCGCCAAGTACCACCTGACCCCGCCGACCACCTACTCGCAGTTCCTCACCGTGCTGCAGACGCTCAAGTCGAAGGGCGTCACCCCGATGTTCCTCGGACTCGGCAATGTCGGCCCGGTGTACCTGCAATTCCTCTACTACGAGCTGATGATCGACCTGTGGTACCCGGGCGCGCCTAACAACAACCTCGCCACCGCAGTGGAAACCGGATCGGTCAAGTGGACCAGTCCCGCGTTCATCCAGGCCATGAACGAGGAGAAGACGATGGCGCAGTACCTTGAGCCGAATTACACCGGCGTGCCGTGGGAGAGCATGCCAGGAGACTTCGCCAAGGGCGACGCTGCGATGCTCATCGACGGCTCGTGGGACCTGCCCGCCATCCAGACGGCCAACCCGTCGGTGAAGGTCGGCTTCTTCCCGCTGCCCGGTAGCAACACCGCCGCCAACAACCAGCCGTACGTCGGCGACAACCTCACCTTCTCGGTGCTCCGTTCCTCACAGAACAAGCCGGACGCCATGAAGTGGCTGCAGTTCTTCTCCCAGCCGTCCATCTACAAGCAGTACGTGAACACCACCGGCATCTCGTCCAGCCAGAACGGGGGCACCTTTAACGGCTACTCCGCCACGGCCATGGGGTCGTGGTTCGGCAAGGGCGTGAACCAGAACGTGTTCTATCCGGTGCTGTCGTCCAACAATGCCTACTATGATCAGCAGGCGAACTGGCCTGATCTGCAGCTAGAGGTCATCCAGGGCTCAAAGACCGCTGCCCAGGCGGCGGCCGTCTACCAGCAAGACTGGACGGCCCCGTGACGCCCGTTCCGCACATGCGGCAACCTGCGGCTGATGCGACGACGGAACCCGGCGGCACCGGGGCTGCGCAGCCGGGCCGGGGACATTCCCGTCAGGTCCGGCTGCGCAGACGCCGGGCCGGAGGAGCCCGAATCCTCAGCCACGGTTCGAAGCTGATGATGTGGGCGGGCCTCCTGCTCGGCCTGGGGGTCTACGCGCTGTTCGGGCTGGCGCCAGCGGTGGCCCAGGCGGTCATCTCGTTCACCAACTACACAGCGCTGCCCGGGGCGCCGGTCAACAACGTCGGATTCAGCAACTACACCTCGATGCTGACCACCGAGCGTCCTGGTTTCATGTCTGCCCTGGTCGCGACGGTTGTCTTCGTCGTCGCTGTCACGATCGGGCAGAACGCGGTTGCCCTGCTGCTGGCTCACCGGCTGCAGGGCTACGGCAAGATGGCGGCCGTCGGCCGGGTGCTGGTGTTCCTGCCGATCGCGCTCGGCGTGACCATCGTCGGCCTGATCTGGATCCTCATCTTCGACCCCCGGGAGGGACCAGCTGCATCTTTCTTGGGCGCGTTCGGGATCCACTCGGCCTTCTTCGGCGCCAATAAATGGGCCCTGCCGCTAGTCATCCTCGTCCAGATCTGGCAGAACGCCGGGTTCTCCACGCTCATCTTCATCGGCGGCCTGCGGGCCATCGACCCCCAGATCTACGAGGCGGCGGGCATCGACGGCGTCGGGTCCTGGCAGCGGCTGCACCGCATCACCTGGCCGCTGCTCGCCCCCGCCGTTACGGTGAACATCCTGTTCGCGGTGGTCGGGTCCTTCACCCTCTACAACACGATCTACGTCCTGACCGACGGCCTGAACGGAACACAGACGCTCGGCATGCTCGCGTTCAACGCCGCGTTCGGCTCCACCGAGGCCAACCTCGGTTACGGCGCGGCGGTCACCGTCGTGCTCTTCCTGCTCACCCTGATCGTGGCGATCCCGCTGATGGCCCTGCTCAGGTACCGCGAGCGCTACCTGTGGACAGCACGATGATGCGGAATCCGAGACTAGTCGGCGGCGCGGCCATGGCCCTGCTCATCGTCATCCTGTTCCTGCTCCCCGTGCTGTACGCCGTCATGATCGCCTTTGAGACACCCTCGCATTTCCTGACCTCCCCCATGACTCCGGGCTCGCCCGTGGTCAGCAACTTCGGCCACGCCTGGTCAGGCGCGGATCTCGGCACCGAGCTGATCAACACTGCCGTTTACTCCGTGTCAGCCGCCGCGCTCTCGACCATCCTCGGCCTGCTGATCGCGTTCCCCATCGCCAGGCGGCTCGTCCGGCGCTTCTCCGCTGTGTACGCCACGATCGTCATCGGGTTGTTCCTGCCGTTCTCAGTCATCCCGCTCTTCGCCGAGGCCCGGCTGCTCGGACTCTACGACAACCGGATCGGGTACATCATCCTGCACGTCGAGCCCGGCCTGCCGCTCGCGGTCGTGCTGCTCACCGCCTTCATCACCGCCATCCCGCTGGAGCTCGACGAGGCGGCATGGATGGAAGGGGCCGGCTACCTGCGCTACCTGACCAAGGTAGTCATGCCGCTAACCAGGCCGGCGCTGCTCATCGCGTTCCTGTACGGGCTGCTGGGCGTCTGGAACGACATCATCGGCCCGGTCGTGCTGCTCGCCAACCCCAGCCTGTTCCCAGTGACCCGCGGCATCTACAACTTCTACGGCTCCAACACGAGTGCGTGGACGTACCTCGCGGCGGCGATCGTCATCGTCAGCCTGCCGGTGGTGATCCTCTTCGCCGTCTCGCAGCGTCAGCTCATCCGGTTGCAGATCACGGGCTCGGTCAAGGGCTGACCGGAGGCCCGCCGGGGCGGCGGGTGGACGAGGCACGGCGGCACTGACACCCGAGTTGGCCCGGTGCCGTAGTGGCCGGAGGCTGAGACTCCCACATCGGTTCCCGACGGTTCTGGTCAACCTACAAACGGGCGTTC
>Ga0302184_10000862_pt1 | contig 19898 bp, 18 predicted proteins | sample I_Palsa_N3_3_FD_200233 | JGI IMG/M metagenome (GOLD analysis project Ga0302184, IMG submission 200233) | Peat permafrost microbial communities from Stordalen Mire near Abisko, Sweden - I_Palsa_N3_3 | ecosystem: Environmental > Terrestrial > Soil > Palsa > Peat permafrost | place: Sweden...
CGGCTCGATCGTCGGCGGCGTGGCGCCGTAGGTCATCGTTGAGCTGGACGCCGTGATCGCGAGCGCAGCCGGCGTGACCGTGTAGCCGACGTCCACGTAGCTGACTACATAGCCAGTCGCCGAGAGGCCCTCGCAACCGCTGATCGTCTGGTAGTAGGTGCCTGCCGGAATGTCGCCGCCATAGGTGCTCGTAAGGCTCGTCGCGCAGCCCGCCAGGGCGCCCGATACGGCGGTCGACGTGCCGCCGATGTAGCCGACGACCGAGTAGTTGCCGATCGAGCTCGTGCCGCCGTAGACCTGGCTGCCGGCGACGAGCACAGTCAGCACCGGCTCCTCGTCGACGACGAACGCGCCCGTGCCGGTCGCGCTGCTGCCGTCGGGGTTGGTGACCGTCACGGCGGTCGCGCCGGTGCCCGAGGCGATCGAGATGTACGCCGTGAGCTCCGAGGAGCTGACGAAGCTCGTCGAGTTGACGGTGATCCCGGGATCGGAGAACGACAGCTTCGCGCCGGTCTCGAAGCCGCTGCCGTCGATCGTCACGCTGAGATTGCTCGCGCCGAGGTCGCCGGAGCCCGGAGTCGTCGAGATGACAGTCGGACCCGGGTCGACCGTGAAGGCGTTGGGGTCGCTGGCGCTCGTCGTGTCAGGGTTCGTCACCGTGACCGCAGTGGCGCCCGTGAGCGAGTTGGCGGTGATCGAGATGTAGGCGGTGAGTTGCGAGGAGCTGACGACGCTCGTCGAGTCGACGGTGATCCCCGAATTCGCGAACGACGCGGTCGCGCCATTCTCGAAGCCGGCACCGTCGATCGTCACCTTGAAGTCGGTCGCCCCCGCCTCGGCCGAGCTCGGGCTCACCGAGCTGACAGCGACGTCCTGGTTGAGCGTTGCGCTCCCCGACGCGCTCGGCGACGGCGAGCTGTCGGTTGCAGTGATCGTGGAGGTGCCTGGCGTCGTCGTCGCCGTGATCGTCGCCTGATAGGTGCCCGCCAAGCTGCCCGTCTTGAGCGGCCCGATCGTCTGGCCGCCGTCGCTCTTGATCGTCATATTTGCGAGATCACCCGACACGGGATTGCCGTAGGCATCCGTCACCGACGCCGTCGCCTGCGAAGTCGACGACCCGTCGGCGGTGATCGAGGTGGGATTCAGCTGAAGCGAAACGCTCGCCGCAACCCCGGGGGTCGGGAGGTCGAACACGTACGCCGCGCCCTGGTCGGCGTCGTAGCCGACCGTGTGGTAGGGCGCGCCGGCGACGACAGTCGAGCCCGACACCCCGATCGAGAACCCGAGCTGATCGTTGCTGAGACCGTCGGAGGCGCTCAGCGCCGCGGTCTGCGTCGCGTTGCTCCAGCCGCCCGACGAGGGCATCATGTAGACGTACGCCTCGCCCTCGTCGCCGTTGGAAGCCACCGCGTGGTCGAGCGCACCGGCGACGATCGTCGCGTTGGACACCGCGACCGAGTAGCCGAGCTCATCGCCGGTGTCGCCGCCGGATGCTGTCAGCTCGGCGGTCTGCACCAGTGGGCTCGCCGGTGTGCCCGCCCAGCCGCCGCCGGGCATCGTCCACTCGTAGGCAGCTCCCTGATCGGCGTTGGAGCCCACCTTGTGGAAGGGAGCACCGGCGACGATCGTCGACCCCGACACCGCCGCGGCGTACCCGAGCTCATCGTCGGCGGCACCATCAGAGGCGGTCAGCTCAGCCGTCTGCGTCACGTTGCCCCAGCCACCCGTGGTCGTGTAAACGTAGACCGCACCCTGGTAGGCGTTGGAGCCAACCCTGTGGCCCGGCGCGCCAGCGGCGATCGTCGACCCCGACACCGCCACCGAGTACCCAAGCTGATCGTCGGCGGCGCCGTCAGATGCAGTCAGCTCGGCCGTCTGCGTCACGTTGCCCCAGCCACCCGAGGTCGTGTAAACGTAGACCGCTCCCTGTTGGGAGTTGGACCCCACCTTGTGGTTGGGAGCGCCGGCGACGATCGTCGACCCCGACACCGCCACCGAGGACCCGAGCTCGTCGCCCCCGGTGCCGATTGAGTCGCCACCGACCGCGTCGGAGGCAGTCAGCTCCGCGGTCTGCGTCGTGCTCGCCCAGACGCCCGAGTTGGGCAGCGTATACACGTACACCGCGCCCCTGCCATCGCTGTGGCCGGGCGCGCCGGCGACGATCGTCGAGCCCGACACCGCCACCGAGTACCCGAGCTGGTCGTAGGCGGCGCCGTCAGCTGCGGTCAGCTCCGCGGTCTGCGTCGCGTTGCTCCAGCCGCCCGAGGTCGTGTAGACGTAGACCGCTCCCTGGTTCGAGTGCAAGCCCACGTGGTAGGGCGCGCCGGCGACGATCGTCGACCCCGATACCGCCACCGAGTAGGCGAGGTCGTCGTCGTCGTTGCCATCGGAGGCCGTCAGCTCCGCGGTCTGCTGGAAGGTCGGATCGACGCGCAACGGATAGACAGCGTGCGCGTCCTCGATCACGATCGTCAAGCGCCGCCCGCTCAGGCGCAGGCGCGCCGGCACGCGCTGGCCGGTCGCGTCGGTCACGACGAGGTTCGTGTAGCGCAGCGACCCCGAAGGCGAACTGAAGGTGACAGCGCGCCCACCGGGGCCGACGCGGCCGGTCGCGTTTCCGGCGAGGGTCTGGGAGATCAGCAGCGGGCCGGTCCCGGCGGGCCGGCGGCTGAGCGTGAAGCCCTGCTCGACGCCCCACGGACCGTTGGCGAACCAGTCGCTGATGCCCAGCGCGGTGTACGTAACGCGGTTGCGCTTCAGCGCAGCGCGCGCGAACCGCGGTAGGAACGCGCGCGAACCGGCGCGGTCGATCGTGAGCGAGGAGAGACCTAAGCGCAGTCCGTGGGGGGCGGACACCGCCACAGCGCCGGCGCTGAACGCGGCGCTCAGACCCTGCACCGGGTTACGCAGCAAAATGGCGCCGCCCGCGCTCCGCCGGCCCCAAAAAGCACTGACGTCGCTGCCGAGCGAGCTGGAGATCACAGGCCGCGCAGCAGCTGGCAACGCCGACCATCCCGTGCCGGCTCTCGCAAGCTGGTGCTGTCCAGTCGGAGCAGGAGTGCGAGTGCTCGGGGCGCTGTTCAGCGCGCTCCACGCGGCGCAACCGGCAAGCAGGAGTAGCAGCGCGGCGCGCGCCCAGCGGCGGCGACCGCCCGATCCGCCGTGCGCGCGAGCGCTGACGCCGGTCGAGACCGTGCCGCCGATGACGCGTGCCCCGGCGAGCGCGAGCCGTTCAGCCATTGGGATTTGGCGTCTGAGGGCTCGCACGCGCAGCGTCCCGTCCGCCAGCCTCAGCCGCGGGTCAGGGCGAAGGACCTCGAGCCGGTGATCGTCTTGCCGGTCGAGTCGTCCTTGGCCGAGACGCTCAGCGTCAGCGTCGCGCTGAGTGCGCGTTTGACCGAGTTGCGCTGCGACCCCGTCAGCGTGACCGTGTAGACGTCCGAGCTGTCCGCGGCCACGCTCAGCTGTGCCGTGCTCAGTGTCAGTGTCGCGTGCTTGTGGTGCTTCTCGCTGAGCGTTATCTTGCCGGCGACCGAGGCGCTGCAGCCATCGACGCAGCTCAGCGTGAGCTCGCTGCCCGGGTTGTCGGCGAGCAGGCTCAGCTTGCTTGAGGAGAGGAACGCGATCAGCGGCGATACGGTTGCCGGAACCGTCACGGTGATGGTGCTCGCGCTCGTGCTCGGTGCGACCGAGCTGGTCGTGCTGACCTGGTTTGCCGTCGTCACGTTCGTGCTGGCTGACTGGTTGTCGAGCGTTGCCTTGACGTTTGCGGCGCCGAGCGGCGTGTCGCTCAGCGTCGTGGTCGCCGTGCCGTTGACGAGCGTCTGCGATCCGTCAAGCGAGCCGCTGGTCATCGAGAACGTCACCGGGAGGTCGCTCGGGAAGGCCCCCGACGGGAACGAGCTGCCGGCCGAGTTCTGGCGGATGCTGGCGAGCATCGTCGCGCTGGCGCCCGGCGCGATCGTGCTGGGCAGCGCGGTGAGCGTCAGAACGAGGAACGGCGAGTACGTCACGGCCATCGCGTCGGCGGCGGGCGTGGTGGTGGACGCGGAGGTGACCGTGTCGCAGCCGATCGAGTTCGGCGTATCGGGCCCGGCGTTACAGCCGAACCAGTTGTCGACCGCGTCGACCGGCGTGTCCACGTTGTTCTCGATCCCCTGCGTGTTACCGGAGATCGCGTTGTTGGTGATGATCGCGCTCGGGGTCGGCGCGCCGGACGTGTCGCCCTGCGCAACCTCGACCCCCGCGTTCGTGCCGGTGATCGTGTTGGCGGTGATCGTCGCGCTAGCCGCATCGTCAGCCGGATCCGCGTGGTAGCTCGCCACGAGCACGCCGTCGAGCCTCGAGGAGGAGTCTGGGCCGCCACCGATCGTGTTGGAGGTGACCGTGGTCGCGCCGAAGCCGGCGAGCACGTCCGTATAGAGATTGTCGGTCAGCGTGTTGTCGGCGATCGTCGTCGTATAGCCAGGCGCGGTCGTCGCCCACACACCGATGTCGTTGTCGGAGACGTCGTTGCCCGACACGGTGAATGTGCTCGACGCGGTGGAGCCGCTGACGTTGTCGAGCAGGATCCCCGCAGAGTCGCCGTACATCTGGCCCGCCCCGATGTCGTCCTCTCCGTTCGGATAATCGTCAGAGAGGAGGTCGGAGCCACAGGTGTCGTCACCGATGGCGCAAATGTTTCCGCCCACGTCGTTGTCGGTCACGCTGCCGGTCGGGCCCTGGGACGAGGTCGACTCCCAGTAGAGGTCGCGAATCGCGATGCCAGCGCCGTCGTTGTCTGTAGGACCAGCGCCGACCACGGTATTGCCGGCAATACCAACCGACGTGTTCGCGTTGCCATCGACCGTGATGCCGTTCTGCTGGTAGCCCTCGACCTCGCTATTCGTCACTGACACCGTGTTCATGTTCGGCGAGTCGTTGACGTCCACGATGCCGTAGCCGGTTCGAGCACTGTCCGGCGGCCCGTCACTCATGCCGATGACGTGAACGTCGTTGACAGCCAAAGTCGTGTCGTACCCGGCTATCCCCTCGAATGGCTCGCCGACCGAGGCGCCGTCGTCGAGCCCATCGACGGTGAGGTCCGCGATCGCGACGGACGATCCCCCGCTCGGCCCATCCGCGTAGACCAGCGGATAGTTCGCGGACCCGCCCGTCGGGGTGAACGACTCAGTCGTCGGCGACGGCTGAGTCGTCGGCTCGATGATCGTGACGCCAGCGCCGGAGCCCCTGATCGTCACTGGCACATCAACGTCGAGCGGTCCGTAGTAGATACCCGGGCCAACGCTGATCACATCGCCGACGCCGCTGGTGTCGACACCCGGAATGTCGTTACTCTTCGCGTCGGCGATTGCGGACTGGATCGTGTCGTAGGGGCAGGTCAGGGACACGGTCTCACAGACGTCGAGCGTGCTCGCCGCGGAAGCAGTGCCAGCGCCGATCGACGCAAGCGCGACACCGGTCGCACCGATCGCCGTGATCAGTCGGACTGCTCGGCCGAGCTTGAAGCCAGTCATGTCCTCCTCCTGATCCCTTCGTGACGGGCGTCCGAGTGGCTCCCCCAAGCGCCCGCCGGCCACCTCCCAAACGCGCCGCGCCAGCCTAGCGATTTTCCACGAACTCCGAGCTGTAGAGCAAGTTTCGCCGGCGGGGGATCCGGCGTCGATCAAGGTAGCACCGCGCGCCGCGCGGTGCCGGGGTAAATTCCTGCCGCCGCGAGGATCCCTCAGCGCCTTCCGCGGGGCCTTCGCCTGGCACCGACGAGTTCGTGGCTACCCTCAATGAGGTCGGCAACCAGGCCCTTGGCGAGCGAGACGTCAATCGTGATCGTCAGCCAGTGGCGCTTGTTCAGGTGGTAGCCGGGGACGATCGCCGCGTAGGTGAAGCGGAGCTGCTCGGCGAGCTCCGGGTCACATTTGAGGCTGACACGCAGCGGCACCTCTGACAGCGCACTGAGCGCGAAGATCTTCCCGCCCGCCTTGAACACCGAGAGTTCGGGGCGGAACGGGAACTCCTCGCGCGCGCCGAGCAGGCCGAGGCACAACGCGCGCAGCTCCGCGGCGGTCGGGTGGGGCATCAGATCCATTTTCGCCGACGCCCGCTCGGGTGTGAAGGTGGCGAGTGGCGATGATGATCGGGTCGTCGTTGCCAGTTGCGACCAGATGCTCGGGGCATGCGCCGCGAAGCGGCAAGCTCGCCGGGCCCACGAAGGTGCACGGCCCGAGTCTGCGTCAGCCCGGCAGCGGGCCGCCCACGGCGACCGGCACGCGATCGTCCGACACCCAGCGCAGTAGCGCGTCGGCGAGCTGCTGGCGGCGCAGCGGCTTACTGAGGTAGTCGTCCATGCCCGCGGCGAGACAGCGCTCGCGGTCGCCGGTCATCGCGTGGGCCGTCATCGCTATCACCGGTGTGTGGCGTCCGCCGCCCTCGCGGCGACGCAGCTCGATCGTCGCTTCGTAGCCATCCATGTCTGCCATCTGGCAGTCCATCAAGACCGCGTCATAGCGCCGCGCCGATAGCTTCTCGAGCGCCTGGCGTCCGTCAGCCACCACCTCGACCTGGCAACCGAAGCGCTCGAGCGTGCGAACGGCGACCGTCTGATTGACCGGACTGTCCTCTGCGACAAGCACCACCGGGGTGCTCAGCCAGAGCCGGCTCGCGCCGGCTCGCTGGTCGCGCGCCGGCTGCCGGGTCACCAGCTTCTCGTTGACCAGTGGCAGCTCGAACCAGAACGTACTGCCGGTCGCCGGCTCGCTGCGCGCCCCGATCGTTCCGCCCATCAGCTCGGTGAGCTCGCGCGCGATCGCGAGACCGAGACCGGTGCCGCCGTAGTGGCGCGTCGTCGAGGCGTCGGCCTGCGTGAACGGCTCGAACATGCGCTCGAGCACAGCGGGTGCGATGCCGATGCCGCTGTCGCCGACCTCGACGCGCATCACGCCGTCGTCCTGGCCGACACGGCGCGTGCTGGCACGGACGGTGATCCCGCCTTCGCTCGTGAACTTGACGGCGTTGGCGACGAGATTCAAGACGATCTGACGCAGACGCCGGCTGTCGCCGCGCGTTTCGCGCGGTACTTCGGCGGCGATCTCGACCTCGAGCTCGAGGCCCTTCGCAGCTGCCTGGATTCCGGCCACCGCGCAGGCCTGTTCGATCGCATCGTGCAGGGCAAAGATCGTCTGTTCGAGTGCGAGTTGTCCAGCTTCGATCTTCGAGATGTCGAGGATGTCGTCGATCAGCGCAACCATCTGCTCGCCCGAGCTGGAGACCTGTTGGGCGAGCAGGCGCTGGTCCTCGTCGAGGACGCTGTCGAGCAGCAACTCGGTCATCCCCAGCACGCCGTTCATCGGCGTGCGTATCTCGTGGCTGATGTTCGCGAGGAACGCCGACTTGGTGTTCGAGGCCTCAACCGCCTCGTCACGGGCGGCGGCAAGCTCGGCGGCAACGCGATTGCGCTCGGTCACGTCGCTGATCAGGGCAACGCGGCAGGCGCGCCCGTCGATCGTCACGTCGTTGGCTGTGACCTCGACCTCGGCGATCGTGCCGTCCCTGTAGCGATGGCTGCGCGGCACGGCAACGCGGTAGCCCGACCGACCGCCCTCGGTCACCGTCATCGACTCCAGGAAGGCCGGCACCTGGTCCGAGTCGATGAGATCGAGCACGCGCAGAGCGAGAAACTCCTCGCGCGAGTAGCCGTAAACCGCGATCGCCGCCTCGTTGACCGCGAAGATCTCCCAGCTGGCGCGGTCGTAGAGCCACATCGGCTGCGGATTGCGCTCGAAGATCTCGCGGTGCATGCGCTCGCTCGCTTCGAGCCGCTCGCGGCTCGAAGCGAGCGCCTGCTGTGCCTCAACGCGAAGTGTTACGTCGCGGGTGAGCGCCCAGGTGCCGACGATCTTGCCGTGCGCGCCGCGCAGAGGTAGCCGCGTGATCTGGACCCAGGCGTTGGGGCGATCGTCGAATTCCTCATATTCGATCTTGCCGCGAACCGCGTCCCCAGTCTCGATCACACGCAGATCCTCGGCGCGCGCGGCGTCGGCATGCGGGCCCTTGAAGAACGCGTGGTTTGTCTGCCCCACCACCTCGTCGAGCGTGCGCCCCGGGGCGTACGCGTCCAGCCACCCACCGCTCACGAGCAGGAAGCGCCCGTCGCGATCCTTGTATGAGCTCCGCAGCTCCGGGCTCTTCATCGCGTTCGAGAAGCACAGCCGGAAGACCTCCTCGCGCGAGAGGCCGCTCAAATCCAGGTCAGGGTCGAGGTCGTCCACCGCATGGCACCGATCCCCAACTCCCCGAGACATTTATCGGCGCCGGCGCCCCGACTCCTGATCCGACGGAGGTACAGGCCGTCTTCCAGCGAGTGATCTCTGACCGCTGCGGCCGGTCAGATGGAGCGTGGCCGCGGTCAGTAGGTGAAGTTGCCGGCGCTCAGCAGCGCGCCGTTCTGTGTGACGACCGACACCGCAACGACGGTGCCCGGGACGGGACCGGCCGGAATCGGTACGGCCTGCAGCGTCGCTGCACCGGTGGCGACCGCTGCGTCGACGACGTGACCATCATCGTCACCGACGCGGACCCAAAAGCGGGCTTGCGCCTGGGTCTCGGGCGAGAGGCCCGTGACGTTCACGGTGATCAAGTTCGGTCCGTGGTTGGGGTCGATCGTCGCCTTGGCAAGATCGGTCGCCGGCAGCGCCTTCTTGCCGACATAGCCGGTTGCCGACACACTCGTCAGCCCAAGCAGCACATCGGGGATGTGCGGCAGCCCGCCGGCGGGGGCGTGGAGCATCGTGCCGACGACGAAGACCAGGGCAACCAGGTTGAACAGCACGTACTGGCAGTCGCCGAGGTCGATGTTGTCGCCGTCGCCCTGGAAGAGGTCGGCGACACTGGCGCCCTTCGCGGTTGGCGGCTTGGCCGCCGGGTTCTTGTTGACCTGACCGGTGACGATTCCCTTGGCGAGGAGCGCAGCGCCGAGCGGCCCACCGAACAGCAGTGCGTACTGGCCGACGATGCCGGAGCTGTTGATCGCGGTGAGTGCATGCGGCTCGTTGAGCAGGTTCGCGAACACGACGGCAAACAGCGCCGCCGCGACGACGAGCGTCCAGACGACGGCGATCGTCTTCGAGGTCGACAGCCGCCCGTCCTGACCAGTCACCAGGTGCTTCACCCGCACGCCGGCGATCGAGCTGAGCGCCCAGAACCCGCCGGCCTCGATTGCAAGACCGAGCAGCAGCCCCCAGCGCACGTCGTCCGCGCTGAGCGAAGCCGTGGATGCCGTGGCAGCGCTGGCCGCGTCGGGCATCAGCATGAGCGCCGTCACAGCGGCGAGAAGCAGTGCCGCGCTCAACGCAACGCGCCACGGTGCTCCGTTAAACGGGTCCCTCAACGCCGCCATTGCCTCCGGCGCAGCTTGGCAGTCACGTCGGGTGCGGTCAAGAGGCATTTCGACTGCCAAAAAGCCGGAGCAGCGGGTCGGGCCGGACACTCTGGTTCGGACTCGGCTGGAAGGTCAACGCCGACCTGCCCAACCCGGACGCGTTCGAGGCTGCCACCGCGTTCGTCACGCCCGAGCAGGTGGCCGACGCGATTGCCTGCGGACCTGACGTCGAGGAGCACGTCGCGAGGATCAAGCCGTTCGTCGATGCCGGCTTCACCGAGATCGCGCTCGTGCAGATCGGCGACGATCAGCAGGAGAAGTTAGTCGACTGGGCCGAGCGCGAACTGCTCCCGGCACTTCGCTCGTTATGAGCGGACGAGCTCCCCGGGTGAGGACGATCTCGTCCCGCTCAATCGCGGCCCAGGCCGCCTGAAGACGTCGCCCGCCGATTGCGATTGGCGCTGCGTCGGCCGATCGGTCGACGCAGGTGAGGAGGTCAGGCCGCGCGCGTCGAAGCGTGCGGCCCGACCCGAGCGCTACAGGGTGGTGACGTTGACCGCCTTGGGACCCTTGTCGCCGCTCTCCGACTCGTAGCTGACCTTGGCACCCTCGGCCAGAGAATGGTAGCCCTCGCCGTTGATCGCGCTGTGATGGACAAAGAGGTCCTTGGACCCGTCGTCCGGCGTGATGAAACCAAAGCCCTTGTCGTCGCTAAACCACTTGACTGAACCCGTTGGCATTGTTTTGTCCTCCGTATTTATGTGCTGGTTACGCGGAGGATGCTGTTTGGGCAGCGACCGGCAGTGCCTGCACTACTTGGCTGGATCTTGATCCAGCCCGAGCGACAAGCATAACAAGCGCAGGCGCTCGCGCTCGCGTCCGCGCAGCAGGACGCCGGGATTCGTGCTCGCAGCGCCAATTGCCTGCTCCCCTCGAGCGCGGGTAGCCAGACCGATCAGCCGCCTCGAACGCGGCGCGCGCCTCCCGCTGCAGGGCTCGCCGAGAGCGAAGATACTTCTCCCGCTATGCGCGGCCAGGCGCTCACCGACACACAGCTGCTGTCGGATCTCGTCGGCGAGGCCTACGGCTTCGAAGACCTCGCCGAATACCGCCAGGGGATTCTCGAGCTTGTGACTCGTGTCGTGCCCTGCGACAGGGTCGGCTACAACGAGATCAGTCCCAATGAGTCGTTCGCGCTCACGGTTCCCGCGTTCGATCCGAGCCTGCTGCCCAGATTCTCGGAGCTCATCTACGAGAACCCGCTGATCCAGCGCTTCGAGAAGACGCACGACGGTCGTCCGTACCGGATCTCCGACGTGGTCGACCAGCAGACCTTCCACGGCCTCACGCTCTACAGGGAGTTCTATCGCCATCTCGGCATCGAATGGCAGGTCGCGTTCACACTGCCGGCCCGGGCCCCGCTGATCGTCGGGATTGCGCTTACCCGCAGCCACAAGGACTTCACCGAGCAGCTGCTTGCGCTCGCTCGTCCGCACCTGATGCAGGCCTACCGCAACGCCGAGCTGTGGAGCGAGCGCAAGGCGATGCTGGCCGCGCTCGAACAGGGGCTCGACACGGTCGGCCAGCACGTCGTCGTGCTCGACACCCACGGACGCGTCGAGTTCGCGACCGAGAGTGCGCGGCGCCTGCTCGGGGACACGCTCGCCAACCGTCGCGGACTTCCCGACAAGCTTCGCGAATGGCTTTCGGCGCAGGATGATTCGCGCATCGCCACCGAGCCGCTGATCCTCGAGATCGACGGCAACAGCGTGCTCGCGCGGCGTCTCCCGTGCAGCCGTGGGGACCGCCGCGAGGTCCTGCTGCTCGAAAGCGGGACCGGCCAGCTCAGCGTGGACGCGCTACGCAGCCTCGGTCTCACGGCGCGCGAGGCAGAGACGTTGCGGTGGACAGCGCTCGGCCACTCGATCTCCGAGACAGCTGCCGAGCTGGGCATCGCGCGACGCACTGTCGAGAAGCATCTCCAGCACGTCTACGAGAAGCTCGGCGTTCGCAAGCTCTCAGATGCCGCCGCCACAGCCTGGGCTGCTGTCGGAGTGCACCGACCGAACGACAGGCGCGAATCGCTCGGGCTCGCCAACCAACCTGGACCCAGCTAGCGCGCGCCGCCTCGCCCGGAAAGGACCGAGCATGGGACAACCCGTCGTGCACTTCGAGATCATCGGCAAGGACCCCGCCAGACTCCGCGGCTTCTTCAACGAGCTGTTCGGCTGGGAGTGCGATACCAGCGGAGCCGTCGCGGAAGCGGTTTCGCAACCGGACAACTATGGCTTCATCGACCGGCTCAGCGCCGGCGACGGCAGCGGCATCCCTGGCGGTATCGGCGGTGGTGAGGCCTACGAGCGACACGTCATCTTCTACGTTGGTGTGCCTGACGTAGACGTCGCGCTGCAGAACGCCGAGAGCCTGGGAGGCCAGCGCCGGATGGGGCCCGTGACGGCACCAAATGGCCTCGTCGTCGGCCACTTCACGGACCCCGAGGGGAACCTGATCGGGCTCGCCGGCGTCAGCCAGGACCTCGGCGGCTCTAGGCCTCGGAGCACTGGCCCCGGCCGCTGACCGCGCTCGCCAAGCAGGTCTGAAGGGCAGCCGGCTTCGCTACGCGCTCGCGAGGGCGACGTCGAGCTTGTCGAGCATCTCGCCGTAGATCCGTCGCAAACCGAGCGGCGCAAAGAGGCCTTCGAAGATGCCGGCGACGCCGCCGGCCCCATCCCAGGAGCTCTCGATCGCAACGGTGCTGCCCGACGCTGATTGCTCGGCCGTCCAGCGGCTGGCGAAAGACGACAGGTCGTCGCGCTCGACCAGCTCCCCACCGGACTCCTCAACCCGGAGCCGATAGTCGCGCTCGCGTCCACCCGCTGCGAAGTGGTAGGCGATCACACTGCCGGCGCCCTCGCCGCCGGCCTCGACCGTGTAGGCGCTGTAGTTGCCGGTCAGGATCCGCGGCCGTGAGGTCTGGTAGTCGCGCAGGAACTCCATTACGCGCTCCGGTGGCGCGTCCACCTGCTTGCTCGCCCGCGCGACGACTCTGGCCATGAGGCCATTCTGACAGCCGACGCTCACGACAGGCGCTGGGCCTACCTCACGCCGCGCGCGATGCTGCTCGCCGTGGTGAGCGTCACCTCACCCTGTGGCCCGCACCAAGCCGCTCGCCAAAGTCTGCAAGGACGGCCTCGCGTTCGGTGGACGGGAGACCGGCCAGGATCGGGCCGTAGGGAGTTCCCGCGATCGTTGCGAGGGCGTCGCCGCTGCTCTCCCAGACGCCGTCAAGCTCGACCGTCTCGACGCTCACGTCGGGCCGGCGATCCGGACGAGCTCGCGCGCCCACGGCTCGAACAGCTGGCGAGCCATGAAACGGTCATAGGCCTCGGGGACGGAGGTCTCGACAAACGCCTGGCTGCGCGCCGCGGTCACGGCGCAAGCTTCGCAGAAGCAGGGTCTTCAAAAGCCCAGCGACAGTGAGCTCGGGGACGGAAAAACGCGACGGCGCACGGTGCGACCGCACCACCTGGGCGCCCGCAGGACCGCCATCATGCAAGCGGCGCGGTCCGCTCCGGTAGACTGAAGCTGTAGCTCCACGGCTGGGTGTTGTGCTCTCGCATTTCCTCTGTGGCTCGGTCCTTCGGAGAGTGCAAGGAGTGCAACGAGATGGCGAAACAGCCTTCCGACGCGCAGCATGTTGCGAGTCCCCCGCGATCGACGGCGTTCAGCGATCTGACGAAAGCGATTGCGGAGCGCAACGAACTGGCACACAAGGAAGCCCGCGAGCTTCGATCCACGCGGGAGTTGAAGAAGCTCGGGATCGCGGCGCGCCGCCGCGTGGATCTCGACCGCTGAACTGCTGCGTCTCGTTACGCGAGACGCAGTCATTGCGAAGATCCCGTCGCTCCCCAGCCGGCCTAGATGGTTTCGCGCGCGGCGCGGTCATCAGAGTCCGAGCTTGCGCACACCCGTCTCGTCGAAGCCGAGGTGGTGACCCACTTCGTGGCGCACGGTCTTGATGACCTGTGCGCGCAGACGCTCGGGGTCGTCGCCGAAGTCGCGCACGAGAGTGTCACGGAAGATCAGGATCTCGTCCGGCAGGCCACCGCCACCGATGAAAGGGATACCGCCGAGTCTGGCGCCGACGTACATGCCGTAGGCATGGTTCTCGGCACCTCGGTCGGAGACGACGATCGCCACGTCGCGCAGCGCACGTTCGAACTCGATCGGCAGGCCGTCGAGGGCCGAGCTGACGAGCTCCTCGAATTCCTGTTCGCCGTATTGGCGTTTGCTCATGCCTTGGCTATAGCAGGTGGGCATCGCCAACTGGGTGGCATTGGCTGCTGCGATGTTGCCGCCGGCAATGGCTATCGCTGTCTAGTGCTCGCCTCAGACGAGTTGAGCGAGCGCTCCCGAGAGAGCGTCGACGCTGTCATAGCTCAGGCTGAGCGGATTGTCGTGGCGGTAGCGCACGATGCCAAGCTCGTCGATCACGAAGGCCGCACGTTTGGCCCCCATCAGGCTGGAATGGACGTCATAGATAGTCGAGACGCCGTGGTCTGAGTCGCTCAGCAGCGGCACCGTGAGGCCATGCTCGGCGATGAACTCCTCGTGCGAGGCGAGGTCCTGTGGCGAGATGCCGACCGCACAGACCTCGAGCGCGGCGAACTGGTCAACACGGTCGCGGTACGAGCAGAACTGTCGCGTGCAGATCTTGAGGTTGTCACCGGGATAGAAGAGGAGGATGACGCGCTCGCCCCGGTGCTCGGCAAGCTTGAAGGTCCCATGCGTGCCCTCGAGTTCGAAGTCGGGCGCGAGCTCGCCGGGTCGTGGGTCCTTCGCCATCGTGTTCTCGCTCGAATCGGGGCGGCTAAGCCGCGACCGGCTCGTGCCCGGCACCCAGCTTGTCTGCCCAGCGCCCGGCCAGCGCCTCCGCCGCGGCCATGTCAAGCCCGGTGGCGTTGTGCTCGCGACGACTCGGACCGGCGCCCCAGCGCGAAGCGACGGAGACAAGCTCGGCAACGGGATCGGCGGTCAGCGTGACGACCCCGTCGAGCGGACCGCCGACCTGGATCGTGATGTAGGGACCCGGCAGCGTGAGGTCCGGCGCATCGAGCGGGCGCCCCAGGAGTCGCGAGTACGGCCAGGCGCCCATGCCCGTTCATCGGCATGGGTCGCCGATCTGCTGAGTCCGCTCGGCCACGCTCGGGCGGCCAACAGGCAGGCCCGATGCGGTCCGAATTGAGCTCTGCGGTTGCCGAGTTGAGGCGCTTTACGATGCGCAGGATGAAACGTGTCGGGTTTCTCTCCTTCGGCCACTGGCAGCCCGTCGCCGGTTCGCAGACCCAGAATGCGCGAGAGGCGCTTGTGCAAACGGTGGAGCTGGCGGTTGCTGGCGAGGCGATCGGGATCGACGGAGCGTTCGTGCGGGTTCATCATTTCGCGCGCCAGCTCGCATCGCCCTTCCCGCTGCTTGCCGCAATTGCGGCGCGCACTAGTCGTATCGAGATCGGCACCGCCGTGATCGACATGCGCTACGAGAATCCGCTGTACATGGCGGAGGAGGCGGCAGCCGCCGACCTGATCAGCGATGGCCGCCTCCAGCTCGGCATCAGCCGAGGCTCGCCGGAGCCGGCGCTGCGCGGCTCGGAGTCGTTTGGGTACGTCCCCGGCACGGACGAGACCGACGGCGACCTCGCCCGCGCGCACACAGCGTTGTTCCGGGCTGCGATTTCGGGCGCGGGCGTCGCGCACGCCGACACGGCCATGACCGGCTCGAGCGCGATGCTGGCAATCCAGCCGCGGTCACCCGGCTTGGCCGATCGAATCTGGTGGGGTGCGGGCACTCGCAAGACCGCGGAATGGACCGCACAGCAGGGGATGAACCTGATGAGCTCGACACTGCTGAGCGAGGACACCGGCGTGCCGTTCGACGAGCTACAGGCCGAGCAGATCGCGCTCTACCGCGCCGCGTGGGCTGCGGCGGGCTGGGAACGCACGCCGCGCATTTCAGTCAGCCGCAGCGTCCTCCCGATCGTCAGCGACATCGACCGCATGTACTTCGGCGCCCGCTCCGGCCAAGACAGCGCTGACCAGGTCGGCTATCTCGAGGGCGTACGCGCTCGCTTCGGCAAGAGCTACATCGGTGAGCCCGACGTCATCGCCGAGGAGCTGAGCCGCGACGCCGCCGTCCTCGCGGCGGACACGCTGATGCTCACGGTGCCCAACCAGCTCGGCGTCGACTACAACGCAAACCTGCTCGACACCTTCGCGCGGCATATCGGCCCCGCAATCGGCTGGCACCGGAAGAGCGAGCCGACGCGGCCGCCTGACGAAGTAGGGGCCGACATCGGCGCCGGTCGGGCGCGGTCGCCGACGGACGGGCGCGAGCTCCTCGACGACCTCCCCGCGGACACCCCCGGCTCCTGACGGACCGATCTGACGGCCCGCGGCTCCGCCATACGGGCTATGGCGACGGGGCGCCGCGGGAGTGCAGGCGCGTCGATTAGAGTCGGGCTGGTGGACGCCGGAGAGCTGTCGCTCAGACGCAGCCAGATGGGACGCGGCTGCCAGCCGTGGGTGGCGCATGGCGGCCCGGGCGCGGTTGGTGCGGTAGCTGACGGCGCCTGGTTCATGTTGACGGGCGCCCCCAGTCCCGATGCGAATATGGCACTCGTTCATGACGGTGACGCGGCGACGCTCGCGACCACCAAGCAGATGATCGAGGCCGCCGGCCACCCGACCCTGTTCATGCTCGCCGGTCGCAGCAGGGGAAGTGAGCTCGGCGGCGGCTGGCAGCACGTCGGCGCGATGCCGTTGATGTCGTCGATGCTGGACGACGAGCATCTGCGCGCCGACCCGCGCGTCCGTCAAGCCGACGAGAGTGACTTCGACACCGTCGTGGAGCTGCTCGCCGATGCCTACGGCATGACGCGTCACGTGGCTGAGGTGTGCGTTCTCGTGCTGCGTGCCGAGCCGGACGCGATGCAGGTCTGGCTACTGCTCGACGGCGAGCAGGCGGTCTCGAGCGTGATGACCACGATCGTCGACGATGCCGTCTGCGTCTGGTGCATGGGGACACCGGCGCGCTTCGCTCGTCGCGGCCATGGCCGGGCCTTGCTCGGCGACGTGCTGTTGCGGGCCAAGAACGCCGGGGCAAGCATCGGGCTGCTCGGCGCGACTCCCGCAGGAAGGCCGCTCTACGAATCCAGCGGCTGGCAGACGCTCGAGGAATGGGACCTGTTCGTCAACGCCGACTCCGCGCAGTTCCCTCACTGAGGCAGCGCACGACCTGACAACGACGGCGCCGTCAGAGTAGGGCGGGGATGACCTCCGCGGCGAACCGCTCGACCTGTTCGGCGTCGTCGACGAGCGGGTTCAGCAGGATCGTCTCGGCACCGGCGTCCGCGATCTCGCGCAGTCCCGCGATGCACGCCGCAGGCGGACCGGCCACCGCGACCGCGTCGAGCCCGCCGCGACCGTATTGATACTCGAGCGCTGCGGCGATTCGCTCCCGCGCACGCGTCGGATCGTCATCGACGTGGATGTAGACGCGCTTGGCGATCGCAAATGTCGACGGATCCCGGTCGCGCTCGACGAGCTCCGCCCGCACGATCTGCACCTGTTCGGCGAAAGCGGCAGTCGTCTGCGAGCCGGCGCCGATAAACCCGTCGCCGATCCGAACGGCGCGCCGCAGTCCATCGGGATGGTTGCCGCCAACCCAGATCGGGGGGTGGGGCTTCTGCACCGGCTTCGGCTCCATCGCGGCGCCGTCGAGCTTCCAGTAGTGCCCGTCGAACGTGATCTCGCGCTCGGTCCAGCAGGCCTTCATCAGCGCGATCCCCTCGTTGAAGCGCGCGACCGGCCTGTCCCCGTCAACCCCGAAAGCGACAAACGGCCGCCCCCGGCCACCGGTCGCGACACCCACCTCGACGCGCCCGCCGCTCAGCTGATCGAGGCTGGTGATCGCCTTTGCGAGGTGCAGTGGGTTGTGCAGCGGCGTCACGAACACGGCGCAGCCCAGTCGGAGCCGAGCGGTGCAGGCGGCCGCATAGGTCAACGTCTCGAGCGGGCTTAGCGTTCGCGCCGAACCGAGAACCTGCTCCTGCGTCCAGGCGCTGTGAAAGCCGAGCTCCTCAGCCCGCTCGAGGTGGGAGCGGAAAGCTCCCGGATCGAACCCGTTCTCATCGACGCCCTGTGGAATAGAAATCGCGAAGCGCACGCCGGGAACGTTGACACAACGCGCTTGCGACCTGGCCAGCGGCCGTATGGGCAGGACCACGCGCCGCGCGATCCTGCCCCACTGCCGTCTGGCGCCGACACTCCTCCGCGGCATCTGCCGGCGCACCGAGCTATCATGATGCGACATTCACTGCCACATTGTGGCAGCGGTGTTTCGGGAGAGATGGCACCACAGAGCACCACACAAGAGCCGCGGACCCTCGCCGACAAGATCTGGGACCGGCACGTGGTCGAGTCCCTGACGGACGGCCCCGATCTGCTCGCGATCGATCTCCAATACGTCCACGAGGCATCCTCGCTGCAGGCGTTCGACCAGCTTGCCGATCGCGGGCTCACCGTCGCCCACCCGGAACGGACGTTGGCAGTCATGGACCACGTCGTCCCGGTGCGTACCGACAGGGATGGTTGGACGGCGAATGCCGCCGAGTTCACTCGCGCACTCGCTGCAAACTGCTCGCGGTACGGGATTCCATGCATCCCGTACCTGGATCGGCGACAAGGCATCGCGCACGTGGTCGGGCCCGAGCTCGGGCTCACCCTGCCCGGCATGACAATCGTCTGCGGCGACAGCCACACCTCGACGCACGGCGCGCTCGGAGCTGTCGCCTTCGGCATCGGAACGACGCAGGTGGCGCACGTGCTCGCCACGCAGTCGCTGCTGGTCACGCGTCCGCGCACGATGGAGGTCGTGATTGACGGCCAGCTCCAGCTCGGCGCCACGGCCAAGGATCTCGCCCTGGCACTGATCGCAGCCCACGGCAACCTCGGAGGAGTCGGTCACGCGATCGAATTCCGCGGCGAGACCGTCGAGTCGCTCTCGATCGAGGGCCGGATGACCCTCTGCAACATGGGCATCGAGTTCGGTTCGCGGATGAACATCGTGGCGCCCGACGCGACCACGCTCGCCTACCTCGAGTCGACCCCGCTCGCGCCGGTCGGCGAGCAGGCCGCTCGCGAGGCGTGGGCCGACCTGCGTAGCGATGAGGGCGCTCACTTTGACAGCTCGCTGAGGCTCGACGCGAACGAGATCGCGCCGCGCGTCAGCTGGGGCACGAGCCCGGCGCAATCGACCGTGCTCGGCGGCGCCGTCCCAGACCCGGCGAGCGCCGGCGACAGCGACGCGGTCGCCTCGGCCGAGCGGGCACTCGAGTACATGGGCCTGACGGCGGGCACGCCGCTGCGCGACGTCGCGATCGACGCCGCGTTCATCGGGTCCTGCACCAACTCGCGGATCGAGGATCTGCGCGCCGCGACTCAGATACTGCGCGGGCGCAAGGTCGCCGCGGGCGTGATGGCGGTTGCCGTGCCAGGGTCGATGCGGGTCAAGCTCCAGGCCGAGGCCGAGGGACTCGACGAGATATTTCGCGAGGCCGGCTTCTCCTGGAACACGGCCGGCTGCTCGCTCTGCATCGCTGCCAACGGACAGGTGATCCCGGCCGGCTCGCGCTGCGCCTCGACGACGAATCGCAATTTCGAGGGGCGCCAGGGCACTGGCGCACGAACCCACCTGATGTCACCGGCGAGCGTGGCCGCCAGCGCCGTCGCCGGCCGTCTTGTCGGGCCTCAGGAGCTCTGAGCGGTCGTGGACTCGATTACGGGCGTTGCGGTGCCGTTCGACTACGCGAAGGTTGACACCGATGCGATGTTCCCTGTCAGCTCGGAGGCAGCGGCCGAGCAATACGGCTGGGGTGCTGCGCTGTTTGGGCGCTGGCGCGAGGCGCCCGACTTCATCCTCAATCACCCCCCCTACGCCGGTGCGCCAATCCTCGTGGCGGGCCCCGAGTACGGGATCGGGTCGTCCCGCGAGACCGCCGTCTGGGCTCTGCGCGGCGCCGGGGTCGCGGCGGTGTTGGCTCCGAGCTTCGGCGAGATCTTCCGTTCGAACTGCGTTCGCAACGGAGTGCTCACCGGGATCGTCAGCGCCGCCGACCGCGAGCGTCTGCAGGCCCATCTTGTCGCCAATCGCGGCCTGGAGATGGTGATCGACGTGAGAGCCGAGACCGCGACGACCGCCGACGGCGCGATTTCGATCGATATCGGGGTGGACGGCTTCGCACGCCGTTGCTTGGTCGAGGGGCTCGACGAATTCGCGCTGCTCGCTCAGGCGAAGCCGAGTGTCGAGCAGGTTCTGAGTCGTACCAGCACGTGGGCCCCCAACACGCTGTCGGCATTCGCCGACCGATTGGTGTCTGCGCGATGACCGACGCTTTGCCAGAGCCCACCGTGACCGAGTCACCGACTCGCGTGCTCAGCAAGGCGCGCACGGTGCTGGACTGCTTTCTGC
>Ga0302184_10000867_pt1 | contig 19857 bp, 24 predicted proteins | sample I_Palsa_N3_3_FD_200233 | JGI IMG/M metagenome (GOLD analysis project Ga0302184, IMG submission 200233) | Peat permafrost microbial communities from Stordalen Mire near Abisko, Sweden - I_Palsa_N3_3 | ecosystem: Environmental > Terrestrial > Soil > Palsa > Peat permafrost | place: Sweden...
GAGCGTGCCCGCCTGCGGGCTCGCCAGCTACACCTGCCTGCGCCGGACCACGCTCCCCTGGAACGTGGTGCTCGCGCTGGTGCTGTTCGCCTCGCCGTTCGTGCCGCTACAGGCCGCGGCGGCGGTGGTCGGCGTGCTGCTCGCGCTCGCCCGCGGCGGGCGCCGTGTGCGTCCGCGCGGCATCGACGGCGACGGTCTTGCGATCGGCCGTGACCGCAACGGCCGGCTCGTGCGGATCCCGCTGCGTGAGCGCAGTGGCTCGCACACGCTCGTCGTCGGTGCGACCGGCTCGGGTAAGACCGTTACCGAGACCTGGGTGCTCGCGCGGGCGATCGATCACGGCCACGGCGCCGTGATCGTCGATCCGAAAGGCGATCGGCTGCTCCGCGCCGAGGCTCGTGCCGCGGCCCTGCGCAGCGGTCGCCGGTTCATCGAATGGACGCCGCAGGGACCGGCGATCTACAACCCCTACGCCCACGGAAGCCCGAGCGAGATTGCCGACAAGGCGCTCGCCGGGGAGTCCTACAGCGAGCCGCACTACCTGCGCCAGGCGCAGCGCTATCTGGCGCATGCGGCACGCGCCGCGGCCGCTGTGGGGGAGACGCTAACCCCGCGGCGACTGCTCGAGCTGATGGACCCGCGCGCCCTCGAGCTGGCGGCGCGAGGGATCGCTGACGAGACGGCGGCGCGGACGCTGTTCGCCTACCTCGACTCGCTCGACGCGCGCCAGCGTGCCGGGCTCGCCGGGACACGCGACCGTCTGGCGATCCTGGCGGAGTCGGAGCTCGGCTGCTGGCTCGACCCGGGTAGGGGACGGGCGATCGATCTGCTGGCCGCGGTGCGGGAGCGGGCGGTCGTCTACTTCTGCCTCGAGGCGGACCGCCTGCCGCTGCTCGCACGGATGCTTGCCGCGGCGATCGTGCAGGACCTGCTGACCGTTGCCGCCGAGTGCCAGCGCGAGCCGGTTGGCACGCTCGTCGCGATTGACGAGTTCTCGGGCGTCGGCGCGGCCGGGGTCGCACGGCTGTTCGGGCGGGCCCGTGCGGCGGGCTTCAGCCTGCTGCTCGCGACGCAGGAGCTGGCGGATCTGCGCGCCGCCAGCGACGAGTTGCTCGAACAGGTGCTCGGCAACGTCGAGACCGTCGTTGCCCACCGCCAGAGCGTCCCCGACTCGGCCGAACTGGTCGCGCGGATCGCCGGTACGCGGCAGGTCTGGACGAGGACGGAACAGCTCGAGCACGGCTTCGCGACCGGGCGCGGCACTCGCACGCCCGGGCGCGAGTACGTGATCCATCCCGATGCGATCAAGGCACTGGCGCCAGGTAGTGCGGCGGTCGCGGTCGCGAGTGCCGGCAGCTGCCAGCTCGCGCAGATATTTCACCCCTGAAAGGAGCATGAGATGACTGGAATTGACGAACGCGCCCGGGTGCTGCTCGACTGGCTCGCCGGGATCGGGGCTGCCGCGCTGGCGGAGATCGCCGACGCTGCGGGCCTCAGCGCTCCAGCCACCGCGGCACGTCTGCGGCGCCTGGAGAGCGAGCGGCTGGTTGTATCCGTGCGTCTGTTGCATGGCCAGCCGGCGCTCTATGCGATCACGCGCGGCGGGTTGCGCGCGGTCGGGCGCAACGAGCTCGCGCCGGTCCGTGTGAGCAACTCGGGCTTCCTGCACCTGCTCGAGTGTGCGCGCGTCGCGCGCTCGCTCGAGTGCGTGCTCGCCGGCAGCCATACGGTCCACTCGGAGCGTGAGCTGCGGGCATGGGAGCGAGCCGCCGGCAGGCCACTCGTGAGTGCCGAGCTCGGCTTCAGCGTCGCCGCCGGCGCCGACGTCCACCGGCCCGATCTCGTCTGCCTGCCGGTCGGCTCCGGCGCGGCGCTGCTGCCGCTTGCAGTCGAGGTCGAGCTGACGGTCAAGGCCCCGGCGCGGCTGCGCGCGATCGTGCGTGGTTGGGCGCGCAGCCGGCGCGTTGCTGGCGTCGTCTACTACGCGGCGCCGGCGCCCCTGCGCGCGCTCGAACGGGCGGTGCTCGAGGAGTCTGCGGCGCCGCTGGTCCAGGTTCTGCCGCTGGCGGCGGCGGCACGGCTGCCGGCGGCGTTCGCGGACCCGCGATCGACGAGTCCCATCCCAAGGGCGCCGTAGCGTGGCGCGTTCACGCTGGACCGACGAAGGAAGGAGCGATTCAATGGCATCGATCAACCGCTGCGTGCTGGTCGGGAACCTGACCCGTGACCCGGAGCTGCGCTCGACGACGAGCGGCACAAGCGTCTGCCGGCTGCGTGTCGCCTGCAACACGCGGTGGCGCAACAGCGAGACGGGGGAGTGGGACGACAAGCCGAACTTCTTCGATGTGTCGGTGTTCGGCGCAAGCGCGGAGGCCTGTGCGCGGTTCCTCGAGAAGGGTCGGCCGGTCGCGATCGACGGGCGGCTCGACTGGCACGAATGGGAGAGCAGCGAGGGAGAGCGGCGCCAGGCTGTCGGCGTGATCGCCGACAGCGTGCAGTTCCTCGCCTCGCGGACCGCCCCTGCCGGTGAGGCAGCGGGCGAAGGGGAGTTGGTGGAGGAGCCAATCCCCTTCTAGACAGCTCTGATGCGGTCGGCGCAGGGAGGCGCCGACCGCATTGCTGCAGTGGGCGTTATCGTTCCGGCGATTGGGGAGTGGGCTTCTCGCCCGCGAGGATGGAGACAGGCGCGGCCCGTGATTGCTGCAACCAAGTCGGTCGATCGGTTCGAATACGGCGCCTGCGCCGCCGCTCGAGCGGCCGGCAGCGGGCGGTAGGCGACGGTAAGCGGTGCCCGTTCGCTCGGAGCTGACGCCCCGATCCTTTCCCGCGCACAACTATCTCGTTGGTCGCGAGAAGATCCGTGAGTTTGCGCGCGCCGTGGGGGAGGTCAACCCGCTCCACCTCGACCTCGATGCGGCACGGGACGCCGGCTACGCCGACCTCGTCGCGCCGCCGATGTTCGCGGTCGTCTACGCCGCGACGGCGTTCGAGGATGCGATGCACGACCCCGAGTTGGCGATTGACTTCGCGATGCTCCTGCACACGGGCCAGGAGTTCACCTGGGGTCCGTTGGTGATCGCCGGTGACGAGATCACGACCGAGGTGTCGCTGGCCGAGGTCAGCGAGCGCGCCGGACTGCTTTTCTATCCGTTTCACTCGAGCTCGCTCAACCAGCGCGGCGAGCAGGTCTGTGCCGGCATCTGGACCGTCGTCGTGAGGCCGCGCGAATGAGCGCGCTCGAAGTCGGCAGCGAGCTTCCGCCACTCAAGGTCACACCGGACCGCTACGCCACGATCCGCTACGCCGGCGCATCGGGCGACTTCAACCCGATCCACCTCGATGACGAGTTCGCGCGCTCGGTCGGCCTGCCGGGGCGGATCCTCCACGGTCTCTACTCGATGGCACTCGTCGCACGGGCCCAGACCGAAGCCGCCGGTGGTCCCGAGAAGCTCAGGCGGCTCGTCGTCCAGTTCCGCGGCACCGCTCTGCCCGAGCACGAGATCGAGATCAGCTCGAAGGTCACGGAGCTCCGCGACGGCAAGGCGATCGTCACCACCACAGCGACCCAGAATGGCAAGGCGATCATCCGCAACGCGACCGCCGAGCTCGAGCTTTGACCGTCGACCCCTCGCGTCCGCCTAGGCCCGCAGTAGTCAGCTCCTAAAATCGGTCACCAATGCCACCCGAGCGCTCATCACCAGGCGAGGAGGCCGACGCAGTCGGCCCCCGGAGCCTCCTCACGCCGCGTCAGGAGGCGATCCTGATCAAGGTCGTCGAGACCTACGTGCAGACCGGCCAACCGGTCGCATCGAAGACGCTCGCGGCCGACCCCGCGCTCGCCAGCGCGCCGTCGACAATCCGCAACGAGCTGGCGCTGCTCGAGGAGCACGGTCTGCTCGCGCACCCGCACACCTCGGCCGGGCGGATGCCGACCGATGCCGGCCATCGCTACGTCGTCGACCGGCTGCTCGCCGCGCCGGCGAGCACCGCGCTCGACCTCCCGGTATCGCTGAGCCCGGAGCGCCGCGAGCTCGACGACGCGCTGCGCGCCACGACCGAAGCGCTCGCCGAGATGACCAACCTGCTCGCCGTCGCGTCGGCGCCGGCCGTCGAACGCGCAACGATCCATCGCGTCGAGGTGCTGACGCTGCCCGCGGGCGTCGTGATGGTCGTCGTCATCACCTCGGCCGGCGGCGTTTCGAAGTTCCTGCGCACGTTCGAGGCGCCGGTCGATCCCGGCCTCGTCGCCTGGGCCGGGGAGTACCTGAACGAGCGCGTCGGCGGTCTGCCGATCGGCGCCCGGATGCTCGGCCAGCGGCTGGCGACGGACGCCGAGCTGGGGCCGCGCGAGCGCGCCTTCGTCGAGCAGCTCGCGCCCGCCTTCGGTGAGCTCGGCGGCGGCGGCGAGGACGTGCTCTATATCGACGGTACGTCGCGTCTGCTTGGCGCGCACCGGCTGGCGAGCATGGCGCAGGTGAACGAGCTGATGGCGCTGATCGAGGAGCGGGTGGCGCTCGTCGACCTGTTGCGGCGCGCTTTCGCCGAGCGCGGCGTGTTCGTGCGGATCGGTGCCGAGAACGACGTTCCCGGCCTGCGGACGCTCGCGATCGTCGCGTCCCCCTACGGCGTGACCGAGCGCAAGCTCGGGACGGTGTCGGTGATCGGGCCCGTGCGGATGGATTACGCGACGGCGATCGCGAGCGTGCAGGCCGTCTCGCGTCAGCTTTCGCGCTTCGTCGAAGACGTCTATAGCCAATCCTGATGGCAAGCTCGGCCCAGCCCCGTGACCCGTATGACGTGCTCGGCGTTTCGCGCGAGGCGGATGACACGCAGATCAAGAAGGCGTTTCGCGGCCTGGCGCGCGAGCTGCACCCCGATGTCAACAAGGAGGATCCCGACGCCGAGGAGAAGTTCAAGGAGGCCGCGGAGGCCTACGAGATCCTCTCCGATCCGGACCGCCGCGCGACCTACGACCGTTACGGCCACGAGGGGCTGCGCTCCGGCGGCTACCAACCGAACTTCGACCAGTTCGGCTCGATCAGCGATCTGTTTGAGCAGTTCTTCGGCTCCGCCGGCGGCGGGATCTTCGGCGGCGGATCGCGCGGCCCGACGCCGGGCGGCGACGTCGGCGCCGAGGTCCGGCTCGATCTCGCTGAGGCCGCCACCGGCGGCACCTTCCAGGTCACCTACGACGCGGTCGATCGCTGCGAGAACTGCAAGGGCAATGGGGCTGAGCCGGGCACGCCGATCGAGACCTGCACCCGCTGCGGCGGCTCCGGCCAGCTTCAGGGCGTGACGCGCACGCCATTCGGGCAGGTGATGCGAACGATCGCCTGCGATGTCTGCGGCGGCGACGGCCGGGTTGCCAAGCAACCGTGCCATGAATGTCGCGGCCGCGGCCGCAAGGTCACCAAGCGCAGCATCAGCGTCGACATCCCGGCGGGAATCGCCGACGGACAGCGGGTGCGGCTGAGCGGTCATGGTCACGTCGGCGAGCCGGGGGCACCGGCCGGCGACCTCTACGTGCTGGTGCATGTCGCCGAGGACGAGCGCTTCCAGCGCGAGGGCGACGACCTGATCACGCTCGTCGACGTCTCGGCCCCGGCTGCCGCGCTCGGTGTCAGGCTCGACGTGGCGACGCTCGAGGGTCCGGTCGAGGTCGTGCTCGAGCCCGGCACCCAGCCCGGCGAGCGGATCGTCCTGCGCGGACGCGGCATGCCGCGCCTGCGTCGTGGCGGCCGTGGCGACCTCCAGATCGTCGTGCACGTGCAGGTCCCGCGCCGCCTCAGCCCGGAGCAGCGTGAGCTGCTCGAGCAGTTGAGCGCGACGCTGACCGAGGACAACCTGCGCGAGGACGACTCGGTGCGCGCCAAGCTGCGCCGCTGGCTGCGCCCGCACGCGGCGTGATCCGCCTGGCGGTCCGCGTCGCGCGCGAGCACTCCGAGCAGGCGCTGGCGGAGCTGCTCGTCTTCTCGCCCGCCGGCGTCGAGGAGGTGGAGATCGATGCGGACACAATTGAGTATGTGCTCTACGGGGCCGCCGGCGAGCTGCCCGCGCTGCCGGCGCTCGAGGCGAGCGTGGGTGACTTTCTCGTCGCGGTGCGCACGAGCGAGATCGCCGACGACTGGCCGGAGCGCTGGCGCTCCTTCCACAAGCCGGTGCTCGTCGCCGAGAAGCTCTACGTGCGCCCACCATGGTACGAGCCGCCGCCGGCAGGCGACGGGCTGATCGACATCGTGATCGAGCCCGGCCAGGCGTTCGGCACCGGCTCGCATGCGACGACCCGGCTCTGCCTCGAGCTGCTCGTCGCCCTCGCGCGTGAGGGCATGGCCCGCGGCCCGCTGCTCGACATCGGCTGCGGCTCGGGAGTGCTCGCGATCGCCGCCGCCAAGCTCGGCTTCGCACCCGTCCTCGCGCTCGACAACGACCCGCTCGGCGTCGAGGCGACGCACGCCAATGCACGCGCAAACGGCGTCGCGATCGACGCGCAGCTCGCCGACCTGCGCGTCGACGCGCTGCCGCCGGTGGCGACGATCGTCGCGAACGTCCTGCTCGTCCCGCTGCTGGAGCTCGCTCGCCGTCTCGACCAGCGGCCGCAGCGCCTGATCGCCTCCGGGCTGCTGGTGGACCAGGGCGACGAGCTCGCCGCCGAGCTGGCGAGGTGCCAGGGCCTGCGCGAGGCGACGCGCGCGCACGACGGCGAGTGGCTCGCGATCCTCTTCGTCGCCGCCGGTCCCCGCGTATCCTCTTAGAGGCCATGAGCATCACGGACAACGTCAAGAGCGACCTGACAACAGCGATGAAGGCCGGCGAGAAGGAACGCGTCGGCACGCTGCGGCTGCTGCTCTCCGAGTTGCAGAAGGCGGCGAAGGAGGGTTCGAGCGACGAGCTCGCGGTGCTGCGCCGCGAGCGTAAGCGTCGCGGCGAGGCCGAGCGCGCCTTCCGCGACGGCGGGCGCACGGATCTCGCCGACGGCGAAGCGCGCGAGGCAGAGCTGATCGACGCCTACCTCCCGCCTGAGCTCGACGATGCCCAGCTGCACGAGATCGTCGCCCGCGCTGTTGCCCAGTCCGGTGCCAGCTCGCCGGCCGAGCTCGGCAAGGTGATGCCGCTGGCGATGGCCGAGGTGGCCGGTCGCGCCGACGGGCGCCGCGTCTCCGAGCAGGTGCGCGAAGCGCTCGGCACGGCGTGAGAAGCCAACTCGAGCTGCCGAACGACCTCGCGGCCGCGCTGGCCGGAGACCGAGACGCCCTGCTGCGCGCGCTCGAGCGCCAGCTGGCCTGCCGGATCTACCTGCGCGGCAACCGCCTGACGCTCGACGGCGAAGCCAACGAGGTCGACGACGCGACCCGCACGATCGAGCAGCTGATCAGCCTGAGTGAGCGCGGCGACAGCCTCTCGGAGGCGACGATCGCCTCGATCCGCGGCGCGCTCGACGCCGAGCAGTCGCCGGCGCAGATGCTCGACGACGTCGTCTGGAGTCACCGTGCGCGCCGCGTCGTGCCCAAGACAGTCGGCCAGAAGCGCTACGTCGATGCGATCCGCGCCAACACGATCGCGTTCGGGATCGGTCCCGCGGGCACCGGCAAGACCTTCCTCGCCGTGGCTCTCGCCGCCGCGGCGCTCGCGCGCGGCGAGGTCAACCGGATCATCCTGACCCGCCCAGCGGTCGAGGCCGGCGAACGGCTCGGCTTCCTGCCCGGGGACCTGATGGCGAAGATCGACCCGTACCTGCGGCCGCTGTTCGACGCGCTGCACGACATGATCGACCCGGAGAAGGTCACGCAGCACATCGAGCGCGGAGTGATCGAGATCGCGCCGCTCGCCTTCATGCGCGGCCGCACGCTCAACGACTCGTTCGTGATCCTCGACGAGGCCCAGAACACCACGCCCGAGCAGATGAAGATGTTCCTGACGCGGCTCGGCTTCGGCTCGAAGATGGTCGTGACCGGCGACGTGACGCAGGTCGACCTGCCGCGCGAGCAGCAATCCGGACTGGTGGTCGTCGGCGAGATCCTGGCCGACGTCGAGGGCGTCGAGTTCGTCACGCTCGGCGGCAGCGATGTCGTGCGCCACCGTCTCGTCCAGCGGATCGTCGAGGCCTATGACGGACATGCGCTGCGCTCGGCGCCCGACCTCGCAGCCAAGCGCGCGCGGCCCTGAGGGGTCCGGGTGCTCGAGGTTGAGGTGGTCGGCGCACCGCCCGCCGATCTGCCGCTGGCTGAGATTGAGCGCCTCGCCGACCTCGCCGCGGCGAGTGCCGGGATCAGCGACGGCCACCTCGCCGTGCAGTTCGTCACGGCCGAGCAGATCGCCGCGCTCAATAGCAAGCACCGCGGCAAGGCGGGCCCGACCGACGTCCTGTCGTTCCCGATCGACGGTGCCGATCCGCTGACCGCCGGCCCGCGCGAGCTCGGCGACGTCGTCATCTGCCCGGCACACACGCTCGACCTGCGTGAGGCGGTCGTCCACGGCGTGCTCCACCTCGTCGGCATGGACCACGAGTCCGACGCGGGCGAGATGCTGGCCCTCCAGGCCGAGCTCCTCAGCTGGTGAGCCCGACCGTGACCCGGGCCGGCTTCGTCGCGCTCGCGGGCCGACCGAACGTCGGCAAGTCGACGCTGACGAACGCGATGATCGGCACGAAGGTGGCGATCACCTCCGATCGCCCGCAGACGACTCGCCGGGCGATTCGCGGCGTCGCGACAGGTCCCGACTGGCAGCTCGTGCTCGTTGACCTGCCTGGCGTGCAGCGGCCCCGCGACGCCCTCACCTCGCGTATGGCCTCGAGCGTCGATCGCGAGCTCGCCGACGCCGACGCGGTCCTCTTCGTGCTGAACGCCGCCGAGCGCATCGGCGCCGGTGACCGGCGGATCGCGGCGTTGCTGGGCGAGGCCAAGGTCCCGGTCACGGTCGCCGTCAACAAGGTCGATCGCCTGACACGTGAGCGCGAGGCCCAGGCCCTGCTCGACGCCGCCGCGATCGCGCCCGAGCACGCCGAGCTCTTCCCGGTCTCGGCAAGAACCGGCCGCGGCATCGCGCCGCTGCTCGCCCACCTGACCGCGCAGCTGCCGGCGAGCCCGTTCTACTTCGCGCCCGAACAGCATTCCGACCAGGCCCGCGGCGAGTTGCTCGCCGAGCTGATCCGCGAGCAGGTCCTGCGCCGCACCTTCCAGGAGCTGCCGCACGCCGTCGGTGTCGTCATCGAGGAGATCGAGCCCGACGCCCGCAACCCCGAGCTGACGCGGATCGACGCGCTCGTCTGGGTCGAGACCGAGTCCCAGAAGGCGATCGTCGTCGGCCACGCGGGCCACATGATCAAGGCGATCGGCACCGCCGCCCGCCGCGAGCTCGAGCGCGAGCTCGCCGGCCGCGTGCACCTCGCACTGAAGGTGCGGGTTCGCCGCCACTGGCGCGCCGACGACGCGCTTCTGGATCGGTTGGGAATTGATTAGGGGCGTGGTTGGTTGGCGCGGCCGCGCACTTCACGGCGCGAGCGCCCTTTAACATCGAGCTATGGACAGCGAGATCGTCTACGACGAGCGCGGCCTCGTGCCGTGCGTGGTGCAGGATTGGAACACCGGCGAGGTGCTGATGCTCGCCTACACGAACGCACGGGCGATCGCCCGTACGCGCGAGACCGGGGAACTCCATCTCTGGAGTCGCTCACGTGACGAGCTCTGGCACAAGGGTGCGACGAGCGGCAACACGCAGGCGGTGCGCGCACTGCGACTCGATTGCGACGGCGACGCGGTGCTCGCACTGGTCGAGCCCGCTGGTCCGGCCTGCCACACCGGCGAGCGGACCTGCTTTCACCGCGGCGAGCTCGCGCCGTCAGCGCCGTACGAGGTGCTGCCGGCGCTCGAGCGGACGCTCGCGGATCGGTTGCACGATCGCCCCGCTGGCTCCTACACGGTCGAGCTGCTCGACGACCCGCAGCGGATCGGCGAGAAGGTCATGGAGGAGGCCGAGGAGGTCGCGCGTGCGGCACGCGAGGAGAGCGATATTCGTGTCGACGAGGAGGCCGCCGATGTCGTCTACCACCTGCTCGTGCTGCTCGCCTCGCGCGGACACCGCCTGAGCGACGTCGAGCGGGTTCTCGATGAGCGTCGCCGCTAGCCGCACCCTCGACGAGGTGCGCGTGCTGGCGCGCGAGTACAACCTCATCCCGCTCTCTGAGGAGTTGATCGCCGATTGCGAGACGCCGGTATCAGCGTTCCTCAAGCTGCGCGGCAGCGGCCCGGCGTTCCTGCTCGAGTCGGCGGAGCAGGGGCTCACCTTCGGCCGCTACTCGTTCATCGGCTTCCAGCCGCGTGAGGTGCTGCGCTGGTCGCTCGGCGACGGCGGCGACCCGTATGAGATCGCGGCCGCCGCGGTCGCGCGCTATCGCCAGGCGCCGCTCGACGGCCTGCCTCCGTTCGCCGGTGGTGCGGTCGGCTTTTTCGGCTACGACCTCGTGCGCGCCGTCGAGCCGCTCGGACCGGCGAACGAGGATCCGCTCGGGCTGCCGGACATGGCGCTGATGCTGAGCGACGTGCTTGTCGTCTTCGACCATCTCAAGCACACCGCGACGATCCTCGCCCATGTCCATACCGACGGCGACGATCTCGAGGCCTCCTACGAGAGCGCGCTGGCGACGATTGCCGAGGTCCGGCGCACACTCGACGGCCCCGTTCCGCATCCGCCGGAACCGCTCCCGCTGCGTCCGCTGCCCGACTTCCGCTCGAACATGACGCGCCAGCGCTTCGAGGCGATCGTCGCGCGGATCATCGAGTACATCTACGCCGGCGACGCCTTTCAGGTGGTGCCCTCGCAGCGCTGGTCCGCGCCCGTCGACGTCGATGCGTTCTCGATCTATCGCGGACTGCGGATCGTCAACCCGAGCCCCTACATGTATTTCTTCGACTTCGGCGAGTTCCAGTTCGCCGGTGCGAGCCCCGAGCCACTGATCACGGTCACCGGCCGGCGCGTCGTGACGCGGCCGGTCGCCGGGACGCGTCCGCGCGGCTCGGACGCGGTCGAGGATGCCGCGCTCGAAGCCGAGCTGCTCGCCGATACCAAGGAGGTCGCCGAGCACATGATGCTCGTCGATCTCGGTCGCAACGACCTCGGCCGCGTCTGCGAGTACTCGAGCGTCAGGGTCGATGCACTCAAGCTGGTCGAGCGTTATAGCCACGTGATGCACATCGTCAGCACCGTCTCGGGCACGTTGCGCAAGGGCGTCAGCGCGATGGACGCGCTCCGCGCGACATTGCCGGCAGGCACGCTCTCCGGCGCGCCGAAGGTTCGCGCGATGCAGATCATCGACGAGTTCGAGCCGGTCAAACGCGGTGGCTACGGCGGCGCGATCGGCTACCTCTCTTACAGCGGCGACCTCGATACGGCGATCCATATCCGAACCGTCGTCGTCAAGGACGGCGTCGCGCACGTCCAGGCGGGCGGCGGCACCGTGGCCGACGCCAAGCCCGACAATGAGTTTCGCGAGTCGGAGGCGAAGGCCCGGGGTGTCCTGCGGGCAATCGAGCTGGCCGGCCAACAGCCTGACTGGGCATAGCACGAGGGAGGTACCGATGGCGATCAAGCTCCACCGCTGCAGCGGCACCGCGATCAAGGGTTCGCATCCCTGCTGGAAGGTCGAGCAGGCGCTCGACCAAGCCGGTATCGAATACGAGCTGGTGAAGCACCCATCGTTTCCGCGCAGCCGGCGCAAGGAGTACGCGGCGCTGACCGGCCAGCAGCGACTCCCGGCGATCGAGTTCGACGACGGCTACGTGCTGCGCGAGGAGTCAGACGCGCTGGTCGATCGGATCAGGCGCGGGCAGTTGCGCGACTAGCGCTGCTCTGGCGGACCTGCTCGACGAGCTCGCCGACGATCTCCTCGAGCGTCGCCTGCAGCTCGGGCTCGACGAGCCGGTCGTTCTGATCGAAGTGCTCGTCGGCGTAGGGGACCGCCAGATCGCGGTCGATCACGCGGGCACCGGCCGCGGCGAACGCCTTGCGGGCTTCGGCCTGCGCCCAGACCGCGCCGAACATCGAGGTGCTCGCGCCGATCACGGCAACGTTCTTGTTGCGCAGCACGGTCGCCTCGAACGGCCGCGAGGCCCAGTCGATCGCGTTCTTGAGCTGTCCCGGTATCGACGAGTTGTACTCGGGCGTGGCGATCAGCAGGCCGTCGGCTGCGGCGATCGCTTCCCGCAGCTCGGCGACCGCCGGGTGCAGCGGCTCGGCTTCGTCGTCCTCGTCGAACGGCGGCACCGCCTTGAGGCCGTCGTAGCGGACGTACTCGACGTCCACCGGCAGCAGCTCGGAGGCTGCCGCCAGCAGGCGCGAGTTGTGCGAACCGCTGCGCAGGCTCCCGGATATTCCGAGGATGCGCATCGCCGTTACTCCGCCTTCGTCTTCGCGAGCTCGAGCTCGGCGATCAGCGTGACCTCATCGGCCACGGCCGCGACGCCGCCCGGGAGCTCGGCCTTGAAATCGACGCCGAACTCGGTGCGGTCGATCGTCGTCGAGAGCTCGACGCCGGCGCGCTCGCCCCCGTAGCCGTCATCGGCCGTGTAGGTCAGCTCGCCCGTCGCGTTGACGCTCTTGGTCGTGCCCTTGATCGTTAGATCGCCCTCGATCGCGAGCGTTCCGTCGTCGGCGACATCGACGCTCGTCGACTTGAAGGTGATCTCGGGATAACGCTCGACGTCGAAGAAGTCGGGCGACTTGAGGTGCCCTGCGAGGCGTGGCTCGCGGACGTGGACGCTGTCGACCTTGACCGTGCCGAGGATCGTGAGGCTGCCATCCTCGCCAACCTCGAGGCTGGCGTCGAAGTCTTCGAATCCGCCACGAAACTTACCGGCGCCGAAGTGGCGTACGGTGAAGCCGACCGAGGAGTGAACCGCGTCGCGCTCGTAGGTGCCCGGCGTGATGGCTGTTGCAGTTGCTGTTGGCATTTGTGCTCCTTTGCTCGCGGGTGAAGAGTCTCAAACCAGAATAGCATGCTTGCTTGTGCAAGCAAGTACCGAGCAGTTCGCCGGCCTGACGTGGTGGTCCGATCAGCGGCGTTGGCTAGGCTCGTCCTGTGCGCGCGCTTGTGATCGACAACTACGACTCCTTCACCTACAACCTCGTCCAGTACCTCGGCGAGCTTGAGGCGGACGTCGAGGTCGTGCGCAACGACCGCGCGAGCGTCGAGGAGCTGCTGGCGAGCAGGCCGGACCGCGTGATCGTCTCGCCCGGGCCGTGCACTCCCAACGAGGCCGGCATCTCGTTGGAGGTGGTGCGCCGCTTCCCCGAGGCCGGCATCCCGATGCTCGGTGTCTGCCTCGGGCACCAGGCGCTCGCACAGGCGTTCGGTGGCTCGGTGATCCGTCACGAGCCGGTCCACGGCAAGACCGGGCTGATCGAGCACGACGGACGGACGATCTACGAAGGCGTCCGCAGCCCGCTCACCGTCGGGCGCTACCACTCGCTGATCGTTGCCGAGCAGCTGCCGGACTGCCTTGAGGTCTCGGCCCGCGGTGATGGCGTCGTGATGGGGATCCGCCACCGCGAGCTTCCGGCCGAGGGTGTCCAGTTCCATCCCGAGTCGGTGCTGACCGAGGACGGCATCGATCTGCTGCGCAACTTCCTCCAGCGGCCGCCGACTTGACGGGCTCTGCGAACGAGATCGTGACGCCCGCGCTCGACGCGGTCGCCTCGGGGCGCGACCTGAGCAGCGAGGAGGCTGCAGCGGTCCTGGCGGAGATCATGGCCGGCAACGTCTCGCACGTTCAGATCGCGGGCTTCCTGATCGCGCTGCGAACCAAGGGCGAAACGGTCGATGAGCTCGCCGGGCTCGCACAGACGATGCGCGCGATGGCGCTGGCGGTCAGCGTCGACCGCGATCACCTGGTCGACACGGCGGGCACCGGCGGCGGTCGCTCGACCTTCAACGTCTCGACCACGGCGGCGCTGATCGCTGCCGGTGCCGGCTGCGCGGTCGCCAAGCACGGCAATCGCTCGGCGACGAGCCGCTCGGGATCCGCCGATCTGCTCGAGGCGCTCGGCGCGCGAATCGACCTCGCCGCCGCGGATGTGGCGCGCTGCATCGAGACGATCGGCTTCGGCTTCATGTTCGCGCCCGGCCATCACCAGGCCACACGCTTCGTCGTTCCGGTGCGACACGACCTGGCGGTGCGGACGATCTTCAACTTCCTCGGCCCGCTGACCAACCCGGCCGGAGCGCGGCGCCAGCTCGTTGGCGTCGCCGATCCGGCCTACCAGGGGACGATCGCCGGCGCGCTCGCGCACCTCGGCGTCGACCGCGCCCTCGTCGTCTCGAGCGAGGACGGGCTCGATGAGATCTCGACCACCGGATCGACGCGGATCATCGAGGTCAACGGCGAGCAGATCGAGTCCTACACCGTCACCCCCGAGGAGCTCGGCGTTGAGCTCGCAAGCGGCAGCGGGCTCGAGGGCGGCGACCCCGACCACAACGCCGCGATCACACGCGCCGTGCTTGCCGGCGAGCACGGCCCGGCGCGCGACCTCGCGCTCGTCAACGCCGGCGCAACGATCTACGCCGCCGGCCAGGCCACCTCCCTCGCCGAAGGTGTCCAAGCGGCACAAGCCGCAATCGACGACGGTAACGCGGCCAAGACGCTCGAGGCCTTCATCGCCGCAACCCACCAAGCCCCATGACCATCCTCGACACCATCCTCGCCACCACCCGTCAGGACCTCGAGCAGCGCAAGCGCAAGGTTCCACTCGGCGAGATAGCAACCCTCCCGCCGCCCAAGCGGCCCAGCTTTCGCAACGCTCTAGCCCAACCCGGGCTGAAGGTAATCGCCGAATTCAAGCGTCGCTCGCCGTCGGCCGGCGAGATTCGCACCGGGTCCTCGGTTGCCGAGATCGCCCGCGCCTACGAGGCCGGCGGCGCGGCCGCAATGTCGGTCCTGACCGAGCAGCGCAACTTCGACGGCTCGCTCGACGATCTCCGCGCGGCCGCGGCTGCCTGTGAACTGCCGCTGCTGCGCAAGGACTTCATCGTCGATCCCTACCAGCTGCACGAGGCTGCCGCCGCCGGCGCCTCGGCGGTGCTGCTGATCGTCGCCGCGCTCGGCAAGGACGAGTTGCGCTCGCTGCACGAGGCGGCGCAGGAACTTTCGCTCGATGTGCTGGTCGAGGTCCACGACGCCGGCGAGCTCGCGCTTGCGGCCTCGGTCGGCGCCGAGCTGATCGGCGTCAACAACCGCGATCTGCGCGACTTCAGCGTCGACGCCGCGCGCACGTTTGCGCTGCTCGCGGCAATGCCTGCGGGCGCTATCGTGGTCTCCGAGTCGGGCATCAGCACGGCCGCCGACCTCCGCGAGCTGAACGCTGCGGGTGTCGATGCGGCGTTGATCGGTGAGCGCCTGATGGGCGCTGCCGACCCGGCCGGCGCCCTGCGCGAGCTGCTCGCGGCGCTCGGCAGCGCGATTTAGCCGACCTTGAGTGCCGGCGGGCACACTCAAGCGTCGTCCATGCGTCGTGAGCTTCGAAACATTCCGGTAGGCCAGCCGCTCGCCGCGCTCGCCGGTGGCGCGATCGCGGTCGGTGTGCTGCTTGCGCTCGGCTTCCACCGCGACAACACGGTCACGAAGGTGGTCGAGCAGATGCCATCCGGACAGGCGGCGGGCACCGGCCTGACGCCGCACCAGATCTACGCTCGCGACGCCTCCGGTGTCGTCTTCGTCTCCGCCAAGGTCGTCGAGACGACGACCTCGCCGTTTGACCCGTTCGCGACCAAGGAGTCCGGCAGTCAGTCCGGCTCGGGCGTCGTGATCAACTCGAACGGCACGATCCTGACCAACGCCCACGTCATCGACGGCGCTGTGAAGATCACGGTCCAGATCGCCGACGGTGCGACGATGGCGGCGACGGTGATCGGCAAGGATCCCGACGACGACCTCGCGCTGCTGAAGGTGGATCCCGGCAGCCAGCACCTAAACGTACTGCCATTGGGCAACTCGAACACGGTCGAGGTCGGCGACCCGACCGTCGCGATCGGCAACCCGTTCGACCTGCAGCGCACGCTGACGACGGGTGTGGTCTCGGCGCTGCAGCGCGACATCACGGCCCCGAACGGCTTCACGGTCGGCAACGTCATCCAGACCGACGCGCCGATCAACCCCGGCAACTCGGGTGGCCCGTTGATCAACGCCGAGGGGCAGGTGATCGGCATCAACTCGCAGATCCAGACCGACGGCAGTGATGGCAGCGTCGGCATCGGCTTCGCGATCCCGATCAACACCGCGAAGTTCGTCATTCCGCAGCTTGAGACGCACGGCAAGGTGACCGAGGGCTATCTCGGCGTCGCGACGGCGAGCATCACACCGTCGTTCGCCTCGCTCCATCTCGGCTCGAGCTACGGCGCGCTGATCGAAGACGTCGAGGCCGGAACGCCCGCTGCGGCGGCGCACCTTCACGGCCCGACGAAAACGGTGACGCTCGCCGATGGGATCACGCCGGTGAAGGTCGGCGGCGACATCATCGTGTCCCTTGACGGCAGGACGATCCGCAGTGACACGGCGCTGGGGAACGCTATCGAGCGCGATAAGCCGGGGCAGACCGTGACGCTCGGCATCGTCCGCGGCCAGCGGCACGAGACCGTCAAGGTAACGCTCGGTACGCGCCCCGAGAGCCTGCCCGCCTCGGGCTGAGGACGCGCGAATCGTCCTGCCGGCAGCCGCCGTGGGAACCTCGGCGCGCCAGCCGCTACGGTTTGGCGGTGGATTCGCCGCGCATCAAGATCTGTGGAGTGACCCGCCTCGAGGATGCCCAGGCCGCCGTCGAGCTCGGCGCCTGGGCCGTCGGCATGGTCTTCTACGAGCACTCGCCGCGCCTCTGCAGCCTCGCCGACGCCGAGCTGATCGGCGCTGCCCTGCATCGCCGCGCCGAGATCGCCGGCGTGTTCGTCAACAGCACGCTCGAGCAGATCGCCGACGTCAGCGAGCGCGCGGGCCTCACGCTCGTGCAGCTGCACGGCGATGAGGGACCGTCGTTCGCCGGCGAGGTCGCACGCCGGACCGGCGCACGCACGATCAAGGCCGCGGCGGTCCGCGGCGCGGAGACGCTCCAGGACCTGGCGCGCTTTCACACCGACTTCCACCTGCTGGACGGCTACACCGCCGGGCTGCGCGGCGGCACCGGCGAGCGCTTCGACTGGACGCTGCTCGAGTCGCGCCGCTCGAAGGTCCCGCTGATCCTCAGCGGCGGTCTCACGCCCGGCAACGTCGCCGAGGCGATCGCCCAGGTCCACCCCTATGCGGTCGACGTCGCCAGCGGCGTCGAGAGCGCGCCCGGCATCAAGGACCACGAGCTGATGCGCGCCCTGATCGAGGCGGCCGCGACACGCGAGGTGAGCGTGTGAGCAGCCCCCGCATCGTCGCCCCCGCCACGCAGCAGCGCGTTGCGCATCGTTACGGCCCCTACGGCGGCCAGTACGTCCCCGAGACGTTGATGCCGGCCCTCGCCGAGCTCGAGCAGGCCTGGATCGAGGCCTGGGCCGCCGCCGACTTCCGTACCCAGCTCGCGTTGCTCTCGCGCGACTTCATCGGCCGGCCGACGCCGCTCTACGAAGCGCGCCGCCTGAGCGACCGCGCCGGCCATCCGATCTACCTGAAGCGCGAGGACCTCAACCACACCGGCTCGCACAAGATCAACAATGCGCTCGGTCAGGCACTGCTCGCCCGGCGGATGGGCAAGCCGCGGGTGATCGCCGAGACCGGCGCCGGCCAGCACGGCGTCGCAAGCGCCACCGCCGCGGCGCTGCTCGGTCTCGACTGCGTCGTCTACATGGGCGAGGAGGACATCCGCCGCCAGCAGCCCAACGTCCAGCGGATGGAGCTGCTCGGCGCACGCGTCGAGCCGGTGCGCGCCGGCGCGCGCACGCTCAAGGAGGCGGTCTCGGCGGCCATCCGCGACTGGGTCGAGAACGTCGCCGACACCCACTACATAATCGGCAGCGCCGTCGGCCCCGCGCCCTACCCGGCGATCGTGCGCGAGCTGCAGCGTACGATCGGCGACGAGGCGCGCGCCCAGGTGCTCGAACGCACCGGTCGCCTGCCCCAGCGGGTGATCGCCTGCGTCGGCGGCGGCTCGAACTCGATCGGCATGTTCGCGGGCTTCATCGAGGACGCCGATGTCGAGCTGATCGGCGTCGAGGCCGCAGGGGAGGGCCTCGACAGCGGCCGTCACGGGGCGCCGCTGACCGTCGGCGGCCAGGCCGGGGTCCTCCACGGCTCGCTCTCAGCGGTCCTCCAGGACGACGACGGCCAGATCCTCGAGGCCCATTCGATCTCGGCCGGCCTCGACTACCCGGGATCGGGACCCGAGCACGCCCACCTGCGCGACAGCGGCCGTGCCCGCTACGTCGCAATCACCGACAACCAGGCGCTGGCGGCCTTCACCGAGGTCACGCGCCTGGAGGGCATAATCCCCGCGCTCGAGTCCGCCCACGCCATCGCCTGGGTCCTCGCCAACGCGACTGGCGAGCTCGATCTCGTCTGCCTCTCCGGCCGCGGCGACAAGGACCTCGCCGAGGTGATCGCGCTCACCGCCGAGCCGTAGATGCCCGCGACTGGCCTCGAACGAATCGCTGGCGCGTTCTCGGCCGGCAGCAAGCGCGCCGCGCTGATGCCCTACGTTATGGGCGGCTACCCCGACCTCGAGCGCTCGCGGGCGATCGGCGCGGCCACGATCGCGGCCGGCGCCGACCTGATCGAGCTCGGCGTTCCGTTCTCCGACCCGCTCGCCGACGGTCCGGTGATTCACGCCGCCGCAACCGCCGCGCTCGCCCAGGGCGTGCGCCTCAGTGACATCCTCGAGCTCGCCGGCTCGTTCGCGCAGCAGGTCCCGGTGATCGTCATGGCCTACGCCAACACGGTGCTCGCCTCGAGTGCCGAGCGCTTTCTCGACCGGCTGACCGACGCCCGTGTCAGCGGCCTGATAGTGCCCGACCTGCCCTACGAGGAGAGCGAGTCGCTCGTCGAGGAGGCCCAGCGGCGTGGCCTCGCGCTCGTGCCGCTCGTCGCGCCGACCACAACCGACGCGCGCCTCGCCAGGATCGGCGCGCGGGCAAGCGGCTTCCTTTACGTCGTGTCGGTCACCGGTACGACGGGAGAGCGGGCGGCCGGATCCGCCACGCTAGCGACTCTGATCGCACGCGCGAAGGCCTCCACCACAGTCCCCGTAGCGCTCGGCTTCGGCATCTCGACGCCCGATCAGGCAGCTGGCGCGGCGGCCGCCGGCGCCGACGGCGTGATCATCGGCTCGCGCCTCGTGCGCGCCGCCGGCGAGGTGAACGACCCGGCGAGCGAGGTCGGCCGGCTCGTCGGCGAGTTCGCGACGGCACTCGCGGCGCCGGTTGCATAGACTGGCCGGCACATGGGCCTCGTCATTGCCGCCACGTTCGGTCTCGCGCTCTGGATCGTGCTCTGGGCGATCGGTGCGAGCGGTCTCGATGCGTTCCTGCTGGCACTCCTCGTGATGCTGCTGGGGGCCGCCGGACGCATTGCGATCCGCCATCTGCCCGGTCGCGACGCTTCGGGCTCGCAGCCCTGAGCTGAGCGCCCCGCTCGAGTCCGTGCGGGCCGCTCGCGGCCCGCACTGGTCTGCGGAGCGCCGCCCAGCACTGCGAGGATTACTACAATCCGCGGCCGCTGGCGCCGCCCCCCGGCCGCGCGCGGCGAGGTCGATCACGTCTGGAGCGTCGTGCGCCAATCCCGAGTGGCAGCAACCGTGGTGCTCGCGCTGGCCGCCGCGCTGGCCGGCTGCGGCGGCACCAGCAGCCCTCCGATCACCTTCCAGCACCCGCTGACGGTCTACTCCGACCTGCCGCTCTCCGGC
>Ga0302184_10000872_pt1 | contig 19828 bp, 34 predicted proteins | sample I_Palsa_N3_3_FD_200233 | JGI IMG/M metagenome (GOLD analysis project Ga0302184, IMG submission 200233) | Peat permafrost microbial communities from Stordalen Mire near Abisko, Sweden - I_Palsa_N3_3 | ecosystem: Environmental > Terrestrial > Soil > Palsa > Peat permafrost | place: Sweden...
CTGTCTTTCGCCGCCGGCCCCACGAGCGCGGGGATGACGGGTAACCGCCGTTTGCATCCATCGCCAGCGAGAGGCCGGCCCCACGAGCGCGGGGATGACGGTGGGTAGAGGGATTTACAAGCACTTTCCCCATCGGCGCCGGCCCTGCCGTGCAAAAATGGGGGGCATGAAAGGTGCCTTACCGGCAACCGCGACCGAACTGGGCCGTATCAGCGACCGCCTCAGCTTCCTGTACGTCGAGCACGCGAAAGTCGACCGGGACGCGAACGCGGTCACGTTCTGGCAAGCCGACGGGGTCGCCAGCATCCCGGCAGCGATGCTGGCCGCGTTGCTGCTCGGGCCGGGCAGCAGGATCACCCATGCTGCTGTCGCGCTGCTCGCCGGCAGCGGATGCTCGGTCTTGTGGACCGGCGAGGAAGGTGTCCGTTTGTACGCGGGCGCAGTGACGGCATCGACAACATCGGGGCTGCTGCAACGGCAGGCCGCGCTGGTATCCGGGCAGCGGACCCGGCTGCAGGTCGCCCGGACGATGTACGAGATGCGGTTCCCCGGCGAGGATCTGGCGGGGCTGACGATGCAGCAGCTCCGGGGGCGGGAGGGTGCGCGGGTACGGGCCTGTTACAGGCTGTGGTCCGGGAAGACGGGCGTGCGGTGGCACGGGCGGAATTACAGCGCGGGCAGCTGGAGTACGGCGGACCCGGTGAACCGCTGCCTGTCGGCGGCGAACTCAGCGCTGTACGGGGTCTGCCACGCCGCGATCCTGCACCTGGGATGCAGTCCGGGCCTGGGGTTCGTCCACACCGGGCACCAGCTCAGCCTGGTCTACGACATCGCGGACTTGTACAAGGCGGAGATCACGATCCCTGCGGCGTTCAGCATCGCGGCGGTTGGCGGCGGGGATTTCGGCGGCCGGTCGAGGCGCGCGGTGCGGGACGCGATCGTGGAGGTGAAACTGCTGCCGCGCATCGTGAGGGATATCAAGCAGGTGCTCGGTGCGGACGGCGATGAGGGCCAGGAGGAGAACGTGCCTGGAGGGGTGCCGGATCTGTGGGATGGCACCGGGACGGTACCCGGTGGTGTCGGCTACGGGGACGAGCCGTGATCTTCCTGGTCCTGACCGCAGTGCCGCCGGGGCTGCGGGGCGACCTGACCCGGTGGCTGCTGGAGGTGTCGCCCGGGGTGTTCGCCGGGCGGGTGTCCCGGCGGGTGCGGGAGAAGATATGGGCCCGGGTGGAACGCGGGGTCAGGGACGGCTGCGCGGTGCTGGTGGTGGCGGCACCTGACCGGGAGCAGGGGTACGAGATCCTGACGGCGGGACGGGACCGGTGGGCGCCGGCGGACTTCGATGGGATCACGCTGATGCGGCGCCCCGCGCCCCCGGCCTGACCTGCTGGGATGACCGCGAGTAGGCTGGACCGCAGATTCCCGTCAGGGGAGACGCAGTAAAGGGATGGGAAGTCCAGCCCTCCCGCCTCCGGGCGGTTCGTGCTGGCGGGCGGCCACGGCCTGAATGCGGCTCCTGAAGTCTCCCCGCCCGCGATGAGCGGCGGCTGCGCCGGCCGGAGCTTCGGGCTCATAGCTGGCGTAGCCGCCCTTTCTCGCCGCTGCCGTTCTAACTCCCGGTGAACTCCCAGCGCGGCTAGGAGTTGGAACTCAGCCCGGATGCCCGCCCGCCCCGCGTCACGGGGTGGCGGCGTCAGGCGCCGTCCTCGTCGGTGAACCCCTCAAGGTTCGGAGTCCAGAGTGCGCGCACCTCGGCCAGGTATTCCTCTGGCGTTGCATGGTCGGGCTCGGCGAGACCCGCGCGCACCAGGCAGGCCCCGACGGACCGCGCGGCGGGGGAGCGGGGCGCGTCAAAGACCGGCTTGCCGCTGCCACGGCTCGCCGACGTTCATCAGCAGGGTTATCAGGTGATGGCCGTATGGCCACCGGGCAACGCCGCGCTGCATCCACAGGTGGGCAAGCGTGACGCTCGGCGCGGTGGTCCCGATCTCCAGCGGAACCCGGCCGGGCGGTAGCTTGCGGACGAGGATGACCGGAGACAGGGAACCGTCAGGCGCGATCAGCGGTACGCCCGTCGACACCTCGACGTCGATCGGCTCTGTCCATTCGAGCCAGCCGTCCTGATCGTCGTTGGCCTGAGCCTGGTCGACGTCGGCGACGAACGGGTGAGGCAGGTCAGATAGCGCTGCGGCGTTAGCAGCCCGGTCCTTGTCGGCGCTTGGCGTGTTGCCGTGGGTTCCCAGGACCATCCGCGCCGTGTCGCCGCCCATGATGCCGCTGTGGACCGACGCGAAGGCGGCCACCTGCTCAAGCGGCAAGCGGCGGCGCTCCTGGTGATACTGGCCGATCACCTCGGCGTAATCCTCTGACCATTGCCCGGTGGCCAGGCCGGAGCGGTACGTGCTGAGTGCCCGCGAGCCCGCAGGATCGTCAAGGAACCTGTCGAGTAGCGCCGCTGCGGCGTCTTCATGGACTGTCATCTAGTGCTCTCCTTGCGTGCTGACCGGTTCGGGTGATGACTGCGATCGCCTCTTGCCGTACCTTCCGGCAAGCACGTAAGAGCCGTGCTGGTCAAGATCCCGGATGGCGTGGTCGTAAATCTGCGTCGTGCGCGGGTCGGCGTGCCCAGCGAACTTCTGCGCCTCATAAATGGACGCGCCCGCCTCCAGGTACTCGGTGATGGCGGTGTGCCGCAGGGAGTGAGGGGACATCTTGGCCGCCTGCGGCACGCCGGCTTTCCTGCCGAGCCTGCGGACGAGGCGCCACACCCACAGTTCATACAGGGGGCGGCCTTTGGTTGTGAGGAACAGCGGCCCGTCCTCGGGGTTGCCGCGTGCGGCGAGCATCCGGTCGACCCGGTCGCTGACGAACGGGGGGAGGGGGATTTTCTTGGGCTTGCCGCCCTTGACCTTGATGACGAGGATGCGGTGCCCCTTGTCGTGACCGAGGTCGGCGATCGTGGCGTTGATGGCGGACCCGATCCGCAACCCTTCGGCGAGCAGCAGGCGGATGAGCGCGGAGGCAATGAGGGAGTCCTCGTCGGCCGCGGTGATGAGCCGGTCAGCTTCGGCGCCGTCGAGGCTGACCGTGGGGGTGTAGGTCGGGTCGATCTTCGGCTTCGCCTTGGTCTTCATCGGGTTCCGCGTGGCGAGAGGTACGGCGTCCTCGGCGGTGTTGATGATCAGGTACCCGTACCAGGAGGAGACGGCCGACACCCGGTGCGCAATGCTGCGGTCGGCACTGCCGGCGATGCGCTGCTGCTCGATCCACATGTCGGCGTGGGCAATCCTCGCGGCGCTTGGTTCCGTGCCGCTCGCCGCGCAGAGTGCGATCCACGATTCGAGCGCCCGCCGGTATGCGATCCGGGTGTTCTGAGACTTGAATGAGTGGAGCCAGATTTCCGTCAGGTTGGTGAGGCGGCGCACGGTGTCATCCGGCAGGCCGATGGCGAAGGTATCTGGCCGGACGAGTTCAGTGCCCATACCCGTAGGATAACAGTGATTATCCTACGGGTATGGGTGCCACGCCGGGGCCTGCCTGACGCTAGCCTTCCGGTAACCCGACAAGCATCATTCCGCCCCCTTACCCCCGCCCGTCCCGCCCCGTAACCTAGGCAACATGCGCCCCGCCGACCTCGCCACCGCCGTCCGGGTCCGCGCCGAGCTCGCGTCCGACGCCGCCCGCGAGTCCCGTGAGGCCGCCGGGGTCACCGCCGCGGACATCGCGAGAGTGGTCGGCGTGTCCCGCCAGTCGGTGTCGTCCTGGGAATCCGGCTCGGTGGTCCCGACCGTCGCTCATGCCCTCGCCTACGGGCGGGCCCTGGCCGCACTCACCCCGAAAGCCGCGTGACCGGCCGGCCCGTCCGCTACGATTCCCCGCGAGAGGGGGGGTCTGGATGAAGTGGTGGTATGCCGCGGGCGGCCTTATAGCGGCGGCGGTCATAGCGCTCGCCGTGATCAACGCCCGGATGCGCGCCTTCGATGAGGTGACCGCCGATGAACTGGCCCGGCGGAGGCCGTGAAAAGGAGCCGGGCGGCTTAGCCGGAGCTGTTCGACGTGCCGGCCGCGAACCCGGGCGTCCCGTGGACGGTGTCCGGCGGCTCGACGGGCGGGGCGATAGTCCCTGCGGGCGCGTAGGCGGCCTGCCCGGTGGCAATCAGGCCGGGAACGTCGCGGGATGACGCCCAGAAGGGCTCGCCTGCGGAGATGTTCGGCAACTTTCCCGCCCAGCACTGCTGAGTCAGGGGCTGCAAGCTCACCATAAGCACCGGCAGCCACGGTCCAACCGGCCAGCCCATTAACCTATCGTAGCCCCACGCCCACCAACGGAGGGTTGTGCACTAAGCGGGGACGACAGCCGTTCCTCGACCTCATCCAGCGTCATCGGGCGTGTCACTGCCGCGCCCCTGGCGAGCTGCCACGTCCCGAAGTCGGTGGCGAGCGGGTCGCGGCGCCGGGATTTCAGCAGCCTGTAGCCCTGGCGGTCCGCCATCCGGCGTAGCCGGTTCTCCCGCACCTTTTCATCGTTCTCCATACCTGAAAGCGTACCAGAAGCTATACGCGGCGTGTATGCTAAGGGTTTAACGCTTCCCCACGGCTAAAGCCGGGGGATTTCTAGCTCGGACCGCATTCCGCCCGCGACCCCGGAAGGGAGGCAAGGGAGTTGTCTTATGTCGTCAGCACCAGCCAGGATGCGTTCACCCTGGGCGAGAATCACTCTCGCAGCGTTCGCGTCCCTGCCAGCGACACAGCCGCAGGCAGTACACACGAAGACTCGTTCGGCGAGCGTGAGGCGTTCCTTGGCTCTCGTACCGCACTCACTGCACGTCATCGTCGTATAGGCGGGCGGTACCGGCACCACCTTCCGGCCCGCCCGCTTGCCACGCTCGATCAGCTCTCGTTTCGCGGTGCCTATCGCAGCATCCGCAGACTTCCGCGCCATCGTGGACTTAGCCAGGAACATCGGCTTGAAGTCCTCGACGGCTATCACCTGGTGGTCGTCTACGACGCGGCGCGCCCAGACGCGGGATGCGTGGGCGTTCTGCCGGGCCGCTTTCTTGTGGAGCTTCGCAGCTTCCATCTTGGCGCGACGATACCCGTTCGACTGTGGCTGGCCGCGCTGCCTGCGGCGTCTGCACATCTTCCGCTGTGCCCTGGCGAGTTCAGCGGCGCAGCGTTTCCTGTGGCCACCGTACGGCAGGTCGTAAGCCGGGTCCGTGGTCGTGGCCGTGACCTTGACGCCCCAGTCAATGCCGATTTTCCCGTATGCCTGCGGTGCGGGCTCAACCTCGCGGGTGACGACGAACGAGGCATACCAGTGGCCAATGCTGTCGCGGTAGACGCGGACGCTCGAAGGCTCGGACGGCAGTTCACGAGACCACGCCACGGGGACCGACACACCCTTGGGCAGACACAGCCGCCCGTCTCGGATACTGAACCCGCGCACGGTGTATTCAAGCGACGGCAAGGCGTCTTTTCGTCGCTTGATCGTTGGCTTGCGACGTCCCTTGACCTTGAACGAGTGATCAAGGGCCAGCATGTACGTCCTGAGCGTTTGCTGCTGTGCGACCTGGGAACCTTCCCGAAGCCATACGTGCGCCGCGCGAGCTGCGGTCAGCAACTTGGACAGCTTGCAGAACGTCGGCTTGCGTCCGGTCTTCTGCTGGTGGACTGCCTCGTTCCACAGCCAACGGCACCTGCCCCACTCATCAGACAGCGCGCGTTCAGCCTGTGCGCCGGGGCGCAAGCGGTAGGTGTAACGCACTGTCTCGAACACAGCCACCACTATACAGCACGACGCCGTATAGTATTGGCACCGTGGAAGAGGTCAGGTCAAACAACAACGTCGTCTACCGCTGTACCTACCACGTGGTCTGGTGTCCGAAGTACAGGCGGAAGGTCATCACCGGCCAGGTGGACGAACGTCTCAAGCAGATCATCCGCGACGTGTGCGCCGAACGTGACGCGCCAATCGTGGAACTGGAGACCATGCCGGATCACGTGCACCTGCTTGTGGTCTGTGATCCGCAGTACGGGATTCACCGGCTGGTCAAGCAGATCAAGGGCAGGTCGTCTCGGCTGCTGCGGCAGGAGTTCCCGTCGCTGCGCCGTCGCCTGCCGACTCTGTGGACCAACAGCTACTTCGTCGCCACGGTGGGTGGCGCAACCTTGGAGGTCGTCAAGCGCTATGTCGAGAATCAGCGCAACGTTTAAGCAACTTCGCCCTTACCTCCCCATGGCTGAAGCCAGGGGTTTCGCGGGCGGTTTCCGATGAGCATCAGCAGTGAGGACTACCAGGGACTCAAGCACCGGCCGTACTCCGTCAGCAGCCGCGCCCTGGACAAGCGCCGTACCGAGATCGGCATCTGCCGGGCCACGGACCGGATGCAGGAAAGCGGACGTCCGGTCCTGGTCGAGCACTGCACCCTCCGGTACCCCACGCACAAGATGGCCCGCGAGGTCGCCGAAGCGCTCCCGTCCGGCCCGGACACAAGCGGCCGGCAGTGGCTCTGGTTCCTGCTCGCTGCGGCTAACGCGGGGGTCGCCGTCGTCTTGTGGTGGATGTCCCGCCGCCGCCGCCGTAAGAGGGCTCCCCGTGCGTACGGCGCCAAATCACGCGCTCTCGTCGCCGCGCTTGTGCGTAAGGCCCGCGAGAATGCCCGCCCTCGTCCCTTCCCGCGCCTCGCCCCGGAAGGAGCGCGCCCGTGAACCGCGATCCCGGTGCCGGGGCACTGCCCGTGAAGTCCGCCGACCTACCCGCCAGCGCGTTCCCGCTCACGGTGGAAGTGCTCGACGCGGAGACCAGGGAGGTGGTGTGGTCAGCGACGGCGGACGGCCCGGGTGCGATGCGGATCCCGGGACCTGACGAGCTGGGGCCGCGGCCGAAGGCGGCACGGGTGACGTACGCGGACGGGACCGTGCAGGAGAGTGGCCGGCCGTGACCGTGCCCGACATGCCCCCGCCGCAACAACTGGCCGAGACGGGCGAGGTAGCCGGATGGAAGACCGACGTGGGATGTCCGCTGTGCGGCGATGAGTCGGTGCGGCGCGACGTGGCCACGATGTGCGACCCGCTGCTTCTGATGGTCTGCGAGTCCAGCCGGGACGACTACATGGAGCACCTGCGTACCGTCCACCCGGAGGAATACGCTCGTGAGTCCGCGAAGGAGCGGGAGATGAACGCCGCTCTGAACGACATCTTCGGGGGAAAGCAGTGACCGACGACAAGGCTCCGCTCGACACGGCGGTGCTCCTGGCCGACATCGCCGCGTGGTGGGACGGGCGCAAGCCCGACCCTGCCCAGGCATCCGAGTACAGGGCGGCGGAGCTGGGCGATTACGCCGATGCGCTGGCCGGGTGGCGTGACCGCGCGCCGCGCCGTATCGCGGGCAGCGAATGGGACCAGCAGATACCGGGGGGCACGCAGAATCCCTACTGGGAGGTAATCCGCCAGCTCCCCCTAGACCCGATCCCGTTCCCGTGGCAGCACTATCCTGAGCCGACGCTGCACTGGATGGGCGGGGACCGTGAGGACCTCAAGTACTTCGCGGACCGGTTCGCGATCTGCCCCACCTACTCCTGGTCGATCTGCACGCCCGGCGACATCACGTGGCTGGGGAAGATCCTTGAGGGCCGGGGTGTCGTGGAGGCAGGAGCGGGCACCGGCTACTGGGCCTGGCAGATGGAGCAGGCGGGTATCTCTGTTGCCGCGTACGAGCCGAACCTGCCGGGTGAGAACGGGTTCGCCCGCCGCGAGTGGACCACGATCCTGCGTGATGACTACTCAGCCGTGAAGCATCACCCGGACCGGGCGCTGTTCCTGTGCTGGCCGAGTTACGACGACCCGTGGGCCGCTCAGGCGCTGTCCTGCTACGCCGGGGACCTGCTCATCTACGCGGGTGAAGGCGAGGGCGGGTGCACCGCGGACGATGAGTTCTTCCGGCTGCTGGAGGCCGAGTGGGATAAGGTTGACTGCTCGGCCCGGCACGTCACCTACTGGGGGATCCACGATTACCTGACGGCCTACCGGAGGAAGGGGCCCGGCCGGTGAAGATGCCGTTCGAGAAGCTGATGGAGCACGTCTCCGCGCTGGGCGATGCGGACCGGGCGCTCACCATGGGTGACTTGTCCGCACGGTGGGGCGAGCCTCCCGAGCGGATCATGGACGCGGTAGACGCGGTGCGGGTGCTGCGCGGCGAGCGGACGTACATCCCGGCCGGAGGCGAGGCGGAGGAGGCGCAGTGAACGGCAGCGCGACGACGGTCAGCTTCGGGCGTCCCGACTGGGTGATGGTCGGCACCACGATGCCGTCCGGTGTGCGGCTGCTGGCATCCAAGGAGCTGACCCATGCTGAGCTTGAGGCCCAGTTCGACCGCGCCGCGCCGTGGGATGCGTACGACTTCAGCATCCCCCCCGTCGTCAGCCAGCGCATCACGCTGGCCGCCGGGATGCGCACGTTCATCGTCATCGACGCGCCCGACTACCCGTCTGCGTTCCGGTCCCTGTTCGAGTCATGGACACCGGGTCCGGGTGAGCATGCCGCGCTGCCGGGTGTCCCCGCGATCGAGGCAGGGCCGTGACCGCACCGCATAGCTGGCGGGAATGCCGCCCGGCCCTGCTATCCACCGACCCCGGCGCATCGCCGCCAACCCCGGGGGCCCTGGAGATGGCGTGGTCGCTGGTACCGGACCGCGACCGGATGCTGTTCCACGAGTTCTGCTGCCACAACCGGCACGACGGCGCTCACATGGCCGCGGTCGGGCGGATCTCCGCGCTTATCAAGCTCGGCCTGAAACCGTCGGAGGACGCCCCGTGAGCGAGCACGATTCACGCGATGGCATCGCGGAGTACCTGACCAGGCTCGCCATGCAGGTCATCGAACACGGCGTCGACTATGAGAAGCTAGCGGCTGAGGAAGCGGCCAGGACTGACCCGTGGCGCTGGTACTGCCGCCTGTGCGGGGTGCAAGGGGCCGCCGCCGACGGGCCGGGCGCGAGGGAGCGCCGCGACGAGGAAGCCGCCGGGCACCTGTCCGGGACTCCGTGCGGGCGGTACGAGATCGAGGCACGCTCAGAATCCGGCCGCCTGCTGCACGTGTGGTCCTACCCGCGATCGGCGGTCACGCAGTGGAACTGACCGAGGCTGCCCCGTGAGCGATTCCCTCAAGATCAACATCCGGACCCGCGCCGAGGGCGACCCGGCCGGGTTCGACTCCGCGATAATCAGCGTCCCCGCACGCTGGTATGTCACCGTGGACGGCAAGCGGGCGTTCCTCGCCAACCTGGCAGGCCGGGACCTGCGCGTGATATCCGAGCAGATGGCTGCGGACATCAACGAGAAACTGCACTCCGCCGTCTGGACGATCACCAGCGACCCCGCCGAGGTCCGGACACTCGGGATGATGCACGACTGCGCGACGTGCCGGGCCGGGGTCGTTCAGGCTCTCGCGGTCCTGCGGGATCACCCGGACCGTGAGGTGGCGGTCGGCCAGCTGTGGTGGGCGGAGCAGTGAGGACAGGAGGGGATCATCCGTGAGCCGCGTCTACTTCCACGCCCCGTCAGCCGAGGCCGAGCTTCTCGGCAGCGAGCGCGCCTGGCTCGGCGGCCTGTGCAACGACCTGGCCAGGGGCATCCTGGACGTGCAGAACAACTATGAGCGCATCAGGGAACTGATGCCGGACAGGGACGGCTACCGCCCGTTCCCCGAGCGTTCGGACCGCGACTACTACGAGCGCTTCCAGCAGTGGCGCATGTCGGCGGAACTGTTCGTCACCAGCTCATGGGGTGACGGCGGCCTCGTCTGGAAAGGGAACACGATCGACTCGTTCAGCCTGGTGCTGAACACGGCCTGCCGGGTCGGCGGTGACGCGGTGAAGCTCGCCGCGCGCATCCACGGCCAGTGCGAGATCCACGGCTGGTGCGAGGGCAAGGACCGGGCGTGGCTTGCCGGGATCATCGACCAGGGGCTTGCGTCCGGCGTCTACCGCAAGTCGCTCGCGCCCGGCCGGCCTGACGGCAGCAAGGGCGAGCCGCAGCCGATGGGGTGGGAGAACGTGACCGCTCTGCTGCGGTCCCGCGATGACGAGCCTGTCGTTCTGTCGTACTCGGTGTGCGACTCGTTCCCGAACCGCGACGAGGCGGAATGGGAGCCTCCGGATGGCGACGACCTGCGGCCGGCCTGGTACGACGACGAGAGCTGGGCGGGGATGGACGACGCCACCCGTGCCAGGTACCGCGCCGATGAGGGCTGGGAGCGCCTGACGGACGCTGAGCGGTGGAATGCCCACATGGACACGCTCCGTGCTAAGAGCGGCGGCCTGCGGCTTGATCCGGCCGACTGGGACAGCTTCTGGTTCGGCCACGGCCTGTCCGTGTTCGACTTGTTCGCCGCTGATTACGCCGAGCGGCTGGACCGGGCGTTTGCGGATGACGATGGCTGACAGCGCAGACGGGTTCCGGCCGGCGCGCGGCGATGACGTAGAAGCCTGGATCAAGCGCAAGCGCGACGAGATGCCGCGCTTCGGTGATGACCGGGCCACGCTGGACTGGCTGCTGGATATGTACCGCGAGCACGCCGATACGGGCACGCCGCTATCAGGTGAGGTGGCGGATGGCTGATAGCGCGGATGACCTGCTGAGGCAGGCACGGGAAGCCCTGCATGACTGGATCACCGCGGACGAGTCAACCCCCGCCGAGTGGAACGCTTCCGGCCGTCTCGCCTCAGCCTTCGAGATGCTGGACGCCCTGATGTCCTCTGGCGGTCCGCTGCCTACTGACTGGGTTCCTGCCGCCGACCGGCCGGTCATCAACATCGTGAGTCATATCCCGGACATCGTGGACCTGCCGGACGGGGATCAGGTCTTCGCGCCGGTGCTGCCGGTCGCCAGGCATTACTCGGACGTCCCGTTCACCGGCCAGGCCGAAGCGTACTTGCAGGACTTGCGCGAGCCTGCTCGGCCGGTGACCGACGTGCCCGGACCGGATGGCGACGGGCTGCGGGAGTGCGCGACCTGCGGCGCCCGGATACGCCGGGTGAACGCCCGGGACGGCATCGACCCGGCCGACATGGACAGCTACCCGTGGGTAGACGGCAGCGGAAACCCGTTCTGCGACGGCCCGCCGGTGCATGTGCCCGGGGGTGGCGCGTGAAGGCTGTCCTGCTGATCGAGATCAGCGGCGACGGCCAGGAGTGGACGCGCGGCGGCACGCTGTCACCCGGTCAGCCGGAGGGCAGCATCAGTCACAACTGGCCGGACGGCAAGCGCGACGTAATCCTGTTCCGCTGCCACGGTGACTATTCGGTGATCCGGCTATCGGTGGCAGGCGTCGACTATGAGGACGGCGACGACCGGATGATCATGTCGGCGGGCTTGCGGGAGGTCGCGCGGCTCGCGATCATGATGGCAAGCCGGTCATCGCCCTGGCTCTCCCCGGCACGCCTGTCCCGTACGGCCTTCGGAAAGTCGCTGAGGCGGTCATCGTCGCCGACCTGGACACCAAAGCCGGGCGGGAGCACGCCGCACGCCAGATCAAGGCGGTCATGGCCCGTGCCGGGAAGCGCGGCCGGTGAGCATCCCGGGCCGGCGCTGCGGGAGTTGCGGGCACGGCTTCCACCGTGACACCTGCCCCCGCAAAGGCCCGTCGGGGTGCGTGCCGCTACTGGACCCGGCCACCGGACAGCAGACCGGTACCGCGTGCACCAGGGCGCGGGGGCCGTGCCCGTGCCCGTACGGCGAGTGTCACACCTGCGGTGCCCCGGTCTCCGGCGCGACCCCGTTCCCGCTGGACTCGGGCGCACCTGAGATCGACGTGGACCGGGGTTCCGCAGGTGCCCCGGACGGTGCCCTGGCTGTCCGCCGGCTTCCGGACGGCACTCTGGCGTGCCGCCGCCTGGCGTCCGGCGAGGATCCCGGCGGGGGATGGTGGAGGGGCAGAGAGCACGCCCACCAGCTAGCCGCCGCGCTCTAGACCCCCGTTACGCTCCGTGCACGGTGGATAATGGCAGCGTGACCAGCAACCCGGCGTCCCATCCATGACGGACGGCGACCTCGAACCGGACGCGGCGGCGGAGCTGCGCCTCATCCGCGCGGAGATCACCGCGATCCGGCTGCAGGTCATCCGCGAGCAAGAGGCCCGGGAGAAGGTCACCCGAGAGCAGCGGCGGCGCGAGCACCCGCCCTTGACGGCATCCGCACCGCCGCCATCCCCGTCCAGAAGTACCAGCGGAACCCATGACGGCGGGTCGCTGTGGCGCCACCACCCGCACGTCCGGTCAGATGGCCAGCTGACTTTCGGGGAACGCTCCGCTGACATCATGCGGAACGCCTTCGGGTCGTGGGCGTTCGTCGGCGGGTTCCTGGCGTTCATGGCTGCCTGGATGATCCTCAACTCACCGCTGATCCTCGGCCGCTCGTCGTATGACCGCTTCCCGTGGATCCTGCTCAACCTGGGCCTGTCGATGATGGCCGGGCTGCAGGGTGCCCTGATCCTGATCGCCGCCAAGCGGGCCGACCGGGTGTCCGCTGAGCAGGCCACCGCGCACTACGCCGAAACCTCGAAACTGGATTCACTGCAAACCCAGAACAACGAGATGACAGGCCGGATCGAGACGGCAACCCGCCTGCTCGCCGAGATCCACCGCCATGTCACCGCGATGGCCCCGCAGGCCGCCGGCCCGGACGCGGCCACCGCGCAAACGCCATGACCGGGGAAACAAACCGGGGCGGCAACGGGCGTTTCACGGCCAGCATCAAGACAGCGGCCAGGGACTTCGAGGCCGCCGAGATGCGGGTCCGGGGCCGCAGCCTCCAGCAGATCGCCGATGAGCTCGGGTACGCGTCCCGCGGCCACGCCCACAACGGCATCATGCGCGCGTTCGCCGCCCTGCCCTCAGATGAAGCCGAGGACGCCAAGCGCCTTGACCTTGAGCGTATCGACCGGCTCATCGCCAGAGCGTGGGATGTGATGGAACGCGCGCATGTCGCCTGGTCCAACGGGCAGGTGGTCCGCCGCCGGACCGGCGAGTATGAACTGGACGGGGAGGGTTTCGAGCGGCTTGACGACAAGGGGAACCGGATCCCGCTGTACGAGGAAGTCCTGGACGACGGCCCGCTCCTGTCCGCGATCGACCGGATCGAGCGGCTGATCGGCCGGCGAGCCCGGATCTTCGGGTACGAGGCCCCGGCCCGGTCCCGGATCGAGGTCGTCACCCCGGACATGATCGAATCGAAGATCGCGGAGCTAGAGGCGCAACTGGCCGTCAATGACCCCGCCGGGCGCGCCTAACCGGAATTTGGTCAAACCTAACTTATAATGGCCTTATGGGCACGAAAGGCATATGGGATCTCAATTGCCTGATCAGTCAGGTGGAGTCGGTGTGCGAGATCACCCCGGACGGCTGCTGGCTGTGGCGGTACGGGGTCTGGAAGGAACGCGGACTGACCGACGAGCAGGCGGCGTATCCCCGGCTCATGATCGGGGGCGTGCGCAAGCACGTGGCCGGCTGGATCCTCATAGCGGACGGCAAGCCGCAGCCGCCGGGCGCCGAGCCGTGCCACAGCTGCGATCGTCCCCCTTGTGTCGCCCCGCACCACCTGCACTGGGGTACGCACAAGGAGAACATGCAGGAAATGGGGCGGCGCGGGCGCAGCGGGCCGACCCGCCACCCGGAAAGCCGGATATGGGGTGCCGATCACCTCTACCGCCTGCACCCCGAACTCATCCCGCGCGGCCCGCGTCCGGGCAACTACGCGTCCGGGGACGACCACTGGACGCGCCGCATGCCCGAGCAGATCTCGCATCGCGGCACCAATCACACCTTCGCGCGACTGACTCCCGAGATCGTGCGGGAGATCAGGGTCCGCGGCAGAGCCGGCGAACGGCCGACGTCGATCGCCCGGGGTCTCGGCGTCGGCCGGACGACAGTGCGGGCTGTCCTCGAGGGGCGCACCTGGAAGGACGTCGCGTAGGGGGGTCGCGTGCCGGCGCCCGTCATTGACGCCAGCCTGGACCGGCTCCGCTACCTCCGCAGCTTGCAGGATCGCGCCTCCAGGATCAAGAGGGGTGTCGCCCGCTACTACGATGACCCGGTTGGCTTCCTGGATAACTGCATCGACTGGGGCGACGGCGACGGGCCGACCGACTACCAGCGGGAGATACTCGCCGCCTTCCCGGCGAAGAAACGGGAAGCCGTCCGAAGCCCGCACGGGGCCGGCAAGTCATCGCTCGCCGCCTGGGTCATGCTCTGGTTCGCGCTCACCCGCGATGCTGCCGGGGTCGAGTGGAAGGGGGTCGCGACAGCCGGCGCCTGGCGCCAGCTTATAAATTACCTTTTCCCTGAGCTGCACAAATGGGCCTCGCGGATCAAGTGGGATGTCGTCCGCGACGGGTACCCGTTCTCCAAAGCCGAGCTGCTGAACCTGAACCTGCGGCTCGGCCACGGAGCGCTTTCCGCGGCGGCCTGCACGACCCCGGCGCTGATCGAGGGCGCGCACGCCGACAGTCTTCTGTTCATCTACGACGAGGCGAAGGCCATCCCCGCGGGGACGTTCGACGCCTGCGAGGGCGCGTTCTCCGGCGCGGGCGAGGGTGGCACTGAGGCGTTCGCGCTAGCCCTGTCCACCCCCGGCCAGCCGCAGGGCCGGTTCTACGACATCTGCAAGCGCAAAGCCGGCTACGAGGACTGGCATCCGGTCCACGTCACGCTGGACGACGCTATGGCCGCCGGGCGCATCACGGAGGAATGGGCGGACCAGCGGGCACGGCAGTGGGGCCCGGATTCGGCGATCTACCAGAACAGGGTCCTCGGCGAGTTCTACGCCTCCGATGAGGACTCGGTGATCCCGCTGGCCTGGGCCGAGGCTGCGGTGGCCCGCTGGCACGCGTGGGATGAGGCCGGACGCCCGGAGTCCGGCCGGGACTTCCTGCCCCGCACGGTCGGCGTGGACGTAGCCAGGACCGGCTCAGACCGTACTGTCTTGGCCATCCGCAAGGGCCCCGTGATAACCGAGCTCCGCAGGTCGGTCCGGGAAGACACCATGCAGACCACCGGCCGCGTGATGGGCATCCTTGAGGCCGACAGCTCCTGCACCGCCGTGGTCGACGTGATCGGCATCGGCGCGGGCGTGGTGGACCGGCTCCGCGAGCAGCACGCCCGGGTCCTGGCGTTCAACGCCTCACGCGGCTCCAAGGCCAGAGACAGTACGAGGGAGTTCGGGTACGCGAACCGGCGGAGCGAGGCGCACTGGGCGCTCCGTACCGCGCTGGACCCGTCCGGCGCCCCGGATTACTGCCTGCCGGACGACGAGATGCTACTGGGCGACCTGTCGGCACCTCACTGGTCGGTCACGTCAAGCGGGAAGATTCAGGTGGAGAGCAAGGATGAAATCCGCAAGCGCCTTGGCCGGAGCCCGGACGACGGGGATGCTGTCGTGATGGCCTACGTCCCGCACCTGGCCGACCACGTGCCGAACGCGCGCCCGTGGGCCGGCGCTATCGAGCTCAACGACCTCGGCCAGTCTGAGGACGCGCAGATGCGCCGCCGTCTCCGCGGCGCCCACGGCGGAGCCTATGACCAGCAGACACCGGAATCCGCGCCGTGGAGCCTCGACGGTTTCGCGCCCGAAGATGACCAGCAGGAGCACCCCGAGCACGGCAGACGGGGGAACGTCAGATCGTGGCGGTAGGGTCCAGGTCGGCCGCTAGCATCTGCCTCAGTAGTTCGGCCGCCTTGTCCGGTCCGCCGACCGCTTCTATGGCGTCCCCTATCTCGGCGGGGACGATAGCGGCCTGCGGCGTCCCGCGATTGGTGAGGATCACGGGTTCTCGCGTATGCCGCACCCGGGCGATAACGTCGGACCAGTGAGCGCGGGCATCGGCGATTGCCATATCCATTGACGTGCTACGGTGCGCCGCCTTCGCAGGCGCTAGTTTCACTGGCTTGGTGATGACAAAAAAGCCTGTCCCGTCGTCCTTTATGCCGCCTATCCATGGCGATCCCGCGATGTTGTAGACGGGACGCTCAGACTTTATGGCCTGATCCTCGGCGGCTAGTGCGTCTTCCCGGCCGGGATACCACTGAACCGTCTGGTGGTCAACGTGCGGCCACCATGGCTGTGTCTTGGCGTGCCGTTCCCATCGAACGCCGAACTCGCGGCCGACGCCGACGTAGAGAAGTGTGTCATCGACCGCAAAGAGCCGGTAGACAGCGGTGCGCTCACTCACCGGCCTTCCCGCTTCGGCTCGGGCCGCTGCGGCATCTCGTCTATGTCGCCGACGTACCAGCGCATGAACTTCCGCACCAGAACCGACCGGTTAGTGTCCGGGTCAGCCTGTTTCGCCGCCTCGTCCAGTCGTTCCCACAAGTCGCTGTCTATGCGAATCCGTCGCAGCGTCGTTCCGTCCGGTGCCATGATGTCGGCCTTTCTGTCGCTCACATCGTATCCTCTCACATGGATTTGACTGTAGCCACAGTATGTCATACAGTTCAGGTTGTAGGGCAAAGGCAGCGCCCAGGGACCACCGGCCCCCCTAGCGGGGGGAGCAGGCGGAGCGGCACCAGGCAAACTCCAGACCCCGCAGACTTGTCGGTTCGCTGGCCATGGCCCCTGAACCTTCACCGCCTCAGAACCGGTCCGCGGGTTGGGGAAACACGGAGACAGCGGGCGCGGGGCCAGGACAACCCGGACCCGGGATCAGCCGCAGCGGCGAACCGCTGAAGGAATCCCCCGGACCTGGCCCCGCGCATGGCCCCCGCCAACCGCAACCAACCCCCCAAGGGAGCATCACCTGTTATGACCGCCACTACGCTTGACCCGCAGGACACCCCGGACCTCCAGCCTGACCCGCGGAAGCCGCGTCACCGCGTCCGCCGGGTCCTGCTGATCACCGGCGGGGCGTTCGCCGCCCTTGTTCTCATTGCCACGATCACCGGTGCCGTCTCAGGCAGCAAGACCGCCGCACCCGCCCCGGCCCGGTCATCCTCCGCGCCGTCCCCGGTCATCACCCAGGGCCCGCCAGCCGGGGTAGCGGCACCCAAGGTCACGGCCGCGCCGGCACCGAAGGTGACGCGCGCCGCAGCCCCGGCCGCACCGGCGACTACGCCACCCCCGGCTCCTGCCGCTCCCGTGGTCACGGCCATGGGCACGTGGTGCGCCGGCACCGGGTGGACCGACCTCCAGGCCGTGGAAGCCGACAACACCACCATGGGCGACGACGCCACCGCCCTGGACCCGGGTGCCACGGAGCAGGACGGCACCGTGCTGGCTGCTGCCGCGGAGACGGCCACGCTGAACCCCCCGCCCGTCACCAGCACCCAGAAGCTTGATTACGGCCTGGGCATGTCCTGGATGATGGCCGCGGGCGACGACGCGGCCAACGGCTACTTTGACAACGCGACCGGCGACCTGGACAAGGCCAACGGCTACTTCGCCGACGACAAGGGCATCCTGTCCTGCCCCTGACAAGCACCTGGCCGCGAAGGAATGCGCGTGCACCCGTTCGATACGGGTGGCGGTCACCCGACAACAAGCAGGGAGAACGGGAATGCTGAAAACCGGGCAGTACGTGTACCGGCTGGACTGCGGCGAGGTCTTCGCCGGGGACGAGGGCCTGGCGGAGGGCACCCGGCGGGGTGTTCCCTGCACGGTCCCGCGCGGATAGCCGGGTTCGGGATCTCCATGTTCGCTTTCCTGCACCCGGCGGCCTCGCCGGAAGACGCGCCGGGGTTCACGCGATGATGACCAGGGATGAGGGCATAGCGAAGATGACAGCGCAGTGCCGCGCCTACCCGCTGGTGCTGCTGGCCTCCGCGCTAGCCGACCTCGACGCGAAGCCGCACCTCAGCGAGGCCGAACGGCTCGCCCGGTCCGTGATGATCGACGTGGTGTGCGAACGGTGCCCGGCCGCCGACGCGGCGTTCACCGCGTGGGCGGACAGCGACGACATGGACCAGCGCAACGCCGTACCCGCCATCGTGGCGGCAGCGAGGGAGGCAGGGCGATGATGACCGACATCTGGTGCTTCACCTGCTCCCACGAGATTCGACGGGAACTGGCGGGCGGCTACACCCACCTGGACCCGGACGACCTGGACGGCTGCCCTTGCGCCGAAGACGGGGAGGCATGCGCGCCGTGACCGCGACCCAGCGCGCCCGCAAGCCCCGCCGCGAGTTGACCCCGGTCGACATCACGGCACGTTTCCCGGCGTTCCGCAGCGGCAGGCTGGAGAACTGGTCCGCTGCATCCCGCGACGGCGTGTGGAAATATGAGCGGCTCGAAGACGCGGGCACGCCGTGGTCGGTAGTCCATGTCCCGACCGGGACCGAGGGCAGCTGGTACGGCACGCTCACCGCAGCCCGTGAGGCCACCGCGAACGGTTCGGCGCTGGAGTACGTCGAGAGAATCCAAGCCCATCAGCGCGGCGAGCACAAGACCGAGCGTGACATTCGATGTGGAAGGTGCAACTAATGGCCGGCAAATTCGCAGAAACCCCGTTCGTCCTCGCTGAGATAGTGGACAGCAAGGTAACCGCCGCGACCGTTCGCTACGGCATCGGCTTCAACTGCTCCCGCACCAATCAGCCCGAAGTCCTCCAGTACGTCCGCCACCCGGACGGCCAGGAGAACACCTACGTCATCGTGCGCGGGCTGTCGTCACAGAAGGCCGCCGCTATCGCCATGATCCTGAACGCGCCAGAGTTGGGCTGACCCGGGATGCCACGGCGCAAACTCGGCCCTGACGAGTACATTGGCGACGACGGTGACCTGATGACCCGCGATGAGGCGATCGCAATCGGCCAGCTGGAAAAGCTCGCCAAGCACTGGCCGAAGACGCTCAAGCTGGTCAGCATGGCCGGCGAGATATACATCATCCGCAACGACGACAAGCCGGCGAATGAGCATGTTAGTCACACCCCTGGCTCACATCGTCGGCATCCCGAACGACGGAGGCGGCTGGTGACCGGCCGCTCCGCTGCCGACGTGATCGGCGAGGACGGCAAGGTGCGTGTACTCTCTCGTCGCTGCGGCACTTGCCTGTTCCGCCGAGACCACCCATTCGGATCCGAGCGCGCCACTGAGGTCATCGAGGCCAACGTCACCGCGGGTGCCCTGCTCACCTGCCACTCCACGCTCCCGTACGGCGGTCACCCCGATTTCGGCCCTGCTGTCTGCGCGGGATTCTGGGCGCAGCACGCCATGTCCACCGCCGCGGGGAGGATGGCCCGGTTCCTGCTGGGCGTCACCCGGATAGCCCCGCCCGGAGATCAAAGCCGTGATCATGACGAGCCGCCTTCAGCCAGGTCCGGGGTCTGACCGCGAAAGGGTGCCCGTTCCCTGGCTGCGGCCGGGTTTGGCCACGGTGCGAAACCCCGGTAGCAATCCGGGCCGCCAGGACAGCAACCCTAGCCCCAGACCCGGCCGGGCCAGCGTAGCGGCCTCTTCCCGGGGAGAGAAATCCGGACGGAAGAGGCTCCGGCCGGCCCTGCGCTGCCACGGGGGTGAACAGCTTGCCGGGTCCGGGTGCGCCGCGGGGGCCTCCGGGTTTCGCCTCGCAACCCCCCAGAGCGGGCGTAGCCGCGAAGGCCCCCGAACGTGGTGCTCAGGTTACCGTGCGCAACCGGGACGGCTACGGACGGTGGCCGGATTGCGGCGTGTCTGCGGCAAACCGGCCTGGCCTGGCCGCGCGGGATACCGCCCGGCTCCTTGCCGTTGCCGCTCATGGCCGGCTCCTTCCGCGTGCCTCGCGCCGGGCACAGGCTAGCGCCGTGTCCTGGCGCTGATGGTTGTGGGGGCACTGCCAACCCGGAAGCGTCCCGTGATACGAGGGAC
>Ga0302184_10000873_pt1 | contig 19826 bp, 19 predicted proteins | sample I_Palsa_N3_3_FD_200233 | JGI IMG/M metagenome (GOLD analysis project Ga0302184, IMG submission 200233) | Peat permafrost microbial communities from Stordalen Mire near Abisko, Sweden - I_Palsa_N3_3 | ecosystem: Environmental > Terrestrial > Soil > Palsa > Peat permafrost | place: Sweden...
TGATTGAGGAGCGCCATGCCGCTGACGGCCGCCGAATTGAAGTGGCAGCCATTGCTGGGGTCGCCCTTCGAGGGGTCGCCGCTCCCGCAGCTGAACGCGAAGATGAGGCCTGGCTCGACGTGGCAATAGAAGTAGTTCGGATCGAAGACCACCTCCGAGATGACGAAGTCATGACCGGGGTCCACCGACACGCAGCCCGTCGCCAGCGCAAGAAGGAGCGGCAGGGTCACTCCCACGACGCGCCGCAACCCGTTCATGGCGGCCACAGTCTTCGACGATAGACCGTCGAGCGCGACCGTCGCAACCACTCGTCCACGGGGTCCTCGACCCCGCTCCGCGCCGCCCTGGCGAGGCCAGCAGCGCGGGCCCGCGGATGAGTCCAGGACGACACGCCGGTGTGTCCAGGCCCCCGCAGGAGTGCATGGGACAGCGCCCCATCGGAAAGTCCCGCCGCCTGCGGAATTCCCTTTCGCAAGGCGTTTCGCACCCCTACATGCGACCACTTGGAACGTGTCCTGCGTTGCCAGGCGGTCGATTTGGGGTTGCAGTTCAGAGCGCCTCGTCGGTAGAAGTTTGGCTCCCCGCCATTGAATGTCGTAACTTCGCACACATGTAGGTCACTCCTGAGCTGCATTGCCTCGCAGACGTCGTTCCGCCGGAGACTCCCCGAATGAAGCTGACCCCCTGGTACCTCGTGGCCGTCGCCCCCATCGCCGTCGCCGGCTGCTCGGGCGCATTCATGGGCCAGTGCGCCGTCCTGGCGGTCACCCTCGGCATCTTCGTCGGCACATTGAACCTCGGCCGCCGCACCGGCGCCGCGAGCGGCGTGCTCGCCGACTCCACCGACACGACGCACCTTCCCTGAAGGCCGATCGCCGTAACCCGGCCCGGCCCCCGACAACGGGAGGCGCCTGCGCTAACGTCAGCGGGGCCGCACCCCCCCGCCCATGACCGACGTGAACCGCGACGGCGCCGGGCGACTCAAGCCGCTCGACGAATTCACGCTCGCCGATCTGGAGTCGATCCGCCTCATCCTCCGCGGTGACTCCATCATCGACTGGCGCAAGCTGGAGTTCACCCCCGAAGACGCCGCCGATTTCCTGGGTGCGCACGAGCTCCACACCGACGACCCCGGCGACCGCGGGCGCATGGAGCATGTGAAGAGTGAGGCCATCGCCTACCTCCGCCGGCAGTTCGATTACCCCATCCCGCGGCCCGTCGAGCGCTCGACCGTGCCCGAGCTGCTGCTCCTGGCCTCCGGCAGCGGCCACCGCGCCATGTGCGCCTGCACCATCCTCAAGTGCATGCACATCATCCAGCACCTGGACGGCCGGGAGCTCCTCTTTCTCCTGCCCATGTCCGACCAGGAGGTTTTCCACATCGTCGAGGAAAAGGTCTACCGGGTCATCGGCGGCATGCTGGCGGGGAACTTTCCCATCATCGAGTTCGTGGGGGGTAGGAAGAACAAGGATTCGCTCATCACCAAGCTGCTCTCCAAGCAGGAAACCATCGCCGCGCAGATCTTCGACAAGCTGCGCTTTCGCGTGGTCACGCGGACCCGGGAGGACATCTTTCCCATCCTCCAGTACCTGTCGCGGCGGCTCTTTCCGGTCAATTACGTGGTCCCGGGACAGAGCATCAACTCGATTTTCTCCTTCCGTTCCTACGTCGAGCGCTCGTCCCTCGGGCCGCTCCTCTCCCAGCTCCAGACCCACGGCGCATCCGACGACTACACCCCCAGCGACAACGAGTTCTCCGCCGACGAGTACCGCATCATCCATCTGGTGGTGGACATGCCGGTCCGTCTGCCCAGGCGAATTCTCGACCGCGCGCCGGCCGGAGCAGCGCACCTGGGGAGCGTGATCTTCGTCATTTGCGAGTTCCAGATCGTCGATCGCGACACCGAAACCCACAACGAGCTGGGGGAGGCGTCCCACGCCAAATACAAGGACCGCCAGAAGAAGGCGGTCATGCGCCGGCTGCAGCTGGGGGGGACCGGCGAATCCCACACGAAGATCCCTTCTCCGACGGACGTGCGAAAGAAGAAGTAGCAGTGTAGAAAGGGCGCTGCACCATGCGCCTCTACAGCGGAAAAACGCCGGTCATCGCCACCGAGGTCGTCCGAGCCTTGCTCGCCTCGAAAGACATCGAGGCCGAGACCCCCAAAGAGGCGGAGGCCGACGTCGTCTCCGTCCTCAATCAGTATCTGTCCGACGAGCGCGAAGTGAACGAGCGCGCCAAGGACGTGCTCGAGCGCACCGGTAAGCCGCAGTCCGACTACGCACGGGTGCGGGCGCTGGTGGCCGACGAAAAGGGCATCAAAGTGGGCGACGACGCGCTCGACTACCTGCTCGATCAGGTGGTGGAGATGCTGATGCACTCGAACAACGTGGACGAGGTGTTCGTCGAGGACATCGAGCTACGGCGCAAGATGGCGCCCATCTTCAAGAAGCACATGGCCGTCGACGCGGCCATCGACGGCGAGGTACGCGCCCAGCTCCGCCACGTGCGCGAGGGAACGCGCGAGTGGGAGATCGAGTACAACCGCGTGCTGGAGCAGGTGAAGCGAAAGAAGGGCGTCTAGGAGGTCTTACACCTCGAAGTCGGCGCTCCTGGCGGGAAATCAGCGAAAGCCGGCGGATTCTCGCTGAATATGGCGTAGCTTTCGAGGGATCGCATGCGCAGCATGACCGGGTTCGGTCTGGGCGAAGCAACCCTCGGCGGAGGGCGGCTGGCCGTCGAGATTCGCGGCGTGAACCACCGCTTTCTCGACGTGCGCGTGCGGGTGCCGCGCGAGCTGGGGGACCTGGCGGCCTTCGTCGAGCAGGTGGCCCGCGAGAAGCTGACCCGCGGACGCTACGAGGTGGCCCTGCGCGTCGACGGGGTGGCGCTGGGCGCACCGGTGCTCGACCGCGAGCGGGCACGGGCCGCCTTCCGGGCGCTGACCGAGCTGCGCGACGAGCTGGCCCCGGGGAGCGAAGTGCCGCTGTCGCTGCTGGGCGCCATGCCCGATCTCTTCGTGTCCTCGGTCGACCGTGAGATCGACCGGCTGCACGAGGCGACGCGCGACGCCTTCGACGCCTCGGTCAAGGCCCTGGACACCATGCGTACACAGGAGGGAGCCGCCCTGCGGGACGACCTGCTGAGGCGCCTGGAGAGCGTGCGCCGGCTGGCGCGAGACGTGGCGGGCCGGGCCCCCGAGGTCATCGAGGCGCACCGCAAGCGCCTGCGCGAGCGGGCCGACCGCTTGCGCATGTCCACGGAGATCGACGTCGACGCCGCCCGCCTCGAGCAGGAGATCGCTCTCTTCGCCGAACGCAGCGACATCTGCGAGGAGCTGACCCGTCTGGAGAGCCATTGTGTCCAGTTCGCCAGTCTTCTCACCGTCGACGAGGCCGTCGGCCGTCGCCTCGACTTTCTCTTGCAAGAGATGGCGCGCGAGGCCAACACCGTGGGAGCCAAGAGCCCCGACGCGCCCATCGCCCATGCCATCGTCGAAGTGAAGGCCGACATCGAGCGCATGCGCGAGCAAGTACAGAACGTCGAATGACCCCCCACGACGACTTTCTCCTCCTCATCCTGTCGTCGCCCAGCGGCGCGGGAAAGACCACGCTGACGCGCATGCTGCTCGAGCGCTGCCCGGAGCTGCGCTTCAGCGTCTCGCACACCACGCGGTCGCCCCGCGCCGGCGAGGTGGACGGCCGCGATTATCATTTCGTCGATCGGACGCGCTTCGTCGGGCTGGTCAACGAGGGGGCGTTCCTGGAGTGGGCCGAGGTCCACGGCAACCTCTACGGCACGTCGACGGCGGAGATCGAGCGGGCGCGCGCCATCAGCGGCTGCGCCGGGATGATCTTCGACATCGACTACCAGGGCGCACGGCAGATCGGCAGCAAGGTGGACGACGTGGTGAGCGTCTTCATTCTGCCGCCCTCCATGCAAGAGCTCGAGCGCCGCCTGCGGGGCCGGGCCAGCGAGACGGAGGAGACCATGCGCCGCCGGTACGCCGTCGCCGAGCGCGAGATCGAGCACTATGCGCTCTTCGACTACATCGTCGTCAACGACGACGTCCAGCGGGCCTTCGACGAGCTCCGGTCCATCACCGTGGCCGAGCGCGCGCGACGCCAGCGAAGGGCGCGCCTCGCCGAAGCGCTTTTGCGCGCCGGCCGTGTGTCGTAAGGACGAGGACGTCATGAGCGACGACGGAAGCGGTACGGGCGCGGCGAACGTCCTCGGTATCCTGGGGGGCAGCGGTCTCTACGAGATCGAGGGTCTGACCCAGGTCGAAGAGGTGAGGGTCGAGACGCCCTACGGGGCGCCGAGCGACGCCGTGGTGCGCGGCCGCCTGGGGGAGACGACGCTGCTCTTTCTCCCTCGGCACGGCCGCGGTCATCGCATCGCCCCCCACGAGATCGCCTATCGCGCCAACGTCTGCGCGATGAAGAAGCTCGGCGCCACGCACCTCGTCAGCATCAGCGCGGTGGGGTCGATGAAGGAGGCCATCGCGCCGGGCGACTTCGTGGTGGCCGATCAGCTGATCGACCTGACCAAGCGCCGCGCCTCCACGTTCTTCGAGGACGGGGTGGTCGGGCACGTCGGCTTCGCCGATCCCGTGTGCGCCGCGACGTCGAGCGCCCTGGCGCGGGCCGCGGAGCGCGCCGGGGCGCGTGTGCACGAAGGCGGCACGTACGTGTGCATCGAAGGCCCGCAGTTCTCGACCCGCGCCGAGAGCCGGCTCTACCGTTCGTGGGACGTGTCGGTCATCGGGATGACGGCGCTGCCCGAGGCCAAGCTCGCGCGCGAGGCGGAGCTTCCCTATGCGCTCCTGGCGCTGGCCACCGACTACGATTGCTGGCACGAAAGCGAGGAAGACGTGAGCGTGGACGCCGTCCTCGCGGTGATGAAGAAAAACGTGACCACCGCGCGCCGCGCCTTGGCCGAGCTCGCCGGAGCCCTGCCCGCGCCGTCCACGTGCAAGGACACCCACGCGGTCGCCGGTGCCATCATGACGGCGCGCGATATCATCCCGCCGGCGGCGCTGGCCCGACTGGACTGGCTCGTCGGCAAGTACGTTCGCTAGGGACGGCATTCGCTGCCGCTAGAAAGAGGCCGCTTTTCCCAATGACGCCGAATCCGCTTCTCATCGTGGGATCCATCGCCTTCGACGACCTGGACATGCCCAGCGGGCAGCACCGGGACGTCCTCGGGGGGGCGGCCACCTATTCGTCCCTGGCGGCGTCGCTCCTGGCGCACGGCGCGGTCCGCGTGGTCGGCATCGTGGGGGAGGACTTCCCCGAGGCGCATCTCGCCGACCTGCGTGCGCGCGGCGTCGATACCGCGGGCGTGGAGCGCGCCGCCGGGAAGACCTTCCGCTGGCACGGCCGCTACTCGGACGACCTGGCCAGCCGCACCACCATCGACACCCAGCTCAACGTGTTCGCCGATTTTTCGCCGAAGCTCCCTCCTTCCTATGCCAGGAGCGCGTTCGTCTTGCTCGGCAACATCCACCCCAAGCTCCAAGTCGAGGTGGTCCATCAGACGCAGCAGACCCGGCTCGTCGCCGCCGACACCATGAACTTCTGGATCGAGCGGGAGCCCGCGGCGCTGGGGGAGATGCTCCAGCACGTGGACCTGCTGGTCATCAACGACGAGGAGGCGCGACAGCTCTCCGGCATCTCCAACCTGGTGCGCGCCGCCGCGGACATCCGCAAGCGCGGACCCAAAGCGCTGGTGGTGAAGCGCGGCGAGTTCGGGGCGCTCCTCTTCGACGACGCGGGGACCTTCTTCGTCCCGGCCTACCCGCTCGAGGACGTGCTCGACCCCACGGGGGCGGGCGACTCCTTCGCCGGCGGAATGCTGGGCTACCTGGCGGCCCGGGGGGAGGTCTCGCCCGGATCGCTGCGCAAGGCGCTGTTCTTCGCCGCGGCGATGGGGAGCTTCTGCGTCGAAGGAATCGGGCCCTCGCGTCTCCTCTCGTTGCGGCGAGGCGACCTGGCGACGCGCATCGCGGCCTTCGCGCGCCTGGTCGACTACGGCGGCGATCTGGTCCTGCCCGAGTAGCGACGTCGGGGTACGCTCGACCGGGTGAATCCCCTGCGCCCGCTCCTGCCGCTCCTCGGTCCGCTCGCGCTCCTGGCCGCGTGCGGCCACCCCGAGTCCTTGACGCCGGGTCCACGCCTTCCCGTGTCTCCGGCGCCTCCCGAGGCCGTCGCCCCCCTCCCCCACGCGGGCGATGCCGTCCCCGCCCTGCGCTTGCCGGCCGACACGCATCCCCTCGACGAGGCCATCGAGCTTCACATCGACCCCCGGCAGGACCGCTTCTCGGGGGCGGTCGACATCGAAGTGCAGCTCGACGAGCCACGCGCCGTCATCTGGCTGCACGGCAAGGACATGACCGTGGCCCGTGCGACGGTGACGCCCGAAGGCGCGGCGCCCATCGCCGCGGTGTGGAAGGAGCGCCAGGACAGCGGCATCGCGTCGCTCACCCTGGCGAGCGCCGCGCCCGCCGGAAAGGCCAAGCTGCACGTCGAGCTCGACGCCCCTTTCGGCAGGGGCCAGAAGGGCCTCTACAAGACGACGGAGGCAGGCGAAAGCTACGTCTTCACCCAGTTCGAGGCCATCGCCGCGCGCCTGGCTTTCCCCTGCTTCGACGAGCCGGGATTCAAGATCCCTTACACCACCACGCTGGTCGTCCCCGCCGGGATGCAGGCCATCGCCAACGCGCACGAGGTCTCGCGGACCGCCGAGGGGCCGTCGGTGCGCGTCAGCTTCGCCACCACCGTCCCCCTTCCCAGCTATCTCGTCGCCTTCGCCGTCGGCGCCTTCGACGTGGTGTCGGCCCCCGACGTGGCTCCCAACGGCGTCCGCGCCCGTCCGCTGCCGCTGCGCGCCGTCACCGCCAAGGGGCGCGGCGCGGACATCGCCTACGCGCTCGCGCATGCGGGTGAGATCGTGGCCACGCTGGAGGCCTACCTGGGAATCGAGTACCCCTACGACAAGCTCGACCTCCTTGCGGTCCCCGGCAAAGGCGGCGCCATGGAGAACGCCGGGGCCATCACCTTCGGCGAGCGGCTGCTGCTCTTCGAGCCGGCGACGGCGTCGATCGGCCAGCGGCGAGCGTACGCCGGCGTGGTGGCGCACGAGCTCGCGCACATGTGGACGGGCGACCTGGTGACCATGCAATGGTGGGACGATACCTGGCTCAACGAGGCCTTCGCGACCTGGCTGGGCAACAAGACCGTCGACGCGTGGGATCCCACCCTGCACGGGGACATGACCCTTCTGCGCGGCGCGCAAGGCGCCATGGCCGTCGACAGCCTGGTGAGCGCCCGCGCCATCCGCCAGCCCATCGTGTCCACGCACGACATCGAGAACGCCTTCGACTCCATCACCTACCAGAAGGGGGGCGCCGTCCTCGCCATGTTCGAGGCCTGGGCGGGCGCCCCGGCGTGGCAGAAGGGACTGCACGCCTATCTGGTCAAGCACCGTTTCGGCAACGCCACCGCGGACGACTTCCTCGACGCGGAGAACGAGGCCACGGAGAAGGACATCAAGACTGCATTTCACACCTTTCTCGATCAGAGCGGCGTTCCGCTCCTCGACGCGCGCCTGGTCTGCTCTGCGCCGCGCGCCCCGAAACGAAGCGCCGCGGTGCACCTGGAGCAGTCGCGATTCCTGCCCATCGGATCGACGGGGGAGGCTACCCGCACCTGGCAGATCCCCGTCTGCGTGCGCGCCGACGCCGGCGTCACCTGCGCGCTCCTCGCGAGCCGTGAGGGCGAGGTCGTTCTGGGCGGCGCATCGGGCGTGTGCCCGGCCTTCGTGTTTCCCAACGCCGACGCCACCGGGTACTTTCGCTTCGCCCTGGCGCCGGCCGACCTGGCGGCGCTCCGCGCGCACGGCCTGACCCGGCTCTCGACGCGCGAGCGAGTGGCCTACGCGACCAGCCTGCGCTCCGCCTACGCGCGCGCCACCATGCCGATGAAGGACGTCTTCGCCGCGGTGGCGTCCCTGGCCGCCGACCACGATCCCGCGGTGGCCGAAGAGCCCATGGCCTACGTGGGTCAGGCGCGCGACTGGCTGTACGGCGAGCGGGCGCTGCGCGAGAAGGTGGAGGCCTACGGGCGCGAGCTCTACGCCCCGGTGGCGAGAAAGCTGGGCTGGGTGGCGAAGAAGAAGGACAGCGACGAGACGCGGACGCTCCGCGCCTCGGTGCTCGGCTTCCTGGCCCTCACCGCGCAGGACAAGACGGTGCGCGCCGAGGCCAGCAAGCGAGGTCGGGCGTACATGGGCTTGGGCACGGACAGCGAGGTTCACCCCGAGGCGGTGGATCCCAACCTGGTGGCGGCGGTGCTCTTGGTGGTGGGCGAGGAAGCCGATCGCGCGACGTGGGAGGCGACGAAGGCGCTCTTCCTGCGCTCGGTCGACGAGCAGGTGCGCGCGCGGCTGCTCTCGGCGCTCAGCGCGGCGAGGGACCCCGAGCTGGCCCGGTCCGCGCGCTTGCTGGTGCTCGACCCGTCCCTGCGCGACAGCGAGATCATGACGCCGCTGGGCACGCAGCTGTCCAACCCGGCGACGCGGGATGCCGCCTGGACCTGGATCAAGGAGAACTACGACGCCATCCTGGCTCGCCTGCCACGCCACCACGGCGGCGTGGGTCTGGTGTCGACCGGGCGCGCGTTCTGCGATGGCGGACACGCCGCCGACGTGCAGGCCTTCTTCACGCCGAGGATCGACAGCATCGAGGGAGGACCGCGCACACTGGCCTCGACGCTGGAAGAGGTGCGTCTGTGCGTGGCCAGGCGGAGCGCGCAGCAACCGAGCGCCCGGGAGATGTTCGGCCTCGGGCGTTGAGGTCGCTACGGCTCGATGCCGACGCGCGTTCTGGTCCGGGGGCGCTGATCCGCCACACGTGGCGCGCTGCCACAACTGGGGCGGACGCGTGGAGCGTGGGCCGCGATTCGCTCGCGCGCGGGCGTTTCATGCGCGAGTTCATGCGCTTCCTACTCCACGAAGGCCGGGCCGGAACCTGCGTCGGGGCGCTGGCCGCGTCATTGCAGTGCTGGGCACCATGCCGCGAGAGAGCACCGTCGAACCGAGGCGCCCAGACGAGCGCGACGGCAAGGCTCCGACCCAGGCGCCGCCCGCCACTCGCCCGGACCCTTTCGGCCTGGTCGGCAAGACCGTCGCCGGCAAGTACCGGGTGGAGGCCGTGGTCGAGGAGACGAGGCTCTCCATCGTGTACCGCGCCATCCATCGCGTCTGGCGGCGTCCTGTGGCCATCAAGGCCTTCAAGGCGCAGTCGGCCGAGAGCGAGGCCACGCGGCAGCTGCTGCTCGAATCGTTCGTCCGCGAAGGCGCATTTCTGGCCGAGCTCTCGGAGCGGACCGCCGCCGTCTGCCAGGCGCGGGACGTGGCGTCGCTGGTGACGGAGCGGGGCGAGTGGGTGCCTTACATGGTGCTCGAGTGGCTCGACGGCGAATCGCTCGACCTCCTTCTCGCGCGCGAGCGCTCCGAGGGAACGCCGCCGCGCACCGTGGAGCGTGCCCTTCGGCTCCTCGAACCCGTGGCGCGTGCCCTGGCGCTGGCCCACGACCGGGGCATCGTCCACCGCGACGTCAAGCCCGGGAACATCTGCGTTCTGGCCGACGGCGCCATGGGAGGAACGACTCCCACGAAGCTCTACGACTTCGGCATCGCCACCTCCCTCCGCGGCACCGCCGGAAGCAATCCGACGACGCCCCTCTGCTCGTTCACTCCCGGATATGCCGCCCCGGAGCAGTACTCGCCGGAGCACGGTGCCATCGGACCCGCCACCGACGTCTTCGCGCTGGCGCTGGTCTTTCTGGAGCTGGTCACCGGAAGAGAGCCGCTGCCCGGCGTCACGCTCGACGAGCTGCGAGCTCGCGCGTGCGATCCGGTGGCGCGCCCGACGCCGCGGACTCACCGTATCCACGTGGGCGCCAGCGTCGAGAAGGTGCTCGGACGAGCGGTGGCCCTGCGGCCGCTGGACCGCTTTGCACACGCCGGAGACTTCTGGACCGCCTTGACGCGCGCCGCGAAAGAGCGCCTGAAGGACGCGACCATGCCCGTGATGCTGGTTCGCCCGCGTCGCGCGGCGAAGGGTCGCTGGCTGCTCCCCGCGCTGGCAATCGGGGGCGGAGGAGCGACCTTCGCCGTCCTGTCGCACTGGGCGTTGCTCTCGCAGGTGCTTGGTCTCGTGCACTGAGCGGTGAGCGTCGTGCTCCTCCCCATGCCGCTCCGCGACGCTCCGGCCGCACCGGTGGATCCCACCTTGATGTCACGCCGGGATGCAGCGCGCACGGAGATCCGCGCCGGCTCGCAGCCGCCCCGGGAGCGACCGGATCTCGAGGCGGGACAGCTTCTCGGTGGGCGCTATCGCCTGGAACGGCGCGTGGGCGCCGGCGGCATGGGAGAGGTCTGGTCCGCCGAGCACGCTACCGTCCACATGAAGGTGGCGGTCAAGCTTCTTCTGGCGCACGCGCTCCGCGTTCCGGAGATCGTGGCGCGCTTCGAGCGCGAGGCGCTCTTGCTCGGCCGCACGCGCGGCGACCACCTTCCTCACGCCATCGACTTCCTGCAGGACCCTCTCTACGGCCCGGTCCTGGTGACCGAGTTCGTCGAGGGAGAGTCCCTGGCCGGCGTCCTCAGAGTCCCCCTCCCCATCGAGCAGGCCATCGATCTGGGCATCGATCTGGCCGCCGGCATCGCCGAGCTTCACCGCGCGAACGTGGTGCATCGCGACCTCAAGCCGGGCAATGTCATCCTGCGTCCCGCCCCGGACGGCACGAAGCGCGCGGTGATCATCGACCTCGGGGTCGGCCGCCTCGTTCCAGGCTCGGACGACGTCCCGGCCGTGATGGAGGACATCTCGACCGACGAGGTGGTGGTGGGGACCCTGGAGTACATGGCCCCCGAGCAGATCGTGCACTGCCACGCGGTGACCGCCGCGGCGGACGTGTATTCGCTGGGCGCGATCCTCTTTCGCGCGGTCACCGGACGCCACGTGTTCGGGGCCGCGCTGGATCGGATGGAGCTCGTGCGCGCCAAGCTGACGAGCGAAGCGCCTCCCCTCGAGACGGCTCGTCGCGACCCCATCGCCAGCGGGCTGGCGAGCATCCTGGCCTGCGCTCTGGAGCGCAATCCAGCGGCGCGGTACCAGTCCGCGGAGCACCTGCGCGCGGACCTGCTGAACCTGCGCGAACGGACGACCCGGCGGCCTTATCCCGACGGCCACCCTCGGTCCACAGGGCAGCGGCTTGGGGCGATGGGCTGGCTCGAGTCCCGCCTGGCAGTGCGCCGCGCCGTCGTCACCGCGGCGACCATCCTCACGCTCTTGCTCGGTGCGGTCCTGTGCACGCGCATCGGCCATGGGCAACCGAGGATTTCGTCGCGGGCCCTCGACGGCGGGACCCCGGTGGGAGTCACCGACCCCGCGAACCGCTGCGCCCCCGATTCCGTCCGGGTCCTCAGCTGCGCCCAGGCGTCGACGAGCCCGACGAGCCCGACGAGCCCGACGGCTCGTACCGCCCAGTAGCGTCGCGCGGCGCAGCCGGACAGCGGGGGCTACGGCATGGAGCGTTCCGAGGCCCTGGGCTACGGAGCGCGCCGCCCGACATCAAGCGGCGACGGTGTCGCCGCGATCCGGCTCGATGACGCGCATGGCGGGACCGCTAGCGCGCTCGCGCTCCGCCGCGACCAGCTGGAGAAGCTCGGCCTGCTCGGCGATGCCCAGATCGAGCAGCGCTCGCATGTATCCGTCCACGTAGCCGTGCGCGCGCGCGATGCGGGCCCGCTCACCGCCAGTAGCCGCCGCCGCGAGCAGGTCGCGCAGCATCGTTTGCAGCCCGGACAACACCTCGGATTTGGTGCGCATCGCTTCTTGCCGACCTTCGGGAGGTTGTGGCGTGTGATTCACACGCTCTGCCGTCCCCGTCCTGGAACCTCACGACGGAGTCTGTCGGGGCTTTGACCGACAGTCTCCTCTAGGTAAAGAAGGACGCGGCGAGGGGCCAAGTTTGCCGTCTGTACGGCCCGCTCGTGGGCGACGCGAATAGTGGCGTCCGCAGCAGCGTTCCGGTAGACGGGCACGACGGAGATGGAAGTCGACGCCGATGCTCGCGCCTACGAGGCGCTCTCGCAGCACCCGCGCTTGACCGACCTGGCCGCCGTGACGCGCGCCTCCATGACCGCAGCGGCGGAGATGCGCCGTCCGGAGCGCCGACCGGAGCGCGTCACGGAGCTCGCTGCGGAGCTGAAACTGTCGCGGGAAGAGGCGGCCACGCCGTTCGGCAATGCCCTGGACGTGCTGGAGCGTGGTCCCGAGGACGACGCGGAGCGGGCGCTGGCCTGCGCCCTGGCCGCGCAGGTCGTCGCGCTCCACCCGCCGACAGACCGGGACGAGGAGGACCGTCTGGCCACCGACCTGCTCTGGCTTGCGACGTACACGCCGTTCGATGCGACGGGATTGCTCGACCGGGCGCTGGGCGAGCGGGCCACCACCCTGTGGGACGCATTCGCCGACCGCATCCGGCGCATCGACGAAGGCAAGCTGGCCGCGCTGGGCCGTGGCGAGGCGCTGGTGGCGGCGGTCGCCCTCGCCTCGTCGCGATCCAAGGGCGCCTCCCGCCAGGCCGCCGCGCTGGCCACCGGGGTGCACGATCGACGGCTCGGACGGGTGCTCGCCGCCGGGGTGGTGGGCGACACAGTCGAGCCACTCCTTGGCGAGATGAGCGCGCCTCCCCGCAGTCCCGTGGCCACGGCGCTGCTGGCGGTGACCGGGATTCTGTTCGTCGCACAAGCGCTGCGCCTGACAGCGCGCGTCGCCCTCGCCTACAAGGCGCCGGCGGAGCTGACGCTGTCCGACGATGGAGGGGTGCGCCTGCGCTGGCGCGTCGAGCTCCTGGGCCGGACGCTGCGCGATCGGGTCGTTCTCCTCCCCCGCTCGGGGCTGCTCCGGGCGACGCGCGAGGTGCACTTTCCCCAGGTGGCCCTCTACGCCGGCCTCCTGGCGCTGGCCGTGGGGAGCTATGTCGGCGTGTCCGCGTTCGTCGACGGTGTGCGCGCGGCGTCCCCGTCGTTGCTCGCCTCGGGTCTCGGCATCGTCGCGCTGGGGCTGGCCCTGGACTTCGCGCTGTCGAGCCTGGCCCCTGGGGTTCGCGGACGCTGCCGGCTCCTGCTATTGCCGCGCAAGGGCTCAGCCCTCTGCCTGGCCGGCGTCGACGCGCGCCGCGCGGACGCCGTTCTGGCCCGCCTGGCGCGACCGTGAACGTCGCCCTCACTCCTTGCCGGAGCTCTGTTCGCCCACCACGGCGTCGAGACGCCCGGCCGATGCCCGCAGCTCGAAGCGAACGGTGCGCGCAGCATCCGCGGGAGCGCAGGCGCGGACGCTGACGGCGTGGGCTGCCTGGGATCGATCGAGCTCGGTCGCGTCCGCCGGGCTGGAGGCCCGCAGGTCCAACCCGGCCCCGTCGCCCTCCGCGCCCACCGTGACGCGCAGGCAGCGGCCCGCGACCACGCTCTCCGTCCACGAGCGCTCGTGCGCCGAATCGAGCGACACGTCGCGCGCCGGCGCTCGCTTCGCATCGAGCGCCGCCTCCGGTCCCGCGGCCGACCGCGCCAGCATGCGCGACGCCGCCAGGGGGTGCGCGACGAAGGCCCCATCCCTCCACCGCTCCGGTCGCACCGTGACCACGAACGGCCCGGGGCGCCCGCGCGTCTCCAGCTCCAGACGGGCCGCGCTGGGCGAGCACGCAAAGAGGGGAATGGTCGTCGAGCCTTCCCCCGACGCCAGCAGGGCGCCGGAGTCGTCCCAGACACTCGCCTCGAGCAGGCCGAGAGGCGCACCCGCCACCACGTCCACGCGCGCACACGCCCCGCCGAGGGTCTTGAAGTCGAGGGGCACGCTGACGCGCCGGCCGAGGGCGAGCGTGCCGCTGGTGGTGGAGACCGGGTTTCGGTAGCCGCTCTTCGCAAGCAGCGTGTCCAGGGCGTGCCGCGCGGTGGCGATGGGCTGCTGCGCCGCGGCCCAGGCGATCTCCGGCCGGGCCGTGAGATCGTGGGCCACCTCGCCATGCGCGCGGGCCAGCACGACCGCGGCGAGACCTCGCCCCACGTGAGGCCGCACCGCCAGCGTCCCCGGCATCCCTTCCGGGGAGCAGACCGTGAGCCATCGCGGACCGGACCCTTCGCGCGCACGCCCGAGGACGCGCCCCTCCCCGTCGATGGCCTCCACGTCGAGCAGGCCGATGTCGTCGTCGGGCACGATCACCGCGTCGACGCACTGGTCGGCCTCGATCGGGAAGGCGACGTAGGTCGGCAGGCGCGCGTCGACGGAGAGCGCCACGCGCTTGAACTCCTCCCAGGCACCTCCCAGCTCCAGGCGGTGCACGCGCACGGCATCGTCGAGACCTGGCCAGGCCTCCGCAGGACGGGGCTCGTCCGCGACCGTGCCCCGCGCACCCAGCGCGCGAGCGACGACCAGCGCGCGATCCCTCGGAACGAGCTGGGCGCCCACCACCACCAGGCCCTCGCCGTCGACCACGTGCGCGGCGACGTAGACGCGATCCGGATGGGGGGGGCAAAGCAGCACCGTCGGGTGGATGTCGCGCCCTTCGTCGACCGCGAGCTGCGTCCCTTCATCGGAGTACACCGCCACGTCCACGTCTTCGATGGATGTCGCGCCGCGGGCATAGCCGAGCATGCACCCCAGCGTGGGCACGTCGACGAAGCCGCCGACCCACTCGTTGTCCACCGCCTCCGCCGAGGTGACCAGCGATGGCGCTCCGGCGCCGAGGCGCGTCGCACGAGCCGGCAAGTCCCCCAGCAGCGATCGCGCGTCCAGCTCGCCCGCCACCACGTGCGGCGCGGGGGGCGCGCTGGATCCGCTCGGCGAGGGGGTCACCGGGTGACCGAGGAGCGCGCAGCCGGTGAGTACGACGGCCGCCAGAGCCGCAAAACACGTGGCGGTGGGCATCAATACGCCCCTCCCCAGATGCCGCTCTGCAGACGATAGAGGACCAGACCCCAGCCGAGCAGCGGCGTACCCCGCGCTTCGACCTCGGCGAGGGCGCTGGTGCGCTGTCCCGCGCAGAATGCCACGGCCGCGCCGTCTTCGTCGACGCCCCGGTCGTCGGCGGCGTCCGACGTGCCGACGTGCACACGCAGACCGAGCGAGCGCGTAGTCTCCCGGACCGGCGTCGCCACGGCCAGGTAGCAAGCCCCCGGCTCGAGGGCGAGCGGTACCGGTGTCAGCCCGTAGCCACCCTGCGCGAGCTGGACCGGTTCGCCGGGGAGCGACACGACGTGACGGGCGAGGAGCAGGTGCGCCATGCGCCCTCGCGCTTCGCTCCCCCAGAGCGACGGCAGGTGGTCGGGCAGGGGCCACGCGGCGTGGGAGACCAGCACGGGACCGCCAGGTGGTGATCCGGCGAAGAGAACGCCCACCCGCGTCGACTCCCCGACGCACGCCGAGAGCTGGGCGTCGGGCGCATCGGTCCGGTCGCGCGCGAGGAGGCGGTCATCCGTGGCGTCGCGAAGCTCGCCGTCGAGGTCGAGCTTGCCACGATGCGCGGGGTGCGAGGCGCGCGGGTCCACTGCGAAGAGCTGCAAACTGTGACACCCCGGCTCGAGGGTCTCCTCGCCGGCGCCGGCCCCGTCGGCCCCGGCGGCCCAGCTCCGACGCGCGGTGATGGTGGCGCCGTCGCGCTTGGCGCGCGTCTCGGCCAGGTCCGCGCGCTTCTCGGGGGACGGTAACGCGGGCAGCGGGCCGGGCTCGGACACCGGGAGCAACGTGCCTCCGCTCCGCTCGGGAAGGACGATGCGTACGGGAAGCAGCGGCCTCGACGAACGCGCGACCACCGTCTCGAGGGCTCCCCGGCCCGAGTCGCTGGCCACCACCAGCCGTCGCGGCAGCGCCTCCCCGCAGCGCTCGATGGACACCGCGCCGGCGGCGCTGGGGATGCGCTTGCCTTCGGCGTCGTCGCCCCCGTTCGCGCGGACGGCCCCGGCGATTCGCACGTGAAAGCCCAGGCCCCGCGCGCCCATCATCACGACGGTCGTGCACTCGCCCTCGGGAAGCTCGGGCAGCACCACCACCACGGGGCTCTTGTCGTCGCTGTCGTCCTCGAGAAACCGCGTCTTGTCGATCACCACCGAGGCCCCGACGCCGCGCCACGCCTGGGCCAGCCGCTCCACCGAATCGCGGAGCTCTGCCCGAGCGTTGCCTGGGTAAGCCGTCGTCGCGGCCGCCAGGGCACACGCCGCGACCGAAGTGCGCCACGCTCCACGTCCGCGGCTGGTCACGCGTCCTCTTCCACCTCGAGGCGGCTCTCCACGAACGCGCGCGCGGCCTTGTCCCAGACGAAGAGCCTGCGATCGTCCACGTGACCCTGGCGGACGCTGGTCACCAGGTAGGCCAGATCCCACGGCGGTTCGCCCTGCCCCATCTTCGCGACTTCGGCGTCGGTCGCGGAGAAGTAGGCGCCCGCATCGAGGTGCGAGTGATAGAGCACCTTCACCGGCCGACCCTCCGCCTCACCCCGGCGGATGGCGGAGTCGAACTTCATCGAATCGATGTCGAAGTAGGTACGACCTGTCCGCGGGTACTGCTCGGGATCCAGGCGATGCAGGGCGTTGGCCCGGTTGATCATGGGGACGATGCCGTCCAGCCGCCTTCCATCGCCCGCCGGACCGACCAGGAAGCCGCAGCTCTCCTCGTCGCGCTCGTAGGCGCCCTCGGCCTCGGCGTCGACCTTTCGCAGCACGCTGCGCGGGACGACCAGATCGCCGATCACCCAGGGTTTGGAGGTGGCGTCTCGACCGCCGGGAGGACTCACGTCGCGCATCGCTCCCCCGGAGCATAGCGGACGCCGCGCTCACCACACGTAGCGTCGCTCCCACTTCATCGGCGCAAAGTAGCGGTCGCCCCGATCGCACGCGATGGTCACGACGCAGCCGCCCCGCCCGCTCTGCTGCGCTTCCGCCGCGAGCTGAAGCGCGGCGAACACGTTCGCTCCCGAGGAGTGCCCGACGTGCAGCCCCTCTTCGTGGGCGAGCCGGTCGGCCATGTCCCAGCCGTCCTCCGTGGTCACCCGCAGGATGCGGTCCGGAACGCTCGGGTCGTAGATGGGCGGGACCAGGCTGCTCTCCAGGTGCTTGAGACCCTCCAGGCCATGCAACGCGTCCGACGGCTCCACGGCCACGCAGGCGACCGCCCGCGCTTGCTCCTTGATGCGGCGGGTGCACCCCATCATGGTGCCGGTCGTGCCGAGGCCGGTGACGAAGTGCGTGAGCCGATCGCCCACGGCCTCGAGGATCTCGCGTCCCGTGCCGTCGTAGTGCGCTCGCCAGTTGGACGGGTTGGAGTACTGGTCGGGGTAAAAGTAGCGGTCCGGATCCTTGGCGACGAGCTCGCGTGCGACGCGGATGGCGCCGTCGGAGCCCTCCATGGGATCGCTGAACACGATCTCCGTGCCGAAGCTGCGCGCGATGTCCTTGCGTGCCTTGCTGACGTTCGACGGCATCACCAGACGAACGCGGACCCCGAGCGCCGCCCCGTAGAGCGAGTAGGCGACCCCGGTGTTACCGCTGGTCGAATCGACCAGGATCTTGTCCTGCGTGAGACGGCCGTCGGCCAGGGCGTCGCGCATCATGCGCAGCGCGGGGCGATCCTTCACGCTCCCTCCGGGGTTGGTGAACTCGAGCTTCACCCACACCTCGACGTCCGGGAGATGCCGCGCGACGCGCCGCAGGCGCATCATCGGCGTGTCGCCGACGGCGTCCACCACCGACTCGATGCGGCGCGCGCGCGCGCTCACGGACGTCCGCCGCTGGTGGCCCGGAGCGAACGAAGCGCCCAGAGGGCCCCGCGCGCCAGCTCGAGGGCGCTGGGGTCGTCGAGGTCCAGCCCTTGGACGGGCGCAGGCTCGAGACACGGCTCGACCTCGACGCGCACGCCGCCGTCGAGGGCTCTCGCGCCCCTGGCCAGCTCCTCGCTCCGGACGCGCACGCACCGCACCCCCGCCCCGGCCAGGTAGCGCGCCGCGACGTCCGCCGCGAAGCCGTCCAGGCCGACGTCGAACGACGCCCGCGCGATCCGGGCTTGTCCCTCGACGCCCACGCCCACCAGCCGGGCCTGCCGCGTGTGCCGATCCATCGCCGAGCTCAGCCCCCGGCGATGGCCGGGACGATGCTGATCTGATCGCCGGTCTTGAGAACGGTCTTCAGTCCGTCGAGGAAGCGCACGTCCTCCTCGCCGACGTAGATGTTCACGAAGCGCCGGACGCCCTTGTCGTCCAGGAGTCGTTCGCGAATGCCCGGGTGCTTGCGCTCCAGATCCTCGATCACCTCGCCGACCGTGCCGCCCGATGCGGTCACCTCGTCGGCCCCGCCGGTGAGGGTGCGCAAAGGGGTGGGGATTCGAACGGTGGTGTCCATGGGCTTTCTCTCTTTTCTCCGGTCAGCCCGCGCAGGCGGGGGAAACGTAGGTCTCGGGTTCGATGCGATGGATTCGGGGAGCGTCGCCGCAGAGCGGGCAGTCGCGACGCGGCGGAACCAGGCGGCGGCGGAGGGCGTCGGTGCGGCCGTCGAAGGTCACCAGTTGCCCGGCGACGTCGCGGCCATCGAGCAGCGCCAGCGCCAGGTCGACCTGAGCGGCGGCGACGACCCCGACCACCGGTCCCATCACCCCGGCCTCGGCGCAGTTCGGCGCGCCGTCGCCTTCGAGCAGGTCCTCGAACAGGCAGCGGTAGCAAGGACGTCCGCTCGCCCCGACGGCGAGCGCCGTCCCCACCCAGCGCACTGCCGCGCCGTGCACCACCGGGACACCCGCCAGCGCGCAGGCGTCGGCGGCGAGAAACTTGGTCGCGAAGTTGTCCGACCCTTCCAGCACGACGTCGTAATCCCGGACCCGTGTCACGGCGTGGTGCGGAAGGAGCCGCGTCCGGTGGAGGCGCAGGTCCAGATCCGGCCTGAGGGCCAGCAGCGCGCGGGCCGCCGCCTCCACCTTCGGTGCGCCCACGTCGTCTTCGCCGAAGAGGATCTGCCGGTGCAGGTTGGTGATCTCCACCTCGTCGTCATCGCAGAGACCCAGGTGGTGGATCCCGGCGCGTACCAGCGCCAGCGCCGCCGGGCACCCCAGGCCGCCCATTCCGACCAGCAGCACCCGGGCGCTGCCGCGGCCGTGACCGCCGACGCGGTTCATGACGTGACCTCCGGAAAGTACTCCTCGAGGCTGAAGTAGCGCTCCCCGGTGTCGGGGAGGACGGTGACCACGTTCTTGCCCGGGCCGAGCTCGCACGCGATCTCGAGTGCGGCAAAGACCGCCGCGCCCGCGCTGATGCCCACCAGGAGCCCTTCCCGGTGCGCCAGCTGGGCCTTGGTCCGCCACGCGTCGACGTCGGTGACGGTGCGTATCTCGTCGACCACCGATGCGTGGTAGTTCCTCGGCACGAAGCCCGCCGCCAGGCCCTGGATCTTGGTGGGCCCGCGCTCGCCGCGCGACAGGGTGGCGCACGCCGCAGGCTCGACGGCGACGATGCGCGGCGGGGGAGACACCTCGCGCCGCAGGACCTCCCCCACGCCGCTCACCGTGCCGCCGGTGCCCACGCCGACGACGAGCGCGTCGATGGAGAGCGGACGCATGGCCTCGAGGATCTCACGCGCGGTGGTGCGCCCATGAATCGCCGGATTGGCCGGGTTGTCGAACTGCTGCGGCAAGAACGCGCCCGGCGTGGTGCGTGCAATCTCGCGCGCACGCGCCACCGCGCCTTCCATCTGATGCTCCGCGGGCGTGAGCACCAGCTCGG
>Ga0302184_10000874_pt1 | contig 19798 bp, 19 predicted proteins | sample I_Palsa_N3_3_FD_200233 | JGI IMG/M metagenome (GOLD analysis project Ga0302184, IMG submission 200233) | Peat permafrost microbial communities from Stordalen Mire near Abisko, Sweden - I_Palsa_N3_3 | ecosystem: Environmental > Terrestrial > Soil > Palsa > Peat permafrost | place: Sweden...
GTCCGTCGCCGAGCTCGGCAATCGATTCAGGTAGCTCATCCACTGGGGCAATCATAGGAGCGCCTCTCGCGGGGCTCCAGCGCCACCGGGCGCCGAGCTCGCCGCCGCGGCGCTCAGCCGGCCGGAGCGACGGTCACCGGTGCGGTCTGCTCGCCTCGGTTGCCCGCGAGGTCGATCGCGGTCAGTTCGATCGTGACCGACCCGGCCCGCGACGGGCGCCAGTTGAGCGTGTGCGTGCCGTGGCTGAGCAGCTGGCTGCTCAAATTCGTCGTCGTGCCGGCGGCGCTGACAGCGAGCGACACGTCCGAGATCTTCGACAGCGTGAAGCGGATCGCGACCGTATGGTGCGCACGGACCGTCGAGAGTGGCTTGATCGTGATCTGCGGCGGTTGCTTGAGGTCCGCCTGGAAGGCGGATGCGGTCGTGCAATAGACCGCGTTCGGGTTGACTGCTCCCGTGGCTCCGGTGCTTCCAGTGCTGCCGCTCGAGCCGCTGCTACCGCTCGTGCCGGTGCCGCCGCTCGTGCCGGTACTGCCGCTCGCGCCACTCGAGCCCGATGCGCCGCTGCTGCCGCTCGCCCCGCTGCTACCCGCGGCGGGCGTGCCACCGGTGCCGCTGGCGCCCGTGCTGCCGCTCGCGCCGCTGCTGCCGCTGGCGGGCGCCGGCAGCCCGAGCACCCAGAGCGCCTGGGGTGTCGTCTCACGCGTCTGCGCGCAGATCGTCTGCAGGAAGCCCGTGAGCAGCTCGTGGTAGCTCAGGTCCGACTCGCCGTACTGGTCGTAGAGCGACCAGTACCCCGTGTTGTAGGACGGCAGCGCGAGCCGCGCCTCCACGTTGCCACGGGTGAACAGCTGCTGGGCGAGCGAGTCGCCCTGGTAGGCGAGATCGAAAAGGCCGATCAGCGACTGGACGAACGCGTTGATCACGTACTCGTGCGGCGCGAAGCTGTAAATCAGATACCAGTCACCGACCTTCGTCGGCACCGCGATGCCCAGGTGCGGCGGCGCCTGGAAGATGCCGAGCGCACTGTTGGCATCGGTCAGGTAGACGCTGTCGTGCAACTGCGTCGCGGCGTGGGTCAGGGCCTCGACGGCGGTGCCTTCGGTGATCGCGCTGACCCACGGCGGGCTGCCGCCGTCGAAGCTGAAGTCGTACTCCCAGGCGATGCCACCGGCGCGCGTCACGGCGAGACTGAGCGCCTGGTTGATCAGCGCTGCGAGGTTCGCCGACTGGTGGTCGTCGTAGAAGCCGTTTGCAGCACCGAACGTCCCCAGCCACTGGATCTCGAGTCCCTGGCCGGGGTAGAACTCCCAGACCAGGCTGCTGCCGGGGAAGCCGACCCGCTGGTCGTCGGCGATCATCGGCCCGGCGGTCCACCACTGCTGGTTGGCCTGTAGCGTCAGCACCAGCGCCGGGAGTCGCGCCGGCGTCAGGCCGCCGCTGCGCGCGATCGTCTGAAGCGTCGCGCGAACGGCGCCGAGCTCTGCTTTGCGCGTGCCCGAGAGATGCTTCTGCGAGTCGGTCGCGGTCGTCCATGCCGACTCGTCGGCTGCCGCGGTCGCGGCGGGGAGCTCACCGCGCTTCGCGAACTGCGCGATCGCCTGCGGGAAGCCCAGGCCCTTCGAGTTGGCGCCGCCGATCGCCGGGACCGTCGGCGTGCTCAGCGTGACCGGAGCTGTGCTCGCGGCGTGCGCCGAGAGGTTGGTGCCCGGCGCAACCGCCCGCACATGACCGCGCGCGAGCACCAGCTCGAGCTTCGTGTAAGGCACCCGGGACCCCGCAGCCGGGTGGTTCGTGGCGGACGCGCCAGCAACGCCGCAGACGCCAAGCAGCACCACCGCGCAGCCCGCAATCGCAAGCGGCCGCACAGTGTTCATGGTACTGTCGATGTTGCCTGTGAGCGCCACTCGAGCCCTGTTGCAACGTCGCTTGCGGCGTGTCGTGCTCGCCGCAGCGGCTGTGGTCGTGGTGTCAGCGGTTGCCGCCTGTGGCGGCTCGAGCAACGGCGGTGCCGACGCCGCGCGAGTGCTCTCGCAGACGTTCAGCGCGAACGTCGCCAAGATCCACTCGGGTGAGTTGTCGCTCACCCTGCACGCCAACCTCAACGGCCTCAAGAGCGTCGGCGGCAAGCCCGTCTCGATCCAGCTCGCTGGTCCGTTCAGCGAGCCGACGGGCGGCCCGCCCTCGTTTGCCCTCAGCGCCACTGTCACCTTCGACGGCCAGACGCTCCCGATCGGAGTCACCTCCACCGGCAAGGCGCTCTACCTCGAGTTCGCCGGTACCTACTACGCGCTGCCGGCCAGCGTTGCCGCCGGCCTCGCACACGCGATCCCGACTGGCGCGACGGGCCCGACGGACACCGGCGCGACGGGGGCGACGAACATGCTCTCGAGTCTTGGCATCAACCCGCTCACATGGCTGACGAATCCGAAGATCGTCGGCACCGCGACAGTCGGCGGAGTGCTCACCGATCACCTGACGGCGCAGGTCGACGTCGCCCAGCTGCTCAGCGATGTCGCGAAGCTTGCCAGCCACAGCTCCGGCCTGGCCGGCAAGTCGGTCACCAAGCAGCTGAGCGCGGCCAACCTCAGCCAGTTCGCATCCGCGATCCAGTCGGCCCGCGTGGACATCTACAGCGGCGCCAACGACCACATTCTGCGCGAGTTCAGCGCTGCCGTCTCGTTCGCGATCCCGCCGGCCGACAAGTCCGCGGTCGACGGGCTGACCGGCGGCTCGCTCACCGTGGGCGTCACGATCACGAACCTGAATACCCCGGAAACGATCACTCCGCCGGCGAGCTCGCAGCCGTTCAGTGACCTCGTGGGCGGCGGCGGTCTGCCGTCGCTCTGAGCATCGCTGGGGAGTTGCGGCGATGGTTGACTTCTCGCTCAGCGACGAGCAGCGCGCCCTCCGCGAGTTGGCACACGATTTCGCGCTGAAGGAGATCCGGCCAGTCGCGTGGGAGTTTGACCGCGACAGCACGTTCCCGCAGGAGATCATCAAGAAGGCCTGGGCGCTCGGGCTGATGAACGTCTACATCCCCGAGCGCTACGGCGGTCTCGGCCTCGCCACGCTCGACGGGGCGCTGATCGACGAGGAGCTCGCGTGGGGCTGCTCCGGCATCCAGACATCGGTCGGCTGCAACGGGCTCGCGACGACGCCGCTGCTGCTCGCCGGCTCCGAGTCGCTCAAGCAGCGCTACCTGGAGCGGCTCACCCAGGAACCGCGTCTCGCCTCGTTCTGCCTGACCGAGCCCGATGCGGGCTCTGATGTATCGGCGATGAAGACCCGTGCCGTGCGCGTCAAGGACAAGTATGTGATCAGCGGCTCGAAGTGCTTCATCACCAACGGCGGCTACGCCGACTTCTACACCGTCTACGCGAAGACGGACCCCGCGGCCGGTCATCGTGGGATCTCCTGCTTCGTCGTGCCGCGCGAGGCGGGCGTGATCGTCGACAAGCACGAGGACAAGATGGGTCAGCGCGCTTCGAACACGGCGACCGTCACGTTCCCCGACGTCGAGGTCGACGCCGACCACCGCATCGGTGCCGAGAACGACGGCTTCAAGATCGCGATGATGACGCTCGACCGCACCCGCCCCGGCGTGGCGGCGATGGCCGTCGGGATTGCTCGCGCCGCTTTCGAGTTCGCGGTCGGCTATGCCCGCGAGCGCGTCCAGTTCGGCGTGCCGATCGCGATGCACCAGGCGATCCAATTCATGATCGCCGACATGGCGAGCGAGATCGAGGCCGCCCGCCTGCTCACATGGAAGTCGGCCGTCCTGCTCGACCAGGGCCAGCAGAGCACGCTGCTCTCATCCCACGCCAAGCGCTTCGCCGCCGACACGGCGATGAAGGTCGCAACCGACGCGGTCCAGGTTTACGGCGGCTACGGCTTCATCAAGGACTACCCGGTTGAGAAGCTGATGCGCGACGCGAAGATCATGCAGCTGTATGAGGGCACGGCCCAGATCCAGCGGATCGTGATCGCCCGCGAGATCTTCACACCGCGTTAGGACCGGCTGTTCAGTCCTCCGCGTGCTCCGGCTGCCTGACGAAGGTCGCCGGGTCGCCGCCGATCCGGCCGACGACGTCGATCGCGTCGATCGCCTCGACCTCCGCGCCGCTCAGCTCGAAGTCGAAGACATCGATGTTCTCCGCCAGGCGCTGCGCCGACGAGGCCTTTGGGATCACGACGCAGCCGAGTTGGATGTGCCAGCGCAGGATGACCTGCGCCGCGCTCTTGCCGTGGGACTCGGCGGCCGCGACGACGGCCGGATGGCCGATCACCCGCGGGTCAGCCTGCGCGAGCGGACTGTATGACTCGGTCACGATGTCGTGCTGCGCGTGCATCTTGCGCAGTTCGGATTGGTTGAAGCCGGGGTGCAGCTCGACCTGGTTGACGGCCGGCGCGACGCCGGTCTCGTCGATGATCCGCTCGAGGTGCTCGACGTTGAAATTGGAGACACCGATCGCTCGTGCGCGCCTGCTCGCGGCGATCTCGATCAGCGCCCGCCAGGTCTCGCCATAGAGGTCGTATGCAGGTACCGGCCAATGGATCAGGTAGAGATCGACGTAGTCCAGCCCGAGCTGACGCAGGCTTTCCTCGAAGCGCGATAGCGCCTTGTCATGGCCGTGGTCGGTGTTCGGCAGCTTCGTCGTGACGAACAGCTCATCGCGATCGAGACCGCTCCGGGCGATCGCCTCGCCGACACCCGACTCGTTCATGTATGCCGCCGCCGTATCGATGCTGCGATAACCGGCCGCCAACGCTTCGCTCGCGATCCTCGCCGTCTCCTCCGGCGGCACCTGGAAGACGCCGAGGCCGAGTTGCGGCATCGCGATGCCGCAACTCAGCTCAACGCTTGGAACGGCGGACCTAGGCTCTGCGCTCATCGGCGCCAATTCTATGCCAGCCGGTTCCGATCACTGGTATCCGCGCACTGCGACCGGAGCACTGAAGCTCTCGGCGTTTGCTCCTTCGACCGATCCGACGAACACCCGGAAGAAGCCGCCGTGGTGGAAGCGGACGACCAGCGAGAACGTCGCCAGGCCGTTGCGCGGCGTGTTGGCGGTGATCCCACCGCCAACGAGCTTCCACTGCTTGTTGATCAGCTCCTGGATCGCGTACTTCGCATCGGTCTCGCTACCGGGCGCCACCGTGCCGGTGAAGCGCGTCGCCGGGTGCGCCTTGCTGCCGATCCCGCGCGTGTGCACGCTCACCGCAAGCGAGTCCGTCTCGGAGACGACCGCCGAGACGACGCTCGGCGTGTGGACGTTGACGACGCGATATTGCGTGCTCTCCTCGAGCGCCGGAATCGTGAACGAGTAGGCGCCGGTCGAGCTGGTCAGCTCGTCATTGCCGACCTGGGTGAATCCCGCCGTGTAGGGGTACGGGTTCTGCTGCAGCTCGACAGCCTGGTTGGCGTTGCCGGTGCCCGCCAGGGTTCCGGCGACCGTGACGAGACCGCCGTAGATCACCGGGTTGGGGGTCGCGACGATCTGCAGCGACAGCGGGATCTTGGCTGTCTTGAAGGTGCGGTTCGCGCCCTTCGTGGTGCCGCTCGCGCTGACTGCGACGACGCGGTAGTCGTACGTCGTGTATGCCGCGAGGCCACTGAGCGACACGGTCACCGGGTCGTCCTTCGTCCCGGCGGCGAGTTCGGTCGGTGCGGAATCGCTTCCGTACGCGGTCGTCGGCCCGTATTCGAAGTAGACCTCGGTCGCAGCGCTCTGCGGGTTCACCGTTCCCGCGAGCACCGCCGAGTCGTAGGTGATCTGCGTCGCCGCGCCGGTCGTCGCAGTTGGTGCCGTGGCGGCAACCGCGCTGCCCACGCCGGTGGCGAATGCCACCGCGGTGACCAGCGTCAGCGCTCCAAGGCGCGTGATCTTCGTTCGCATCGCTTCCTCCTTCTCTTGCACGTGCTCCCCTGATTACGAAACACATGCACCCCAATGGGAGTTGCCGGGTGACGCCGCGCTTAACTCGCGCTCAACGTCTACTTCCCGCTGGCACAACGATAAAGCGGGTTTTTCGTCACACCTGCGGTTTTCCGTCGCTGGCGCGATGCCCTACGCTTTGTTGGTGAGCGACGACGAGCGCGATCAGCGCGACGAGGGCGAGCGCGACGAAGGCGTGCGTGGCTTTGTGAGCTCGCGCGGCGAGGAACTGCTCAGTGCACTCGCGCGCGAGGTGCTCGACAGCCCGTTGCTGGCCGGAGTCGCCCGCGCGTTCGAGACGCGGACGAAGGTGACGCAGGCTCAGGAGGCTGCGATCAGCATCCTCGGTGTGCCGAGCGCCGGCGACGTCGAGCGGCTCACCCGGCGGGTTCGCTCGCTGTCGGACCGTCTTGGTGGGATCGAGGATGCGCTCTCGCGGATCGAGGGCGGACTTCGCCGCCAGGGCGACCAGCTGTCCCAGCGCCTCGACGCACTCCAGCGCGAGCTTGCCGAGGCGACGCGCGCGATTGGCGATCTCGAGGCGGCGCGTGGCGAGGAGCCCGCGGTCTCACGCGACCAGGAACGCCTGCTGCGGGGCGCTCCCGGCGGCTGACTGTCGTCAGCCGTCCTCGCTTGGTACTTACGGTTGCCCTGACTCGATAGCCAGGGCTTGGGCACCGAGCCTGCCGACGGCTTGTCCCGCTTCTAGCAATGCCTCCGGGCTGATTCGCTCGCGCTCTCCGGTCAGGACGTCTGTAACAACGAGCGCGCAGGCGACCTGGATTCCGCGCAGCGCGCCGACGGCAAAGAGCGTTGCAGCCTCCATCTCGACTGCGAGCGCGCCTGCTGCGCGCCAGTGGTCGAAGCGTGGCTCGCCGACTTCGTAGAAGAGGTCGGTGGAGACGATCGTGCCGCGGGCTGCAGTCGGCGCCGCGGCGATCAGAGCTTCGGTCAGCGCCGGATCGGCGTGGATTCGCTCGCCGGCGCCGAGCGCGCGGCTGGTCCCGTCGGTGGCGATCGCCTCGCGGGCGATCAGCAGATCGCCGTGGGCGAGACCGGGATCGAGCGCCCCGGTGGTCCCGACGCGGATCGCTCGCCGGGCGCCGAGCACGATCAGCTCCTCGAGCACGATTGCGGCCGATGGGCCGCCCATGCCGGTCGACTGGATCGTCAGCGCTGCGCCGTCGGCGGCGGTGCCACTGTAGCCCCAGAGGCCGCGGTTGTGGTTGAACATCAGCGGCCGCTCGAGCAGTTCCTGCGCTAGCGCGAGGGCGCGGCCGGGGTCGCCTGGGAGCAGGACGCGTTCGGCCAGCTCCGCGGTCGGGTGGATGTGGATCGCCTGCGGCGCGTCGCTCACGCCAGCAGGTTCCCAGACCCGTGTTTGACAGCGATCCACGTGCGCAGTACAGATGAGCGGTGAGCGAGCCGCCAGGAAGCGCCGTCGATCGGGTCCGCAAGCGCGTCGTCCAGGGCGGGCTGATCGCGCCGGGGGAGCGATACGTCGCGCTGGTCTCGGGCGGCCGCGACTCGGTCTGCCTGCTCGATCTGCTGCTCGCGCTCGCGGGAGCCGACGCCTTGACGGTGCTGCACGTCAACTATGGACTGCGCGGGGCGGACTCGGACGGCGATGAGTTTCACGTGCGCGACCTCTGTCAGCGCGTCGGGGTGCGCTGCGCCGTGCACCGAGCCGGCGCCGCGCCGTCCCACGGCAACCTCCAGGCCTGGGCGCGTGAGGTTCGCTATCGCGAGGCCGCCGAGCTGGCGCTCGCTCAGGACGCGCTGATCGTTACCGGCCATACCGCTTCGGACCAGGCCGAGACGATCCTCTACCGCCTCGCCGCCTCGCCCGGCCGGCGGGCCTTGCTGGGAATGTCGCCGCGCGACGGTCGCCTGATCAGGCCGCTGCTCGAGTGCAGCCGGGAGCAGACAGCCGCCTACTGCCTGGCACGGGACCTCGCCTGGCGCGAGGACGCGACAAACTCCGACCAGCGCTTCGCTCGCGGCCGCGTACGCCACGGCCTGCTCGAGCAGTTGCGGCGCGTCCACCCCGCAGCGGAGGCCAACCTGCTGCGCAGCGCCGCATTGCTGCGTGACGAGGCGGCGGTGCTCGACGACCTGGTCGATAGCGTGCTCGCCGGCCGGACGACGCTGCCGCTGGTCGAGTTGGGAGAGCTGGCTCCGGCGCTCTCGCGCCTGGTCGTCGTTCGCCTCGCCGAGCGGGCCGGCGGCGTTGCGCTGCCGGGCGTCGGCGCGCGCGTCGGCGAGCTGCTTGCTCTGGCGTCCGGCGGCGGCAGCGGCGAGCTCGACATCGGCGCCGGCGTCGTGGCGGTGGTCGCCTACGGCCGGCTGCGCTTCGAGCGCCGAGCGCTGCCGGCCGCGCCGGGAGAGGTGGCGCTGGCGGTTCCCGGGACGGCGGGCTTCGGCGACTGGGCGCTGACCTGCGAGCTGCGCCAGCTCGGCTGCGAGCAGGCGCTGAGCCATCTGCGCGCGGACGGCAGCATCGCCGTGCTCGATGCCGACGAGCTCGATCTCGAGCAATTGACGGTGCGCGCACCGCGTGACGGCGATCGCCTGCGGCCGATCGGCCTCGGGGGCTCGAAGACGCTCGCCGACCTGTTCACCGACCGCCGGCTGCCGCGCGCCGCGCGCGGCGCCACTCCGGTCGTCGCTTGCGCCGGCGAGATCGTCTGGGTCCCTGGTCTCGCGACCGCCGCACGCGTTCGCGTGCGCTCAACGACTCAGCGCGTCGCGCTGCTCAGCGCACGCCGTTACTGAGCACAACCGCATGTGCCGTCCGCGCCCTTTACTGTGGGCGGATGGAAGTCCCTCATCCCGACGCGCCACGTTCGCTCGGCGAAGTGCTCGTCAGCGCCGAGGACGTTCAGCGACGGGTGCGCGAGCTGGGCGCCGAGATCACGCGGGACTACGAGGGGCGCGATCTGCTGCTGATCTGCGTGCTGAAGGGCGCGGTGCTCTTCCTCAGCGACCTGATGCGCGCGATCGAGGTGCCATGCGAGATCGACTTCATGGCGGTCGCGTCCTACGGATCCGCGACCGACTCCTCGGGCGTCGTGCGGATCCTCAAGGACCTCGACGCGCCGATCGCCGGGCGCGAGGTGCTGATCGTCGAGGACATCGTCGACTCCGGCCTGACGCTCCAGTACCTGCTGCGCAGCCTTGGGGCGCGCGACCCGGCGAGCGTCGAGGTTTGCGCGCTGCTGACCAAGCCGGACCGCCGCAAGGTCGACCTGCCGACGCGCTACGTCGGCTTCGAAATCGCCGACAGCTTCGCCGTCGGCTACGGCCTGGACTACGCGGAGCACTACCGCAACCTTCCGTTTGTGGCTGCGCTTGCCGATAACTGAGCTGCCCGAGCGCCCGGGTCACGACCGTCGAGGCGCCGGGTATCCAGTAGGCGCCATGGTACGCTTGAAGGCCTTGGCGCTTGCGCCTCCAACCCTTGTGCAGACAGTACGGAGCCCGCGATGAACCGCGTTTTCAGAGGAGCTTTCTTCCCGATCGTTTTGGTGATCGTGTTGGCGTTCTTCGTGTCGCGCCTGATCCCCGGTTCCGGTTCGAGCACGCCGACGCCGACCTACCAGAACCTCACGCAGACGCTGATCCCGGGCGGCAACGTCAAGACGCTCGAGGTGAAGCCGTCCTCGAACGAGATCGACTTCACGGAGACGAGCGGCAAGAGTTACTCGGTTGGCTACGCCGGCAGCGGCCAGATCCCGACCCTGCTGAACCAGCTCCAGACCGAGTCGCCGACCACGAAATACAACATCGCGACGACCAGCACCAGCGAATGGCCGACGCTGCTGATCGACATCCTCCCGTTCATCATCTTCTTCGGGCTCTGGTTCCTGGTGATGAACAACCTCCAGGGCGGCGGCACGAAGGTCATGTCGTTCGGCAAATCTCGCGCGAAGCGCCTCTCGGCCGACTCGCCGAAGATCACGTTCCGCGACGTCGCGGGGGTCGACGAAGCCGTCGAAGAGCTGTATGAGATCAAGGACTTCCTCGAGAACCCGAAGAAATTCCAGGCGTTAGGTGCGCGAATACCGACCGGCGTCCTGCTCTACGGGCCGCCGGGTACCGGCAAGACCCTGCTGGCGCGCGCAGTCGCTGGCGAGGCCGGCGTGCCCTTCTTCTCGATCTCCGGCTCCGACTTCGTCGAGATGTTCGTCGGCGTTGGCGCCTCGCGCGTCCGCGACCTCTTCGAGCAGGCCAAGCAGAACAGCCCCTGCATCATCTTCATGGACGAGATCGACGCCGTCGGCCGCCACCGCGGCGCCGGGCTCGGCGGCGGTCACGACGAGCGCGAGCAGACGCTGAACCAGCTGCTGGTCGAGATGGACGGCTTCGAGGCGAAGGACAACATCATCATGATCGCGGCCACCAACCGGCCCGACATCCTCGATCCGGCGCTGCTGCGCCCGGGCCGCTTCGACCGTCAGATCGCGGTCGACCGCCCCGACCGCAAGGGTCGCGCCAAGATCCTCGAGGTGCACACGCGCGGCAAGCCGCTCGCCAAGGCGATTGACATCGACGCCCTCGCCGGCCAGACGCCCGGATTCACCGGCGCCGACCTATCGAACCTGATCAACGAGGCGGCGCTGTTCGCGGCCCGCGGCGGCAAGCGCGAGATCACGCAGGTCGAGCTCGAGGAGGGCATCCTGCGCGTGATTGCCGGTCCCGAGAAGAAGACCCGCGTGATGAGCGAGAGGGAGCGGACGATCACCGCCTATCACGAGATGGGTCACGCGATTGTCGGCCACTACCTCGAGTTCGCCGACCCGGTCCACAAGATCTCGGTGGTCTCACGCGGCCGCGCGCTCGGCTACACGATCTCGATGCCGAGTGAGGACCGCTTCCTGACGACCCGCGCAGAGCTGCTCGACACGATGGCGATGACGCTCGGCGGCCGTGCGGCCGAGGAGATCGTCTTCGGTGAGATCACGACCGGCGCGTCCAACGACCTCGAGAAAGTGACCGCGACCGCCAAGCAGATGGTGATGCGCTTCGGCATGAGCGAGAAGCTCGGCCCGCGCGTCTTCGGCCACGACCACGGCCAGCCGTTCCTCGGCCGCGAGTTTTCGACCGAGCCCGACTACTCCGATGAGATCGCGCTCCAGATCGATGACGAGGTGCGCCGGATCATCGAGGGCGCCCACGAGCGCGCAACCAAGCTGCTCAAGGCCCACCGCGAGCGACTCGACACGATCTCCGAGATCCTGCTGCGCCGCGAGACGATCGAGAAGGAGCAGTTCGATCTGCTGCTCGGCGGAGCGACCGAGATCGAGGCGTTCGGTTCTGACGAGGAGAGCGCGCCGGGCGTCGCCGACGCTCCCGCGAAGGAGCCGCAGCGCCCGCGCCCCGAAGCCAAGCGTCCGCTGCGCCGCCCCGGTCTCGCCGGTGGCACCGCCGAGCTGCGCGGCAACGACCCCGGCCTTCCCGAGCTTTAACGCGTCACCGCGCCGGCTGCGGGCGCCAGGCCCACGAGCCGCCGCTAGAAAGCTTCGGACAGGCGATGGCTAGACCCGATCCGCAACGCCTCGGCTCTCAGGAGGGGGACGGCCGCGCAGCGGCCGTCCCCCCGACGCTCGGGCCCCCGACGATCATGGGAATCGTGAATGTGACCCCGGACTCCTTCTCGGACGGCGGCCGCTACCTCGACGCTGGCGCCGCGATCGCCCACGGCCTTGCGCTTGCTGCCGAGGGCGCCGCGCTGGTCGATATCGGCGGCGAGTCGACGCGGCCCGGCGCCGAGCCGGTGGCGGAGGCCGAGGAGCTGCGCCGCGTGATCCCGGTGGTCGCCGGTCTGCGCGACGCCGGCCTGAGCGCCGCGATCTCGATCGACACGTCGAAGGTGGCGGTGGCGCGCGCGGCGCTCGACGCCGGCGCGACGCTGGTCAACGACGTGACCGCGTTTCGCGACGAGCCGGAGCTCGCGGCGCTGGTCGCCGAGCGGGGCGCGGACTGCTGCCTGATGCACATGCGCGGCGAGCCCCGGACGATGCAGTCCGCGCCGCTTTACGACGACGTCGTCGGCGAGGTCCTGGCGTTTCTCGAGCGGCGCGTCGAGTACGCGATCGCTGCCGGCATCGCTCGCGAGCGGATCCTGATCGATCCCGGGATCGGCTTCGGCAAGACCGTCGAGCACAACCTGGCGTTGCTCGCGCGGCTCGACGAGCTGACGGTGCTCGGGCTGCCGATCCTGATCGGTCCGTCGCGCAAGTCGTTTCTCGGGAGGATCACCGGCAGAATGACCGATGACCGCCTGGCCGCAACGATCGCGACCTGCGTGCTCGCACTGGAGCGGGGCGCGAGCGTGTTTCGCGTGCACGATGTCCGGCCCGTCGCCGACGCCCTCGCGGTCGCTGCTGCTACGGTCAACGGGCGATGGAAGACGACGCCGACGAGCTAGAGGACCCCGAGGAGCTCGACCACGACGACGACGGCGAGGAGCTTGATTCCCAGGCCGGAATGCAGACCGTCGTCACGATCGAGATCTCCGGCCTTTCGCTTTTCACGCACATCGGTGTGAGCGCCGCCGAGCGCGAGGTTGGCCAGCGGCTGCTGTTCGACATCCGGATCGACGTCGGCGAGTCCGACGCGACCGAGACCGACCGGATCGACGATACGATCGACTATGGCCAGGTCTGCCAGCTGGTCGCGCTCGTCGCCCAGCAGCGCAACTACAAGACGCTCGAGCGTCTCTGTACCGTTGTCGCCGACCGGATCATCGAGGACTTCGGCGCCGAGGCGGTGTGGGTCAAGGTGGCCAAGCCCGAGCCGCCGATCCCGCTGCCCGTCGAGGAAGTGTCGGTCGAGGTCTGGCGCGAGCTGCCCGAGTGAGCACGCCTCCCGGCGAGCTGTTTGACCGCGTTTGACTTTTGTGAGTGACGACTTACAATCTGCGGTGATGGCGCCGCGAGTTCGCAGCACAGCCGAGCAGCGGCGCACCGAGTTGATCGCCGCGGCGACCAGTGAGTTTGCCCTGACCGGCCTCCACGGGACGTCGACCGAGGCGATCGCCCGCCGCGCCGGCATCTCCCACGCCTACCTGTTCCGCCTGTTCGGCACCAAGAAGCAGCTGTTCATCGCCTGCGCCGACAGCTGCTTCGCACGGATCCGCTCGCTGTTCGCCTCGGCCGCGAGCGGCGAGACGCCCGCCCAGCGGCTCGAGGCGATGGGTCTCGCCTACGTCGAGATGCTGTCCGACCGGGAGCTGCTGCTGGCGCAGATGCAGCTCTACGCGGCCTGCGCCGACCCCGAGATCCGCGACGTCGCGCGTGCCGGCTTCGAGCGTCTGCGCGCCGAGGTCGCGCGACTGTCCGGCGCCGGTGGCGAGGAGCTCTACACGTTCTTCGCGCGCGGCATGCTGATGAACGTCGCCGCATCGATGGACTTCGCCGCGCTCGGGGACCCCACCCTCTGGTGAGCGCAGTGCCGCGGATCGGCCACCTCGGGCTGGGTAGCAACGTCGGCGACCGGCGAGCGAACCTGCAGCGCGCGCTCGACGGCCTCTCCCCGCGCGGGGTCCGCGTGCTCGCGGCCTCCTCCGTCTATGACACCGACCCGGTCGGCGAGGTGCTCGACCAGCCGTCCTTCCTCAACGCCTGCCTGCGGATCGAGACCGCGCTCGAGCCCGAGCAGCTGCTCGCCGCATGCAAGGCGCTCGAGCGAGAGCTCGGCCGCCGCGAGGACGGCGTCCGCCACGGCCCGCGCTCGATCGACGTCGATGTCCTGCTGCTCGGCGAGCTCGAGTACTCCTCGCCGCGGCTGCGCCTACCCCACGAGCAGGTGCTCTCGCGTCGCTTCGTCCTGATCCCGCTGCTCGAGCTCGACTTCGACGCGCTCGCCCCCGACGGCGTCCGTCTGTCCGACGCGCTCACTGCGCTCCCGATCTCCGAAGGCGTACGGCTCGCAGGACCGCCGCTGCGCCTTGCGTGAATAATCATCGGCTGTGCTCCTCGTCGTCGATGTCGGCAACACACAGACCCATTTCGGGGCGATCCCCGATCCGGCTTCGCAGGGCGAGCCCTTCGAGCGCTGGCGATTCGCGACGGAGCGCGTATCGACTTCGGATGAGCTGGGCGCCGCGCTGCGTAATCTGCTCGCGCTGCGCGGCCTCGATCTGGCAGCGATCGACGCCTCGATCGTCTCCTCGACCGTGCCCGAGCTCGGCCCGCAGTGGTCGGAGATGGCGCGCCGCTACCTCGGTCACGAGATGGTCGTCGTCGGTCCGGGGGTCAAGACGGGGATCGCGATCCGCACCGACAACCCGCGCGAGGTCGGCGCCGACCGGCTGGTCAACGCGGTTGCGGCCTACGATCGTTACGCCAGCGCCTGCATCGTCGTCGACTTCGGCACCGCGATCACCTACGACGTCGTCTCCGACGAGGGCGAGTATCTCGGCGGGCTGATCTCTCCGGGACTCGAGATCTCGCTCGAGGCGCTCTGGAGTCGCGCGGCGAAGCTGCCGGAGGTCGAGCTGGGCGAGCCGCGCTCGCTGATCGGCAAGACGACCGTCGACGCCGTCCGCTCGGGCATCGTCTACGGCTTCGCAGCCCAGGTCGACGGCATCATCGGCCGGCTCCGCGCCGAGATCGGCAGCGAGGCGGCCGCGATCGCGACCGGCGGCCTCGCCCACCACATCGTCCCCGCATTCACCGAGTCGATCGACGAGGTCGACGACCTGCTGACGCTGCGGGGACTACAGCTCGTCTGGCAGCGCAACAGCTGAGCCCCGTCCGAGGTCGTTCACATCGATGTTGATGCGGGCGATCCGCGCCTGCCAGGACTCGATCGGGACGAGCTTGAAGCCGACCGCGGCCGACTCGAAGTCGAGGCCGACCGCGAGCTGTGCGGCGGCCACGAGCTGCGTCGCGAGCCAATCGTCATCCAGCGGCGCGACATACTCGGTCGCCACCGAAGAGCGCACGAGAACCTCGTGGTCGGCCGCGAGCCACTCCGTCAGCGCGCCCGGCTCGAGCGTGTGGGCGATCCACGCCAGCAGGCTGTTGAGCTCGACGTGGCGGTTGAACAGCGGCACGTAGGGTCCGGCGTCGACCATCAGCGGCGCCCAGCTCGCGATCAGCGAGCGCGACTGCGCTCCGACGGCGACCACCAGGTCGCGCGTCGCAGCGCGTTGCTGCGGATCGGCGAGGACCCCGGCGATTCCGGTCGCCAGTCGATCGCCCTCGAGCGCGGCGCCCGCCCCGGCGCGCAGTCCCTCCGGCGAGTCCGAGGCGACCATCCCAAGTCCGGCGAGCTCGACCAATCCGATCCACGTCGCTCGAGCCGTCTGCACGAGCTCGAACAGGACGTACTGCCCGAGCACTCGCCAGCGCCGGCGGGCGCGCCGCTCGACGACTTCGCCAACGACCGCGACGGTCACCGCCAGCACGATCAGGCTCGCCAGCAGCGACGTCAGCATCGCGTGAGAGCTCCAGAACGAGCCGAAGACGAAGTCCGATGCGCCCGCGCCCGCGATCACGATCGCGCCGAGGACGCTCGCGATCACCAGTCGCCGGGTGCTCTCCATGCGGGGAATGTAGGAGATAGCCCATTAGGGCGACGCGGCGGTGGGCATTACTCTGAGGACATGCCCGCGCTGACCGATCGCTGGACGCTGGGCGGCCATGAGCTGCCCAACCGCGTCGCGCTCGCACCGCTGGCCGGGATCGGCAACTGGTTCGTGCGGTTGCAGGCGCGCCGCTATGGCGCCGGGCTCGCCGTCTCGGAGATGGTGTCGAGCTGCGCCGTGCATTACGGCAACGAGCGGACCTGGCGTGAGCTGCTGCGGATCGATGAACGCGAGCGGGCCGCCGGCCCCGTCTCGATCCAGCTGTTCGGGTCCGACCCGGCGATCACGCGCTCGGCGGCGGCCGACGTAGCGCGTGCCGGCGCCGATCTGATCGATCTGAACATGGGCTGCCCCGTCCCGAAGGTCTGCAAGACCGGTGCCGGGGCGGCGCTGCTCGACGACGGCGACCTCGCCGTCGCGATCGCGCGCGCGGCGCGCGAGGGCAGCGGCCTCCCGGTCACCGTCAAGCTGCGCTCAGGTCGCCGTGCGGGCGACCGGACCGGCATCCGTCTGGCCCACCGGCTGGTCGACGAAGCAGGTGTCTGCGCGATCGCCTTCCACCCGCGCGCGGCCGTCGCCGGCCACCGCGGCGCGCCCGACTACGCGCTCGCGGCGGAGCTCGTCCGCACGCTCGACGCGCCGGTGATCCTCAGCGGTGGCCTGCACACGGCGCAGGCCACGCGCGACGCGTTCGCCGCGAGCGGTGCCGCTGCCGTGATGATCGCCCGCGGATCGCTCGGCAACCCATGGATCTTCGAGGAGCTGCTTGGACGCCGCGCGGCGCCGCCGACGACCGACGAGGTGCTGAGCGAGCTCGATTGGGTGATCGACTGCGCCGGCGAGCACCTCGGCGTCGCTCGTGCGACCCGCTACCTGCGCCGCTTCTACCCCTGGTACATCGAGCGGCTCGCGCTCGACGGTGCGCCCTCCCGCCGCCTCCAGTCAGCGGTGCAGCAGGCCGTCTCGCTGGAGCAGGTGCGCGACCTGCTTGGCGAAGCGGTGGCGGAGGCTGCGCGCCGGCCAGTCGGCGCCGCACTTGTCTAGAGCGGCGATGACGGCCCGCTATACTGCGGCGCCGCTCACGCGTGGCAGTATGCGTGAGCCCTCCAGACCCTCGCATTCGCGTGGGCAACGACGGTAAAGCGATAGGTACATGCCGAAGGACATCATCCTCACCCCCGAGGGGCTCGAGAAGCTCCAGAGCGAGCTTGAGCTCCTCTCCACCGAGAAGCGCCGCGAGGTCGCGGAACGGATCAAGGAGGCGCGCGAGTTTGGCGACATCTCCGAGAACTCCGAGTACGACGACGCCAAGAACGAGCAGGCGATGCTCGAGGCCCGCATCGCGTCCGTCCAGGAAAAGCTGCGAATGGCGACGGTGATCGAAGCCGACGACATCTCGACCGACGTCGTCCAGGTCGGATCGGTCGTGCACGTCAAGGACGAGAAGACAGGCAAGTCGCTCAAGTACGCGATCGTCGGGTCGGCCGAAGCGAAGCCGGCGGAGAACAAGCTCTCCAACGAATCGCCCGTTGGCCGCGCGCTGCTCGGGCACAAGCGCAACGAGACGGTTTCGGTGCAGGTTCCGCGCGGCCCCGCGCGCAAGCTCAAGATCACGAAGATCGACGTCGGTCTCAAGTAGCCTCCCCGCCGTGAGCGGGGAAGCCGACCACGGGCTCGCTGAGCTGCTTGGCGCGCGCCGCGCCAAGCTCGAGCGGCTGCGCGCGGCCGGCGTCGAGCCGTTCCCCTACGCGTTTCCGGGCGTCGAGCCGCTCGCCGCCGTGGCGAGTGAGCACGAGGCCCTCGCTGCCGGCGAGGAGACCGCGCACGCCCACCGTGTCGCCGGGCGGATCGCGGCGCGCCGTGAGGCGGGCAGGGCGGCGTTCATCGATCTCGTCGACCGCTCCGGTCGCCTCCAGCTGCATGCCCGCGTCGACGAGCTCGGCGAGGAGCGCTTCGAGCAGCTCGTCGGGCTCGACCTCGGCGACCTGATCGGCGCCGATGGCGTCGCGATCCGCACCCGCCGCGGTCAGCTCTCGCTGCGCGTCACCGATTTCACGCTGCTCGCGAAGTCGCTGCGCCCACCGCCCGACAAGCACCATGGGCTGAGCGACATCGAGACGCGCTTCCGCCAGCGCGAGCTCGACCTGATCGCCAACGAGGAGTCGCGTGAGCTGTTCATCGCTCGCGCGCGGATCATCGCCGCCGTCCGCCGCACGCTCGACGACGCCGGCTTCGTCGAGGTCGAGACCCCGGTCCTCCAGCCGATCTACGGCGGTGCGCTGGCGAGACCGTTCACGACCCACCACAACGCGCTCGACCGCACGCTCTACCTGCGGATCGCCACCGAGCTCTACCTCAAGCGCGCGATCGTCGGCGGCCTCGAGCGCGTCTACGAGCTCGGCAAGAACTTCCGCAACGAGGGGCTCTCGCCCAAGCACAACCCGGAGTTCACGGTGATCGAGTGGTATGAGGCCTACTCCGACTACGAGGATCAGGCGCTACGCCTCGAACAGATCGTGCAGGCGGCGGCGGCCACCGCCGAGGCTCGCTCGAATCAGTCGACGCTCGACTTCTCCTCCCCGTGGCATCGCGTGACACTGCGCGACGCGATTCTCGAGCAGGCCGGGATCGACATCCGCGCACTGCGCGAGCGCGACGCGCTCGCCGCCGCGATCGCCGAGGCGAAGCTCACGATCGACGCTGAAGGCCGGAGCTGGGCGGGGCTGGTCGACGACCTGCTTTCGCTGTGCGTCGAGCCGACGCTCCAGCAGCCGACGTTCGTCTTCGACTACCCGGTCGAGCTCTCGCCGCTGGCAAAAGCTCACCGCCGCGAGGCCGGCTACGTCGAGCGCTGGGAGGCCTTCGCCGGCGGCTTCGAGATCGCCAACGCATTCAGCGAGCTCAACGACCCCGACGAGCAGCGCGCGCGCTTCGTTGCCCAGCGCGAGGCTGCCCTCGCCGGCGACGAGGAGGCCCAGCCGTTCGATGAGGCGTTCCTCGAAGCGCTCGAGCTGGGAATGCCGCCGACTGGTGGCGTCGGCCTCGGTATCGACCGTCTCGTGATGCTGCTCTGCGGCGTGCGATCGATCCGCGAGGTGATCATGTTTCCCGCAATGCGCGACCGCTGAGGCTGCTGCGGCGCGACTGCGCGGGGTAACCCGCCGTCATTGGTAGACTGGAACACGGCGCGGATCAAGGATTCATGCTCAACAGTTTTGACGTAGTGCGTCGAATACATGAGCAGCCTTGTCTCGTCGGCGTCCCTGTTTCCAACCAGCACCGTCAGGACCGCAAAGCAAAGAGAGCGCCAGCAGCGGGGAAGGAAGTAGCGAGAGATGTTTGAGCGATTTACAGAGCGGGCCAGGCAGGTCGTCGTGCTTGCCCAAGAGGAAGCACGCACGCTCAAGCACAACTACATCGGTACCGAGCACATTCTGCTCGGGCTGCTGCGCGAGGAGGAGGGTCTCGCGGCACGCGTGCTCGAGAGCCTTGATATCACCGTCGAGCGTGTGCGCGGTCAGGTCGTGCGCATCGTCGGCTCCGGCGAGGAGGTCACCTCCGGTCAGATTCCGTTCACGCCGCGCGCCAAGAAGGTGCTTGAGCTCGCACTGCGCGAAGCGCTGAGCCTTGGCCACAACTACATCGGCACGGAGCACATCCTGCTCGGCCTCGTGCGTGAGAACGAAGGCGTTGCCGCACGCATCCTGCTCGACTTCGACGCCGACTCCGAGAAGATCCGCAACGAGGTCATCCGCATGCTCTCCGGCCCGAGCCGCCAGCGCGGCGGGGCTGCGGCCGGCGGTGGGCCCGCCGGTGCCGAGGGCAAGAAGTCTTCGAAGCTGCTCGACCAGTTCGGACGCAACCTGACGAAGCTCGCCGCTGACGGCAAGCTCGATCCGGTCGTCGGCCGTGAGACCGAGATCGAACGGATCATGCAGATCCTTTCGCGCCGGACCAAGAACAACCCGGTTCTGATCGGTGAGCCCGGTGTCGGCAAGACGGCGGTCGTCGAGGGGCTCGCGCAGCGGATCACCAACTCCGAGGTGCCCGAGCTGCTGAAGAACAAGCAGATCTACACGCTCGACCTCGCTGCGCTCGTCGCCGGCTCGAAGTACCGCGGAGAATTCGAGGAGCGCCTCAAGAAGGTGATGAAGGAGATCACCCAGCGCGGCGACATCATCCTGTTCATCGACGAGCTGCACAACCTCGTCGGCGCCGGTGCGGCCGAGGGCGCGATCGATGCCGCTTCGATCCTCAAGCCGGC
>Ga0302184_10000883_pt1 | contig 19727 bp, 11 predicted proteins | sample I_Palsa_N3_3_FD_200233 | JGI IMG/M metagenome (GOLD analysis project Ga0302184, IMG submission 200233) | Peat permafrost microbial communities from Stordalen Mire near Abisko, Sweden - I_Palsa_N3_3 | ecosystem: Environmental > Terrestrial > Soil > Palsa > Peat permafrost | place: Sweden...
ACCGTCCGCTGAGGGCCCGGCCGAGGCCTGGCCGTCCGCCTGGCGCGCGCTGTCGGGCTGGCGGGTGTCTGGCTGGCGGGTGTCTGGCTGGCGGGTGTCTGGCTGGCGGGTGTCTGGCTGGTGGGCGCGAGCGGCCACCGAGGCCGGGCTCGCGGCCCTGGCGGCGGTTCTAGCTCCGTTGCCCCCGTTGCCCCCGTTGCCGCCGTTGCCGCCGTTGTTGCCGCGGGCGTGCAAGTGGTGCGGCGCGGGGGTGTCGGTATCGGGATCGAAGGTGAGGATCACGCCGCGGCCATTGCAGCATTCGCACGGCGTCGAGAAGGCCTCGAGCAGGCCCGCGCCCACCCTCTTCCTGGTCATCTGCACCAGGCCTAGGGAGGTCACTTCGGCGACCTGGTGCTTGGTCCGGTCCCGGGCCAGGCATTCGAGCAGCCTGCGAAGCACGAGTTCCCTGTTGCTCTCGAGCACCATGTCGATGAAGTCGATGACGACGATGCCGCCCACGTCGCGCAGCCTGAGCTGACGGACGATCTCCTCGGCGGCCTCGAGGTTGTTACGAGTAACGGTCTCTTCGAGGTTGCCGCCCTGCCCGGTGAACTTGCCCGTGTTCACGTCGACGACCGTCATCGCCTCGGTCTTGTCGATAACGAGCGATCCGCCGCTCGGCAGCCAGACCTTGCGCTCCAGGGCCTTGGCCAGCTGCTCGTCGATGCGGTAGTCGGCGAACACGTCGCGGGTGCCCTGCCAGCGGGTGATCCGGTCAGCCAGATGCGGCGCGACGTACTTGACGTATTCATCGACCACGTCCCAAGCCTCGTCGCCGGACACGATGAGCTTGCTGAAGTCTTCGTTGAACACGTCCCTGATGACCCGGATCGTGAGGTCCGGCTCGCTGTACAGCAGGGCGGGAGCGGTGGCCGTCTTCGCCTTCCTCTCGATCGCCTCCCACTGGGCGGCGAGCCTGGTCACGTCGCGGGCCAGCTCTTCCTCCGCTGCTCCCTCCGCAGCGGTCCGGACGATGACGCCGGCGTGCTCCGGCATGACCTTCTTCAGGATCTGCTTGAGCCGGTTCCGCTCGATGTCGGGCAGCTTGCGGCTGATGCCGGTCATAGACGCACCCGGCACGTAGACCAGGTACCGGCCAGGCAAGCTGACCTGGCTGGTCAGCCGGGCGCCCTTGTGCCCGACCGGGTCCTTGGTGACCTGCACGATCACCGACTGGCCCGACTTCAGGGCCGACTCGATCCGCTTCGAGGCGCCTTCGAGCCCGCTGACGTCGAAGTTGACCTCACCGGCGTAGAGCACCGCGTTGCGGCCCTTGCCGACGTCGACGAAGGCGGCCTCCATCGACGGCAGCACGTTCTGGACCTTACCCAGATAGACGTTGCCGACGTAGGACTGATGGCTGGACCGGTTCACGTAGTGCTCGACCAGCACGCCGTCTTCGAGCACGGCGATCTGGGTGCGGTCCATGCGCTGGCGGACCACCATGGTCCGCTCGACCGACTCGCGGCGGGCGAGGAACTCCGACTCGGTGACGATCGGCGGGCGGCGACGGCCGGTTTCCCTGCCCTCCCGGCGCCGCTGCTTCTTGGCCTCGAGCCTGGTGGAACCCTTCACCGACCGCACATCGTCGTTACCGTTCGCCTCACGGACGTGCACCACGGTGTCCGGCGGGTCATCAGGCGCCGCCGAGTCCGAACCCGCCGTGCCCTCGGCCGAACCGCGGCGGCGCTTGCGCCTGCGCCTGCGCGCGCTGGCCGAACCGGAGTCGTCGTCCTCCCCATCGGCTGTCCCGCCGTCATCCGACGCGCCGCTGGCCGCGGCGGGTTCGGCGCTGGCGGACGCGTCCGCGGCTTCCCTAGCCGCGCCTCCTCGCCGACTGCGGGTGCGAGAGGCCGGTCTGCGGCCTTCCGGCTGATCAGTGCCGTTCTCCGGGCCGTTCCCCGGCTCGGCCGGAGATCCCTGGCCGCCCTGGGGCCCCTCGGTGGCCTGGTTCTCCGGCTGGTCGTCGACGGCTTCCGCCGTCGCGTCCTGGTCACCGTTCCTGGACCGGCTGCGGCTCGGCCTGCGCCTGCGGCGACGGCCTGAAGCCGAGCCATCGTCGTCATCACCACCGGAAACCCCAGGACCCCCAGAACTCCCAGCTGCCTCGGTGTCCCCTTGCGTCCCGGCCTTGGTTCCTGACGGACCCGACGAAGCCGAGGATCCGGACGCCGGATCGGCCTGCGCGGGTTCGGGTCTGGTCGTGGGCGGCTGGAACACCACCGGCGGCGGCTGGAACACCGCCGCAGGCACACTCGGGGTACTTGGGCTCAGCTCGCTGGCACCACGCCCGCCCGCCGCGTCATCATTGGAATCTCTGTCGTACAGCTCGCTCTCGAGCATTCGGGCAATCTCCAGTCAGGCTCCCGGGCGCGCGGTATCGCAGCGTTCCGCTCGATGACGGCGTACCGCGACTCGCCCGCACACCACGCGGGAGCACGTTGTAAACGAAGGCCCAGGCGGAGCCGCGTGGGCGGCCCTGAACTCGCGCGGTTTCCGCGCTAGCCCGACAGCACCGAGCCTCGTAACTTGTCTCTGTCTTTACGGGTACGGCTCCCCGGCACATCCGTGTCGCCGTCATGACCCGGTCTCCCCAGTCAGCAGGGCTCGTGAACCCTGTGCCAGCCGGGTGGTCAATGGCGGCGACGACGCAGCGATGCCGTTCCCGTCGCGCAGCGCGGTCAGAATGTCCTCGGGCCGCACGGCAGGCGCCGTATGTAGAACAACCATTCGAATAATGGTACAATCTTCGTGACCTGTCATGGCGGCGCGCTGGCCGCCATCAGGATCGGCCGCGATCTCATCGGCGTCGATAACGTTCATCTCGACCACGGCCGCTCGAGCATCCAGGCACCGGACGCCCTTGTCCGTGAGGCGCTCCACCGGCGCCTCGCCGAGTGTGAGAAAACTGGCGACAGCCTGCTCGGCTGCTGCTGGCCTCACGCCCGGTAGAACCACACGCCACTCAGAAGCCTCCAGGCCTCCCTTTGGGGCCCCTGAGGTCTCCTCGGTGACGTCGATCACATCAATCCCATCAGGTAGTGCCGCGTCCAGCCGCTGGCACACCTGCGTCTCAGCTTGCCGGACCGTCAGCGCGATGCTCAGATATTCAGCCTCGCTCGCCACACCGGTCGGAGCCCCGCCCGCGTAGGAAATCTTCGGGTGAGGTGAAAACCCAGCAGAATAAGCAATCGGTAGCCCTGCCCTGCGCACTCCCCGCTCGAAGGCGCGAGCCACATCTCTGTGGCTGGCAAAACGCATCTTTCCGCGCTTAGCATACCGGACCACCAGATGCTGCACCGCAGGCAACTGAGCCAGCCTAGGGTTAGGCCGTCTCAGGTCCGGCTCCGGCACACTACCTCCCGACCACTACGGGAAGCAGGCGCCTCCCGTCGAGGCGCACTCCGGTCGGACCCACCTGGATCTCGGTCCCCATAGCGGGACAAACCCCGCATTCATAACACGGAGTCCAACGGCAATCTTCTACCTCAGCCGCGCCCTCAGGAGCGATAGAGTCCTGCCAGTCCTGCCAAAGCCAGTCGCGGTCGAGGCCTGCGTCCAGGTGGTCCCAGGGGAGCACCTCGCTGTAATCACGTTCGCGCGTAGTGTACCATGCCAGGTCCACAGGCTCGCCGACCAGGGCAGACTCAGCCGAACGCTGCCACCGCTCGTAGGAGAAGTGCTCGCTCCACCCGTCGAAACGCGCGCCATCCCGCCATGCCGCCAGGATCACGCCGCCGACCCGCCGGTCACCGCGGGAGAGCAGCCCCTCGATCTGGCCCGGCCGCCCGTCGTGATAGCGGTAACCGATCGCCTTGCCGTAAGCGCGGTCCGCGCGGAGCGCGCCGCCGAGCGCGCGGAGCCGGGCGTCCACCACCTCAGGCTCGCACTGCGCCGCCCACTGGAACGGCGTGTGCGGCTTGGGCACGAAGCCCCCGATCGAAACCGTGCACCTGATGTCGCGCCGCCCGGCCGCGGCCCGGCCCGCCGCGATAACCCGTCGGGCCAGCTGCGCGATCGCTAGCACGTCCGCGTCGGTCTCGGTGGGCAGCCCGCACATGAAGTACAGCTTCACCTGCCGCCAGCCGCTGGCGTAGGCCGTGGTCACGGTGCGGATCAGGTCTTCTTCTGTGACCATCTTGTTGATCACCTTGCGCAGCCGCTCCGATCCGCCCTCCGGGGCGAACGTCAACCCGGATCTGCGGCCGTTGCGGCTGAGCTCGTCGGCGAGGGTGACGTTAAAGGCGTCCACCCGAGTGGAGGGCAGCGACAATCCGACGTTGGTTCCCTCATAGCAGTCGGCCAGGTCGACCGCGATCTCGTTGATCTCGCTGTGGTCCGCACTGGACAACGACAGCAGCCCGACCTCGTCGAACCCGCTGGCCGCCACGCCGGCCGCGACCATCGAGCCGATCGTGGTGATGGACCGCTCCCGCACCGGCCTGGTGATCATTCCGGCCTGGCAGAACCGGCAGCCACGGGTGCAGCCACGGAAGATCTCCACGCTGTACCGCTCGTGCACGGTCTCCGCGACGGGGACGATGGGAGCGCGCGGGTAGGGCCAGGCGTCCAGGTCCATCACGGTGTATTTCGAAACCGTAGCCGGAACGCCTGAACGGTTCGGTACTATTTTTGAAATTCTTCCGTCTGAGTGATACGATACGTCGTAGAATCGCGGTACGTAAGCCACCGTCGCCAGCTTGAGCAGCAGCCCGTCCCGTCCGCCAGGCTGCCCGGCCCGTTTCCAGCCGCGAATTAGGTCCGTGATCGCGAGCACGGCCTGTTCGCCATCGCCGAGAACCACCACATCGAGGAAGTCCGCGATCGGCTCCGGGTTGAACGCCGCGTGACCGCCGGCGATGACCAGGGGGTGTGCCACGGACCGTTCGGAAGAAAAGAGGGGAATACCGGCCAGATCGAGCACGGTCAGGAGGTTGGTGTATGCCATCTCGGTAGCGAAACTCACGCCGAGCACGTCAAAGGCGCTGACCGGCCGGTGCGCGTCCACGGTGAACTGGGGCAGGCCCGTCTCGCGCATTAGCCCCTCGAGGTCGGGCCAGACGGTATAGGTCCGTTCCGCGAGCACGCCGTCGCGCTCATTCAGCACCTCATAGAGAATCTGGATACCCTGGTTGGGCAGCCCGACCTCGTAGGCGTCCGGGTAGCACAGCGCCCACCGGACGTCAGCGGCGTCCCAGTCCTTGACGACGGAGCCAACCTCGCCGCCGACGTACTGGATCGGCTTGCGCACGCGCGGCAGGAGCGGTTCGAGTCTCGGGAACACCGATTCGACAGGCATCAAACCAGAGTATCCGAACGGGCAGTGGCGGCACCGCCACGAGACGGATCAGCGGCGCTGGGTTACCCGAAGACCTGGAATTGCTCCAAAACCCTGATTGCTCCAAAACCCTGGTTACTCGAAAACCCGGGTTACTCGAAAACCCGGGTTACTCGAAAACCCGGGTTACTCGAAGAACCGGTTACTCGAAAACCCGGGTTAATCGAAAACGCTGTGGCGGCGGTGGACGGACTGGAGCAGGCCGATGGCGATCATGTCGGCGAAGATGGCCGAGCCGCCGTAGGAGACGAACGGCAGCGGGATGCCGGTGATGGGCATGATGCCGATGGTCATGCCGATGTTGACGAACGACTGGAACGCGAACCACATCGCGATGCCGGACGCGACCAGCAGGCCGAACAGCTCATCTGCCCGCGTGGCGATCCGCAGCGCGCGGATGATCACCACGCCGAGCAGGAAGACGATCACGATGGTGCCGACGAAGCCGAGTTCCTCCCCGGCCACGGTGAAGATGAAGTCCGTCTGCTGGGAGGGGACGAAGTTGCCCGCGACCAGCTGACCGTGAAACAGGCCCTGACCGAACATGCCGCCTGAGCCGACCGCGATCTTGGCCTGGGCCGCGTTGTAGCCGGCCCCGGACAGGTCGGCGGACGGATGCAGGAAGGACGTGAACCTGGTCAGCTGATAGGACTTCAGCAGGTGCAGGCCGCCAGCCGCGGCGATAACCGCGGCCACGATGCCCACCAGCGCCGCGACCAGGCGCAGCCGCACCCCGGACAGCAGGATCATGGTCGCGGTCACGACGACGAGCACCAGGGCCACGCCCAGGGCAGGTTCGGTCACCACCAAGCCGATCAGCGGTGCCGCGGCGACCAGGGCCAGCAGCACCGCGCGCAGTCCGGGCCGTCCGCCGCGGACCCTGCTGAAGATCATCGCGGTCATCACGATCAGCGCGACCTTGGCGAACTCCGACGGCTCGACCTGGAACCCGCCGGGCAGGGAGATCCACGCCTTCGCGCCGTTGACGTCGGAGCCGAGCGGGGTGAGCACGGCCAGCAGGCCGAGCAGGGTCGCACCGTAGAAGAACGGCGTCCAGGCCTTCAGCTGCCTGGTGTCGGCCAGGCTGACCACGAACATCAGGACCAGCCCGATGACCACCCAGAGCAGCTGTTTCTTCAGATAGGTGCGCGGATCCTGCCCGGCCGCGATGAGGCCGGGCTGGGTCGCCGACCAGACGAGCAGCACCCCCAGGGCGCTGAGCGCGGCCACGACCAGGACCAGGAGCCAGTCCATGTGCCGCAGCGCGGAGTTCCTGGCGAACGAACGGGCCAGCAGGGACCGGGACCGGCCGGACAGCGCCCCAGGCCGGGGCGTGGACAGACCGCGCGCGGTGTAGCTCGTGGATCGCCCCGCCATCACTTCCCCTTCCTGCCGTTGCCGTAGCCAGGCGGCGCCGTGATCCCCCCGGTCGAGGTTATCCGCGGCGCCGCGGACGGCACCTGGCCGTTCGGGACCGCTGCCTTGTGTCCCTCCAGGCCGTAGACGTCATCCCATATCGTGCGCACCGCAGGTGCCGCCACGTCGGCGCCGTAACCGGCGCCAGGGACCATGACGATGACCACGTACTTCGGGTTGTTACAGGGCGCGAAGGAGGCGAAAACCGAGGTCGCGTTGGCGCCGAAGTTCTGGGCGGTACCGGTCTTGCCCGCGACGCAGGCCTTGTTCAGCGGGAAGCCGCTGAACGCGGCGGCCGCGGTGCCCTGCGTCACCACGCCGGCCAGAGCGCTGCGGATGTAGGACAGCGCGAGCGAGGACACCGGCAGGTGCCTGATGACGGGCGGGTTGATCTTCTGCACCACCCGGCCGGACGACGAGACCAGCGCCTCGCCGATCCGCGGGCTGTACACGGTGCCGCCGTTGGCCAGCGCCGCGTAGGCGTCGGCGAGCTGGACCGGGGTCACGGTCACATAGCCCTGGCCGATCGCGGCGATGGCGGCCTGGCCTGGTTCCCACACCCACCCGTCCTGGCAGTCCTGGTACTCGATCTGCTGCACGTAGCTGCCGTACTGGCTGCCGTTCTTGCACCAGTCCTGGCCGGTGTGCGCGTTGTCCTTCCAGAAGTAGTAAAGCCACTGCCGGGTCGGGACCGTGCCGGTCGACTCGGCAGGCAGGTCGATGCCGGTGTCCTGCCCGAAACCCCAGTCCAGCTCCATCTTCTGCATCTTCTGCACGGGGGCGTTCTGCGACTTCACGCTGTTGGCCTGCGGATCGTCGGTCTGGTACATGCCGTAGCCGATGTCGTAGTAGACCGTGTCGCACGACTGGATGAGCGCCTCGGCAAAGGTCATGTCGCCAAGGTTCGGCTCGCCGTCGTTCTTGAACGTCTGGCCGTCGATGCTGACCGAGGCGGGGCAGCTGTACAGGCCGTCGAGCGGGTAGCCGTCGGCCACCGCGGCCGCGGTCGAGGTGATCTTGAAGGTGGAGCCGGGGGCGTACTGGCCCTGGGTAGCCCAGTTGATGATCGGTTCCCCGTCCTTGGTGCCGAACAGGTCGCTGAACTCGGCCTGGGAGATACCGCCGGTCCACACGCTCGGGTTGTAATTCGGGTAGCTAGCCATCGCCACCACCCGGCCGGTGGTCGTCATCACGATCGCCGCGCCCTGGTCGGAGTCATTTCCCTCGGCCCGCGACTTGGCGACCGCATCGGCGAGCACGTTCTGGACATCGGCCTGCAGCGGAGCGTTGAGGCTGGTGACCAGGTCATCGCCGTTGACCGGCGCCTTTTCGCTGACGGTGCCTGTGACGTCCCCGGCGGCGTTGACCGACACCACCTGGGTGCCCGCCTTGCCGCGGAGCTGGCTGTCATACTGGGCCTCCAGGCCGGCCTGGCCGACCGGGTCCTCGCCGGAAAAGCCGGTCTGGGGCAGGTGCTCGCTCGCGACCTCCTGCTGGGTAGCCGGCTGCAGGTAGCCGAGCACCTGGGCCGGGTTGGCCCCGTCCGGCTCCGGATAGTCGACGACCGGCTGCACCTGCGCGGTCACATCGGGAAACTCCTTCTGTTCCTCCATGACCTGAAGCGCGACCTGGTCCGAGACGTTCTGGTCGACCGGGATGGGCTGGTAGGGCGAGCCGTCCCAGCAGGGTTGCGATACGGTCTTGGTGCACAGCCGGGTCTTGGAGGTCAGCAGCTTGTCCGACATGCCGAGCAGCGTAGCCAGCCGGCGCAGCACCGGCGCAGCCCCGCCCGGCTGCTGGGACAGGTCCATCATGTCCACGGAAACGACCAGGGCCGTCTGGTTAGTGACCAGGCGGTTGCCCACGTCGTCGAGGATCTGGCCGCGGACCGCGGGCACGATCACGTCCCTGGTCTGGTTCGCGGTGGCGAGCTTGGTGAAAGCCGTGTTGTTCATCACCTGCAGGTACCAGAGCCTGCCGCCCAGCGAGATCAGCATCGCGGCGGCGACCACGTAGAGCACAAGTAGCCGGCGGCGGGACGCCGTGTTCATCGGTAACCTCCTGTCCGCCATCTCCGTTTGGCCTTCGGCTTCCCGGGTCGGGGCATGCGCAGCCGGACCGGACCCCGTGATCCCTTAAACCCCCTCGAGGCGGACCGCAGCCTCGGCGTGCTGGCACCCGTCCAACCGCGCCCAAGCGCCCTACGGCGGGCCGAGGTGTGACGCAGCCAGCCCTTGCCTGGGTACCTCTGCTGGGCTGGCCGGCGCACGGGGCCGAACAGGCGACCGAGCCCGCGGCCGCGGGAGATGCGGGCCGAGCGGGGAACGCGTCCGGGCCGCCCGCCCGGCGCCCGCATCATGTTGCCCAGGCGCCGGAGCGGGGAGGACCGGCCGAACGCCGACGACCGGCCGAACGTTGAGCTTCGAGGGGTGCGGGGGGAAGACGACGAGCGGCTGAAGACCGAGCCGCCGAGCAGCGACCGGCCGGTGCCCGAGCTGCTGAACCTGGCGGTCCGCAGCGCTGAGCTCCCGGGTCTGGTCCCGCCGAGCATGGAGCCGCCGAGGACTCCCTCGCGGCGCCGTGATCCGAACCTGACCCGGGATGAGCCGCCAGGTCCGACCCGAAAAACCCGAGAACCCCGAAAACCCGTCGCGAAGACCATGCCGAGTCCGACCCGAGAACCCCGAAAATCCCGAAGACCCGTCAACGAACTCGCCCGGCCCAGCTTGAGGCGCGGCTCACGGCCCGGGGCCAGCCTGCGGCTGGCCCCGGCAGCACGCGGTCCGGCCCACGAGCCCTGGCCCCTTCCGGCGTCCGACAGCCGCAGCCGCAGCCGAGGGACGCTACGCGGTGTTAGCCCGGGGGGGTGAACCCGAAAGCCCCCCGGAACCCCCCGCTTATGGGGGGGCTGCCCGCCCCCCCATACCCCCCTGGCCCCCCGGGCCCTGGAGGAGGAGGCCGGGCGAAGTGCCGCCGCGGTGGCGTACAGCACGAACGGGCACGCCACGACGTCGTAGACCACGGCGACCGGAAGCACGTTGGTGATCGCGGACCAGGTAACCCGGGGGTCGCTCAGCATGACGCCGAGCAGGGCCACCATGGCCTCACCGCACATCGCGCCCGCCGCCGTTACCACGATTTCGAACAGCGCGGTATGGCCGCCTTCGGTCACCCCGTCACCGGACGATGCGTCCGCCAGCAGCCCGCACGCGTAGCCGACCAGGCAGAACACCAGCGCGTCCTGGCCGGTAAAATGGCTGCCCGGCGGGGCGACGTCCAGCGCCAGGCCGCCCCAGAACCCGGTCAGCGCACCGGCCAGCGGGCCGCTGGCCAGGGCCAGCGCCGCCACTTCGACCAGCACCAGATCCGGTCCTGAGCCGCCGGGGAACACGATCCGGTCGACGACGGTCAGCTGGAAGACGACCGTGGCCGCGACGAGCACGAAGGAGATAAGCCCGCGCACGTCAGCCTCCCGCCGAGCGCGAGGCCGACGGCGCCGGGGACCCCGAGGTTCCCGCGGGCAGCCCAGACGAAGACACCTGCGGGGCCAGCGTGCCGGACGTCGCCGGGTGCGGGGTGGTCGTGACGGTAACCGTCGGCGCCGGCCGCGGGAGGACCGATACCCGCGGGTTGTGCGCGGGCACCTCCACCACGATGCCGACGACGCCGAGCGCGGTGAAGTTGACGACCGGCCGGACCAGCGCGGTCTGGGTCAGCGACCCGGCGCTGGCGGTCACTGAGGCGATCGCGCCGACCGGCACGCCGGGAACCTCGGGCTGGTCGCCCACCGAGGCGTAGGTGAGGACCTGCTGGCCGGGTTTCAGCACCGCGTTCGCGGCGAACAGGTCCAGCCGCAGCAGGCCGGAGCCGGACATGGACTTGCCCGTTCCGGTGACATCGCCGATCTGTCCGCTGCCCGCCATCTGCACGCCGACCACGGACGACGCGTCGTTGGCCAGCACGACGGTCGAGGTGTCCGCACTCACTCCGGTGACGGTGCCGACGAAGCCGGAACCGTTGAGCACCGTCTCGTTCGGCTTAATTCCGTCATTGCGACCCGCGTCCAGCGTGACCGTATCGGAGTAATCGCCCCCGGCCGCGATGACGCTCGCGGCGACGATCCGGTAGCCGCCGGCATCGAGCTGCAGCAACTGCGACAGCTGCTTGCTGTCGGCCTTGCTCAGCTGAGCAAGGCTGAGTTCGGCCCGCAGCGCAGCGTTTTCCCGCTGCAGGCTGGCGATCGAGCCCTGCGCCGACGGGCCGCCCGTGATCGAGTCGAACAGGCTCGCCACCGGGTCGGTCACGTCGTGCGTGACCGACTCGATCGGCCCGAAAATGCCCGCGCCCGCATCCCGGGCCGGTGACGCGCCGCCGTCCCGGAAGTCCAGCGTGATCAGGATGATCGCGACGAGCAAAAGCACGCCAAGAACCAGGCGGGTACGCCGGTTGTCGTGCACGGCAACTCCTGATCCACCCGCGGCAGGTACGGCGGGCCGGGTAAGGGTCTTGCGGGACGAGGCCGGTATCAGCGCCTAGTGTCGGGCACCAGGACCTGACGCAGGGTCTCGAAATCCTCGACACACTTGCCCGTGCCGAGCACCACGGAGTCCAGGGGATTGTCCGCGACCTCCACCGGCATGCCGGTCTCCTCCCGGATTCGTGACTCTAGTCCGCGCAGCAGGGCGCCACCGCCCGTCAGCGCGATACCCCGGTCCATGACGTCACCCGCCAGCTCCGGCGGGCACTTGTCCAGCGTGTTCTTGACCGCGTCGATGATCAGGTTGACCGGCTCCTCAATCGCGCGGCGCACCTCGGCGGCCGAGATCACGACGGTCTTCGGTAGGCCGCTGACCAGGTCCCGGCCCCGGATCTCGGCGTGCGGCTCGTCGGCGGCGGGGAACGCGGAGCCGATGGCCATCTTGATCTCCTCGGCGGTCCGCTCGCCGAGCATCAGCGAGTATTCCTTCTTGGCGAACGTGATGATCGCCTGGTCGAGTTCGTCGCCGCCGATCCTGATGGACTGCGAGGTGACAATGCCGCCCAGTGAGATGACCGCGACCTCGGTGGTGCCGCCGCCGATGTCGACCACCATGTTGCCGGTCGGCTCGTGGACCGGGAGCCCGGCACCGATCGCCGCCGCCATCGGCTCCTCGATGATGTAGACCCGGCGCGCGCCGGCCTGATGGCCGGCCTCCTTCACCGCGCTCTGTTCCACCCCGGTGATACCGCTCGGCACCGCCACCACGAGCCTCGGTTTGGCGAGGTGCGTACGCCGGTGCACCTTCTGGATGAAGTAGCGCAGCATCCGCTCGGTCACGTCGAAGTCGGCGATGACGCCGTCTTTCAGCGGCCGCACCGCCACGATGTTGCCGGGGGTGCGGCCGATCATGCGTTTAGCTTCGACGCCCACCGCGACGATATGGCCGTTGTTGGTATTGAGCGCCACCACCGACGGCTCGTTGAGCACGATGCCACGTCCACGCACGTACACCAGCGTGTTCGCAGTGCCGAGATCGACCGCCATGTCACGGCCGAGAAACGTCAGGGCGTTGCTCATCAGGAACGGGGCCTTCCGGTCCGGGCTTTGATCTGGGACTATCGATGATCTTCTGGACTCATCGTGTGAGTTGGACGGGCTTGAGGGCCGCAGGGTTCCTTCGGTCCCTTACTAAGACAACGGTGACGTCGGGACAGGGAGTTCCGAGAACCGCACCTCGATCCCGCCCCGAACCTGTCTGTCTCGCAGCATCGGCACGTCGAGTCCGACCACGATGAAATTTGTGTTCCGACAACGACGCTCCTTCGCCGGGGCACGGACAGCTGGGCACAGGCGGCTCACCCGAAGGTCACAGCCTGCTATAGGTTGATGACGCGATTCGCTATTTCTGCCAGCTTACCCATGATCGGGCGTATCACCACTGCTCGCGAGCGGCGCGCCGCCCGCGAGTTCGTCGAGCTCGCCGTCCGTTATCCTGCCGGTCACCGGCCATCCCGCCGGACGCGCGATGACCCGACCCGCGGCCCCGGGGCGCCGGATCGTCGCGACCGCCACGGCCAGTGCGACGGCAACGGTGACCGCCGCCGCCAGCAGCGCCCAGCGTCCGGTCGCCGCCACCAGCGCCCAGCGTCCGGTCGCCGTCACCAGCGCGCCGCCGGAGGCCTGCGGGGCCGGCGCGGTGGTGAGAGCGCGCAACTGGACGGCACCGGCCGCCAGGTAGCCGACCACCACGCCCGCCAGCAGGATCGCCACGCCCGCCATTGCTCCGGCTGCTCCGGTCGCGCGCAATGAAGAGGTCAGGGCAGCAGCCAGGGCGCCTGCCACCGATACCGACAGCACCGTGAGCAGGCGCCCCGGCACGGTGGGCTGGGTCAGCGCGGTCACGGCACTGGCCGTCGGTGCCACCGTGAATCCCGACACGGCGCAGACCACGGCAAAGCGAGCGGCGGTGCCGGCCCTGGCCGTGATGACGGTGAGGCCGCACAGCGCGATCACGCCGGCGATCGTGGCCGCGATCATCGCCTTGTCCCCTCGGTAGGTGACGGCCAGGGTGATCGCGGACACTCCCGCGACCAGCGGCACCAGCAGGGCCAGCTGCGATCGCTCGGCCACCGGGAAAGCGTTCCTCGCGGCCGCCGAAGCGCTCCCCCCAGCCAGGACCGTGTACAGGGCGGCCAACCCTAGTGCGGCGCCGGTGAGCCGCGGGTACGGCTGGAGGGCGGCGTGCCAACCGCCTGCGGCGACCAGGTGGCGCATCAACCCGGCCGCGGCGGCCAGCCCGGCCACCGTGACCGCGGCCCACCAGCCGGCCAGTGACCGGCCCGCAGCGGGCGACCCGGAGACGATCGCGGCCACGGCCGTCATTGCGACTCCGGCCCCCAGCCCGTGCAGCGACCGGTCCACGCCGATCAGGGCGACAGTGCTCGCGCTACCGCCGAGCACGTCAGCGGCGGCGATGACGAGCAACCCGGCCAGCAGGACCGGTCCGGGCCGCAGCCTGGGCACCGCCAGCGCCCCGAGCGGCGCCGCCACGGCCATCGCGGGCAGCGCCAGACCCGATGCCCTGAGCAGGCTCGCCACCGCGTCCGGTCCGGCGCCGGCCAGGCGGGGCGGCAACGACCAGGCGAAAGGGTTGGGGATCTGCAGGACCGCGAGCGGGACCACGGCGGCCACGATGGCCACCGCGCACAGTGCCACGGCCGACGATCGCACCGCGGCGGGCGATTCGGCACTCTTGCGGCGGAACCAGCTACCCCTGCTCGCGGCGTGCGCGCCCCGCTGGCGTGGTACGGCTTCATCCGGCCGCGCTGACGCCTGACCCAAGTCAGTCGTCACCCGTAGCTCCAACGCTGTTACTTAAAGCCACCGGAGTAGATTAACCCGCCTGGCCATGATCATGTACGCCAAGACCCCAGAATTACGTGGGCGTACCGGGGGGCGGAGCGGCAGCGCCGGAGCTTCCCGGGTGCTGGGCGGCGGTCCTGGGAGCCTCGTGCCGGCGGGCCAGCCAGATGCCGGTGACCCAGAGCGCGGCGAAAATCACGCCGAGGGCGTACATGGCCGGCACGACGATTCCGGCGGCGATGACCGCGACCTGGAGCACGGTACCTGCCTTGAGCGCCCAGCCCATCCGCGGCCGTCCCACCAGCCCGCTGAGCAGCAGAGCAGACAAGGCCAGGGCGCCGCCGATGCCGCCGGCCAGCGGGCGATCCGCGTGCTCAAGGACGATGGCGGGCAGGATGGCAAGCCCGAGGATGATCGCCTCCATGGCCAGCACCGTGCCGCACAACTGCCTCATCCGCTCGCCTCCTGCGACGCCGGGCCGTTCATGAGAGTTCCGCAGCCGTGAACGAATGGCGTGAGGGCTGGCTGACTGACGGCTCGGGCGGAAGCTCGCCACCATTGGGTCCGAGCAGCTTGCGGGCGTCACCCGCGGTTATCACCGATCCGGTGACGAGCACGCCGCTGCTGCCCGGCAGGCCCGCCACCGCGGCCTCGTCGGCCAGCGTCACCGCGGCCTCTATCGCACCGTCGAGCCGGTCGGCGGAGACCACCCGGTCTTCGCCGAAGATCTCGGCCGCCAGCTCCGCGACCTCTGCCGTCTCCATCGACCGGTCGGAGGAATTACGAGTCACCACGATCTCATCAAGCAGCGGCTCGAGTTCGGAGAGCATGCCGGCTACGTCCTTGTCCCCGCTGGCCGCGAAGACGCCGGACAGATGGGTGAAGGTGAACGTCTCCTGCACGGCGGCGACGGTCGCCGCCACGCCAGCCGGGTTGTGCGAGGCGTCGATGATGATGGTGGGACTGCGCCTGATGATCTCCAGTCGTCCAGGCGAGCTGGCCTTGGCGAACGCCTCGCGCACCAGCTCGCCGTCGAGCGCCTCGCCTGCCGGGCCGGACACCCCGGCGAACGCTTCCACGGCCGCGAGCGCGCAAGCCGCGTTTCCCGCCTGGTGAACGCCGAAGAGCGGGAGGAAGATGTCCTCGTAGGTGCCGCGCAGGCCGCGCAGCGCGAGTTGCTGACCGCCCACGGCCTGCTCGTGGCTCAGCACGCCGAACTCCACGCCTTCCCTCGCCACCGTCGCGCCTACCTCGGCGGCGCGCCTGAGCAGCACCTCGGCCGCGGGCAGGGACTGCTGCGCGAGCACCGCGACCGCCTCAGGCTTGATGATGCCGGCCTTCTCCCCCGCGATCTCCTCGATCGTGTTGCCGAGCAGCCTGGTGTGGTCGATCGCGATCGGGGTGATCACCGCCACCGCACCATCGGCAACGTTGGTGCAGTCGAGCCTGCCGCCCACGCCGACCTCGAGGACCACCACGTCGACCGGCGTATCGGCGAAGATCGCGAAGGCCATCCCGGTCAGTACCTCGAAGAAGGACATCGCCACCGGATGCCGGTCATCCACCAGCGCGACGAACGGGAGGATCTCCTCGTAGGCCTCGACGAAGCGCTCCGGAGTCACCGCCGCGCCGTCCACGCAGATCCGCTCCCTGATCGAGACCAGGTGCGGGCTGGTGAACCGGCCGGTACGCAGGCCGCGGCTGCGCAGCAGCGCGTCGATCATCCTGGCGGTCGACGTCTTGCCGTTAGTCCCCGTGATGTGGATGACCGGGCAAGCGCGCTGCGGGTCACCGAGCAGCCCGACCAGGTCGGCCATCCGGTCCAGGGCAAGATCAACGGAGTGTTCGGGCCGGCGGGAGAAGATCTCCTGCTCGACCTCGCGCATCCGAACCTCGATATCCACCTTCCCAGACTACTGGGCACCCCCAGCAGGCCTGCCCGCACCGCCGGATGCCGGCTGCTCACGGCCCGCCAGTTCCAGAACGCGAGCGGTGACCGGCTTGTCGTACAGGCCCGCGAGCGCGAGCCCGTCACCGACGAAAGGTGCCGGGTCGCTCGCTGAGCGTGTGTAGTTACCCCCTGGCGGATGGGGGGTAAATGCACACGATCACCATCTCGGCCCGCTTAAAGCCGATAAAAGGAATATTTCGTCCTGGTGCGTCAGCTGCGGGGGTGATCGCCGCTGCGAGCTCGGTCGGGGGCGGCGTCAGATCGCGGCTAGGCGCTGCTCGATGCGGGTGATGTCTGCCCTGGCCGCCTCTAGGCGCTGACGGGTCATCTGCACCACGGCGGCGGGAGCCTTCGCGGTGAAACCGGCGTTGTCCAGCTTCCGCGCCGCCTGCTCGGCCTCGCTTCTGGCCGCCGCGAGGTCTTTCTCCATCCGGCGGCGTTCGGCTGCGACGTCGATGACACCGGCCACGTCGAGCTCGACCGTGATGCCCTCCACCACCAGTGAGGCGGACGCGGTAAAGCCGTCCGCGGGCGGGTTGAGCCGCAGCAGCGAGCGGATCCGCTCCTGGTGCCCGGCCAGCGCCGTGCCCTCGATGCCCACCAGCTTGGCCGTCACCCGCTGGCTCGGGCGCAGGCCCTGGTCCGAGCGGAACCGGCGGACCTCAGTCACCAGTCTCATCACCGAAGAAACCTCCGCCTCGGCGGTCTGGTCCTGGTAGGAGAAGACCGGCCACGCGGACACCATGACCGACTCCGCACCGGTCAGCGCGGTCCACAACTCCTCGGTGACGAAGGGCATGACCGGATGCAGCAGCCGGAGCAACTGGTCGAGCACGAAACCCAGAACCTGCCTGGTCGTCTCGACGGCGTCGGCGTCACCGAAGGTCAGCGGCACCTTGGCTAGCTCCAGGTACCAGTCGCAGACCTCATCCCAGGCGAAGTGGTAAAGCAGGTCGCAGACCTTGCCGAACTCGAACGCCTCGAACAGCTGGTCCACCTCGGCGATCACGGCCGACAGCCGGGACAGGATCCACCGGTCCGGCACCGAGCACGCGGCCGGATCGGGGGTGCCGGCCGGCACGTGCGCACCGTTGAGCAAGGCAAAACGGACCGCGTTCCACAGCTTGTTGCAGAAGTTGCGGGAGCCCGCTGCCCACTCCTCACTGATGGCGATGTCACCGCCCGGGTTGGCCCCCCGGGCCAGGGTGAACCTGGTCGCGTCGGCCCCGAACCGGTCCACCCAGTCCAGCGGGTCCACCGTGTTCCCGCGCGACTTGGACATCTTCTTGCCGAACTGGTCCCGGACCAGGCCGTGCAGGGCCACGACGCGGAACGGCACGGACTCGGAAACCTCGTCCGGCACGGCATCGCGCATCGCGTACAGGCCGAACATCATCATCCGGGCCACCCAGAAGAACAAGATGTCGTACCCGGTGACCAGCACGCTGGTCGGGTAGAACGTGCGCAGGTCCGGCGTGTCGTCGGGCCAGCCGAGGGTGGAGAACGGCCACAGGGCCGAGGAGAACCAGGTGTCGAGCACGTCGGAGTCCTGCGTCCAGCCCTCCGGGGCTTGCTCGTCGGGGCCGACGCAGCGCTCCTGGCCGTTCGGTCCGTAAAAAACTGGAATACGGTGGCCCCACCACAGCTGGCGGCTGATGCACCAGTCGTGCATGTCATCCACCCAGCCGAAGTAACGTGCGTTCATCTCCGGCGGGTGCAGCCGGACCCGGCCGTCGCGGACCGCTTCGCCGGCCGCCTGGGCGAGCGGGGCGACGCGGACGAACCACTGCAGCGACTGGCGCGGCTCGACCGTGGTGCCGCAGCGGCTGCAGTGGCCGACCGAGTGCACGTACGGCCGGACCTCGGCGATGATCCGGCCGTCCTCGCGCAGCGCGGCCACCACCGCGGGCCTCGCCTCGAACCGGTCCAGGCCCTGGAACGGGCCGTGCGCGGTGACCACGCCGTGCTCGTCAAGGACGGTGATGCTGGGCAGGTGGTGACGGCGGCCGATCTCGAAGTCGTTCGGGTCGTGGGCGGGAGTCACCTTGACCGCGCCGGTGCCGAAGGCCGGGTCGACATGGTCATCGGCGACCACCGGGATACGCCGGCCGGTCAGCGGCAGGTCCACCGTATGGCCGACCAGATGGGTGTAACGCTCGTCGTCGGGGTGCACCGCGACGGCAGTGTCGCCGAGCATCGTCTCGGCCCGGGTAGTGGCGACCACGATGGACTCGTCATCCCCATCGGCGCTAACACCGCCGTAGCGGATCGACACGAGCTCGCCTTCGTCGTCGCTGTGTTCAACCTCGATGTCGGACAGCGCCGTCAGGCAACGCGGGCACCAGTTGATGATGCGTTCGGCCCGGTAGATCAGGCCGTCGTCGAAGAGCCGCTTGAAGATCGTCTGGACCGCGCGGGACAGCCCCTCGTCCATGGTGAACCGCTCGCGCGACCAGTCCACGCTGTCGCCGAGGCGGCGCATCTGCCCACCGATCTTGCCGCCAGATTCCGCCTTCCACTGCCAGACGCGCTCGACAAAGGCTTCGCGACCGAGGTCGTGACGGCTCAGGCCCTCCTTGGCCAGCTCACGCTCCACCACATTCTGGGTGGCGATCCCGGCGTGGTCCATGCCCGGCAGCCACAGGGCGTTGTAGCCCTGCATGCGGCGGCGCCTGACCAGCGCGTCCATCAGCGTGTGATCTAGGGCGTGGCCGATGTGCAGGGAACCTGTCACGTTCGGCGGCGGGATGACGATGGAGTACGCGGGCGCTTGCGCCTGCGCGTCCGCGGCGAAGTAACCTGCCTTCTCCCATCGTTCGTAGCGCGGGCCTTCCACCTCGGCGGGCGCGTACTGGGAGGGCAGCTCGATGGGCTCGGGTCTGCTCACGACAGGTGAGTCTACGGCCCAGAATTACCCGGCGTGGACCTCCAGGGCGTTCCTGACGTCAAGAGCGAGCGTGGCGGCGGCCGGGTATTTCGCCGGGTACGCCCCCTCGAGGTACTGGACTTCGCCGAGGGTGGTCGGGGTGACCCACACACACTCGCTGGCGTCAGTCCCGGTCGAGGTGTTGTAGCCGCAGACCATGTTCCCGCCGTGCGGGCCCGCGCTCGCCACGCTCGAGGACACGAGCTCGGACTGCACGACCTTGATCACGGCCGCCGGGTCGAACGTGCCGTTGTAGCCGACGAACAGGATGCCCCTGAAGTCGCTGGACGCCACCGACGTGACCGGCCCGATGGTGTAGATACCGACCACAGAGGCGCCTGGCTGGCCCGCCCCCTTGGCCTTGATCTGGGCGGCCGAGGGGGTTGCCTTGTTCACCGCGATCGTACCGAATTCCTTGGTCGCGGCCGTGTTCAGCGGATACGTGCCGACGTCGGCCGCCTGGGTAAGAGCATAGCGTGAGGCAGCCCCGCCCGCCGTGGCCGTGGCCCGCGCGGTTGGCGTCGATGAGCCGCTCGCCGGGCTTTTCCCGCCGCTCTTCGTCAGGTGAAGGACGAGCAGCACGATCAGGACCACGCCGATGACGGACGCCGCTAGATACAGGATCATCCGGATATTGCCGAGCCGATGCGGCGAACCCCGGTCCGGGCCCGGCCGCCCTGGCCCGGTCAGGCCCGACCGTGGCGGACGACCA
>Ga0302184_10000884_pt1 | contig 19725 bp, 24 predicted proteins | sample I_Palsa_N3_3_FD_200233 | JGI IMG/M metagenome (GOLD analysis project Ga0302184, IMG submission 200233) | Peat permafrost microbial communities from Stordalen Mire near Abisko, Sweden - I_Palsa_N3_3 | ecosystem: Environmental > Terrestrial > Soil > Palsa > Peat permafrost | place: Sweden...
CTCCCCCCGCGGCCTTGATGACCAGCCGCCGGACAGGCCCGGTCGTGGCAGGGTCGGCGTGGTCCCCTCTAGGGGATCGGGGTGCCGAAGGGTCGTCTGTGCGGCCGCGGCCGCGGCCGCGATGCCCGCGCGTGCCGTCGTCCCGCAGGCCCCGGTAGTGCGTCAGCGTCCCATTACCGCGGAGGGTCCGGCTTACGCGGAGGATCCGGGCAGCTCCAGCTACCAAAATGCTCCGCATAAGCTATATCCTCCGCATAAATTTCCAGTCCTTCGAATATGTTGGTGAATTGCGGGACGGATGGGGTGCCTGCGCCGGGGGTGACCCGCCCGGTCTGGCCAGCGGGTCTGACCCGCGCCGGCCCAGGGCCGCTGCCCTGGGCGGCTTACCCAGACCCTGGCTCAGCACGGCAGGGCGGCGGGCACGACAGCAGCACGGGTTGACGGCCTCGGCGCAGCGCCCGGTCCAGGCGCACAGGTACCCGCAGCAGTCCAGGTATCGAGCACCCTGGCCCGTACGCCGGTTCGCAAGGCGGTCTGGAGTCCTTCCCGCAGGTGCGCGGCGGCGTCCTCGTAATGGCCCGAGGACAGGTCGAGAACCACCATCTTCTCCAGCAGGTTCCCCAGACTCCACAGGTCGCCCGCATCCCCGCGGAGGTCCCGCCCGTGCGCGGCGCCTGATGTGGGTACTCTGCAGTCGTGTCGGCCGATGCGCGGCCAGCGCCTGTGGTGCTAGGCAGCTGGCCGACCCCACTGGAGCCTGCTCCGCGTCTGGCGGCTGCGGTGGGGCTGGCCGCTGATGCCCTGTGGGTGAAGCGTGATGACCTGACCGGGCTGGGCGGCGGCGGCAACAAGGTCCGTAAGCTTCAGTACACGTGCGCGCAGGCGCTGGCGGCTGCCGCGACGACCGTGATTACCAGCGGCGCGCCGCAGAGCAACCACGCCCGGCTGACGGCCGCTGCCGCCGCGCGTCTGGGCTTGCAGTCGGTGCTGGTCCTGCAAGGAGAGGAACCCGAGGTCCCCGCCGGCAACCTGGTACTGGATTTGCTGGCCGGCGCCCGGCTGGTGTGGACCGGTCCGGCCACGGCCGAACAGCTGCGCCGCGAGGTCGAGCGGCAGGCCGAGAAGGTGCGACAGGACGGCGGGATCCCGCATGTCATTCCGTTCGGTGGCTCTAACTCCTATGCCGCGCAGGCCTACGTGGACTGCAGCGGCGAGCTGCTCGCCCAGCTGCCGGACCTTGACCATGTGATCGTCGCGTTCGGGTCCGGCGCGACCATGGCCGGACTGGTCGCCGGGCTCGGCGCCGAACGGGTCATCGGCATCGATACTGGCGCCGTGCCCGACCCTGCCGCCACGCTCAACGAGCTTCTCGACGGCATGCCGGATGTCCGGGTGGGGCGCCCGGACCTGCAGCTCGACCCCGGCCAGGTCGGCGCCGGCTATGCCGCGGTGACTCCTGCCGCGCAGGAGGCGATGGGGCTGGCCGCCCGCACCGAGGGCATCTTCCTCGACCCCACCTATACGGCCCGTGCGCTGGCCGGCCTGATTGCGCGCGTCGCCGGCGGAAGCATCAAGCCCGAAGACCGCACTGTTTTCATGCACACCGGAGGGCTGCCCGGATTGTTCGGCCATCCCGACCTCCCGCGCCTGACCGCAACGTCGTGACCAGCCACGATCCGCATCCCGACCAGGCCCGGCCTGCTGGGCAGCCACCGCCTGCCACGGGGGATGCATCCCGCCACCCCGCCCGGTCGTGGCCGCTAACCCGGAAGACCCTGGTCACCAGGGCGGTGGCCCTCGCGGTAGCTGGCCTGGCCATCTACCTGGTGCTGCCGAGCCTGACCCGGGTGCTCGCGTCCTGGCCCCGCCTGCTCACGCTGGACCAGATCTGGCTGGTTGTCGCACTGGCCGCCGAGGTGGCCTCCTTTACGTGCACCTTTGCCTTGCAGCGGCTGGCCCTGCAGACGCACGAATGGTTTTCCGTGGTCACTGCCGGGCTGTCCGGCAACGCGGTGTCCGGCATCCTGCCGGGAGGCGCCGCGGCCGGGGCCGGGCTCCAGTTCGAGATGCTCTCGAACGCCGGGTTCGACACGGACGCCGCGGCCGCCGCTTTGACCGCCTTCTCGCTGCTGGAGGTCGGCGCGCTGCTGGCGCTGCCCGCGGTCGCGGTGCCTTGGGTGCTGGCCGGCACGGCCGTCAGCCCGGGACTCGTGCATACCGCGCTGCTGGGGCTCGGTATGTTCTGCCTGCTTGCCATCGTCGGCACCGTTCTGCTGAAGACCGACCGGCCGCTGGCCGCGATCGGCCGCGCCGCTGCGGCGCTGCGAAACCGGATCACCCGCGGCCGCCGCCCGCCGCTAACCGGCCTGGACACGCTGCTGCTGTCCGAACGCGACAAGATCAAGTCGGTCATCGGCCACAACTGGTGGCAGGCCCTCCTGCTCACCGTCGGCCGGCTCGGGTTCGATTTCGGCTGCCTGCTAGCTGCCCTGCGCGCCACCGGCACTCACCCCCGGCATGCCCTGGTCCTGCTGGCTTACGCGGCCGCCAACGTCATTGAGCTCGTGCCCGTCACACCCGGCGGGCTCGGCCTGGTCGAGGCCAGCCTGGGCGGCCTGCTGGTCCTGGCCGGCGTCCACAGCAGTGACGCGCTCTTGGCCACGCTGGCCTACCGGCTCGCGTCCTACTGGATTCCGCTGGGTGCCGGACCGCCGGCCTACCTGCTGTACCGACACCGGTACGGCCGCTGGGCACACCGGTCCCGGCATTGACCATGCGGCCCAGCGGTCAGGGATGGCACCGATGCCGTCAGGGTCGCATCAGGGTATGAACCAGGGTCGATCCCGATCGACGCCGGCCACCGCCGACGGCAGTCTTGAGTCATGGGCGCGGCCACCGCGGCCGGCTCAAATAAAACGGAGAACGATCACCATGCCCTGGATCATCGCCCTGGCCCTCGTCGCCATCGTGGCCCTCATCATCGTCAGCTTCGCCGTGCACTTCCTGTTCTCGCCCTGGCTCCTGGTCGTCGTCGCCATCGTGGCCTGGATCAAGTTCCGCCCGCGCCACTCCCAGCGATAGCCAGTCTGCCGCCCGGACGAATCCCGGCACCCGGCCAGCTCTCCGCAATGGCCACGCCCGGCATTTCAGTACGTGATGCCGGCGAACTGCTCGCGAGCGCGCTCGAGCTGGCTGGCCCGCTCGCGCGGCCAGCCGAACGCCCGGGCGGCCTGGCCGCTCAGGTCGGCGGCCGCGGCTCCGCTGGTGAAGTGGACGTACTCGCCCCAGTTCATCCGCCGCGTGTAGGTGCCGTCGGACTCGCGCGGGAAGTGCCGGGCCAGCTCCCGGAAGAACCTGTTCATGACCTGAGCCTGCCCGCAGTCCCGCCATAGCGGGTAGAACCAGTCGCGGAACCAGCGGGTACCGCGGCGAGGGAAATCGTCGGTGTTGCCGGTGAACCGGCGGTAGACGCCCTCGGCCTCGCGATCCATGCCCAGCGCCGTGTAGAGGTCATAGATGTAGAACTCGGCCCACTTGCTGTCGCCCCAGATCTCATACGCCGGTGAGCCGTGGACGCCGTTGTTGGCACTCTCCACGGAGTGCCCGATCTCGTGAGCGGGCAGCTCGCGAGCCAGGGCGTTGCCCTCCCGCCAGGTGTCCAGCCCGCAGTCGCTGACGTTGTGGTAGTCGTGGACCGGGCTGACGTAGTAGCCCGCGTGGCCGCCGCCGTGCCGCCCGGCGTGGTGGATGGAGTAGATGCGCGGGTCGGGCCCGAACCCGTCGCCGTAGGTTGCCTTGGAGTACTGCCAGGTCACATTGATGAACCGGGGCAGCCACCCGATCTCAGCCCGGCGCACGTCGGGGTCCACGTAGATCGCGCAGTGCTCGTCGCTGTGGTGGAGCCGCAGCAGCTGGCGGTGGTCGAACCAATGCTCCTGCCAGGTGGCCGGCGGGTCAGCCAGCTGACGCCCCGACTCTGCCTCCATCAGGTCCTCCCACCTCTCCGGGCCCCGCCCGGCGATTTTCATTAAGCCTCATCAAACGCGATCGTATGGCCAGTGAGTTCTCTTGCGTATCAGTAACGTACGTGTTACGGTAACTAGATTGTTACCGAAGGGGGCGGAGCCGGTGCGGTACTACGAGGCGAGTTCGATGATCGCGTCGAGTCCGGAGGCGGTGTGGGCGGTGCTGACGGACGGGGCGGCCTGGCCGTCCTGGGACTCGGGCGTCGACCGAGTCGACGGCCAGATCGCGCCCGGTGAGAAGATCACGATCCGGGCCCAGGCGGCGCCCGGCCGGGCCTTCCCGGTCAAGGTGACGGACTTTGATCCGCCGGCCCGGCTGCGGTTCAGTGGCGGCATGCCGCTGGGCCTGTTCCGGGGGGTGCGGACCTTCGAGGTGTCGCCGGACGGTAATGGGGGAACGACGTTCCACGTCCGCGAGGAGTACACCGGGCCGCTGCTGGGGCTGATCTGGCGGTCGATGCCGGACCTAGGACCATCGTTCGACCGGTTCGCCCAGGGGCTCAAGCACCGGGTCGAGACGGGCCGCTGATACCGATGCCGCACGCGGAGGGTTACGGGGATCCGTTTGAAGCGCTGGGGGATCCGAACCGGCGCGAGATCCTGCGCCTGCTGAGCAGCGGCGACAAGCCCGTGCACGAGATCGCGGCGGCGCTGCCGATCAGCCGCCCGGCCGTGTCGCGGCATCTGCGGTTGCTGAAGGACGCCGGGATGGTGGCCGAACAGGCCCATGGCACCCGCCGCATCTACCACCTGCAGGAGGAGGGCATGCGGGCGGTGCAGGCCTATCTCGAGCGAGTATGGGGGGAGGCCGCCGTCCGGTTCCGGCTGCTGGCCGAGAACTCCGATCCGGGCACCCCGCGGTGACCTCGCCGCTGCGCATCACCTTCGACGTGGCCTGCCCGGCCGAGCACGCGTTCACCATGTGGACCTCGAGAATCGGCGCGTGGTGGCCGCCGGATCACACGGTCACCGGCGACCGGGACCTGACCGTCGTGCTGGAAAGCGGCGTCGGCGGCCGGATCTACGAACGGACCGCCGAGGGGGTCGAGCACGACTGGGGTGTCGTGACCATCTGGGATCCCCCGCAGCGGCTGGCCTACCTGTGGCACCTGGGCCGGGACCGCGACGCGGCCACCGACGTCGATATCCGGTTCGTCGCCCAGGGCCCAGGCGATACCCGGGTCGAGATCGAGCATCGGGGCTGGGAACGCCTGGGCGAGAGCGCGGGCACCTGGCGGGACCGTAACCGAATCGGGTGGCAAACCCTGCTGCCGCACTTCGCGGCAGCAATCACTTAGGAGACCGCTGATGGCTGCAGGTACCAAAGAAGATCCGTGGCTGCTGAAGACCCCGCCGGGAACATCGGAATACTCGATGTACCAAGACCCGCAGGCCGACCCGCCCGCGCTGGTCTGCCAGGTCGGCTCCACCACCCTTAAGTACCACTTGCGGGCGGTCCAGGATCTGCACGCGTGGCTGTCCGGGCAGGACGGCTGGGTATCCCTCGGCGCGGCCGATGAGAAGAAACCGGCGGCCGAGGGCACGGTCGAGGCCTGGGGGCGGGCGCCGGACAACCCGGTCGGCGGCTGGTACGGACTGCGCAACGGCTACCGCGGCCGGTTCGGCATGTACCTTCCGCCGCTGCTGGAGGAACTCGGCCTGGCCGAGCTCACCCATGACGCCCGCAACAACCAGGTCCGAAGCAGGGAACCCCACATGAGCCACGCCACCGTCGTCCGCTACACCACCCGCCCCGAGTCCGCCGACGAGAACGAAAAGCTGATCAAGGCCGTGTTCGCCCAGCTCGCCGAGCAAACGCCCGAGGGGCTCCACTACGTTGCCATCCGGCTCGATGACGGAGTCAGCTTCATGCATGTAGCGGTCCTCGACGGTGATCACAACCCGCTGACCACGCTGCCCGCGTTCGGCGAGTTCGTCTCGGCCATCGGCGAGCGCTGCACCGACGGGCCGGCCCCGGTCAACGGGACGGTGGTCGGCGCATACGGCCTCGACGCCTGACTACCTGGCGGCTGCGGCCGGTCTTACGCTGATCTGGTGACCCGCGTCGAAGCATGCCTGCTTGATGCCTTCGGGACGATTTTGACCTGCGACTTCACCGCGCACACGCAGGAAATGCCGGTGCTGGCCGGCATCCCGGCGGACGCCATGTACCAGGAGTTCGCCCGGATCGCGCCCGCGCTCACCGACGGGCGGCTGTCGATGGCCGAGGGATACGCCCGCATCCTGCGCACATGCGGCGCCGAGCCGCGGCCGGAGTTGGTGCGCGCCCTGGTGGACCGGGGGATGGAACTGCTGCTGGCGTCCGGGCGGCTGTTCGATGACGTGCTGCCGTTCATGGCCGGCCTGCGGGCCCGCGGGATCAAGATCGCGATCGTCAGCAACTGCGACGAGCAGGCCCGCGGCCTGCTGGGCTGGCTCGGGGTGACTCCGCTCGCCGATGCCCTGGTCCTGTCCTGCGAGGTCGGGGCGGCCAAGCCGTCGGCGCGGATTTTCCAGCGGGCGCTGCAGGCCCTGGGGGTGAGCGCCGAGGCCGCCTTGTTCGTGGATGACAACCCGGGGTTCTGCGCGCAGGCGGCGGCGCTGGGCATCCGCACCGCGCAGATCGTCCGGGGCGAGCCTGCCGCGGACGTTCCCGCGGCAGGCGTCACCCTGGTCCGCTCCCTGTCCGACGTCGAGGCGATGCTGCCGGCTTGACCCCCACAGCCAAACCGGATGCAGACCCCAGGCGGGCATCGGCTCAGGGAGCGTTCTCCCAGACCATGACGTGCAGCACGAGATACCATGGCGTTTGCGCCAAATTTGCCGATACCACGGTCACGCCAGCCATTTCGCCGGTAGTTTCTATTATGCAATAGGCCGTACCGGCATTATTGCTTTCCTCATCTGAGGTTAGTGTGTCAGTTTTACATGCCTGATACGTCGGTGTGGCTCCAGTCGGGAGGCTCAACATTTGATCCCCTCCGCCTGTTTGCAGGGGGGCGCCGCCGGCACCGGTATTCCATATCACGTCCCGTCCCGTGCCGCCGAGTATCTGGGCTTGATCCGGAGCCGCTGGACCTAGGGGAGCGGAACCGTATTGAGGAAGGGTGAAAGTGTAAGAACCCAGAAGGGTGCCGTTTGCCGGTGTGGTCGCGGCCGCGGACGTCGTTGAAACTCCCGGGCTCCCCGACGGGGCCGCCGTCGGGCTACTCGTAGGCGAAGACGCCGCCGGTGCCGGTGAGTTGGATGCGCTCGGAACGGCCGTCGCGGAAGCCGCGACGGAGGGTCGGGCCGAGGATGCCGTGGTGGTGCTCGCGGCCGCCTTCCCGCAGCCCGCCAGCGCCAGGACGGCGAGCGCGGGGACGATGATCTTCTTGGCTTGGCCTGCCTGAACTAGGGTCATGGGGATGCCCTTCCTCCTCTGCGGAGCGACCTGCGCCTAGCGCTGGGCGGGGGTGCGGCGGATGATGATGGCGGCGATGGCGCAGGCGGCGCATCCGGCGATGGACAGCAGCAGGCCGACGCTGGGGTACCAGGACACGTTGGTGGGGCCGAGGTCGGAGTTGGCGGTCAGGCCGTTGATGCCGATGAGGGCGTAAAGGGCGTAGCCGACGAAGCCGAGCACGCTGGTCACCAGGACGCCCATCGCAATGGGCCGACGACGCGCGGGGCTGCGGCGGGTCCAGTAGGCCAGTCCCGCGAGCAGGGCCCCGAACACGAACGAGATGAACCGGTAGCCCAGGCCGATCCCGAACCCGCCGAGCACCTGGGCGCCGTCCACCGAGGCCTGGGCGTGCCAGGTGAAGGGCAGCAGTGCGCCGGCGCAGACCGCGATCCCGCCACTTATGGCGAGCGCGGAGCCGTTTCCGCGCATCGCGATTTCCTTGATCCGCGGCGGCACGAGATCACGCCACAGGAATTGCCTGGCGGTGTTTTCCGCGGCGGCCGGCTGTCCATGCGTGCTGCTGCGGAAGGTGCCCGGGAACTGCGTGTTGTCGCCCTGGAATGCGGCGTAGCCAGCGGCCGGAATGTGGTCGCCGATAGCGGATCGTTCGCTCATTGTGGTCTCCTTATTGACCGATTCCTTGACGGGTTTTCTCCGTTACCGCAACGCTAACCGCGGGGTCCGCGCGGGCACCATGAGGAAGAGCCCACGGAGTTACCCACAGAGTTGGGTCGGCATGAGTAGGCCTAAGCCCCCTGCGGATCCGGGTGCCACCCCCATCGCACGAAGCCCGGCCCGGACCAACAATTGCGCTCATGGGATCGGTGAACAGAAACAGAAAGAACGCAAAAGAGGGTCCAGTGACCCATAACGACCCCGATGCCAGCGTCCCGGCCCTGCGGACCAGCCGGCTCGGCCGGCGCTACGGCCGGATCTGGGGACTGCGCGACTGCACGCTCGAGGTGCCGGCCGGCGTGATAGCCGGACTGGTGGGCCCGAACGGCGCGGGCAAGACCACCTTGCTGGAGATGATCATCGGGCTGCTCGAGCCCACCGAGGGCCAGGTGTCGGTGTTCGGCGAGACCTCGCGCGCCGAGACGGCCCAGACGCTGGCCCGGGTCGGCTACGTCGCCCAGGACCACCCGTTGTACCGCGACTTCACCGTCGCGGAGATGTTCCACCTGGGCCGGGCGATGAATCCCAGCTGGGATCAGCAGCTGGCCACGGCGCGGACCGACGCGCTGGGCATCGGGCTGCGGCGCAAGGTCAAGAGCCTGTCCGGCGGGCAGCGGGCCCAGGTTTCGCTCACCATGGCGCTGGCCAAGCGTGCGCCGCTGCTCGTGCTCGACGAGCCGGTTTCCAGCCTCGACCCGGTCGCCCGGCTGGAATTCATGCGGGACGTGATGACCTCAGCCGCGGCCGACGCCAAACGGACCTTCTTGATCTCCTCGCACGTGGTCTCGGAGCTGGAGCGGTTCTGCGACTGGCTGATCGTCCTGTCCGGCGGGCACGTGCAACTGGCCGGGCCGGCCGGCGACCTGCTCGCCGCTCACCAGCTGCTCACCGTACCGCGCGGCACCCCGGACGCCGAGCTGCCCGGCACGGCCATTCACCGCACCGACACCGATCCACCGAACGACACCGTGCTGGTCCGCGCCGACCCGGTCCGGCTGGCGGGCCAGCAGCGCCCCGGCTGGCAGGCCGGCCCGGTGAGCTTCGAACAGCTCGTCATGGCCTACCTGCAACGCCAGAGCACCCACGACGATCCCGCCCCCGCGCAGCGGCGCGGGCCGAGCACGAAGGCGGTCACCCGATGATCTGGGTCAGCTGGCGTCAGTACCGCAGCCAGGCCATCGGCTGCCTGGTCGTGCTCATCGCCCTTGCGGTGTACGCGGTCATCGAGAGCACCTCGATGCGCTCCGCGTTCAGCCACGACGACCTGGCCGGGTGCCTGGCCCGCAGCCAGGGAACCGGCTGCCCGGGCGGGGTCACCGCGTTCATGAACGAGTTCGGCTCCGAGGTCAACATCGCGTTCTGGTCCGTGGCCCTGATCGTGCCCGGGCTGATCGGGGTCCTGGTCGGTGCGCCGCTGATCGCCCGGGAACTCGAATACGGCACCTGGCGGCTGGCCTGGAGCCAGACCGTTCCCCGGACCCGGTGGCTGGCCGTCAAGCTGGCCCTGGTCACCGGCGGCCTCATCGTCCTCGGCGCGGCCATCACCGCGGTGATCACCTGGTACCGGGCACCCATGGACCGGCTCACGGGGCATCTCCAGCACAACATCTTCGACTTCGAGGGCCTGGTCCCCACCGCCTACATCCTGTGCGCGTTCGCGTTCGCCGTGCTGGCCGGGCTCCTCCTTCGCCGCAGCATCCCGGCCATGATCGCCGCGTTCATCCCGTGGCTGACCATCCGGCTCGTGGTCGAGTTCGTGTTCCGCCCGCACTTCATGACCCCGCTGATGATCCAGGTCAACTGCCCGCCGACGAACGCATGCAGCACCGGCATCAGCTCCGTACCGCAGGCCACCGGCCACATCGGCGACTGGGTGCTGGGCATGAACCGCAATGGCTTCATCTATCAGCCCGCCGACCGGTTCTGGCCCTTCCAGTTCATCGAGGCCGGCATCTTCGTGGCCCTCACCGCCGCCGCGCTCGGTGCCACCATCTGGCTGCTACACCGCCGCGCCGCCTGGACCTCCTTATTTATGCCGAACGACCCGTGGCGCCCGTTCCCCGCCCCTGCCTCACCTCCGCACCAGGTAGGTTCGACGTCGCCTGTCGTCTGCTTGACTACATGCATGCCAGGCAGTGGCGAGCGGAGAAAGGAAAGCGATGGATCTGGAAGAGGCGCTGGCCAAGGTCGTCGAGCTAGGCCGGGAAGAGCTGAGCATCGTCCGCAAGCGGGCGGAGGAGAAGACCGCGGCCCGCGATCACGGCCAGGACTATGACGAGATGCTGCGGGCCGCCGACCAGCTGGATCACCACGCGCATCTGCTGCGCAGGCTTCACGACGGCGCATACGGCCCGCACTGGCGCCACGAGAGCAGGCAAGACGGCCAGCACTGACGCGCACGAAGCTCGCCACGCGGATCCGGGCCGCTGGTCCATACTTGGGCCGTGACGGACGTGCAGCGGATCCTGGTCACCGGGGCGGCCGGCAAGGTCGGTCAGGCGTTTATCCGCCGGTTGCTCGCATCCGGTGACGATCGTTTCGCCGGGTTCACCATCCGGGCGCTGTGCCATAACCGGATGCTGCCCGCCGGGCCGCGCCTGGAGGTGATGGGCGGCTCGATCGAGGAACGCGAGACCGCCGGGCGGGCGGTGGACGGCGTGACGCACGTGCTGCACCTGGCCACCAGCAAGGAGACGCCCGAGACGATCATCGACGTCTCGGTCAAGGGCCTGTTCTGGCTGCTGGAAGCCTGCCGGACCAGCCCGGTGCTCCGCCAGTTCATCCTCATCGGCGGGGACGCGGCGCTGGGCCACTTCTACTACCCGCAGCCGGTGCCGGTGACCGAGGCGCTGCCGCACAGCGCCTACCCGGGTTGCTATGCGCTGTCCAAGGTGCTGGAGGAGGTGATGGCCGAGCAGTACGGAATCCAGTATGACCTGAACGTCTGCTGCCTGCGGGCGCCGTGGATCATGGAGAAAGACGACTTCCGGTACCAGCTGTCGTTTGGCGAGGATGTCTTCGGCGGGCCGCGCTGGCGGGACCTGGTCGGTGCGGACCGGGCCGACGCCTACGCGGCCAGCGGCACCGTTCCGGTGATGCTCGATGAGCAGGGCCGCCCGGTCAAGCGGAACTTCGTCCACGCCGACGACCTGGCGGACGCGGTGCTGGCCGCGATCGACCATCCGGCAGCGCGGCGGCAGACCTTCAACATCTGCATGGACGAGCCGGTCGATTACGGCGAGCTCGGCGCTTACCTGGCCCAGTCCCGGGGCCTGCCCACCGTCGGCGTCCGCACCCCCTACCACTCCACCTGGCTCGATAACGCCAAGGCCAAGTACCTGCTCGGCTGGCGGCCGCGATACGACCTGCGGCGGATGGCCGATGAAGCCTGGAGCTACCAGCGCGTCCCCGGGGATCCCCGGGTGATCTGGTACCCGGGCTAGCCGCCGCCCCGCAGGTCCGGACGCGGATGATGCAGCAGGACGTGAGGTCCGGCGGCCGGATGGCCGGCGCGGGCTCACGCTAGTGTGGGGCCGGACCGAGGAGCGATGATGCCGGTACTGCCGAGGTTTGATGTACAGGGCCAGGTCGCGCTCGTGACCGGCGCGGCCCGCGGGCTGGGCCGGGCCATCGCGCTGGCCCTGGCCGCGGCCGGCGCGGACGTCGCGCTCGGGCTGCGCGATGCCGCCGCGGACGGCGGGGTGCCCGCGGAGGTCGAGGCGCTGGGGCGGCGCGCGCTGCCGCTGCAGATGGACGTCGCCCGGCCCGGCCAGATCGGCGCGGCGGTGCAGGCGGCGGCGGCCCGGTTCGGCCGCCTGGACATCCTGGTCAACAACGCAGGCATCGCGCCCGGGAATCCGGCCGAAGACGTCCGCGAAGAAGACCTCGACGCGACCCTGGCGGTCAACCTCAAGGGGACGTTCCTGGTTAGCCAGGCCGCCGGGCGCATCATGATCAGCCAGGGGTACGGGCGGATCATCAACATCGGCTCCCAGGCCGGAGCGGTCGCGCTGCCCGGCGAATCGGTGTACTGCATGACCAAGGCCGCCATCGCGCACCTGACCCGGTGCCTGGCCGTCGAATGGGGCCCGCACGGGATCACCGTGAACGCGGTCGCGCCGACGTTCATCCACACCCCAGGCACCCAGCCCGCGCTATCGGACCCGCAGTTCCGCGCGGACGTCATCGAGCGCATCGCCGCCCTGCACCGCATCGGCGAGCCCATCGAAGTAGCCGGCGTGGTCGTGTTCCTGGCCTCTCCGGCCGCCTCGCTGATCACCGGCCAGACCATCCTCGCCGATGGCGGCTGGACCGCCCGGTAACCCCCGTAACCCCAGACCTCAAGACCACCACCTGCCGCAGGCGCAGCAGCTGCGCCACCTCGAGTCGCGGGAGGCGGTTCGCCGCCTTCACGCGAACAACGACCTGTCGAGATCCGATCCCGTTATGCCCCGTTATGTCTGAATCTAATATTGAGACATTCCGGGCGTCGACCATGATCATGGGTACTTTTGGCCCATATGAGGCCCTTTCTGTCCGTGATCATGGACTCGGCCGTTTCTGCCCGTGATCATGAACAGTTTGGGACACGGTCCGGTAGTAGCTGGTGAGCCGGCCGAGCTGGCCGCTTGCACTTCGACCTGATCGCCGCGAGCCACCAGGCCCACCGCTCCCGGCACCGATCCGCTGCTGACGTAGCTCTGCAAGACGCCGCGCAGGGTGTCATGAGACCCGTTCGAGATAGTCCTGGTAGAGGGTGACGAATCCGTCCGCGTCGAAGGTGATGTCCGCCTGGTAGCCGCTGGAGCGGTAACGCACCACCCGGTTCCCGAGCGGCTCGTACCGCTGCCAGGCTGGCTCCGCGGTCAGTTCCGGGACGCGCACGAAGCGCATGGTGTACTCGCGGGTGGCCGCGCCTTCGTTGAGAAGCCCGTCGCGGGCGACCGGCAGCGAGTTGAAGAACGCCGAATGACCCAGGTCGAAGAAGTCCGCGTCGCCTAGCTCAACCCGGCTGCCGGGGCCGTCGTCCATCGTGAGCTCCAGCACTGCTCCGTCGAGCTTCCAGCGCAGCTCGTAGGCGATGCCGATCTGCGTGCCGTGGGCACGATCAAGGCTCTCGACGCGCACGATCTCCATCCGTGGCTCGTCGAGCCCGCGCCAGAGGAGCGTTCGTATGGCCATGCAGCGAGGGTAATGCCCCGAGAGCGCGCGGGGTGACCAGGCCGGTCTGGTAGGCGAAGACGACGAGCTGCGCCCGGTCGCGGGCGCCGAGCTTGATCATCGCGCGGCTGACGTGAGTCTTGGCGGTCGCGGGGCTCAGCACCAGGGTGTCGGCGATCTCGTCGTTGGACAGGCCGTGCGCGACGAGAGCCGCGACCTCGCGCTCCCTGTTGGTGAGGGTTTCCATCCCCGCCGCGGGCAGCCTGGTGTGGCTGACCAGGATCGGCCTGCACTCGGGTTACGCATTGGCGGTGCTCGGCCCGCTGATGGCGGCCGGCCGGGGTATCGGCTTCACGATCGCGCCGTCGAACAACACCGGCACGTTCGGCGTGGACCCGCGGGACGCGGGCGCGGCCTCGGCTACGCTCAACACCGGCCAGCAGGTCGGGGGGTCCGTCGGCACCTCGCTGCTCAACACCATTTTCGCCAGCGCGGTGGCGCACTACCTGACCAGCCACGGGCACCCGGCGCCGGCCCTGACCGCGATGTCGCTGATCCACGGCTACACCACCGGGTTCTGGGTCGCGGCGGCCATCTTCGCCGTCGGCGCGGTGATCTGCGGCACGCTGTTCCGCTCCGGCCCGCTTCGCGCCCCCGGATCCACGGCGGACAAGGTGACCGGCCGCACGGCGACCGTCCACTTGAATCCCGAACGGCCCTCCTTCACCGCCCATCGACAAGTTTTAAGCAAGCCCGTCGTTGGCCGCTAGCCAGGCGCTCACCTATGAGCAGACGCTCGCGCTCCTTCGAGCTGCCGGATACCGTGTGTGTCGACGCTCGCGATCGGCGGTGCACGCAAGGCTCGTGGTAAGGAGCGGCTGCATGATTGAGGCGCGCGATCTGACCAAGGTTTACGGTGGCAAAGCGGCGGTGGACCACCTGAGTTTCACGGTCGAGCCGGGCCGGGTGACCGGGTTTCTCGGGCCCAATGGCGCCGGCAAGTCCACCACCATGCGCCTCATCCTGGGCCTGGACCGGCCGCAGACCGGCGTCGCGCTCATCAACGGCAAGCGCTACCGCGACCTGCGGGATCCGCTGCGGACGGTCGGCGCGCTGCTCGAGGCCAAGAGCGTGCACCCCGGCCGCACGGCCCGGAACCACCTGCTGTTCCTGGCCCAGACTCAGGGCCTGCCGGCCCACCGGGTCGAGGAGATGCTGGCCTTGGTGGGTCTGCAGGACGTGGCGGACAAGCGGGCCGGCGGCTTCTCGCTCGGCATGAGCCAGCGGCTCGGGGTGGCCGTGGCCATGCTCGGTGATCCGGAGATCCTGCTGCTTGACGAGCCAGTCAACGGGCTCGATCCCGAAGGCGTCCTGTGGATCAGGAACCTGATGAAGGCGCTCGCTGCCGAGGGCCGCACCATCCTGGTGTCCAGTCATCTGATGAACGAGATGGCCGTCACCGCCGATTACCTGATCGTCGTCGGCCGGGGCAAGCTCATCACCGAGGCCAGCACCGAGGATGTGATCGCGCGCAGCACGGACAAGTCGGTCCGGGTGCGCACCCCCGACGCGGACCGGCTGGCCGAGCTGATCACGGCGGCAGGCGGAAAGGTGGTTCGAGGCGCCCCGGCGGAGGGTGCCGGGCTGCTCACGGTCACCGGCCTGGAGTCGTCCCGGATCGGCGAGCTTGCCGCGTCCGGGTCAGTCGTGCTGCACGAGCTGACCCCGCTCGCCTCGCTGGAAGGGGCGTTCATGGAACTGACCTCCGGCAGCCTGGAGTTCGGCGAGCACGGCCAGGATCCGGTGAACGCGGGGGAGGGGAGTACCCGATGACGACCACGTCGCCCGTGGCCCCGACCCAGGGGCCCGCGGACCCGGCGGCCGGGCGCAGCGCCGGATTTGCCGGCCTGATGCGTGCCGAGTGGACGAAGATCCGCTCGGTGCGCTCCACGGTCTGGACGCTGCTCAGTTTCGTCGTGGTGTGCGTCGGCTTCACCGCGCTGATCACCTGGCTGACCGAAACGCACTGGTACGGACCGAAGGCCGCACCACGGGACGCCCGAGCCATCCTCGACCCGGTCGGCTTCATCCTGGGCACCGGGGTCGGACTGGGGCAGCTCGCCATCGGCGTTCTGGGCGTACTGGTCATCACCAGCGAGTACTCGACCGGGGTGATCCGTGCCTCGCTGCTCGCCGTCCCGCGCCGGATCCCGGTGCTGGCCGCCAAGGCGGTGGTGTTCGCCGTCCTGCTGCTCGTCGTGACCGAGATCGTCGCCTTCTGCTCGTTCTTCGCCGGCTCGGCCATTCTGCACGCCCACGTCCCGGTATCGCTGAGCGGCCCGGGCGTCACGCGCGCCGTCATCGGCGCTGGGCTGTACCTCACCGTGCTCGGGCTGTTCGCGCTGGCGATCGGCACCATGATCCGGCACACCGCCGGCGCCATCTCCACGATCATCGGTGTCGTCTTCGTGCTGCCGATCCTGTCCGGGCTGCTGCCGAGCAGCTGGGGCGCGCACATCAATGCCTACCTGCCCGAGCAGGCCGGGACGCTGATCACGCACACCCAGGAGCAGTCCGGTGACCTGCTGTCGCCCTGGCAGGGGTTCGGGGTGCTGTGCATCTGGACGGTGCTGGCCCTGGCCGTGGCCGCCTACCTGCTCGAGCGCCGCGACGCCTAACCGGCCGGCTGCCAGAGCCGGAACGTCGCGCCCTGGTCGTCGACGCAGTCGGCGAGCAGCCCGAACCGCCTGCGCACGGGCTCGTCCGCGCGGCCGCCGGCCGCCCGGACCCGCTCGACCGCCGCCGCGATGTCGTCGACGCGGTAGGACAGCTGTACCTCGAGCTCCGCGCCCGGCCCCGGCAAGATGCTCAGCGGCGGACTGGTCTGGTCGGTGCGCCACGTGCCGGGGTGAGCGGGAGGGAACGGCACCTGCAGCACGGCCTGGTAAAACTCCTTAGCCCGGTGCGCGTCCGGTGCCATCATCGCCACGTTCGCGACGTCGCCCTGGCGCAGCCTGGTGGTCTGCCCCGGCGGCCGCAGCAGCATCCAGCGGTGCCCGAACGGGTCGACGATCACCGAGCCGCGACCGTAGGGCTGGTCGGTCGGCTCCCGTTCCACCGAGGCGCCGCCACGCCGGGCCCGCTCGGTACTCGCGTCGACGTCGTCGACCTCCAGGTGCAGGGTGTGGCTGAACGTCACGGGGGAGTCGGGCGCGCGCACCGGCACGTCGGGCCACAGGTCGGAGGCTTCGGCGAACATCAGCACCGCGTCGCCGATGCTGACTTCGGCGTGGCCGATCGTGCCGTCCGCGTTGACGTAGAGCTCGCCGCGCGGCTGCGCGCCGAACACCTCGCCATACCAGTCCATGGCGCGCCGGGCGTCGGACACCATGATGTGGGGGCTCAGCGTAGGAGGCTGGGCGGGCTCTCGCTCGACCGGGGTCGCGACGCTCTGCTGGGACATGGTTCCTCCTGGTAGGTCGAAGACCACCGACAGGGTCAGCCGCTGCCGCAGCCGCCTGGCGAAGTCGGGGTCGGGATCGACAGGCGTGACGGGCTCGCGCAGCACCTCGAACGGATCGGCCATCACGAGCCCTCCTCTCCCTCGTAGATCCGGCGGAACGCGGCGCGGGCCCGCACCAGCAGCGCCTCGGTGGCGTGCAGGGTCCGGTCTAGGTGCCGGGCCACCTCGGGCACCGGCAGCCCGTCGAGGTAGCGCAGCGTGAGCGCGGCCCGGTGATGCGCGCCGAGCCGGTCGAGCACCTCTCGGGCCCGGATCCGGTCGATGAGCGTCTCCCACGGGTCGTCGACGCGCGCCGGCTCGCCGTCCAGCAGGCGCAACCCGCGCCGCTCCCGCTCGACCCGCCGCCAGTGGTCGGCGAGCTTGTGCCGGGCCACCCCGATCAGCCACGGGATCGACGGCTCGGGCGCGCCCGGCTTGCGGACCGCGTGCACGGCGGCCAGGAACGACTCGGCCGTGAGATCCTCGGCCAGGCCGGTGTCGCCGCAACGGGCCAGCAGGTAGCCGTAGACGTGCGGCAGCGCATCGTCGTACAGCTCCAGCAGCCCGAGCGCCGGGTCGGGCCGCACCTGCGGGTGCGTCACACCCTTATCGTCGTCCCGGAGGCGCGCACTCCGACGGGGTCTTTGCGCAGGGTCTACATTTAGTCCGACGGGACAGGTTCCCGAGCGGGGGGAAGCAGGGTGACATGTACCGCAAGATCCTGATCATGCTGGCGGCAGCCGGGCTAGGCGTGAGCGTGGCTGCGTGCTCCGCCGCGGTGCCGGGCCAGAGCGCGGCATCCGAGCAGGTCGCGCGGACTGCGGCCGCGGGTACGCGAGCCGCCGTGTCTGGGTCCGTCGCGCTGGAGTCGGCCATCGCGGGCCGTTCGGCATCGTTGCGGCTGCTGACCGAGCCGGCGTCCGGGATCGGGCCGATATACAACCTCATCACCGGGGCGAAGTCCTCGGTCGACCTGACCATGTACGAGCTAGCCGACCCCACCGCGGAAGCGGACCTGGCCGCCGACGCCGCCCGCGGCGTAGACGTCCGGGTGCTCCTCGACCGGCACTTGGAGAAGTCCCATAACACGAGCGCCTACAACTACCTGAGCGCCCGCCGGGTCCACGTCCGGTGGGCCCCGGCCGGCACCACATACCACCAGAAGACCCTCACCGTCGACAACGCCACCTCGGTCATCATGACCCTCAACCTCGTCGCCAGCGACTATCCCGGCACCCGCGACTTTGCCGTCATCGACACCGGCCACGCCGACGTCGCCGCCATCGTCGCCACCTTCAACGCCGACTTCGCCGGGCGAGCCATCACCCCGCCGGCTGGTGCCGACCTGGTGTGGTCACCGACGAACGCGAAGCGTGAAGTCCTGTCGGTCATCGACGGGGCGAAGCACACCCTGGCCGTGGAAGACGAGGAGATGGACGACCCGGCCGTCACCGCCGCGCTGGCCGCGGCGGCCCGGCGCGGCGTCCACGTGACCATCACGATGACCGCCGACCGCGATTGGGACCAGGCCTTCACCGAACTAGCCCGGGCCGGCGCGCACATCCGGCTCTACCCGGACAACGCCAGTGCCCTGTACATCCACGCCAAGGCCATCGTCGCCGACGCCGGGCGCTCCGGCCAGCGGGTGCTGGTGGGGTCGCAGAACTTCTCCGTGGCCAGCCTCGGCTACAACCGCGAACTGGGCCTCCTCATCGGCAACGCGCGCATCGTGGCCGCCATCAGCGCCACCCTGGCCCGCGACTACGCCGGGGCCGCGGCCTACTCACCGCCTTCCCCGTCCAGATCCGGTGCCACCTGCACGGCCACCGCGAGCGTGTATAACGCCGCCCGCGACGAGAACAACGTCTACGTGCACTCCAACCAGCCGGACCAGGAGGCGACCGCCACTGCCGACGGCTACTCCCACAGCTACAAGACCGACGGCTCCGGCTACGCCCTGATCTACCTCAACGGCCCCCCGCCCGGCGCCCGGATCACGGTGACGGTCGGCGGCGCCACCTGCACCACCAGCGACTGACCAGCCTGCTGACCGAGCGTCCTGCTGACAGACCCCCGGCGCATTACCTGACCGCGGGCGCGTGTGCCTGGGAGCGGGCGATGGCTTCGGTGACGGCGCTGGTGTTTCCGTATTCCCAGCTGCGGTGCTGGATGATGCGTTCGATCCGCCAGCCCTGCGGGGTCCGCAGCATGTGGTTGGTGTAGGAGCCGCGAAGCAGGTAGAACTCGCCGTTGCCTGATCCGCGCAGCAGGTGCTGGGCGTACATATAGGAGTGGCAGATGGCCCGGTCGGGATCGCTGGCGTCGAACTCGATCACGTGGTTGGGGCTGATGTGCTGGGTGGTGGTGAACCCGTTCAGGGCGGTAGACACCCGCGCGACCAGTTCTGCGCGCGGGACGATGGCGGCGGGGATGCCGCCGCTGGCGAAGTCGGCGTAGACGGGGTCGGTGAAGCAGCCGGCGAACATCGCCCAGTCGCGGCGGTCGACACCCATCGCGTACCGGATGACCTGCTCGCTGATCTGGGCCCGGTCTTCGAGCAGGCGGATGCGGGATTCGAGATCGGTCATCATGGACGGTCCTCCCGGCGCACGCGGATGGAATGCTGACCCGTCAAACGTATGACACCAGATCGTCTTATGCAAGATGATCGTGCGGTGGACGATCCGGGCCCGCCTTCGTATAGTTCAGCCATGCCCGCCAGGCGTCATCCCCCCGCGAAGCCCGCAGTGAAGTCCCCCGCGAAGCCCGCCGCGCCGACTGCTGCCGCGCTGGCTCCCGGAGTCGATGACCTGACCTGGCTGGCCTACCGTGCCGCCGACGCGCTGGGCGAGGCATTCAACAAGGTGTCCCGCGATGCCGGCCTGGCTGACCTGCGGGACTGGCTGGTGCTCGCGCTG
>Ga0302184_10000887_pt1 | contig 19644 bp, 22 predicted proteins | sample I_Palsa_N3_3_FD_200233 | JGI IMG/M metagenome (GOLD analysis project Ga0302184, IMG submission 200233) | Peat permafrost microbial communities from Stordalen Mire near Abisko, Sweden - I_Palsa_N3_3 | ecosystem: Environmental > Terrestrial > Soil > Palsa > Peat permafrost | place: Sweden...
CAGCCGCGACGACAGCCGCGACGACGGCCCCGGCGGCTGTAGAAGGCGGCGCGGCGGGCGGGTCGTTCGGTCAGTGCGTGATCGCGCGCGAGTCCGGCGGCCAGGCGCAGGTCATGAACGCGACCGGCCACTACGGCCTGTACCAGTTCAGCGCGTCGACCTGGGCCGAGTACGGAGGTTCCCCGGCTGACTTCGGCGACGCCAGCGTCGGCGAGCAGAACCAGGTGTTCGCCAACGCGATAGCGAGCGGCGGACAGTCCAACTGGTCGGCCTACGACGGCTGCTGACCCGAGTCGAGGCATCGGCGGCTAACGATGGCTGGGCCTCGCGGTGGTCAACGCCGCGAGGCCCAGCCGGGCGTGGTAACCCAACCCGACCCCGGAGCGGCGGCAAACGCAAATTACCGGGTGGATATCGGGCCCTAACGGCGCGTCAGCTTGCCGGCACCAGGCCTAAGCCCTAGAGTCCGTGGCTAGGTTCCGTGGGCAACGTCGCGGCCATAGCCCAGGAGGTCAGTGCTGGTGGCAGCATCCCGTATGACAGAGCCCCAGGCAGGAGACCTGGGTCCGACCGGGAGGCCGTACGTAGCCTTCCCCGATCCAGAGCCGGTGTTGGAGCACGGCCCCGCTCGCACGGTCGCCGTCTGCAACCAGAAGGGTGGCGTCGGCAAGACCACCACCACCATCAACCTCGGCGCGGCCCTGGCTGAGGTGGGGCGCCGGGTCCTCCTCGTCGACTTCGACCCGCAGGGCGCACTCTCGGTCGGGCTCGGCATCCAACCGCACGACATCGACAACACCGTCTACAACCTGCTCATGGAGCGTGACGTCTCCGCACACGACGTGCTGTATAAGACCGGCGTCGACGGCATGGACCTGCTGCCGAGCAACATCGACCTGTCCGGCGCCGAGGTCCAGCTCGTCCACGAGGTCGGCCGCGAGTACGTGCTCGGCGGGGTGCTCGAGCCGCTGGTGTCCGAGTACGACGTGATCATGATCGACTGCCAGCCGTCCCTGGGCCTGCTCACCATCAACGCGCTCGCGGCTGCGGATGGCGTGCTCATTCCGCTGGAGTGCGAGTACTTCGCGATGCGCGGGGTGGCTCTGCTGATGGAGACCATCGAGAAGGTTTCGCGTCGCTTGAACACCAAGCTAACAATTGATGGGCTTCTGGCCACTATGTACGACTCCCGGACACTTCACACCCGCGAGGTCCTGGCCAGCATCGTCAATGGTTTCGGCGACAAGGTTTTTCATACTGTAATCAACCGCACGGTGAGGTTCCCGGACGCTACGGTGGCGGGAGAGCCTATTACCAGCTTCGATTCCGGGTCAATGGGGGCGAATTCCTACCGGGAGCTGGCCAAGGAGGTACTGGAGCGGTGGCGGCAGGCAGGGGTCGATCACGGAGGGTAAGCCTGCCCGGAGTCGCGGAACTATTGCGGCCCGCCACTCCCGGACCGGATGATGGCGACCTGCGCCGAGCCAGTGGCCGAGAGAAGCACACTCAGAAGATCACCGTCTACCTGTCCGCCGAGGAACTGCTTGACCTGGAACGTGCCCGGCTCGCCCTGCTGCGTTACGGTGCCGCCGCCGACCGCGGTCGGATCGTACGGGAGGCGATCGCCGTGCTGCTCGCCGATTTGGACGCGCGGGGCAGGGATAGCCTGCTCGCCCGCCGCATCGTCACCGTCAACAAGGCCGCGAACAACGAGACCGAGGCCAGCGCGGACGACGCCACCAGCGGAACCGCCCAAGAGGTCGGCTGACCGCGCCCTGCCTCGCATCGGCACGCCGCCAACAGCCCGGCCGCTAACAACCCGGCCGCCAACAGCCGGGACCCCACCAAAAGCCGGGACGACCGGGACCGCGCTACCGTCATGACTGTGAACGTGGACGACACCGTGGACGGCGGCCCCGACGGCACAGCGCGGCCCCCGTCCAGCACCCCTGGCTTCGAAGTCCACCTCGACGTGTTCGAGGGCCCGTTCGATCTGCTGCTCGCGCTGATCTCCAAGCACAAGCTGGACATCACGGAAGTCGCCCTGTCCCAGGTCACCGACGAGTTCATCGGCTACATCTCGGAGCGCGCCGACGGCTGGGACCTAGACCAGGTCAGCTACTTCCTGGTCGTGGCGGCCACCCTGCTCGACCTCAAGGCCGCCCGCCTCCTCCCGAGTGGCGAGGTCGAGGACGAAGAAGACCTGGCCCTGCTCGAAGCCCGGGATCTGCTCTTCGCCCGGCTGCTGCAGTATCGGGCCTACAAGGAAGTGGCGGGCGTATTCGCCGCCCGGATGACCGCCGCCGCCCGCCGGTTCCCAAGAAGGGTCCCGCTCGAGCCGCGCTTCGCCGAACTCCTCCCCGAGGTGCTCCTCGGCCTCGGCCCCGCCGAGTTCGCCCGGCTCGCCGCGCTGACCCTCGCGCCCAAGCCGCCGCCGAAGGTGTCGACCGAGCACATCCATTCCCCGGTGATCAGTATCAAGGACCAGATCCGCGTCCTCGTCGCCCTCCTCAAAAGGCTCGGCCGGGCCAGCTTCCGCCGGCTCACCGCGGACGCCCAGGGCAACTACGAGGTCGTCGCGTCGTTCCTGGCCCTGCTCGAGCTGTACCGGGAGGACGCTGTGTCCTTCGAGCAGGTCACCCCGCTTGGCGAGCTGTACGTGACATGGACCGGCCATCAGGACGCTGCTGATAGCGTCAATGAGCTAACCGAAAGCGACGACTGACTAGACACATGAGCACTGACACCGAGGACACTGCGAACGCGACGGGCCCGGGCCTGCGACCGAGTCTGGAAGCGATCTTGCTGGTCGCCGACGAGCCGGTGCCGGTGGTCGTGCTGGCCCAGGTACTCGAACGGCCCAGGAACGAGGTCACGGCCGAGCTGAAAGACCTCGCCGAGGAATACGCAACCCAGGACCGCGGCTTTGACCTGCGCGAGATCGCCGGCGGCTGGCGGTTCTACACCCGCGAGGACTGCGCGCCGCTGGTCGAGCGGTTCGTCAGCGACGGCCAGGAGGTCCGCCTCACCCAGGCCGCGCTGGAGACCCTGGCCGTGGTGGCCTACCGGCAGCCGGTCAACCGGGCCCGGGTTTCGGCCGTCCGCGGGGTCAACTGCGACAGTGTGATGCGCACCCTGGTGCTGCGTGGCCTGGTCGAGGAAACCGGCACTGACGCCGAGACCGGTGCCATCCTGTACCGCACCACCGGGTATTTCCTGGAGCGACTGGGCCTGGCCTGCCTGGAGGACCTGCCGGACCTCGCGCCGTTCCTGCCCGATGACATCGAGGACATCGAGAATGAGAACGCCCGACCGTGACGTCGACGAGGAATACCCGGATGACGATGAGGACCGCGACAGCCTGACCGACGTTCCGGGCGGGGTCCGGCTGCAGAAGGTCCTGGCCGAGGCCGGGGTCGGCAGCCGCAGGCACTGCGAGGAACTGATCGGCGAGGGCCGGGTGGAGGTCGACGGGCAGACGGTCCGCCGGTTCGGCGCGCGGGTCGACCCCGAGCACCAGGTGATCAGGGTCGACGGAAAGCGCATCCCGGCCAAGCCCGGCCTGGTCTACCTGGCCTTCAACAAGCCGCCCAAGGTGCTCACCGCCATGTCAGACGCCCGCGGCCGCAAGACCGTGGCCGACTATCTCGGCGACCGGTCCGAGCGCCTGTTCCACATCGGCCGGCTGGACTACGACACCGAGGGGCTGATGCTGCTCACCAACGACGGCGAGCTCGCGCACCGGCTCGCCCACCCCAGCTTCGAAGTGGCCAAGACCTACCTGGCCGAGGTCACCGGCCCGGTGCCGAAGGACCTTGGCCGGCGCCTCCAGACCGGTGTCGAGCTGGACGACGGCGTCGCCACCGCGGACCGGTTCCGGGTCGTGGACCGGTCCGGCCACCGCACGCTGGTCGAGATCACCCTGCACGAGGGCCGCAAGCACATCGTGCGCCGGATGCTGGCCGCCACCGGGCACCCGGTGAGCCGCCTGGTCCGCACCGACGTGGGCCCGATCAAGCTCGGCAACCTCAAACCTGGCTCGTCGCGCGACCTCAGCACTCGGGAAATCGGCGAGCTGTACGCCGCAGTGGGGCTGTAACGTGTGGCGCAGGAGGGAGAAGCCAGGATGACGGTCAGGGCGGTACGCGGCGCGGTGCAGCTCGACACCGACGACCGCGATGCGATACTCGAGGGCACGGCCGAGCTCGTGACGGAGGTCATGGCGCGCAACGAGCTCACCACCGACGACGTGATCAGCGTGCTGTTCACCGCGACGCCGGACCTGACCGCCGAGTTTCCCGCGCTGGCCGCGCGGAAGATCGGCTTCCACGACGTGCCGCTGATCTGCGCCCTGGAGATCGCGGTGCCCGGGGCCATGCCCCGCGTCGTCCGGCTGATGGCGCACGTCGAGACCGACCGGCCGCGGTCCGCGATCCAGCACGTCTACCTGCGGGGCGCCGCCGCCCTCCGGCTGGACATCGCTCAGTGAAGGTGATCGTCCTCGGGACCGGGTTGATCGGTACCTCGATCGCTCTGGCTCTGCGCGAGCACGACGCCACCGTCTGGCTCGCCGATGCTGACCCGGCCGCCGCTAGGCTCGCCGCCGACCTAGGCGCCGGGGAACTGCTCCCGCAGACGCCCACCGAACCGGCCGACATTGCGGTCATCGCCGTCCCTCCGGCCGCCGTGGCGGCGACCTTGGCCCAGGCGCAAACCCAGGGACTGGCTCGCTGCTACACCGACGTGGCCAGCGTTAAGCAGCTGCCTGTGGCTCAGGCCCGCGAGCGAGGCTGCGACCTGACCCGCTACGTCCCCGGCCATCCGCTGGCCGGCCGCGAGAAGCACGGCCCGGCCGCCGCCCGCGCGGACCTGTTCCTCGGCCGCACCTGGGCCCTGTGCCCGCTGGCCGAGACCTCGGACGACGCCATGGAGGCGGTCACCACCATGGTCCGCGCGTGCGGCGCGGTCCCGGTCCGCACCGACCCGGTCGCGCACGACCGCTGGGTCGCGCTTATCTCGCACGCTCCGCACCTGGTCGCCGCGGCCATGGCGGCCCGCCTGGAGGAAGCCCCGGGCGAGGCCCTGGACCTGGCCGGGCAGGGGTTGCGTGACGTGACCCGGATCGCGGCCGGCGATACGGCGCTGTGGACGCAGATCCTGTCCGCCAACGCCGCGCCCGTGGCCGAGGTGCTCGCGATGGTAGCCGCCGACCTGGCCGAGGCCGCCCGGGTGCTGGCCGAGAACGACGACTCGGATAAGGCCGTCGCGGCTCTGCTCGACCGCGGCCAGGCGGGCGTGGCCCGGATCCCCGGCAAGCACGGCGGCGCGCCCCGGGAGTTCGTCGTGGTCCAGGTGGTCATCCCCGACCAGCCCGGCGAACTGGCCCGGCTGTTCGACGCGACCGGCGCGGCCGGCGTCAACATCGAGGACGTGCGGATCGAGCACTCACCCGGCCTCCCGGTCGGCGTCGCGGAGCTTTCCGTGCGCCCCGCCGCGGCGGCCATGCTGCTCGATGCCCTGGAGGCAGGCGGCTGGCCGGTCCGCCGCTAGAGCGAACCGGCCAGCGCCGCTTTCTGTCTTTCCTATTCGGCCGAACGGGCCGTGGTGCGTGCCTCCGCGGGCCGTGCGTGCGCCGGGCGGTGCGGGTCCCAAGATCGGCGCCCGGGACCGGGCGCAGGCGGTGGGCTACGCCTACCGGCACGGACTCGTCCCTCCAGGTCCTGTCCGCCGGTAGCATCGCACGAGTGAAGATTTCGGCGGACCTGGACGGCGAGGAGAGCGAAACGGGCAGCATAGCCCGGGGCGACGGCCCCCCCAAGCCCTTCGGCCAAGCCGGACTCGTCGTGGCGGTCGACGGGCCCTCGGGTGCGGGCAAGTCGAGCGCCTCGCGGGGCGCGGCGGTCGCCCTGGGCGTGCGGTACCTGGACACCGGGTCCATGTACCGGGCCCTGACCTGGTGGCTGCTGCAGCGGGGGGTAGACCCCAGCGACGCTGGCCTGATCGGCGAACTGGCCGCCGAACCAGTCATCGAGGTCGGGACCGACCCGCGCGCGCCGTGGACCCGGGTCGACGGAACCGACGTGTCCGCGGTGATCAGAACCCACGGCGTGACCAGCGCGGTCAGCGCCGTCGCCGGCGTCCCGGCGGTCCGCGCGCACCTGATCGCGCAGCAGCGGGATATCATCGCCAAGGCGGACGGAATCGTGGCCGAGGGGCGCGACGTCGGTACCGTGGTGGCGCCCGACGCCCCGGTCAAAGTGTTCCTCACCGCCGACAGCGTCGCCCGGGCCGACCGCCGGGCCGCCGAGACCAGCTGGGCGGCCGCCTCCACCCAGGTCGAACAGGACCGCCGCGATCGACTGGACGCCGCGCAGAGCGGCAAGGCCGACGACGCGGTGGAGATCGACTCCACCCAGCTGGACCTGGACCAGGTGATCGACATCATCGTCCGGCTGGCCCATGAGCGTGCCGGCGTACCGCACCCGCGCCAGCAGACCCGATAGCAAAGAGCAGACACCGATGACGAGCGAGCCTTCTTCCACTTCCGTGCCCGGTCCCGTGCCGGTGGTCGCCGTCGTGGGCCGACCCAACGTAGGCAAGTCCACGCTGGTCAACCGCATCCTGGGCAGTCGGCAGGCGGTGGTGGAGGATGTCCCGGGGGTGACCAGGGACCGGGTCGCCTACGACGCGCTCTGGCGCGGCCGCTCCTTCACCCTGGTGGACACCGGCGGCTGGGATCCCTCGGTGGAGAGCACGCAGAGCCTGGCCGCGCGGGTCGCCGGCCAGGCCCGGGTGGCGGTGGACGCCGCGGACGCGATCTTGTTCGTGGTCGACGCCACCGTCGGGGTCACCGACGCGGACGCCACGGTGGCCGCCGTGCTGCGCCGGTCTGGTAAGCCGATCGTGGTCGCGGCCAACAAGGTCGACGACACCAAGGCCGAGTCGGAGGTTGCGTCGCTGTGGTCGTTGGGGCTCGGTGAGCCGGTGCCGGTCAGCGCGCTACACGGGCGGGGGAGCGGCGACCTGCTCGACGTGATCCTAGATGCGCTGCCCGACGCGCCGAAGGAAGCCGACGAAACCGAAGGCGGCCCGCGCCGGGTCGCGCTCCTCGGCCGCCCGAATGTCGGCAAGTCCAGTCTGCTCAACCAGCTAGCCGGACATGAGCGCTCGCTCGTCGACCCGGTGGCCGGCACGACCCGGGATCCGGTCGACGAACTCATCGAGCTGGGCGGCAAGACCTGGCGCTTTGTCGACACGGCCGGCATCAGGCGCCGGTTCCGCGAGAACCAGGGCGCGGACTACTACGCGGCGCTGCGCACCGCCGGGGCGCTGGACCAGGCCGAGGTGGCCGTCGTCCTGATCGACGCGAGCGAGCCGCTCACCGAACAAGACCTGCGGATCGTGTCGATGGTCATCGAGGCCGGCCGGGCCCTGGTCATCGCGTACAACAAGTGGGACCTAGTCGACGAGGATCGGCAGCGGTACCTGGAGCGGGAGATCGACCGCCAGCTGCACACTGCCCGCTGGGCGCCGCGAGTGAATATCTCGGCCGCCAGCGGGCGGCACACCGACCGGCTGGCGCCCGCGCTTGAGAAGGCCCTGGCCGGCTGGGAGACCCGGGTCTCGACCGGCAGGCTCAACGCCTGGCTGACCGGCCTGGTGGCTGCGACCCCGCCGCCGGTACGCGGCGGCCGGCAGCCGAAGATCCTGTTCGCCACCCAGGCCGGGGTCCGGCCGCCGCACTTCGTCCTGTTCTCCTCGGGGTTCCTCGAGGCGGCCTACCGGCGGTTCGTGGAGCGGCGGCTGCGCGAGGAGTTCGGTTTCGAGGGCAGCCCGATCCAGGTCTCGGTGGGGGTCCGGGCCAAGCGGGAGAACCGCCCCGGCCGTCGTTCGTCCGCGCGCACCTCGCGGCGCCGCTAACGACGCGAAGGCGTCGCCGCTAACGACGCGAAGGCGTCGGCAGGCGGCTCGGGGGAGGGGCTGGCGTTCGCGTCGGTGACCGGCTTGGCCCCGGCCGCGAACCGGGTCAAGTCCGCGCCGCACAGGACGCGGCCCGGCATCGGATCCGCGGCCGTCAGCCGGGTAAGCGCAGCGGCCGGGAGTGGCTCCGGGCTGGCCACCAGCACCAGGTTCCCGAACCTGCGGCCGCGCAGCACCGCGGCGTCGGCGATGAGCCCCACCTGCGGGAAGACCGTCCGCGCCGTCGCGACCTGGGCTCGGGCGTGGGCCAGCGGCGCCCCGTCGGCTACGTTCGCGGCGAACACCCCGCTCGTGAGCGCCCGCCGCGCCGCCCGCATAAACTCGACCGTGGTCAGGTGAGCTGGGGTCCGCCCCCCGGCGAACACGTCTGCGATCACCACATCGAAGGCGCCGGCCCGCATCCGCTCGAGCACCGCCCGGGCGTCCCCGATCCGGACCCGGACCCGGACCCCGCGCAGCGGGAGCCTGCGCCGGATCAGGTCCACCAGCGCGGCATCGACCTCGACGGCCAGCTGCGACGAGCCTGGCCGGGTCGCCGCCACGTACCGCGCCAGGGTGAGGGCCCCGGCACCTAGGTGCAGCACGCGCAGCGGCTGTGCCGTCGGCGCCGCCGTGTCGATCACGTGGCCTAGCCGCCTGACGTACTCGAAATCCAGGTAGCCGGGGTCGTCGAGGTCGACGTGTGACTGCGGGATGCCGTCGACGAGCAGCATCCACGCCGCCCGCCGGTCGCCATCTCGCAACAGCTCGGCGCGGCCGTGGGCCCCCTCGACGCTGTCGGCTGGCGGCTGCGCCGCCCGCCTCCCGGACGCTCGGGTCATAGCGTCAGTATGGTGGTAGGTACGTGTCACGCCCAGGGAGGTCCGCATGGCTGTCGAGGAATCCGGAGCCGAGGCTGCACACACCGATGACGCGCCGCCGGGACCCGAGGGAAAGACTACGGACACCGAGTCCGATCTCGACGACCTGAAGCGCAAGTTCCGCGAGGCGCTCGACCGCAAGCGTGATGCCCACGCCAGCGCGGAAGGCGCGCAGGACACCGGCCGGGTGCACGGCGCGCACGGCCCCGCCGTCAGCCGGCGCTCGTTCCGCCGCAAGAGCGGAGGCTAGCCCCGCTCAGCCCTCGGCGGTAGCCCCGCTCAGCCTTCGGCGGTAGCCCCGCTCAGCCTTCGGCGGCGCGCGGCTTAGCCTTCGGTAGCCACCGGGACGGCGCGGAACCAACTGCGATCCTCGGTCAGGTAGCGGTCCAGCCGCAATCCCGCCGCGCCGAGCGCGGCCGCCAGTTCGGCCTCGTCCAGGCGCATCGTGGTGAACGTCTGCGTCCAGCACCGGTCTCCGGCCACGTACTCGACGGTGGCCGAGACCAGGTTCGGGGCCGGGCGGGACACGTCGCGCAGCCGGTAGAGGACCCCGTCCCGGGTCACCTCGCTGTCCCGCGCGGCGGAGAACCACTGCGGGCTATGCTGCTCGACGATCACGCATCCCTCGTCGGTGACGTGCCGTCGGCAGGCGTCCAGGAAGATACTCCTGGTCTCGTCGTCCGCGTTGATCAGGTGCGAGGCAAGCAAGACGGCGCCGAACCGACGCCCGAGATCCAGATCCTGGATCCGCCCGCATACCGTCTCGGCGCCCTGGACGTGCGCCAGCATCTCTGGCGACTCGTCGACCGCCACGACCGGGTGTCCCAGCGCGACCAGCGGATGGGTGACCCGTCCCGCCCCGCAGCCGAGTTCAAGGATGGAGGTTCCCGCCCCGGCCGCCTCGTGCACGATGGCCGGCTCACCGAAGTCCCGCATCAGCGCGTAGAAGTCAACCGCGCACCCATCAGGCGTGATCACTCCCGGCCCCGTGCCATTCGCCTGCCCTAGTGCACTCATGACCCCATTCTGCCCAACAATCCCAGCCGGGCCGTCCCGCCCGCTCCGCCCGCCTACCCCCGTGGTGCCGGTGCGCTCTGTGATAGGAAAATGGATCACAGCGTTACCGATTCCTCAAAAGATCTTGGAAGATTCGGGCTTCGTGGAGGATTTGGTGCACTGTAGCACCCCAAATCCTCCCTTGAACCCGAATCCTCCACGTAAATATTTACTCTCTCGCATACAAATTCGAGGTTTGTTGCGGATGGGCTCAACGGGGCCAGCGAGATGTAGGCCGCTCGCCGGTCGAAGCACGTGCTGGGCGGGGCCTAGCCGTGTGGGGCGGGCCTAGCCGTGATGGGCGAGCCCGGTAGGCGAGCCGCGGGCGAGAGGCGAGCCGCGGGAGAGATGCGAGCCGCAGGGGAGAGGGGAGCGAGCCTGGAGGCCGAACAGCGAGGCGAAACGGGCGCGACACGGAAGAAGCCGGCCGTGGCCACAGGTGCCGGGGCGCGAGCAGCCAGCCGGCCCGATCAGCGGCAGGAGACGAAAGAAAAACCAGCCGAGGGTGACAGGCCAGCTCGCGGAGAATCCGGTTCGGGTGAGATCGATCAGGCCGGGGCGGCCGCGGGCGGTGTCGCCTCGGCCCACAGGTGGGTCGGCCGGGCCCGGTACGGTTCGGCGTCGGAGATGAAGCTATCGGGCTGCGCGCGAACCTCGACCGGTCGGCCCGCGGCCGGGCCAGGCTGCCCGGCGGCCTGCTGTGGTTCGTAGGTCGCCGGCAGGTGGAACCAGACCGTGGTGCCGGTCGCGTCCCGCAGATAGCCCCACTGGGCGGCCAGGTGCTGGACCAGGAACAGCCCGTGTCCCTCGGCCGCGTACAGGTCGCCCTTGACCACCGGGGTGCCCGCGGAGCCGTCGTCGATGATCTCGACCAGCACGCCACGCGACAGGCCGATCACCACGATGGTGACCGTTCCGCCGTCGACACCTGACTTGGTGTGCTGGATGGCGTTGGTAACGATCTCCGACGTCAGTAATGTCGCTGCGTCGGCGTCCGCGCCGACCTCGTTCGTGCCGAGCGTGCGGGCCACGAACGCCCGGGCCTGGCCGACCTGTTCCGGGCGGCCCGGGACGGTCAGGGAGCCCAGCACCATGGCGCGTGAGCTTCCCGCGGCACGGCGTGTCCCGATGCTGTGAGTTCCGGTACCCCGCGTCCCCTGGGGCCTCGGGTCTCCCGGCCCCCGCTCGGCCCCGGGCTGCAGAGGTCGGGAATTGTCAGCGGGCGTTTCCATGTCGAGTGCCTCCACTATCGCCGTGCTGGTCTGACCGGTTCGCGACCAGGGACCGTGAAGTTCTGCCCGCTCCAAGCGCCACGCCAGTGACACTTGCCGCCGTGGGTGCCCCCCACAGTCGCCACTTACCGCCCAAGCCACATCGGACACGCAAACTGGCGGGGAATGCCGGTGAGGTCTTCCCGTATATCGGCGTATCGCCGGGAAGTACGAATGAAGGCCTCTACCTGGCCCGCCGCCCTTGCTTGCTAAGTTGTCCTAATTTGTACCTTTCAATTGGCCTTCCGGCCTGTCGTCAAACCCGATGATGACCTGAGGGCGCCGCCGACGCAAGTGCGTAGGGCAAATTTCGTAGATGAAATCCTAGATGGGATTTCAAACTCGCTGTCGGTGCTGTATCGTACTGGTTGGTTGTCACAGACGATGTGCAGTGGTCTGGTTACGTTCCGACGTCAAGTGAGGCGGACCGGGTAGCGGCATCGTCCCAGCCTGGGGTGGGCTTAGATGAAGCGGATGGGAGGTGACTTCTGATGCCCCTTGGTCCTACGGTTCGTAGGCGCAGGCTCGGTGCCGAGCTCCGTCGCCTTCGCGAAGGGCACTCGCTGAAGCTCGAGGAAGTGGCCGAGGAACTCAGCCTGGCTCCCTCCACCCTGTCCCGCATCGAGACCGGCAAGGCGCCGACCAAATCCGCGTACCTGATGGCGATGCTCGACATGTACAAGGTCGACGACCTGGGCGTACGCAAGGTGCTCATCGACATGGCGCGCGAGGGTCACCGCAAGGGCTGGTGGTCCATCTACGACGACGTCCTGCCCAGCGGGTTCGACATCTATGTCGGCCTGGAGGCCGAGGCCAGCGGGCTGCGCAGCTACGAGACTGATGTGGTACACGGGCTGCTGCAGACTACTGATTACGCCTTGGCCGTCCTGCGTGAACTGCGGCCGAGGGACAGCCAGGAGCAGCTCGAGCGAGTAGTGGACCTGCGAATGCGGCGGCAGCGGCTGCTGGACCAGGATCCGCCCCTTGACCTGTGGCTCATCCTCGACGAAGGCGCGATCAGGCGGAACATCGGCGGAGAAAAAGTCATGCGGCCTCAGCTCGAGCAGCTGATCCAGGCCACCCGGTGGTCCAACGTGACCCTGCAGATTCTCGGCTTCGCATCAGGCGCACACGCGGGACTGATCGGGCCGTTCTCCATTCTCGAGTTCCCTGAGCGCGACGACTCCGACGTCGCCTACACCGAATCCGTGGGCGGCATGATCTACCTGGAGAAAGAGCGGGAAGTCCGGACCTGCGCCGAGGCTTTTGACCGTATGCGCGCGGCGGCGCTTTCGCCGGCCGCCTCAGTTGAGCTAATCCAGCAGGTACTGGAAGAGCTCACCTAACCACGTCTATTGACATAACGGCACAACCAACCGAAAGGAGAGGACGGATGGATACCGACCTCGACGGCCTGCGCTGGTTCAAGAGCAGCGCAAGCAGCGCAGCTGGCTGCGTGGAAATAGCGCACCTTCCTCAAGGAGGAGGCGTGGCGGTCCGCGATTCCAAGGACCGTAGTAAGACCCCGCACGTGTTCAACCAGCACGAGTGGGAGTGCTTCCTTACCGGCGCCAAGAACGGGGAGTTCGACCTTCCTGTCGCCTGAGCGCCGGCGCCTCGGGGCGTTCTCGGTTCGGGGCCTTCGGGGCTGTTCCACTCAGCGCCACGGACATTACGCAAGCTGGGGGGAGAGAGAGGGCGGTGGTCCGTCCGGACCAACGCCCTCCGCATGTCCGCGACCAGGAAGGACATCCCGGGGCCGGGACATAAACCGGTCCGCGCCCGGCGGGCGCCGCCGTTCGCTACAGTTCTTCCTCCAGCTCGTCAATGATCGCGGCCACGATGCCCGCTGTGTGGTTGGGCTTCGCGGCCACGACACTCAGCCGTTCCATGGCCAGCAGGTAACGGTCGACCTCAGATTTCTTGTCGAAGTAGAGAGCGCTGGTGAGGTGTTCCAGGTACGTCACGTCCGGCAGGTCCGGTTCGGAGAACCGCAGGATGGTGAACCCACTGGGAACAGCGTGGCCGCCCATCCCGGCCGGGATGATCTGCAGGGTGAAATTCGGCCGGTGGCTCACGCTCTGCAGGTAACGGAGCTGATCGCGCAGGATCTCCTTGCTGCCGACCGGTCGGCGCAGCGCGGTCTCCTCAATAACGGCCCAGAGCTTGAGCCGGCCTTCGGAGAACCGGCGCTGCCGTTCCTTGCGCAGGATGACGTGCCGCTCGGCTTCGCCGAGGGGGATGTCGCAGACGGCCAGGACGGCGGCCGTGTAGGTCGGGATCTGCAGCAGGCCCGGGACGAACTGCGGCTCGTAGATACGGATGGACGTGGCCGCCTCTTCCATCCCGACGTAGGCCTGGAACCAGTCGGGCAGGATGTCGTTGAACCGGTGCCACCAGCCGGGGCGGTTGGCCTGCTCGGCCAAGGTCAGCAGCTGCTCCCGGTCGGCGGGGCTGACGCCGTAGAAGGTGAGCAGGTCGAGCACGTCGATCTCGCGGATGGCGTTGCGTCCAAGCTCGATGCGGCTGATCTTGGACTCCGATCCGCGGATCGCCTTGGCCGCGGCCTGCGCGCTGATCCCCCGGCTCTCCCGGAGCCTCCGCAGCTGGGTGCCCAGCAGGATGCGCAGCACAGTCGGCCCTTCCGTTGCCTCTGGCATGTCGCCTCCTCGGTCGCCCTGCCACGGAATTGTATTACGCAATTGCGTGGCAACGCGTTGCCATCTCGATGTTCGATAAATCCGATGATATCCCACCTGGGATTGCATGGCACCCCCCACTATCGACTGTCCGGCCCGGCCAAGCAGGACACCTCTGTCTAATTCTCACTCTCTGATAACTCCAGACCAAGGACTCCCCGAACGCCGATCGTGCCTGGTTGCCACGACGGCGGCAGGCGCGGCCGGGACGGATCGGCGGCCTGGTATTTGACTCGCGTAAACATCTAGAAACGACTGCGTAAAACAAGGAAAAGGAAACTCGCGCTGATGAGCGGTGATGGTCCAAAGGCGTCGGACGCGCCGCCGGAACCACTAGGCCGCGACGACTGGCGGACCACATTCCGGCCAGACATTCCGAGCTCAGCGCGAATTTACGACTATTTCCTGGGCGGCAAAAACAATTATGCCGCGGACCGGGATGCGGGCGATCAGATCACAGCGCGGCTGCCAAATATACGCGAAGCCGCCCAAATCAACCGCGCCTTCGTGCGCCGTGTGGTCCGTTACCTGGTGAATGAGGGGGGCGTCAGGCAGCTGATCGACATCGGCACGGGGATGCCGACCACGGAGAACGTACACGAGGTGGCCATGGCCGCCAACCCGGCGACGCGCGTCGTCTACGTGGACCACGACCCGGTGGCGCTCGCGCACGCCAGGAACATGCTGCAGGGCACACCCAACGCGGTCATCATCGGGCACGACGTGCGCGCGCCAGCCGACCTCCTAGCCGACCCTGAGCTGCGGCGTCTGATCGACTTTGACGAACCGGTGGGCGTCTTGTTGGTCTCCATACTGCACTTCCTGGCCGACGCGGATGATCCGGCCGCGATCATCGGCGAGCTGCTGGCGCCGTTTCCGGCGGACAGTTACGTCGCGCTCACCCACGTCACCGCGGATGCCACTGCGCGGGTACGCGCTGCGGCGCGGGTCTACGACGCGGCGACCACGCCGATGTTCGTCCGCAGCCGGGAAGAAGTGCTCGCATTGGTGCCCGGCCTGGACGTGGTAAAGCCCGGCCTGGTGTGGACGCCGCAATGGCGTCCCGAACCGGGCGAACAGGTCCCGGCCCAGCCCAGCGACGACTACTGCTACGCGCTCGTGGCCCGCAAGCCGTAACTGCGCATGGCGGGCGGATAACTACGGTCCGTTCCGGCGTAGTGATGTCTCACCGCGCCGCGCCATAGGCGATCGGGAATCCGTAAAATGGGTCCATGCGCTATAGGCCGCTTGGCGGATCAGGACTCGTGGTATCGGTAGCCGGACTCGGCTGTAACAACTTCGGCGGCCGCCTGGACCTCGACGGGACGCGCGCGGTGGTTGACGCGGCCATCGACGCCGGCATCACCCTGTTCGACACGTCCGACACCTACGGCGAAGGCGGCGGGTCTGAGCGCGCGCTCGGCGAGATCCTCGGCCGACGCCGGGACCAGATCGTCCTGGCCACCAAGTTCGGCCATCAGCGTGCGGACATGGGCTACGGCCCGGCCGCCGGGGCCAAGGGCGGCCGGGCCTACATCCGGCGGGCCGTGACCGAGTCGCTGCGGCGGTTGCGCACCGACTACATCGATCTGTACCAGCTGCACACGCCGGATCCGGTGACCCCGGTCGAGGAGACCATCGCGGCTCTGAACGAGCTGGTCGCCGAGGGCAAGGTCCGGTACCTGGGTCACTCCAACTTCTCCGGCTGGCAGCTCGCCGACGCCTCGCACCTAGCCACGATCGGCGGCCACGCCCCGTTCATCTCGGCCCAGAATCACTGGTCGCTGCTCGAGCGCGCGGCCGAGGCCGAGCTCGTGCCCGCGGCCCGGCACTTCGGCGTCGGTGTACTGCCCTACTTCCCGCTGGCCAACGGGCTGCTGACCGGCAAGGTCCGGCGCGGCCAGCCGGTCCCGGCCGGAAGCAGGCTGGCCGGCCGCGCGGGCTACGTCACCGAGAGGAAGCTGGACCAGGTCGAGGCGCTGATCGCCTGGGCCCTGGAGCACGGTGTCACGGTCCTGGACGTGGCCATCGGCGCCCTGGCCGCCCAGCCGGGCTGCTCGTCGGTGATCTCGGGGGCGATGACCCCCGAGCAGGTGAAGGCGAACGTGGCAGCGTCGGAGTGGATCCCGTCCGCGGACGAGCTGGCCGACATCGACCAGATCGTCCCGCCCCCGCCCGCGAGCTAGGCGGCGGGGCCGGCCTCAGCCGCTGGCCTCAGCCGCCGGCCACCGCCAGCCGGTACAGGGCCGCGACGTTCGCGCCGAACATCGACGAATACGAGACCTGTGGGGTAAGGCCGCCCTGTTCGTAGCCGCCGATGACCCCGATCACCGTGCCCTGCCCGGTCACTGGGTTGATGCTGGCCAGGAACGGCCCGCCGCTGGTCCCGTCGGTGTAGCCGCCGCAGTCGAACTCGAGCTGGTCCGACATCGGTTCCCGGGTCCAGTTCCGGCATACGATCGGCTCGTTGCCGGCGTCCGGGTAACCGATGACCTCGACCAACTGCCGCGGTGACGTGCCGGTCTGAAGTGCCTCTGCTCCGGTCACGTCCTCGATCGGGACGATCGAGCCGGGCTGGCTCACGCTCAAGAAGGCCACGTCGTCGTCCGGATCGGAGGATGACTCCCACGCCCGGTTCACGTAGATCTTGGTCACGGTCCAGATTCCGTACGGGGTCGCGCCGCGGTCGTAGCCCGGTACGAAGACGATGCCGGAGGTACCGCTCACACAGTGCGCGGCGGTGATGACCAGGTCGCCGTGCGGGCTGCTGATCACGCTCCCCGTGCAGAAGTGCTGGCCGAGGTGGCCCTTGGACATAGTGAACAGGGCGCCGACCGCCGGGGTACCGGCGAAACCCTTCCCGTTCTGCGAGGTTGATACCAGCTGCCGTACCGCCCGGGCGAAACTGGAGGCGATGTCGCCGGCGGCTCCTTCGGCGGGAGTCACCATGACCACCACGCCCACGATCAGCGCGGTGGTAAGCGCGGCCGCGGCCGGCGTGCGGAGAAACCAGCGGGCCCGCCTGCGCGGGCCGTTATCGTCTCCGACCGCAGGCTCCTCGCCATCGCGGACGGCAGGGCGCGGCCTGGTGTGCCACGCCGCTCGCAACCGCACCTGCTCCTGTCACCCGCCTCGCTATGTCACGACTTCTGCGACTTTCGGCCAATAGGTTCGATACCTAATTGTGATGGACAGGGTGCGACAGTACCAGAGGTAAAGCTGCAAAGTCCGTCAGAAGTCGGCCGAGCGAGCTGGGGATTCCCTGTGAGCAGCCTGCAGGGTTATCGAGGGTCGGGGCGGTCGATGTTCCAGTGACGGCTGGCCGTGGCCAGCCAGCGCAGCTCCGGTGCGCCGTCCGGGCTGGCGTCCGGCCTGGCCTCCGGGCTGGCGCCCTGAGCCTTGACCGGCAGCATGGTGAACCGGCTGACCACCCGCTGCCCGCCCTCGTGGTCGCCGTAGAGCAGTTCCACCGTCCACGGCTCGCGGGCCTCGATGACCTTGCGCGCCTCGTCGTACCCGGCGTGCTGGGTGTCGCGGAACGCCCCCTGCCAGAACCCGACGTCGCCGACCGGAATGTACAGGTCCCGGTTCTGCCGCTCGAACTCCTCCAGCGGCGCATGCTCCCCGTCGCGATGCCACTCCGGGAAGAACCGCCAGCCGTGCAGCACCGCGATGCCGTTGCCCGCGTTGCGCAGCGCGACGGCCAGGAAGACGACCGGGGTGTCCGGCCCCATCGACCCGTCCCCGGGGCCGACCTCGCCGGCCGCGCCGCCGCCGGGGATGCGCACCCACTTCGTGTCGCCGAAGTTGACCTTGAGCGTGGGGTCCTCGCGGCGGGAGGTGGTCAGCACCGGCCGCAGCTGGACCAGGAACTGCTCCTGAGCGATCTTGGCCATCAGGTTCGACGACCTGACCGCGGAGAACGTGGCCACGGCGAGAACCAGCGTGCCCAGCGCGGTGGCCAGGCTGGCGATCGTGCTCCACGCGCTAGCGCTCACCGGTACCTGCCTGCGGGCGGACTGCGCTTCGGTAGGCCCCGGGGGTGATCCCGTAGTAGCGCCGGAACCACCGGGTCAGGTGGGCCTGGTCGGCGAACCCGGCCTCGGCCGCGGCCACCGCGGGCGGCACGCCCCCGGAAAGCAGCCTGCGCGCGGCGCGCACCCGCAGCTGCCGCTGGTAGTCGCTGGGCGCGAGCCCGTAGGCCTGGTGAAAGGCCCGGTAGGCCGTGTACCTGCTGCACCCGGCGGCCGCGGCCAGGTCACCCGCGGTCAGGTCCGCGGCGGTGCCGGCGTCGTGGATGTGCGCGCGGATCCGGGCGGCCAGGCCCGGATCGGACCCCGGCCCCAGCGCGTCCGCCGCCGGGACGCGCCCGGAGGCGTGCCGGACCAGCAGCCTGGCCGTCGCGGTGAGCCGCTCGTACCGCTCCAGCTCGCTAGCGGGCCCGGTCAGGGCGGTGTGCAGGCGGCGCACCGACCGGGCGATCACCGGATCGGCCAGCACCGGCACGCGGAACAACGGGAGCGGGCGGCCGGCGCCGGCCAGGCCGACGAAGAATTCCGGCCAGATGTGCACCATCCGGTAGGTGAACCCGCCGCCGGTGGCCGCGTGGCCGTCGTGCGGATCGTCGGGGTTGAAGGCCATCACCATGCCCGGCCCGCTGACGTGCCGTCCGCGGCGGCAGGTGAACGCCTGCGCCCCGGTCTCGGTCACGCCGAACGAGTAACTCTCGTGGCTGTGCCGGTGATACACGTGCGAGGTGAAGTGCGCGTGCATCGCCTCCACCGGCAAGGCGTCTGCGCGCCAGTACCGAGCCCAGTCCGGGGACGAAGGGCCGTCGCCGCCAGCCACACTCCATTATCGCAGCCCGCCCCGCTCCAGCGTTCAATACCCGGGAGCGCGACCGGGCCATGCTCATACCGGTGACCATACGTTTCGACACCAAGATCGCCATTGCCGTCCGCGCCGACCTCGAGCCGTGGCAGAAGCTGAACGTCACCGCGTTCCTGGCCAGCGGCATCGCCGCCGCCACACCCGACGTCATGGGAAAGCCGTACGAAGACGGGTCGGGGAACACCTACCTGGAGCTGTTCCGCCAGCCCGTGGTGGTCTATGCGGCCGACGGCGCGGCGCTCAGCCAGGCGCACCAGCGGGCGCTGGCCCGCGAGATGCCGATGGCGGTCTACACGATGGACATGTTCCAGACCGGCCACGACGACGACAACCGGGCCGCGGTGCGCGCCATCGCAGCGGCTGACCTGCGGTTCGCCGGGCTGGCGCTGCACGGACCGCGCAACGCTGTCGACAAGATATTCAAGGGCGCTACGCTGCATCCATGATCGCAGCCTTGTACCGGCAGACGGGACCCGCGGCCGATGTGCTGCAGGTCGAGGAGGTCGAGCGGCCGCAGCCGGGGCCGGGGGAGGTCCTGGTCCGGGTGCGCGCCTCGGGCGTCAACCCCACCGACTACAAGTCCCGCGCGGGGCTGACTCCGCGGCCCCTCGACGGCTTCCAGGTCCCGCACATGGACGGCGCGGGCATCATCGAGGGCGTCGGCCCGGGGGTCGACCCTGGGCGCGTGGGCGAGCGGGTCTGGCTGTGGCTCGCGGCGGCCGGCCGACGCTGGGGCACCGCCGCCGAGTGGACCGTGGTACCCGATCGCCAGGCCGTGCCGCTGCCTGACGGTGCCGGGTTCGACCTGGGTGCCTCCCTTGGCGTGCCCGCCATGACCGCGCACTACGCCCTGTTCTGCGACGGGCCGGTCACCGGTCAGACCGTACT
>Ga0302184_10000888_pt1 | contig 19643 bp, 19 predicted proteins | sample I_Palsa_N3_3_FD_200233 | JGI IMG/M metagenome (GOLD analysis project Ga0302184, IMG submission 200233) | Peat permafrost microbial communities from Stordalen Mire near Abisko, Sweden - I_Palsa_N3_3 | ecosystem: Environmental > Terrestrial > Soil > Palsa > Peat permafrost | place: Sweden...
CCCGGCAACGGCCGATGGGCCCCGGCCGACGTGACCGATAGCCACGGGTTACGGGACCTTGTACCTTACGTCGCCCTGCCCCCGCCGGCAGATAATGCGACATGCCGGCTTTGCAGCCGACGCGGCTGTACGAGGCGGCCCGCTGTCAGCAGCGCTGGATCCAGACCAGCGCGGAGGTCACCACCCGGTCCGTGCGGCCGGGCTTCATGCCGGCGCGGCGTACGGAATCCTTCGGTCAGCCTGGTTATGTTCATAAGCATGTTCGACCATGGCGACATTCTGGACGGGCTGAACGAGCAGCAGCGGCGGGCCGTGACCCATGAGTGCGGGCCGCTGCTGGTGCTGGCCGGGGCGGGTACCGGCAAGACGCGGACGCTGGTGGCCCGGGCGGCATGGCTGCGGGACATCCAGGGCCTGCCGCCCAGCCGGATCCTGCTGCTGACCTTCACCCGCCGCGCTGCCAGTGACATGCTCTCCCGGGCCGCGTCGGCTGGGAACCGCCCGGCGGAGCGGATCTGCGGCGGGACGTTCCACGCCATCGCGCACAAGATCATCCGCCAGCACGCGGAGTCGTTCTCGCTGCCGCCGCAGTTCACCATCCTCGACCAGGCCGACACCACTGAGATCCTGGACGTGCTGCGCCCGGACCACGGCCTGGCCGAGGTCGGCCAGCGGGCGCCCCGGGCGGGGACGTGCGCCGACATCTATACCCGGTGCGTGAACACCGGGCGTCCGGTGAGCGAGGTGGTCGCGGCCAGTTTCCCCTGGTGCGTCCCGTTCACCAGCGAGCTGGCCGGCCTGTTTCGCGCCTATACCGTCCGCAAGCGCGCCCGGCACCTGCTGGATTTCGACGACCTGCTGCTGCTGTGGCAGGCGGCGCTGGCCGACCGGGCCGCCGGGCCGGTGCTGCGCGGCATGTTCGACGCGGTCCTGGTCGACGAGTACCAGGACGTCAACACGGTGCAGGCCAGCATCGTCCGGCTGCTGCAGCCCGACGGCAAGCAGCTGACCTGCGTGGGTGACGACGCGCAGGCCATCTACGGCTTCCGCGGCGCCGACCCGGCGCACCTGCGGCAGCTGACCGCCGACTACCCGGGCCTGGAGATCGTCCGCCTGGACCGCAACTACCGGTCCCGCCAGGGCGTGCTGGACCTGGCCAACGTCATCCGCCCGTCCGCGCCGGGACTGGGCCTGACGCTGAGCGGCGACCGCGGCCCGGGAGTGCCACCGCTGCTGGTCCGCTGCCACGACGAAGCCACCCAGGCCCGGGAGATCTGCGCCCGGATCCTGGGCTCGGTCGAGGACGGCGCTGCGCTGCGGGACCAGGCGGTGCTGGTCCGCACCGGGCATCACAGTGACATCCTGGAAATCGAGCTCAGCGCCCGCAAGATCCCGTACGTGAAGTTCGGCGGCCTTCGGTTCACCGACACCGCGCACGTCAGGGACTTCCTGGCGGTCGCCCGGGTCCTGGCCAATCCGGCTGACGACCTGGCCTGGTTCCGGCTGCTGCGGCTGCACGACGGCATCGGCCCTAGCCACGCCCACCGCGTCCTGGCCATCGTGGCCTCCGGCCAGGATGTTTCGCCGCAGGACTGGTCGCAGGCCGCCGAGGCCGCCCCCGCCCGGTCACGGCGGACGCTGACCGTCACCCTCGGCGGACTGGAAGCGGCCGCGAGCGGTCCCGCCGCGGCCCAGGCCGAGGCGGTCCTGACCATCCTGGACCCGCTGGTCCGCGCTCGCTATCCCGATGCCACGGCCCGGCTCGCCGACCTGCGGCGCTTGGCCGACGCCGCCGCGGCCCAGCCGACGCTGCACGACGCGCTGGCCGAGCTGACCCTGGACCCGCCGGTCTCCAGCTCTGATCTGGCCGGGCCGCCCCGCCTGGATGAGGACTACCTGACCATTTCCACCATCCATGCCGCCAAAGGCCTGGAATGGCGCATCGTGCACGTGCCCCACCTGGTCGACGGCGCGCTGCCGAGCGACATGGCCCTAGGTGACCCGGACGGCCTGGCCGAGGAGCACCGCCTGTTCTACGTCGCCCTCACCCGGGCCCGGGACCACCTGTACCTGTACGCGCCGCTGCGGCTGCACCTTCACCGCCGCGGCCGGGACGACCGGCACGGCTTCGGCCAGCTCACCCGGTTCCTGGACCGTGATGCCCTGGCCGCCTGCGACAACGCCACGGTCGCCGCGCCCACGGCGGTGCTGCCCGCCCTCGGCCCGATCAGCGTTCAGGTGGACACCGCGCTCGGCTCCCTGTGGGACCGCTGAGACGCGACACGGCGCGACACGGGCGGCCGGCTGACGGATCTTCCGTGCCATTGGTATTTGATATACCATCCAGCCATCGACGGGCCTGACGGGCGCGACGGGACCGGGAACAGCCGGGCCGGGCATCGTGCTGTAGCGAGGCGAAAGGGTGTGCGGTGGATCTGCGGCTAGAGGGAAAAGTGGCCTTCGTGACCGGCGCCAGCAAGGGCATCGGGCGGAGCGTGGCCGAGCACTTGGCCCAGGAGGGCTGCGACGTGGTCATAACGGCCCGCACCGCGGGCCCACTGGAAGCCGCCGCGGGCAAGATCGCCGCCGAGACCGGCCGCGTGGTGCTGCCGCTGGCCGGAGATATGAGCGTGAGCGCCGACATCCAGCGCTGCGTCGACGCCGCCTTGGAACGGTTCGGCGCCATCGACATCCTGGTCACCTGCGCGGGCAGCTCCCCCGGCGGCCTGCTCGAGGACCTGACCGAAGAGCAGTGGATGTCCAGCCTGAACCTGAAGTTCATGGGCTATGTGCGGTCCGTCCGCGCGATCATCCCGTACATGCGGCAGCGCGGCACGGGCGCGATCGTGCTCGTGGTCGGCAACGACGGGCTCAAGCCCAGCTACTGGGAGATGACGGCCGGGGTGGCCAACGCTGCGGACATCAACTTCGCGTCCTCCGTGGCCGAGCAGTACGGGCGGTACGGGGTGCGGATCAACACCGTCAACCCCGGCCCGGTCAACACTGACCGATGGGACACGCTGGAAAAGGCCTTCGCCCGGGACAAGGGCGTCACCCAGGAACGCGCGCACGAACTGGCCGAGCAGTCCATCCCGTTCGGGCGGATCTGTGAACCGGACGAGGTCGCAGCGCTGGTGACGTTCCTGGCCTCGCCGCGGGCCAGCTTCATCAACGGCGCCCACATCCCCGTCGACGGGGCGCAGCGCAAAGCCATCATGGACCACTGAAGGAGCCCAGTAAGGAAAGCACAGTAAGGGAAGCACTGCCATGACTGACGCAACCGGCGCCGCGGAGGTGCGGCCGCTCCAGATCGAGACGAACGGCATCAACGTCATCGCCGAGAGCCAGCGCAAGGGGCATCCGCGCGACCTGTTCTGGCCCTGGTTTGCCGCGAACATCTCCGTCCTCGGCCTCAGCTACGGCTCGTTCGAGCTGGGCTTCGGCATCTCCTTCTGGCAGGCCCTGATCGTGGGCGTGGCCGGGATCGTGCTGTCCTTCCTGGCCTGCGGGTTCATCGCCGTGGCGGGCAAGCGCGGCTCGGCCCCGACGATGGTGCTGAGCCGGGCCGCGTTCGGGGTCAACGGCAACAAACTGCCCACGGTGATCTCCTGGCTGTTGACCGTGGGCTGGGAGACGGTGCTGGTCATCCTGGCCACGCTGGCTACCGCGACCGTGTTCCACCGGCTGGGGGTGGGTGGCGGCAACGGCACCAAGGTGATCGCGCTGATCCTGGTGGTCGCGCTGACCATCTTCGGCGGCGTGATGGGCTTCGACCTGATTATGCGGCTGCAGACCTGGATCACGATCGTGACCGGCGTGTTCACGGTGGTGTTCATCGCCCTGGTAGCGGACAAGATCCACTGGCACACCGTGTCGGCCATCCACAGCGGGTCGACGCAGGACCTGATCGGGGCGCTGGTGTTCACCATGACCGGGTTCGGGCTCGGCTGGGTGAACTGTGCCGCGGACTACTCGCGGTACCTGCCGCGGCGGTCCTCCGGCGGGGGCGTCATCGGCTGGACCACCTTCGCCTCCTCGATCGCGCCCATCTTCCTGCTGGTGTTCGGCCTGCTGCTGGCCGGCTCGTCCAGCGGCCTGAGCAAGGCGATTGGCGCCGACCCGATCGGGGCGCTGACCACGTTGCTGCCGACCTGGTTCCTGGTGCCGTTCGCGATCGTCGCCGTGCTCGGGCTCATCGGCGGCTCGGTGCTCGACATCTATTCTTCCGGACTGGCGCTGCTCACCCTCGGCGTCCAGATACCCCGGTACGCGGCGGCCCTGATCGACGGCACGGTGATGACGCTGGGCACCATCTACGTGGTCTTCGTGGCGCACACCTTCATCGGCCAGTTCGAGGGTTTCCTGATCACGCTCGGCGTGCCGATCGCGGCCTGGTGCGGGATCATGCTGGCCGACATCGCGCTTCGACGGCGCGACTACGCCGAGCCCGAACTGTTCACCACGGCCGGCCGGTACGGCGACATCCGGTGGGCTCCCGTCGCGGCCGTGGTGGTCGCCACGGGGATCGGCTGGGGCCTGGTGACCAACACCTCGGCGCGCTGGCTGACCTGGCAGGGCTACCTGCTCGGCCCGTTCGGCCTGGGCGGCAAGACCGGAGCGTGGGCCTACGCTAACCTCGGCGTGCTGGTGGCGCTGGCCTTCGGTTTCGTCGCCCACCTGGTGTTCGGCTGGGCGCAGGTGCGGGCCGAGGAGGCGGGACCGCTGCCAACCCCCGCGACCGCCTGAGCGTGAGAGCCGCAGTCAACGAACCGGTAAGGATACCCGCCTAGCTCTTCATTTGCCGGGTATATGCCGTTTACTCTGGCCATATGGAGACGCTGGCGACCGGCCCTCGCGGCAGGGGCCGGTACGATTCCCGCAGCTCCCCGAGCCCGCGGGCGGGTCACAGCACGGCCACGCGGCGGCGCAGGCGCCGCCGACGGTGGCGGCAGGCGATGCTGTGGCTGCTGACGGTCGTCACGACCGGGGTTCTGGTCCTCATCGCCGGGTTCGTCAAGGAGATCTCCAAGGTGCCAACGGTGGCCCGGCCTGCCGCGCTGACCGCGACCGCGCATCCCACGCGGCACGGGACCGCCTCCGCGTCCCCGGTTGCCGCCACCCAGGTCCGGGAGGTCGCCGACCGTTCTTCGGGGCTGTCCTACTGGCTCCTTTCCTCCCCCTGGCGGGGAGGCTGCCCGGGCACGCTGGCAACTCCGGTGTTCAGCTGGACGGCGGGCGAGCACGCCGTGGCCGGGCGCGTCAACATCGGCGGAACGGTGATCGACTGGCACGGGAACGCCTGCTCGGGCCTGCTCGGCCGGCAGTTCGCCTACTCCGGTCCCGCCGACCTGGAACCGGTCACGATGGGCGTGACCGATGCGGTCGAGCCCGCCTACTACTCCGGGCTGCAGCACCACCGCTCGATCGAGCATAGCTCCGCGATGCGGGTCAGCGGGCATCGGGCCTGGGTGGTCACGTTCCTGATGACTTACCCGGACGCCAGGGGCGAAGGCCTGGCCTGGACCAGTGAGGCCGCCGCCGTGGTGGTCGTGGACCGCGGCGCGGGCCAGTCCCCCGCGGTGTTCTACACCTCCGTCCCCAGCAACCTGGGCACCTCGGATGTCGCCGCCCTGGTCAGCTCGCTCCGGCTCGATCGCTGATCGCTACGTGACCGAGTAGCTCACCGAGCGGCCAGCCCGAAGCGGCGGCGTACCTCCGCCTGCGGAACAGTGACAACCGTGCCGCCCGCCTGGTTCTCTCGATATTCGGTCAGGGCAGCAGCCTCCTCCACGTCGGCCTGCTCGATAAGCCGCGCGCGCAGGGCGTCGTGGCGCAACTGCCTGTACTCATCGAGCGGTACCACTACTGCCGTCTCATCCCCAAGATGGATGACCTCGTGAGGATCATCGGCGGGAAGCTCGGTCATGGAACCATCGTAAAGCGGTCTGCGGGTTCGCCATCATACCGACACTCAGCCTTGGCTGACGGTGACGTCGCCGCCGCCGCTGTCGATGGTGATCACGTGGTGGGAGGTCGCGCTGAACAGCGACGACGGATAGTTGATGCTGCCGCCCGCGCTGTCGGGAGTGGTGAGGTTATAGGTGGTGTCACCCGGCGGGAGGATCACGGTGACGTTGCCCCCTTCCGCGCTGATCTGCAGGTTCTGCGGGACCTGGGTGAACGTCATGGTCACGTCGCCGCCGGCGGAGTCCAGGCTGACCACCCCCGAGGCCACGCCGCTCGCGTCGACGTTGCCACCCTCGGTGGCGAGCTGGAGGCTGCCGGCGAGGCCGGTACCGGTCAGGTCGCCCCCGCCGGTATCGATCCGGATGGTACTGGTGCTGTTGAGGTTGCCGACCTCGACGTTGCCGCCTTCGGCGCCGATCTGGATGGCGCCGGTGAGCCCGGTGCCGGTCAGGTCGCCGCCGCCGGTGTCCAGCTGCAGGTTACCGGTCAGATCGCTGGCGGTCACGTTGCCGCCTTCGGCCCACAGCGTCATGCCGCTGGAGAAGCCGGACGCTGCGATGTCACCGCCATTGGTCCACAACGTGACCGCGGTCCGCGCCGGGACGTCGAGGCCGGCGTTCACGTCGCAGTTGGTACTGACGATGGCATCGCAGTTGACCCCGATGTTGGCGCCGAGGGCCGTGGCGTCGTCGGTGACGTCCGGACGCACGAGGCCGTACTGGACAATTCCGGTCAGCCGCGCGCCGCCGCCCGAGCCCTGACGCAGCGTGACGTCGCCCGCGTTGATGCTCACCGCTACCCGACCGTCTTGCACGGGGACGACGAAACTGAACGGGTAGCTCCCCCGGGCGACCGTGGCGACGAGGTTGAAGCCGGTCCAGCCGATCAGCGCCAGGGCCACCGGCACGCCGATCGCGAGGACCGCCCAGCGGCCGGGGGTCATGCGCAGGGCCCCGGGCGCGCCCGGGGCGCCGACCGGCGGTACCGGGGACCGCCCGGTCGTAGACATGAACGTCATCGTGGTAACCCCGTTCAACCGGTGCCTAGGTAGCGCAGCACGGCGAGCACGCGACGATGGTCGCGGTCGCCGGGCGCTAGCCCGAGTTTGGTGAAGATGTTGTTGATGTGCTTCTCGACTGCGCCGCCGCCGACCACGAGAGTGTCGGCAATGGCAGCGTTGGACCGGCCTTCGGCCATGAGGGCGAGCACCTCGCGTTCGCGCGGGGTGAGCTCGCCGAGCGGGTGCCGGCTGCGGGCCAGCAGCTGCGCGACCACCTCGGGGTCAAGCGCGCTGCCGCCCTCGGCCACCCGGGTCAGCGCGTCGAGGAAATCGGCCACGTCGGCTACCCGGTCCTTCAGCAGGTAGCCGACACCGTGCGGGCGGCCGGAGATCAGCTCGGTGGCGTACCGTTCCTCCACCCACTGGGACAGCACGAGCACGCCGATCTTGGGCCAGCAGTCCCGCACCACCAGGGCGGCGCGCAGTCCTTCGTCGGTGAACGTAGGCGGCATCCGCACGTCGACTACCACCGCGTCCGGGGTGTGCTCGGCCACGGCGCGCAGGAACTCTTCCGCGTCGCCCGCGACGGCCGCGACCTCGTGGCCGGCCTCGGTGAGCAGCCGGGTCAGCCCCTCGCGCAGCAGGACGGAATCCTCCGCGATGACTACCCGCATGGCAGTTCCGCCGCGATGATCGTGGGCCCGCCGGACGGGGATTCCACCGACAGCCGGCCGTCAACGCCGGACACCCGGTCCGCCAGCCCGGACAGGCCCGGGCTGGTGATGTCCGCGCCGCCGATCCCGTCGTCGCTGATCATGACGGTGAGCATGCCCGGGTAGCCGTGGCCTTCCACGACGACCTTGGCCTGGCTGGCCCGGGAATGCTTGGCCACGTTGGTCAGTGCCTCGGCCACCATGAAGTAGGCGACCGCCTCCACCGAGGACTTGGGCCGTACCGGCATGTCGATGTGCACGTCGACCGGGACCGGGCACAGCGCGGCCAGGCCGGACAGGGCCGCATCGAGGCCGCGGTCGGTCAGCACCGGCGGGTGCACGCCCCGGACCAGGTTGCGCAGCTCGGTAAGGGCCTCTTTGGCCTGGACGTGCGCCCGGTCAACCAGCTCGCGGGCGGCGTCCGGGTCGTCGGCGAACTTCGCCTTGGCCCGGCCGAGCTCCATGGCCAGCGCGACCAGCCGCTGCTGCGCGCCGTCGTGCAGGTCACGCTCGATCCGCTGCCGTTCCGCTTGGGCCGCGTCCACCACCCGTCCGCGGCTGATCTCCAGCTCGGTGACGCGGGCGGCCAGGTCGCGGCGCGGGCCGAGCAGGCGCCGGGCCAGCGCCCCGTCCACGATGGCCAGACCGCGGGTCAGCTGCGGCGCGGCGAGCAGCAGCAGGGCGCCCAGGACGACGGACAAGGTCAGCTCGGCCCTGGTGTGCAGCACGGTGTCGCCGATGGTAGGACCGCCGCTCGGCATGAACCTGCCGTAAGCCGGCAGGGCTACCAGGATCAGGCCCATCGCCCAGGCCGTGATGCTGACCGTGGCCGCGACCGCGCTGACCGGCAGTCGCAGCAGCGCGTAGCCGAGCTCAGCCCAGGTCGAGCCCTCCCGCCACATCGGCCAGCGCGGGATGATGCCCCACCGGAAACCGACCCGCCCCGGCGAGCCCGGGGCGGGCCAGGCCGGGATCCGCACGCCGGTGAACAAGGCGAACCTGGCCCGCTCGGCCCGGGCGAACACGTCGGCCAGCCGCAGGGTCAGACCCAGGAGCGGGAGCCCGGCGAGCGCCAGAAAGAGCCCGCCGACACCGAAGCCCAGCCCGAAGGTAACGATGAAGATGGCTACGAACCCGACGAACAGGCCGACCAGGTGCTGGGTCATGGCGAGCCAGGTGCGCGCCGACACCAGGTCTCGGAGCAGGAACATGACCCTGACGCTATGGCATGGCTAGCCGGGTGGCCATCAGTCGCACCCCCCGGATCGAGGTGAGGCTAACCCCACCACGGGCGCGTGCACCATGGCCGTTCGGCCAAAATTCCTGCCCGGCGCTAGCTGTTGACCGGGAAGCCGAGGTTGACGCCACCGTGGCTCGGGTCGAGCCAGCGCGAGGTGACTACCTTGCCGCGGGTGTAGAAGTGGATGCCTTCGGTGCCGTGTACGTGCGTGTCACCGAACAGCGAGGCCTTCCAGCCGCCGAACGAGTAATAAGCCATCGGCACCGGGATCGGCACGTTCACGCCGACCATGCCGATCTCGGCCTCGGACACGAACCGGCGGGCCGCTCCGCCGTCATTGGTGAACACGGCCGTCCCGTTGCCGTACGGGCTGGCGTTGACCAGATCCACGGCGTCGGCGTAGGTGGGCGCGCGGAGCACGCTGAGCACCGGGCCGAAGATCTCGTCGGTATAGCAGCTCATCTGCGAGGTGACGTGATCCAGGACGCTCGGGCCGAGCCAGAATCCTGTTTGCGTGCCGCCGATGACCGGGTGGACGCGGCCGTCCACGGCCAGCGTGGCGCCCTCACGGACGCCGCTGTCCAGGTAGGACGCGACCCGGTCCCGGTGCGGGCCGGTGACCAGGGGCCCCATCTCGGACCGTTCGTCGGTACCGGGACCGACACGCAGGTTCGCGACCCGGTCCTTGATCTTGGCGATGAGCTCGTCGCCGATCGGGTCGACCGCCACCACCGCGGAGATCGCCATGCAGCGCTCCCCGGCCGAGCCGAACCCCGCCGACACCGCCGCGTCGGCGGCCAGGTCGAGGTCGGCGTCGGGCAGCACGACCATGTGGTTCTTGGCGCCGCCGAGGGCTTGCACGCGCTTGCCGGCCTTGGTCCCGTTCTCGTAGACGTAGCGCGCGATGGGCGTGGAGCCGACGAAGCTGACCGCTTTGATATCGGGATGGGCCAAGATGGCGTCGACCGCCACCTTGTCGCCCTGGACCACGTTGAACACGCCATCGGGCAGGCCCGCCTCGGCCCACAGCGAGGCGATCAGCAGCGACGAGGACGGGTCCTTCTCCGACGGCTTGAGCACGAACGCGTTGCCGCAGGCGATGGCCAGCGGGAACATCCACATCGGCACCATGGCCGGGAAGTTGAACGGCGTGATGCCCGCCACCACGCCGACCGGCTGGCGGATCGAGTAGGAGTCCACGTTGGCGGAGACGTTCTCGGAGTAGCCGCCCTTGAGCAGGTGCGGGATGCCGCAGGCGAACTCGACCACCTCCAGACCCCGGGCCACCTCCCCCGCGGCGTCGGAGGCGACCTTGCCGTGTTCCTCGGTGATCAGCTTGGCCAGCTCAATGGCGTGGTCGTGGACCAGCTCGCGGAACGCGAACAGGGTCGTGGCCCGCTTGGCCAGCGAGACGTGGCGCCAGCTGCGGAAAGCGTCCTTGGCCGCGTGCACCGCCAGGTCGACCTCGGCCGGGCTGGCGAAGTCGACCTGGCCGGTGACCTGCCCGGTGGCCGGGTCGTACACGTCGCCGTGCCGCTCGGCCTCACCATCCCAGGGCTTGCCGCCGATCCAGTGGGTGATGTGCTTACTCACCTGGCGGCCTCGCTGTTGACGGCGGTCAGGGCGTCGATGAGGATCCCGAGGCCTTCCTTGGCCTCGGCCTCGCTCAGGGTCAGCGGGGGCGCCATCCGCACCGTAGACCCGTACAGGCCGCCCTTGCCGACCAGCAGCCCGCGCTCCTTCGTGGCCTCGAGCGCCCGGGCCGCGAGCGCCGGGCTCGGCTTCTTGGTGGCCGGGTCGACCAGGTCCACGGCGAACATCAGGCCCTTGCCGCGTACCTCGCCGACGATGTCCAGCGTGCCCGCGGCGTCGCGGAGCCCGTCGATGACAAGTCCGCCGACCACGGCGGCGTTGTGCTGCAGGTCGTGGGACAGCACGTAGTCCAGGGTGGCGTTGCCCGCGGCGGTGGCGATCGGGTTGCCGCCGAAGGTGGAGATGCCGTTGCCGCGGATGCCGTCGAGCAGGTCGCCGCGGGCCACGACGCCGCCGATGGCGAAGCCGTTGCCCAGTCCCTTGGCGAACGTCATCGCGTCCGGGGTGATCCCGTGCGCGGAGATGCCCCAGAAGTGCGCGCCGGTCCGGCCCCAGCCGGTCTGCACCTCGTCGGAGATCAGCAGGATGCCATGCTCGTCGAGGACTTCCTTGTACGCGGCGAGCAGCCCGTCGGGCGGCATGGTGAACCCGCCCACGCCCTGGATCGGCTCGGCCAGCAGGCAGCCGACGTCGGCCGGGTGGATACCGGCGGACAACAGGGCCCGCAGGTCTTCCACGCAGGCCTTGATGTAGTCGGCGTCGGACAGGCCGCTGTACTGGGGAAGCTGCCGGTCGGTGCCGTGCAGATAATGAGTGCCGAACGGGTCGTGGCTCGACATCTTCCAGGCGGCCACACCAGTGACCGAGACGGCGCCGAACGACCGTCCGTGATAGCTCCCGCGCATGGCCAGCACCTGGTTGGCTTTGCGGGCGGTCAGGCAGGCCAGCAGCGCGGTCTCGTTCGCCTCGGTGCCGGAGTTCGCAAAAAACACCTTGGCGTTCGGGATTCCGGACAACTTGACGATCTTTTCGGCGAGTTCGATCTGGTTGCGGATCAGGTACAGCGTGGAGGTGTGCACCACGCCGGAGGCGATCTGCCGCTCGACTGCGTCCCGGACCTCGGGGACGTCGTAGCCGAGCATGTTCGTCAGGATGCCGGCGAAGAAGTCAAGGTAGCTGCGACCCTGGCCGTCGGTGACCCGGCAGCCCTTGCCGCTGACGATCTCGATCGGCTCGTCGTAGTAGATCCCGACCCAGTTGGGGATGACCGCGCGATGGCGGGCGAGGAGCTCAGACTCAGACATAGTCCACAGTGTCCTCTGCCGACGGCAGCAGCGGAAGTGACATTATGTCGCGGTCTCGGTGTGATTTCGTACACTATGTAAATGCTGCCTTCGCTGGGCGAAGTGCTCGCCATGGACGTGTGCCGACGCGGCCACCCGGCCATCGTCGCCGGTGCCGACCGGCTGGATACGCCGGTCCGCTGGGTACACGCCATCGAGCTCACCGACGTGGCCCGGCTGCTCCGAGGCGGCGAACTGGTGCTCAGCACGGGGATCGCGCTGCCCGACGACGACCGGCTGCTGGCCGCCTACGTGACCGAACTGGCCGAGGTCGGCGTGGCCGGGCTGGCCGTGGAGCTCGGCCGGCGCTACGCCGGGTCGCTGCCGGCCGCGCTGGTCGCCGCGGCCCAGCAGGCGCGGCTGCCGCTGATCGCCTTCGAGCATGAGGTCGCGTTCATCGAGATCACCGAGGCGGTGCACGCCCGGATCATCGACACCCAGCTCGACGAGCTGCGGGTCTCCGAGCGCCTGCACGAGATGTTCACCGAGCTGTCGATGGCGGGGGCCTCGGCGGAGGAGGTCGTCAGGCAGGCGGCGGCGCTGGCCGGACGTCCGGTGATCCTGGCCGACCTGTCGCACCGCGTGCTGGCCTGCGAGCCGGCCGGGGCCGATCCGGGGCGGCTGCTGAGCGGCTTCGCCGCGCGGAGCCGTTCGTTTCGTCTTTCCGGGCGGACCGCGTACGACGAGGCGTCCGGCTGGCTAGTGACCCCGGTGGGCGCGCAGGGCGAGGACTGGGGCCGGGTGATCCTGGTCTGTGACGGGGCGCCCTCGTCGACCGATACCGTGCTCATCGAGCGGGCCGCCACCACGCTAGCCCTCGGCCGACTGCTCACCCGGCACCGGGAGAGCCTGGAGCGGCAGGCGCACCGGACGCTGATCGCCGGCATCATCTCCCAGGCCCACGCCGATCCGGGCGAGGCCGCGGTGCGGTCCCGGGCCCTGGGGGTACCGGTCGACGGGCGTCAGCTCATCGCGCTGGTGCTGAGGTTCCGCGATCCGGCGGTCTCCGGTGTTACCGGTCCGGCCGGTCCGCTCGGGGTGTCAGCCCACGCCCGGGTACTGGACCTAGCCGACGCAACGGCCGCCGCGTGCCGGGCCGAGCGGATCCCCTCGCTGGTCGGCACGCTGGACGACGACCGCGCCGGGGCCATGCTCTCACTCGGCCCGCGAGCGGAGCCCGACGCCATACTGACCAGGCTGGCCACCCGGATCAGGGACCGGGCCGGACTGGACCCGAAAGCCCTGGTCATCGGGGTGGGCGCGACGGCCGGATCGATCCGGGACGTTCGCCGCTCGTTCCTGGAGGCCAGCCAGGTGGCCGACGTGGCCGCTTCGCGGTTGGAGACGGCGCTGTTCTACCGGCTGCCCGACCTGCGGCTGCGCGGGCTGCTGCACCTGCTGCGCGACGACCCGCGGCTGCAGACCTTCGTGGAGCGTGAACTCGGCGCGCTGCTGGCCGCCGACCCCGGCGGCGAGCTGATCGACGTGCTAACCGCCTACCTGGCGGCGGGCGGCAACAAGGCGGAGGCGGCCAAGGCCTCGCACCTGGCCCGGCCCACGTTCTACGAGCGGCTGCGCCGGATCGAGCGGATCTGCGGCACCGACCTGAGCTCGCCCGAGTCCCGGACCTCTCTGCACGTCGCCCTGCTGGCCCTGGACGCCGGCCGGGATGCCTCAGCCGGCTCGTAATCGTGGATCAGCCGGTGCCGGTCTGGGCGGCGGGGGTGATGTCGCGGGCGAAGCGGCCGGCTTGCTGCAGGGCCTGGGCGGCCTCGGGAAGGAAGCTCCAGAAGATATGGAAGTCGTGGGTGTCGACGGGGAACAGCTCGAAGCGGGCGGCCACGCCGCAGTCCTGGGCGTGATCGGTGAGCTTGCGGGCCTCGTCTAGGAGTGGGTCGCCGGTGGCGGCCTGGATCAGCATCGGCGGTAGGCCGGTCAGGTCTGCGGACAGCGGGTTGACCAGCGGATCCTCGGCGGCGTACCCGCCCAGGTAGAGCCCGGCCGACGCGCCCCGGAAGTCGTCGAGCTGGTGCGGCGGGCCGTCCCGGCCGGTCGCCGTCAGGTCGACCCAGGGGCAGAACAGGATGGCGCCGGCGGGCGTCGGAAGGCCCTGCTGCTTGAGGCTGAGCAGGAGCGAGAGAACGAGGCTGCAGCCCGATGAGTCACCGGCCACGCTGATCCGCGTCCCACCCCGGCCCAGCATCCAGCGATAGGCTCGCACGGCATCCTCTACGGCGGCCGGGAATGGGTGCTCGGGAGCCAGCCGGTAATCCGGGACGATGACACCGGTCCCGGCCCTGTCGGCTAGGGCGCCCGCCAGTGGCCGGTAGCCGAACGCCGATCCGGCCACGTGCCCGCCGCCGTGCAGGTACAGCAGGGTCGCGGGTGCTTCGGACGAGGGCGTGAGCAAGAGCCCCGGCACTCCCCCAGCGTTCACCGAACGCACGGCGATGTTCGGCGGCGGCTCGAACTGCCCGTGCAGCCCCTCGAACGCGATCCGCAGCTCCTGCAGATCGGCCGGGCTGACCTCGGCGAAGGATTCCCAGTGCCGGGCGATCCGGGCCAGCAGCTCACCGCCGACCGACCGGACCGCGCTCACCGCCTCGTCCACCTCGCGCAGCAGGCCGCGGGCCCGGTCGAGCAGGGCCTCGCCGGCCAGGGTGAGCTCGACGCGGTGCGTGGAACGCCGCAGCAGGTCGCAGCCGACCAGGCGTTCCAGGCTGCGGATCTGCCGACTCAGCGCGGGCTGGGACAGGTACAGGCGCGCCGCAGCCCGGCCGAAGTTCAGTTCGTCGGCCACCGCGACGAACGCGCGCAGGTGCCGCAGTTCTATGGCGTCCGGCGCCTGAGGCAGCGACACGACCTCGGCGTTCTCCTCGTCCATGGACCGATTATGGCCCGGCGGGCCCATCCGTGGTCATGCCGGTTAGGCACGACGGTCATGCGCAGTCGGCCTTTCCCTTCGCAGTGGTCCCGGTGCCAGCGTGGAGGGCATGCCTCCTAACCGGATCGCCGACCTGCAGCTCAGGGGCAGCACCAGCCCGCTCCCGGTGCGCGTCTACTGGCCTAGCCAGCAAGCGCCGCAGCGGGTCCCACTGCTGGTGTTCTGCGTGGTCGGCGCCGGTGCGGAGGCGTCCTGCCGGGGCTTGAGCGAGGGCCTTGGTCTGCTGGTGTTGGCTGTGTCGTGCCTGGCGGGTGCCCAGAACGGAACGACCGCGCTGGAATGGGCCGCTGAGCACGCCGGCGAGCTCGGCGCCTATCCCGGACGGCTCCTCGTCGCCGGGCAGGGCGCGGGAAGCGCGGTCGCGGCCGCGGTCGCGTCACAGGCCCGAGCGGCCGGCTGGCCTGCTGTGATGCTGGCCGCGGGGCAGAGCGACGCCGACCTGTCCGAAGCCGTCCGGCAATCGCTGGCTAAGCGTCGAGAACCTGGTCGACCCGCTGGACGACGGGCCGGTCGGAGCTCCACGGGAAATTGATCCAGCGGTCGGTGCGCTTCCAGACGTAGTCGCACTTGATCAGGGACTGGGGCTTCTCGTAGATCACCGCAGACCGCGCGTCCTCCACGTGGTCCTTGATGAACCGGTGTACGAGCTCCATGGTCCGGCCGGAGTCGGCGACGTCGTCGGCGATGAGCACCTTCTTCTCGGAGAAGTCCACCGCGCTGGGCACCGGCGGCAGCATGACCGGCATGTCGAGCGTGGTGCCCACTCCGTCGTAGAACTCGACGTTCATCACGTGCAGGTTCTTGACCGCGAGCGCATAACCGAGGGAAGCGGCCAGGAACAGGCCGCCGCGCGCGATCGACAAGATCAGGTCGGGCTCGAATCCGTCGCCTGCGATGACCTCCGCAAGTTCCCGGGATGCCGTGCCGAACCCCTGCCAGGTCAGATTTTCACGTTCGTCGTCCATAACCGCTCTCATCGCCCGTGGTCCTGGTGCCCATGGTCCCACGCGAGCGACGTCATGTTGAAGACACAGGTCTTGGTGGTCGTGCAACAATCCGGCGTTCTACCGTGCTCTTAGGTGGTGTGGAGCCAGTGGTGACCAATCGCCGTGACGAGCTCGCCGCCGTCCCTGACGTCATCGGCACGGACGGCGACGAGGACTTCAGCGCGTTCGCCACCTCACGCTGGCCGGGTCTGGTCCGGCTGGCCTTCGGCCTGACCGGGGACCGCGGGCTGGCCGAGGACCTGGCCCAGACCGCGCTGGCCCGCACCTACGTGGCCTGGCGGCGGGTCAGCCGGGCCGACGACCCGGACGCGTACCTGCGCCGCATCCTGGTCAACGCGAGCCACCGCCGGTTCCGCAGGCACCGGGTGGCCGAGCAGACCGGCGACCCGCCGGAGACGCTGGTCGACGGTCCCGCCGACCTGGTGGGCGAGCGGACCGCCCTGCTGGCGGCGCTGCGCCAGCTGCCGCCCCGGCAGCGAGAGGTGACCGTGCTGCGGTACTGGGCGGACCTGACCGACGTGCAGATCGCCGCGACCCTGGGCTGCTCGCCGGGCACGGTGCGCAGCCAGCTCTCGCGGGCCCTGGCTAAGCTCCGGGACAACCCCGTCCTGGCGGAAGGTGACGACTGATGCCCGCAACCGAGGAACGGCAGCTGCGGCGGGCGCTGCACGGCACGCTCGAGTCGGTGTCGCCGCCGCCCGTGCCGCTTGAGGCCATCGCCTGGCGTGGCAAGGTGCTCCGCCGACGGCGTGCGGGGGCCGCCGTCGGCACGCTCGCTCTGGCCGGGATCATCGCCGTGACGAGCCTGGCGCTGCACGGCGGCCAGCTTCCGGCCGTTCCGCCTGCCGCTCCCGCCGTTACGGCCGGACCCGACGGCGTGTTCGCCAGCGGCACCGCGGCCGGACGCCCGTGGCGGCTCGCGGTGCAGAACATCGCCGACCCTGGGTACCGATGCGTGCCCGCCATCGTCCTCAACGGCACCGACGCCGATCCGGTGCACCCCGCCCCGGGAAACGCGGCCTCCGTGGGTCTGGGCCAGACCGTCCGCGGGGTGGCCTTCGCGTTCATCCAGCTGCCCGCCGGCATCGACGGGGTCATCGTGAACGGCCACCAGAGCGTCCCGCCGGTCATCGTGAACGCCTGCGGGTACCGTTACCGCCTGGTCGGCTTCTCGTACTCGCAGGCCGGGCCGCTCCGGGTCACCCTGGCCAAGCCCTACCCGGGCTGGCCTGCCGACGTCTTCGTGCCCACGCTGACCACGCCGGGCGGGAGCACGCAGGACGAAGGCCTCTGGATCAACACCTACACCTACACCGCCCTGGGAGTGACGACGTCCGCCACCCTGGCGTCGGGCACCCTCCCGGGCGGCCCGGGCTGGATCATCAAGGTGCAGTTCGGGCCGGGCGGCGACTGCTACGAGTTCGCGCAGAACCCGCTCGGCGGCGCCCAGATGGGCTACTGCGGCCCGGTCAGCACCCCGGCCGGGCCGGAGACCATCATGGCCCTGCCCCTCGGCTTCGACGAGGCCGGCGTCGGCGCCGTCGGGTACACCGTCCAGGTCAGCCCGGGCACGGCCCGGGTCAGGGCGGTGCTCGACAACGGCTCGTCCGTGCTGGCGACGCCGCGGATCGTGGACGGCCGGAAGTATGTGGCGTTCGTCGTCCCCTCACCCCGTTCCCTGCACCGCCTGATCTGGCTCGACGCCGCCGGCCGGGTCATGGCGAGCACAACCGCCGTACCACGGTACGGATACACGCAGTTCCAGCCTTGAGCCTTGGCCGCACGCACATTCTCTGACTAGAGTCAGAGAATGGATCGTGACATGATCGAGCAGGTCCGGCGGTTCAACCGGACGGTCACGCAGCGGATCGGCGCGCTAGACGACGCGTTCTTGGCCCGCGATCGGCCGCTCGGGCAGGCCCGGCTGCTATGGGAGATTGGTCCGGACGGCAGCGACGTTCGGTACCTGCGCGCCCGGCTCGACCTGGACTCCGGCTACCTAAGCCGGCTGCTACGGTCACTGGAGAGCGACGAGCTGGTACGCGTCGAGCCGAACGAGGCGGACGGGCGAGTGCGGACGGCCCGCCTGACCAGCCGCGGGCAGACCGAGAAGGCCGAGCTCGACCGGCTTTCCGATGACGCCGCCGCGGCCCTGGTGGAACCGCTGAGCCCCCGGCAGCGGGACCGGCTGATGGCCGCGATGGCCGAGGTCGAGCGGCTCCTGCTGGCCTCGGCGATCGAGATTGGTGTGTGCGACCCCCGGGACCCGGCCGCGCGCCGCGCCGTGCAGGCCTACATCGCCGAGCTGTCGTACCGCTTCGACGACGGCTTCGATCCGGTCCGGGGCATCTCCGCCACCGACGACGAGGTGTCCCTGCCCGCGGGGCTGTTCCTGCTCGCCACCCTGTACGCCGAGCCAGTCGGGTGCGGGGTGCTCAAGTTCCACCCGGACGCGTCCGCTCATCTCAAGCGGATGTGGGTCGCCCGCGAGGTCCGCGGGCTGGGGCTGGGCCGCCGGCTGCTCACCGAGCTGGAGGCCCAGGCCGCGTCCCACGGCGTCCGCACGCTGCGGCTGGAAACTCACCGCGCCCTGAGCGAGGCGATCGGCCTGTACCGGACGGCCGGCTACCGCGAGGTCCCGGCGTTCAACGACGAGCCGTACGCCCACTACTGGTTCGAGAAGACGCTCGAAGCCTGACCGACGTTACCGGGCTGACCAGCGGCACTGGGCTGGCCCGCGCTACTGCGCCCCGGCCTCGCGGGCCGCGACCTCGAGCCGGTTCCGGTACTCCGCCCACCAGGTCCGGTCGCCCGGCGCGAGGTTGCCGTTGTCCTGCCGCAGGCCGGTCGCGCCGTCGATGAGCTCGCGGACGATGTCGGCCTGTCCGGCGTGCCGGTCGGTCTCGGCGATCATGTGCACCAGGATCCGGTGCAGCGTGACCTCGCGCCGCTCCTCTGGCCACCAGGGCACCTGGCCAATGGCGTCCAGCGCCAGCGCACCGATCGTGGCGTCCGAGTGCGCCCACGCCCGGTGGTACAGACCGACGATCTCTGCCCGTGACTCGTCGGGGGCGGCCCACATGTCCGCGTTGGGCTCGGCCCCTTCCTCCAGCCACGGTAGTCGCTCGCCGAACGGACGGCCGAAGGTCTCGCCGAAGTACCCGATCTCCACGCTGGCCAGGTGCTTGACCAGGCCGAGCAGGTTGGTCCCGGTCGGCACCATCGGGCGGCGGACATCGTACTCGGAGAGCCCGTCGAGCTTCCACAGCATGGCCTCGCGCGCCACCTGCAGGTAGCGCCGTAGGTCCCCCTTCGGATCCGGATCGATCATGACCGCCACCGTAGCAAGGACGATCTCTTGACCAGCAAGCGGCGCAAGCCGAGGATGACGGTATGTCCGAGCTGCCATCTTGGGCACGCGACGCGCTCGCCGGAGTCTACGATCCCTGCTGCCAGGAGAAGGGCATCTCGGTCATCGACATGGGCCTGGTGCGCTCGGTCCAGGTCGAAGACGGGATCGCCAAGGTCGAACTGCTGCTGACCTCCGGCTGGTGCCCCTTCGCGGCCACCGTGCTCACGCAGGTGAAGGACCAGATCCGCCGGGCACCGGGGATCCGCGACGCCGACGTCTCAATCGTCTGGGACGAGGCCTGGACCACCGACCGGCTATCACCCCGGGCCAGGAGCATCCTGCGCTTCCTGCCCCCTCCCTCGGCCGTACCGGACCGGGACGCCTACATTGCCGCCCACACTCACCCAAAGGAGTAGCCGCCATGATCGATGATGCCTTCGTCTTCGACTGCGTGGCGCACGTCTTCAACTTCGAGCCAAAGAAC
>Ga0302184_10000891_pt1 | contig 19607 bp, 20 predicted proteins | sample I_Palsa_N3_3_FD_200233 | JGI IMG/M metagenome (GOLD analysis project Ga0302184, IMG submission 200233) | Peat permafrost microbial communities from Stordalen Mire near Abisko, Sweden - I_Palsa_N3_3 | ecosystem: Environmental > Terrestrial > Soil > Palsa > Peat permafrost | place: Sweden...
GGCGCACACGCATCATCACCAAAACGGAAGTCTCTACGGTTCGAGGGGATTGCCACTTGCGCTCTCCGCCGCGGAGAGCGTCTGCCGGCATGTGCAGAGGACGGGCGGCGGCTAGCCTGCGGCGAGCCGCGGCGAGGCGTGATGCGGGTGCGCCGATGCCCACTGGTAGAGGACTTCGGGGGCGAGGTCCGCGCCATCGGGCCACGTGATGTCCCGGTCTCGGGGTCCACTCGTACCCGCGCGAAGGCGCCGGGTCGCGGAGGGGAACGAAGACCCCGTCCCAGTCACGCAGATCGGACAGGTCGACGTCACCCACCAGGCCGTCGGAGAACGTCAGCCGGAGCCGGTAGTTGTGGGTGCCGAAAACCTATGCCACCAGGTGATATTCGTGGAGGACGCCGCCAGCGCGGTCACGCCGCTGGACCCGGAAATGGTCCAGGTCGCTGACTCCGTCGGGCAGCGGGCGGAGCGGAGCGGCTTGCTTCAGGGTGCGGTGTGGCCGATGGGTGTTGTAGAAGTCCTCGTACTCGCGCAGCACGATCATCAGGTGCCGCTGGTTCCAGACCAGGGTCCGGTCCAGCAGCTCGCACCGGCAGCTGCCGATCCAGCGCTCCATGACCGAATTCATCCGCGGCGCCCGGGCCGCGGAGCGGATGACCCTGACGCCAGCGGCCCGGAACACCGCGTCGAACGCGACGGTGAAGCTGGCGTCCCGGTCATGCAGCACGAACTTCACCCGCGTCCCGGCGTCCTCCAGGTCCATGAGCAGGTTCCGTGCCTGCTGCACCACCCAGGCCTGGACCGGATGCTCGGTGGCGCCCAGAACCCGTACGCGGCGGGTGCCGTGCTCGATCACGGCAAGGACATAGACCTTGGCTCCGTTGAGCAGGTATTTTCGGCACCCACAGGTCACCCGCCAGCGCCGCCGACAGCCCTGCGGTCAGTCCGAGATTGTCGGCCAGCGTCCGGATCAGCGCCACGCCCGCGTGCGACACGACGCCGGTCCTGCCGCCAGTAACTGTCGGCTGTTTCAGCCAGCGGGTGGTCTTCACCTGACAAATGCTCCTCGAACTGGGCCCTTAAGGATCTCGGCAACCCTTATCCTCCCAGGTCAGGAGCACTTTTCATCTATTGCCGCGCCGACCAGCTAAACGGCCGTGAATTCTCGAGGCTAGAGACTCTCCGCTTACATCTGTAGCGCGGGCTCCCGTTGGCTGGGGACTGATCCCTGCGGTTCTGCCATGCACTCGCGCGGTCCGGGTGCGCCGGTCCTGGATTCACATTCCCACGCGGTTCCATCGAGTGACGAAGGGTTCGCAGCAGAACCTCCTAGACCGGTACATCTGGTACGCCGCGGCGAGCCAGGCTACACTCCGAACTCACGGCAGAAGGTGCGCAGGGGGTATGCGGCGTGTTCGGATCGGCGGGTGTGCGGATTTCCCTAGATCGTTGACCGGGAATTCGATCGTTGACCGGGAATTCGTTGCTGGTGGGGAGTGTGGCTGACGACATGCCGTGCGGCAGTCCGTGACTGACAGGTGAAGAGTGTCCAGGATCGGCGTGTCTACACACGTCCGGACCCTGGAGCCCACCCGTGATCGCCGACCTGGACACTCTTCTGATCGCACTCTATGTGGAGCTGACCGGCCGCATCATCCCCTCGCTCGGGTTCACGCGGTCCGGGCCGGGCAAGCCGCCGGAAGTTACCGATGCGGAGCTGGTCTGCCTGGCCGTGGCGCAGGTGCTGCTGCGCTTCGACGGCGAGCGGCACTGGCTGCGCGCCGCGGCGAGGCAGGTGGGTCACCTGTTCCCGCGGCTGCTGGGACAAAGCGAGTACAACCAGCGGGTCAAGAACGCGGCACCGCTGATGGAGGCTGCGCTGCGCTGGGTGGCGGAGCAGACGCCGGGGAGCACGGAGCTGCTGCGGCTGATGGACGCCACCGCGGTCCCCTGCGGCCAGTCCGTGGTCACCGCGAAACGCTCCGGCCTGGCCGGGTACGCCGGGTACGGGTACTGCGCCTCGCATTCGCGTTTCTACTGGGGCGGCAAGCTGCTGCTGATGGTGACCTGCGACGGGACCGTCACCGGGTTCGCCCTGGCGAACCCGGAGCTGGCCGGCGAACGGGAGACCGCCCGCGCGATGCTGCAGAGCCAGCCCGCTAACCGCCCGGCGCCCGGGACGGCCGTCGTGTCGGACAAGGGTTTCTCCGGTGACGACTTCGAGGAGTTCCTGGCCGGGGAGGACCTGGGGCTGATGCTGATCCGCCCGGCCCGTAAGGACGAGAAAACCCCCAGGCCGTTCCCGAACTGGCTGCGGCAGCGGGTCGAGGCGATCATCTGGACGCTGAAGAGCCAGCCCGGCCTGGCTGCGCTGGCCGGTGGAGGAAGATTTTGAGTTCGGCAAGGGCTGTTTCGGGCTGGATGAGTCCCAGGTCCGCCTTTACACCGCGATCGCCCGGCACACCGTGCTCGTGATGGCCGCCCTGGCCGTCAGCGCCATCACCGCCGCCCTGCTGCACGACCGCACCGACACCCGGGCACCGCCACCAGTAAGGCCCGGTCAGAAGCCGCCGCCAGATCCGGGGATGATCCCGCTGACCGTCCCGGAGGTCAAGCGCCTGCTCGCCGCCGCCCTCGCCAGGCCCTCTCCGCCCGGCCACACTGACCACTGGTCCGGCTGGACCCGCCGCCACCAGGCCCGCTCACGATGGTTCCACCAGCGCACCAGGCTCGCCAGAGATGCCGAGATCGCCCTGGTCAGCTAGCGAAAGGCGGCTGCCGTACCAGTGAGGCTCCGCCTCAGACCGCCCAGTTGTGTGGTTGCGGCTGGTCAGATGGCGTGTCCTGGTTCATCCTCGCGTGCATAGGGGTGGATGCGGAGGGGCGTCATGGGTGCACGCGTGGTAACGGTCAATGAGGTCCTCGGCGGGCATGTGAAGCTGGATATCGAGTGCCTGGACCGGGTCTACCTCAACGCTTACGTGCCGATCCTGCAATCGAGCGGGCAGGTGGTGGCGTTTATGACCCAGCACCTGGGCCTGCCGATTCCCTCGCCGGCCTTGTTCGACAAGATCGGGCAGCGGTTCCGCCGGGCGGTGGCCTCCTTTGCCGAGGCCAATGACATCCCCTGGGTCAAGTTCGCCAAGGACGACCGCAAGGCAGATGTGATGGCCCCGTACTTAAAGCGGGCGGCGGCCACCGGCCGCTCGCAGGTGGCGGCAATCGGGGTGGCGCAGGAGTTCCAGCGGGTGTGGGCCGCTTACCGGCGGGAGACCAGTACGGCGGCGCCGCAGTTCACCTTCGCCAAGGCTGACCGGCGGGTGACCTGCTATTACTTCTACCTGTGGGATGAGGGCTTCGGGCCTGCATTCATCAAGGTCTGCGCCTATTTCCCTTATCCGGCCAAGATCTGGCTCAACGGCCACGAGTGGGCCAAGCGGCAAGCGGCCAGGGCCGGTATCGCGTTCACCGAGCTGTCCAACGGGTTCGCCGCCTGCGACGACCCGGCCGCGCTGCAGGAGATCTGCGACCGGCTGCAGCCCGGCACCATCGAGGTGTTCGCCCAGCGGTGGCTGCACCGGCTCCCGCTGCCCTTCGGCCCTGCCGACCGGCGGGCCGGGTACTGGTGGGAGATCTCCATGCGCCAGGTCGAGGTATCCCGCACCCTGGTGTTCGACGCCCCCCGCCGTGCCCGGGCGTTCTTTGAGGCGCTGATCGCCGACAACCTCGACATCGGCCGCCCCGCGAACGTCGAGATCATCTTCAAGCGCCACATCCGCCGCGACACCCCCGGCGTCTTCCGCACTGCCATCGACCGCCCCGCGGTCGGCCCGGACACCGGCGGGGTCGTGCTCAACCTGTTCTACAAGCACTCGCGGATCAAGCAATACCTCAAAGACGGCCGCGCGATGCGGATCGAGACCGTCATCAACGCCCCCCGCGACATCGGCTGCAACGCCCGCCTGCCCAACCTGGCCGAACTCCAGGGCAAGGCACGTGCATGCAACCGCCGCATACTAGATGCTGAACGTGCCGGCCAGGGCACCGTCCTTGCGAGCCCAGCCTTTGAGCGGATCGCGCACCCGTCCGTGAACGCGGACGGGCGGAGGACCCCGGCCCTGCGGTTCGGCGATCCTCGGGTCCAGGCCCTGGCCGGCGCCCTTTGCACCACCCTGCTCACCGCGACCGGCATCACCAACAAGAGCCTGCGCGCCTTGATGACCGGACTGCTGCACGCCCCCTACACCCCCGGCCAGATGACCTACGATCTGCGGCGGCTACGCCTGGCCGGGCTGATCCACCGGATCGAGCACACCAACCACTACATCCTGACCCCCGACGGCCTCCGCACCGCGATCTTCTACACCAAGCTGCACAACCGGCTCCTGCGGCCGCTGCTGGCCGCCGACCAGCCCCAGGCCCCACCCGAACTCCGGGCAGCCCTGCACACTATCGACACCCACATCGAGGACTACATCACCCGCGCCCGGCTCCACCGAGCCGCGTGAAAACTTGACACAAACCTCCAGAAGCTAGCGACCAAGGATCACTAGCTTCCGGAATTTCCCGGTATTTCCCTTGGGAATCATTACCTGCCGCACTTCGACCGGCCGGAACCTGCCAGACTTCAGCGAGTCCCGGATCTGGCCCAGGAAAGCCCCGACCCCGATCACGGTCTCGACCCAGGCCGCGGTGACCTTATCGATCCCCGCGGTCTTCGCGCCCTTGTTGGCAGACACGCGTTCCCACGCGGCCACCAGGAACGCCGGGTCGTAGACGAGGTTGAACAGGTCGCCGAAACGGCGGGAAGGATCTTCGCCCGCCCAGCGATGCAATTTGCTCTGCATACTCCGTACCGCGACACTGGCCAGAACAGGGTCCGGCCAGCATACGGCGCCGGTATTCACCAGCGCACCTTCGGACATTACCTTCCCTCCTTGAACTGACACGCTGCCGCCCTTTCCCATGTACGCGGCTTTCCCGCGCTCGGAGTACTACGGCGGCTCCGCCCCATCCGCGCCTTCAGCTGGCGTCGCGCCTATCCATCCCGGTCTCCCTGGTCAGGAGACGGGTTATGGATCGCACGCGGATGGTTCCCGCGTTCACTGTTGTCCGGTCGACGGGTTAGGCATCCGGCTCTGCCCCTGCGGTCTCGCCACGGCTACGCCGCAGGCAATTCACCGTGGCCTCCAGGCCCAGGCTTCACAGACCCTGCCTGGAGTTCCCCGCCCGTCATGAAAGGCGGGTGCGCACCGCATACCAGCCCGCATCCACCGGGTTGGAGCTGGCGCCTGATCAAGAGGCGTAACGTAGCCGGTTTCTCTCGTATACCTTCCCGTCTCGCTCACCACGCCCGGCTCATCCGGTAGTACTGAACCGACGTGACTTTGTCGAGGCTGCTCCCGCCTTCCCCGGCGACCCCCGGCTTAGGCTGCCTCCAGCTTCACCCCGCCGCTGCGACGGCGAGGAGATGGACGGTCTCTCACCTCCATCCGAAACAACAGCGCCTCGTGGCGCACAGGAACCTCAGGCACATGATCGGTGATCATCACGGCCGGATGGCCGGGAGAGCAACCCTGCTGGTCAGAGCCATGGACGAGATTCTCGGCACGCACAGGTTCGATTCGGCGCGGATCTTCGGGAACAGCGGCGGCGCCATCATCGCTGGACTTGGCGGGGCACTACCGGCATGCTGTTGACGTCGTGGTCGCCCATGAGCCACCGCTGCCCGGCGTGCTGCCCGACGCCAGCCAGTACCCCGGCGTCTACGACGAGATCGACCGAACGCTGCGGGCCGAGGGCTGGGAGGGCGGCGTTCACGATATTCCAGTCCCAGGCCGGCCACGTGCCGCCCGGCCAGCTTCCGGCGACCATGGCGGCCTTGCTGCGTCCCGGGACCGTGCTTGCGCCCGGGCCGTACCGGGATCTCATGCAGCGACTGAGCGGGAACTGGGAATACCTGACGAGGTTCGAGATGCAGTCGTTCATCCGCTACCTGCCAGACCTAGACCTGATCGCCGCCAGCAGGATACCGGTCGCTCTCGCCGCCGGGACGGACACGATCGCGCTCGCCGAACACGCTGACCTGCGCCACGATCCCTTCCACCGCCCGTGCACCGCGATCGCTGCCCAGCTGGGCGCCGAGTTCGCCGAGTTCCCCGGCGGTCACCTGGCTCCGATGGAACTCCCGGCGTCGTTCGCGGCCGGGCTGCGCGACGTCTTCGGGCGGCTCTAGCCATGCCGGAGCAACCGTCGGCACGCGCCGACCAAGTAGACATCGTGATCGCCGGCGGCGGACCGGTCGGACTCATGCTGGCCTGCGAGCTCCGGCTGGGCGGCACCGACCCGATCGTGCTGGAGCGACTGCCCGGGACCGACGAGACCCCCAAGGGCAACGGCCTGGCGGGCCAGATCGTGCCGATGCTGGACTACCGCGGCCTGCTCGATCGGCTCCGCCAGGAGGCCACCTTTGCCGGGCCGGTACCGCGCTTCTCGTTCGGTCCGCTGCAGCTGGACTTCTCCAGGCTCGGCACCAGCCCGGTGCACATCCTGACGGTGCCGCAACGCCGGCTGGAGAAGGTGCTGGAGGCGCGGCTCACCGAACTCGGCGGGACCGTCCGGCGCGGGCACGAGCTGACGGCGCTGTCCCCGCATGACGACGCGGTCACCCTCGACGTCCGCGGTCCCGGCGGCGACTACCGGCTGCGCGCACGCTACCTCGTGGGCTGCGACGGCGCGCATAGCCTGGTACGCAAGCAGGCCGGGATCGGCTTTCCCGGCACCACCTCGCCGGAGATATCCCGCATCGGCACGGTGCGCCTGCCGACGGCGAAGCTCACCTGGCGCGGCGGCATGGTGAAGGTACCGGGGATCGGCCGCCTGAAGCTCATGGGGCAAGTCCGCACCCCGCGAGGCACCTACTCGCTCGCGCCGCTGACCGTAGTCGACAAGAACGCTACTGCCGGTGTCTTCATCGTCTACACCAGCGAGGACGACCCCACCGCCGACCTGAACGCTCCGATGACCCTCGACGAACTGCGTGCCAGCGCCCGGCGGGTCCTCGGCGGCGACCTGCCGATGACCGATCCGCAGCGGCTGAGCCGGCTGGTCGGGAACAGCCGGCAAGCCGACCGCTACCAGGCGGACCGCATCCTGCTGGCCGGCGACGCCGCCCACGTCTTCGCGGTATCGCTGAACACCGGCCTGATCGATGCGGTCAACCTCGGCTGGAAGCTCGCCGCGCAGGTCCAGGGCCGGGCACCGGACGGCCTGCTGGAGTCCTACCACGCCGAGCGGCACTTCGCCGGACAGCACGCCATCCTGCAAGCCCGCGCCCAGAGGGCCCTGACGAATATCGGCCAAGGCGGGACGGACGAGCTCGCCAAGGTGAACCCGGAGGGGGCCGAAGCGCTGCGCGAGCTGTTCGGCGACGTACTCGAGCACCCCGAGCCGCTGCAACAGATCCGCGAACTGCTTCGCGAGCCCGGGCAACTGCGTCACATCGGCGAGCTGATCGAGGGCTCCGATGTCCGGTACCCGATGCCGCCCGGCAACGCCCAGCCGCACCCGCTGGTCGGGAAGCTCGTGCCAGATCTCCAGCTGGAAACCCGTCACGGCCGCACCCGGGTCGCCGAGCTCATGCACACGGCCCAGGGCGTCCTGCTCGACCTCACCGCCGATTCCGCAGTCGCCGAGGCGGCCTCAGACCAGGCCGGCCTGATCACCGTCATCACCGCACGCTGCCTGACCGAGCCCGCTCCGGCCGCAGCAATGCTCATCCGGCCCGACGGCCGCGTCGCCTGGGCTACCGGACCCGGCACGCCCGACCCGGCCGCCGACGCCGGGATGAACACCGCCCTGCGCACCTGGTTCAGCCCGGGCACGCCTCCCCAGACACCGCACTAGCGTCCGCCGGGCCGCAAACGCCAGGCAGACGCTGAATGAATCAGTCACCCGCAAAATCCGGCGACATTGGCGGCCATCCCCGCCAGGATGGCCGGTATGGGAGAGGTTGAGGTCGTCGTCGCCCACAGCCAGCGCGCGACGCTGCGCGTCGGCGACGTGTTCCTGAAGGTCGACGGCGACCCGGCGCACGCCGACGTCGAGGTGCGGGCGATGGCCATGGCGCCCATACCGACCCCCGCGATCCTCTGGCGCGAGCCGCCCGTGCTCGCGATCGCCGCCGTGCCCGGCAAGGCGCTTGGCCTCCTCGGCGAACCGTCGGCGGCGTCGCCGGCGGCGTGGGCTGCGGCGGGTGCCGCCATCCGGAGGCTGCACGATGCGCCGTTGCCGCCGTGGCCGGGGCCCAGGCTCGACGACGTGGCGGCGGAGCTCGACAGCGAGTGCGCGTGGCTGCTCGCCAACGCCGTTCTGCCCGCCGAGGTGATCCGGCGCAACCGCGAGATCGCCGAGGCCGCGCTCCGGGCGTGGAAACCGGTGTTCATCCACGGCGACCTGCAGATCACCCACGTGTTCGTCGACGGCGACGAGGTCACCGGCGTCATCGACTGGTCCGAGGCCGCCCCCGGCGACGCCATGTTCGACCTCGCCACCTTGACGCTCGGGCACGAGGAACGCCTGGAGGACCTGCTGGCCGGCTACGGCGCCGGCGCGGACCGGGACGTGATCCGCGCCTGGTGGTCACTACGCAGCCTGGTGGCGTCGCACTGGCTGATCGAGCACGGCTTCGATCCGGACGCGCCGGGGGCCGAATTCGACGTGCTTAGATCCCGGATGCCGAACCCTAGTCGGCGGGCAGTTCGGCGGTGATGGCGTAAACGGCCGCAGGCCAGGACGCTCAGCCGCGGTCGTGGAGGGTCACCTGGTAGCCGTCGGGGTCCGCGAACGTGAACGTGCGGCCGAACGGCCCGTCGACGGGCGCTGAGACGATCGTCGTGCCGGCGGCGGCGAGGGCGTCGTGGATGTCCTGCGCGTCGGGGGCGTGCAGCCACAGCGCCATCCCCTGGCCCGGCTGAGCGATCGCGTCCAGGTCGGTGCCCGGGACGACGTCGCGGACGGCGAACGCGATCGGCTTGGTGTCGAACACGACGGCGTGCGGCGGTCCTGCGTCGGAGCGCTTCAGCCCCAGGTAGTGCTGGTAGAAAGCGGCGGAACGCTCCAGGTCGCGCACCTGCAGTGAAATAAAGTCGGGTCCGGTGACGGCCACGATTCTTGCCTCCTCATAGTATGTCAGTCTTCTGACACACCCCAATGTATGTCAGAATGCTGACATGAGTCAAGGCGAGCCCGGAATCGAGCTGGACACATCGCTGGGGTACATGCTGAAGGCGGCCGCGAGCGCCTTGCACTCTGCCCTGGAGGCCGTGCTGAGGCCGCTGGGCATGACGATCACCCACTATGCCTGCCTGGAGCTGCTGGCCCAGCGACCGGGTCTGTCCAACTCCGAGCTGGCCCGCGGCGCCTTCGTCACCCGGCAGTCGATGAACGTGCTCCTGCAGGCCCTCGAACGCCAGGGACTCGTTGTCCGCCCGGCACAGGCACCCGTCGGCAGGGCCCTGCCGACCGAGCTGACCGCCCGCGGGCACCGCCAGCTCAAGGTGGCCAGCGCCGCGGTTCGCCGCGTCGAGCAAGACATGCTGGCCAATCTGGATGCCAGCGACCAAGATCAGATGCGGCGCCTGCTCACCGCGTGCATCGCCGCACTGACCGAACCGCCGCGCTCGCCCCTTACCGACCGAGCGTTGCCCGCGGGGCGCGTCCCGTGAAGGCGGCGAGGCGTTCCCAGTCATCAGCGCCGGGAGGCGGGGAGACTTCCGCCCCGAACGGGGCTCCAGGCTCGACCATGTTGCGGTACTGAGGTTTGATCATGGCCCGTGCCCCCTCCAGGGCCGGCCAGGCGAGGGAAGGGTCCAGCTTGCCGGTCTGTCCGGTGGCCATGGCCAGGTCCCAGGCGTGTGCGGCCAGCTCGGCCAGGTACATGTCCACCAGGGCGGCTCCCGTGTACTCCTCGCCCCACGGCATGGTGTACCTCAGCGACAAGCTGGAATCCTCGCCCCATGCTTGTGCCGCCTCCTCCGCGGCGCTACGTAGCTGACCGGGCGCGTCGGAGAGCTCCACGTGAGGGGACTCGTCTCCGGGCGGGGGTGCCTGCCCGCGGCCGAGAGCGGCCGCCCGGTGGCCCGCTTCGACGAGGTGGTCGATCAGTCCGGCCACGTCGTACCCGGGACACGGAGTCGGGTGGCCGAGCTCGTCAGCACCTATTCCTGACACGATCACCGCGGCGTTCTCGTAAGAATCCAGCAACGTGCTCCGGCGGTCAGAATCGGGCATGCAGTTCCTCCGTGTGCTCTGGCAGGGCGGCGGTGAGGCGGGAGGCGAGCGTCGCGACCGCGGCCCGGAGTTCCTGGCCGCCAGCGACGTGGAAGGCGAACGGGACAGTGGTCAGCCACTCCTGGGCGTACATCGCCGGGTTGCTGGTGCTGCCGACGAGCACGCACCCGCCTGAGGCTGGTTCGAGCCGCCCCATGGCCGGGCGGATCCACGGGGCCACCTCGGCCAGCGGCGCGTCGAAGACGACGCGGGTGGGGAACTCCCACCCGGTGCCCAGGTTCTCCTCCAGTGCCGCCACCGGGTCGAGGTCGTCGGGTGGCTCGAACTCGCGAGTGGTCTGCTGGACCGAACGGATGCGATCAACCCGGTAGGTCCGGATCGCGTTTGCGTGATGGGAGTGACAGAGCAGGTACCAGCGTCCGTATCGGATGACGACGGCCCAGGGGTCTACTTCGGGCTCCCATTCGCGGCCGGACTCGCTGCGGTACCTGAGCAGCACGCGGCGCCGGGTCGCGACGGCCGCGACCAGCGCGCTGGTGGTGGCGGGATCGGGACGGGCCAGATACCGGTCGGGCGCGGCGGACGCGTGCTCTCGCAGCGCGGCTGCCTGGCGGCCGACGTTCTCGGGCAGGGCCCGGATGACCTTGCCCAGAGCAGCACCGACCGGGTCGTCGGTGTCGGCGTCGGCGGCGGCCGGCTGGCCGTCGAGCACCGTCATGACCAGGCCAAGGGCCTCGGTCTCGGTGAAGACGACCGGAGGAAGCCGCGTCCCCCGCCCGAGCCGGTACCCGCCGTAGGGGCCCCGGGCCGACTCCACCGGGATGCCGGCCTCGCGGAGGATCGCGATGTAGCGGCGCGCGGCGCGCTCGGTGACGCCTAGCCGCTCGGCGAGTTCGCCGGCGGTCGTTCCGGGGCGGGTCTGGAGGATCTCCAGGGTGCGCAGAGCACGCGCGGTGGGGCTGAGACCGGTCGGCACACCAGCAGGTTAGGGGTCCGCGTCATGATCCGGAAGCGGACCGTCCGGATCGGGTTCTAGGTTGAACGTGATCATCACCGGAGCAAAGGAGAACCGGACGTGGACATCGTGCTTGTGGCCGGCCTGTGGCTCGACGGATCCGCATGGGACGCCGTCGTGCCCGCGCTCGAGGCGGCGGGTCACCGCCCCGTGCCGCTGACCCTGCCGGGTCAGGGCGACGGAAGACGGTCCGCCACGCTTGACGAGCAGGTGGCGGCGGTGCTCGCCGCGGTCGACGCATCACCGGGAAAGCCGCTGGTGGTGGGGCATTCCGCCGCCTGCACCCTGGCTTGGCTGGCCGCTGACGCGCGCCCGGAGAAAGTGGCAAAAGCCGCCCTCATCGGCGGCTTCCCGGCCTCCGGCGGGCAACCCTACTTCGGTGGCTTCGAGACCACGGACGGCGTCTTGCCCTTCCCCGGCTGGGGCCCATTCGAGGGCCCAGACTCCGCTGACCTCGACGAGGACACCAAGCGCAGAATCGCGGCGGCGGCGATCCCCGTCCCCGAAGGCGTGACCAAGGCCGTAGTACACCTAACGGACGAGCGGCGATTCGACGTCCCGGTCGTCATCGTGTGCCCCGAATTCACCCCCGCCGAGGCCCGGGAGTGGATCGGCGCCGGTGACGTACCTGAACTGGCCAAGGCCAAGCACCTCGAGTTCGCCGACATCGACTCAGGCCACTGGCCGATGTTCAGCAAGCCGAACGAACTTGCCCGCCTCCTTGCGGAAGTGGCGGCTCAGGACTGACACGGCGGCAGAGGCGGTCCGGATCAGGACAAGGCGCGGTCATCCGGCGTGGCCCAGTCCAGCAGCGGGCCGTCGGGGACGATCCGGGCCGGGTTGATATGCGGATGCGTGGTGTAGTAATGCCGCTTGATGTGGTCGAAGTTCGTTGTGTCCCGGAAGGCAGGCAGCGAGTACAGGTCGCGTGCATAGCCCCACAGGTTCGGGTAGTCCGTCAGCCGGCGCAGGTTGACCTTGAAGTGGTAGTGGTAGACCGCGTCAAACCGGGCCAGGGTCACCCAAAGCCTGACGTCGGCCTCGGTGATCGCGTCACCGAGCAGGTACCGGCGGTCGGCCAGGCGCTGCTCCAGGTCATCCAGGGTGGTGAAGACCCTGGACACCGCGTGGTGGTAGGCCTCCTGGGAGGTGGCCATGCCGGAGCGGTACACGCCGTTGTTCACGGTCTCGTAGATGACCGCGTTGATCGCGTCGATCTCGGGGCGCAGGGCCTCCGGGTACAGGTCCGTGCCATCGGAGAACGCTCCGAACTCGGTGTCCAGGTCGATCGTGATGTCGGGGAAGTTGTTGCTGACGATCCGGCCGGTCTCCCGGTCCCACAGCACGGGGACGGAGATGTGCCCGTCGTAACCGGGCTCGGTGGCCTCGTAGGCCTCGCGGAGCAGCGAGAACCCGTTGACCCGGTCCAGCGAGTGCCCGGGGCCCTCGCGGAACGCCCAGCCGCGACCGTCCCTCACGGGATCAACCGCTGATAGCGAGATGGCCTCCTCCAGGCCGAGCAGCTTGCGCACGATCGCGGTCCGGTGCGCCCACGGGCAGGCCCAGGAGATGTACAGATGGTACCGGCCGGCCGCAGCCGGATACCCGCTGGAGCCGTCCGCGGTGATCCGGTCACGGAACGGGTAGGCGGCCCGCACGAACTCGCCAGTCGCTGGCTGGGGCTGCTTGCGCCTGAAGTCGCCGTAGTCGCCGAACGTCGCGAAGTCGACCGGGCTTGCGCCGCCCGCCCGCTGAGTGGTGGTCATGGCGGTTAGAACCCGGCGCAAGCGGCGGCCATTCCGTGCCGCGGCGGCGGATGGCGTCGCGTAACGGGCGGTCCAGAGGATGTGAGTGCCGATAACTGGAAGCGGCCCAGGTGAGCAGGTCAGCGGCGTTACTCCGGGCCGGTCGTCGCCCACGCGCTGAGCAGCATGGGAGTAGCGCGTACCGCTTGGCTCCGTTGCCCGTCGTCCCTCAGCCGTTGCTCAAGCGTCTCCATGCCGATCTCCTCGGCAGTGGCCACTGCGGTGCCCACGATCAGGGGCGCGGCAACACGCATGGTCTCCACCAGGAAGGCGATACCGACCTCGTCGCCGGGCCCGAAGTGCGGCTGGACCCCGATCATCCCCAGCGGCCGCAGCCCCGCCTCTTGGAGGATCGCCCACAGCCGGGGGCCGAGCATGGACATCCCGGCCTTCGCGAACGCTTCGACCACCCAGGATTTGCCCTGGGTACCAAACGCGGTCTCTGGCAGCGACCGGATGGTGGAGAGATCCACTTCTATCGGCACGACCAGGCCGCCAGGGCGCAGCACCATGGCCTGCCGCCGCAGCAGCGCGGCCGGGTCCGGAACCGTCCACAGGACCAGCCGCTCGACGATCGCATCGAACGGCCCGCCCGGGGCCGGGTCATTAACGTCGCCCTGCACGAACTGCACCTGCGCCAAGCCGCGCTGTCCAGCCCGCAGCCGGGCCCGGGCCAGCGCATCCGGCGAGCGATCGACGCCGACCACGGAGCCATCAGGTCCCACCAGGCCGGCCGCCGCGAACGCCACGTCCCCGGCCCCGCAGCCCAGATCCAGCACCCGCATGCCGGGCCGGATGCCCGCCTCGGCGAGGATCATCCGCGTCGCCGGGGCCAGCGCTCTGCCCTGGATCTCAAGGCGGCCCGCCTCGTCTTCACCGACACCGCTGCCGAACTGGTAGCCGGAGTCGCTGTCACCCATCGTGTTCCCGCCCTCGCCAGTTCTGCGGGATATGACCGACGTGGAGCTGGTGGCGGCTGATGAGTTGCGCGGCAAGGTCGCCGCGGAAGGTGATGCCGTATTTCGCCTGGACAGCCAGGGCCTGCGCCGGTGAGGTGACGGCCGCCATCTCGTGATAGTAGGGCTCGAAGCCGCCGGGGCTAGTGATCTCCAGCACCAGGGCGGGGGCGCTGCCCGGGTTCCAGAAGCCGTGCGGGACACCGCGCGGCTTGACGACGTAGGTGCCCGCGGGCGCCTGGATGAACTCGCCGCCGATTTCCAGGTGCACGGTACCGGAGACGACGTAGATGCACTGGTCCTCGTTCGCGTGGGTGTGCGGCGGGATGAGTTCGCCGGGCGCGAGCAGTCCTTCATGGATGCTCGTGGTCCCGCCGAGCAGGCCGGCCGAGACCCGGTGCCGCAGGCCGGGCGCCCCCGGTGGCGGTTCGGGATGGATGACGGTTGCCGAGCGTGTCATGGCGATCTCCTCGCTAGTGCCGGTCGCTAGTGATGGTCACTAGTGATGAGCACTAGTAGACTATGCCGGGTGGCCCCTGTCAAGCCCTCCGCCCCCAAGCCCAGCCGCCGCGAGCGGGCAGCCGAGACCCGCCGCAAGATGCTCGATGCCGCCATCGCCTGCTTCGCCGCCGACGGCTACGACGGAACCACCATGGCGAAGATCGCCGGGCAGGCCGGGGTGGCCGTCCAGACGCTGTACTTCACCTTCCACACCAAGGCGCAGCTCCTGAAGGAAACCCTCGACCGTGCCGTGCTGGGCGACGGCCCTCCCATCCCCCCGCCGCAAACCCCGTGGTACCAGGCGATGCGGGCGCAGCAGGCGATCCGCCCGGCGCTGCAGCACCTAGTCGGCGGCGTGAGCCAGATCCTGCAGCGGGTGGCACCGCTGCGCCCGGTATTCGAGGCCGCGGCAGCTGAGCCCGGAGTCGCCGAGGTATGGGCCAGCGCCGAGCACCTCCGCCTGGACGGCTACCGGGCCATCGTGGAACTGCTCGCCGCCAAGCAACCGCTGGCAGCAGGCCACACCCTCGACAGCGCAACCGACGTTTTGTTCGTCCTTCTCGGTCCCGACACCTTCCGCGCCTTCACCCACGGCCGCGGCTGGCCGCTTGACCAGTGGAAATCCTGGGTCACCACCGCCATCGAACAAGACCTGTTCACCCAGCCAGCATCAGGCCCCGCCTGAGCAAACGCCGCAACGGCTGGGCCGGTAAGGGGAAGGCCGGCCGGGGGCGCGGGGACCACGGCCGTTCGGCGTCATGAAAATAGTGGGCGCGGGCGCGAGGCTGGCGCCTTTCCGCCGGCCGGGGCGCGGGCCGGTGCCTGGCGTCAGTCGGGCTGGAGGGCCTCGCGCAGGTCGTCGAGCAGGTCGTCGCAGTCCTCGATGCCGACCGACAGCCGGATCAGGTCGCCGGGGACCTCGAGTTCCGAGCCGGTCACCGAGGCGTGCGTCATCCGGGCTGGGTGCTCGATCAGCGACTCGACACCGCCGAGGGACTCGCCCAGGGTGAACAGGCGGGTCCGGGCGCAGGCCTGGACCGCCGCCTCCTCGCCGGCCAGCAGCCGGAACGACACCATCCCGCCGAAGGCCCGCATCTGCTCCTGCGCGGTCTTGTGGCCCGGATGGGTGGGCAGGCCCGGGTAGAACACCTGGGCCACCGCCGGGTGCTCGGCCAGCATCTGCGCGACCCGCATCGCGTTGCGGCAGTGCCGGTCCATCCGGGCCGCGAGGGTCTTGATGCCGCGCAGCGTCAGCCAGGCGTCGAACGGCCCGGGCACGCCGCCGGTCGCGTTCTGGATGAACGCGACCCGCTCGGCCAGGTCGGGGTCGGCCACCACCAGGGCGCCGCCGATGACGTCGGAATGGCCGCCCAGGTACTTGGTCGTGGAGTGGACCACGACGTCGGCGCCGAGGGCGAGCGGCTGCTGCAGGTACGGCGAGGCGAACGTGTTGTCCACCACGAGCATCGCGCCCGCCTCGTGGGCGGCCTGGGCCAGGGCCCGGATGTCGGCGATGTTCAGCAGCGGGTTGGTCGGCGTCTCGGTCCAGATCAGCTTCACCGGGCGCGCCGCCAGCTGCTCGCGCACGGCCGCGAGGTCGGACATGGGAACCACGCTGTGGCTCAGCCCCCAGCCGGCCAGTACCCGCGCGAACAGGCGGTACGTCCCGCCGTAGGCGTCATCGGGGATGAGCACGTGATCGCCGGGCGAGCACACCGTCCGCAGCAGGCCGTCCTCCGCGGCCATCCCGGACGCGAAGGCCGGCGCGGCCGCACCCCCTTCCAGCGCGGCCAGGCACTGCTCGAGCGCGGTCCGGGTCGGGTTGGCGGTGCGGGCGTACTCATACCCGCCGCGCGGCTTGCCCACCGCGTCCTGCTTGAACGTGGAGACCTGGTAGATCGGGGGGACAACCGCCCCGGTCAGCGAATCGGGCTCCTGGCCCGCGTGAATAGCCAATGTCTCGAACGCATCGTGGTTACTGCTCACGACCACACCGCCTTTCTTCGCGTCAGCTGTTCGCGGCCAGGAAGGTCAGCACATCCTGGCGGGTCAGCAGGCCGGACGGCTTGCCGTCCACGTGCACCACCGCCGCCCCCGCCTTCTCCAGGGCCAGTACCGCGCGGGAGACCGGCTCGCCCGAGCCTACCGTGGGCAACGGCGGCGACATGTGCCCGCCGACCGGATCGGACGGCTTGGCCCGCCCGGCGACCAGGGCGTCGAGGAGATCGCGCTCCACCACCGACCCGACCACCTCGGCCGCCATGACCGGCGGTTCCTCCTTGACCACCGGCAGCTGCGACACGTCGTACTCGCGCAGCAGCGCGATGGCCGCTCCGACGCTCTCCTCCGGGTGGACGTGCACCAGCTCGGGCAGGGCGCGTTCCCGGCGGGCCAGGATGTCGGCGACCAGCGGCTCCGAGGTCGGCACGGACAAGAAGCCGTAGTCGGACATCCACTCGTCGTTGAAGATCTTGGACAGGTAGCCGCGGCCGCCGTCGGGCACCAGGACGACGACGACGGCGCCCGGCCCGGCCCGCTCGGCCACCCGCAGCGCGGCGGCCACCGCCAGGCCGGAGGAGCCGCCGACCAGCAAGGCCTCCTCGCGGGCCAGCCGGCGGGTCATGCCGAACGACTGCGCGTCGCTGACCGCGATGATCTCGTCGCACACCTCCGGGTCGTAGGTGGCCGGCCAGATGTCCTCGCCCACCCCCTCGACCAGGTACGGGCGGCCGGACCCGCCGGAGTAAACCGAGCCTTCCGGGTCGGCGCCGATTACCTTGACCGTGCCGCCCGAGATCTCCTTGAGGTACCGGCCGGTGCCGGTGATGGTGCCGCCGGTGCCGATCCCGGCCACGAAGTGCGTCACCGTCCCGTCGGTCTGGGCCCAGATCTCCGGGCCGGTCGTCGCGTAGTGCGACGCGGGGTTCTCCGGGTTGGCGTACTGGTCGGGCTGCCACCCGCCGGGCGTCTCGGCGGCCAGCCGGCGCGCGACACTGTAATAAGAGTCTGGGTGGTCGGGCGCGACCGTGCCCGGGCACACCACGACCTCGGCCCCGTAGGCGCGCAGCACGCTGATCTTGTCCTGCGCCACCTTGTCCGGGCAGACGAACACGCACCGGTATCCCCGCTCGGCCGCCACGATGGCCAGCCCGGCTCCGGTGTTGCCCGACGTGGGCTCCACGATCGTGCCGCCGGGGCGCAGCTGCCCCGAGGCCTCGGCGGCCGCGATCATCCGCAGCGCGATGCGGTCCTTGACCGACCCGCCCGGGTTGAAGTACTCCACCTTGGCCAGCACCTGCGACCCGGGGACGCCGCGGGTCACCGAGCGCAGCCGCAGCAGCGGGGTGTTCCCCACCAGCTCGCTCAGGGAGTCGTATACCTGCATGTTTGTCCTCTTCCTACCCGGACGGCGGCTCCGGCTTCCGGGCCCCGCAGCCAGGGCATTAGGCTGAATGAACCCTATGCGAGGAGGCCGGTGCCATGCCCGAAGCTGTGATCGTCGCCGCGGCGCGGTCGCCCATCGGCCGGGCGTTCAAGGGCTCGCTCACCAGCATCAGGCCGGACGACCTGACCGCGCAGATGGTGACGGCCGCGCTGGCCCAGGTGCCGCAGCTTGACCCGGCCGACATCGGCGACCTGATCCTGGGCTGCGGCCTGCCCGGCGGCGAGCAGGGCTTCAACATGGCCCGGGTGGTCGCGGTCCTGCTCGGCCACGATCACCTGCCCGGCACCACGGTCAACCGGTACTGCTCGTCCTCGCTGCAGACCACCCGGATGGCGTTCCACGCGATCAGGGCCGGCGAGGGGGACGCGTACATCTCGGCCGGGGTGGAGTGCGTGAGCAGGTTCGTCAAGGGGAGCAGTGATTCGCTGCCCGACACCAAGAACCCCCTGTTTTCCGACGCGGAGGCCCGGGCCGTCTTCGCCGCTAGTGGCGAGGCCCCGCCTTGGCACGACCCGCGCGAGGACGGGCTGCTGCCCGACGTCTACATCGCGATGGGCGAGACGGCCGAGAACGTCGCGCAGCTGCGCGGCGTCACCCGCGAGCAGCAGGACGAGTTCGGAGTGCGCTCGCAGAACCTGGCCGAGAAGGCCATCGCCGACGGCTTCTGGCAGCGTGAGATAACCCCGGTGACCCTGCCCGACGGCACCGTGGTCACCGCCGACGACGGGCCCCGCCCGGGGGTCACGCTGGAGAAGGTGGCCACGCTGCAGCCCGCCTTCCGTCCCAACGGCACCGTGACCGCGGCGAACTGCTGCCCGCTCAACGACGGCGCGGCCGCGCTCGTGGTGATGAGCGACGTCAAGGCGGCCGAACTCGGCATCACGCCGCTGGCCCGGATCGTGGCCTCCGGCATGACCGCGCTGTCCCCGGAGATCATGGGGCTCGGACCGGTGGAGGCGTCCCGGCAGGCGCTCGCGCGGGCCGGGATGGCCATCGCCGACATTGACCTGGTGGAGATCAACGAGGCGTTCGCGGCGCAGGTCATCCCCTCTTATACCGATCTCGGCGTGGACCTCGCGAAGCTCAACGTGAACGGCGGGGCCATCGCGGTCGGCCATCCGTTCGGCATGACCGGGGCGCGGATCGCCACCACGTTGCTGAACAGTCTGCAGTTCCACGACAAGACCCTGGGCCTGGAAACCATGTGCGTAGGCGGCGGCCAGGGCATGGCGATGATCTTCGAGCGGCTCAGCTGAACATTTGGTGACCGTCAGGGGGTTGCCAGGTGGCCTCTGATGAGGCACTCTCAGCCTAAGAGGAGCTTCCCTGGAGGTGCCCGTTGTCGCTGATCCACTCACCGAATCTGCACAGTAGCCTGATTGCTCGTATCCCGGTCGTTACCGGACGTGCTCTTGATGAGTGGTTTCATCGCCTAGAATCTGGCCCCGCGTTCCTGCGCCGTGAAGAACGTGCTCATTGGCTAGCCGACGAAGCCGGCATCTCGTGCGGCTACGCCTACGCGATCGTGCACGAGTACGAGATGCGCAGGAGACTGCGCCTCAACGGAGCTTAACCGGCCCCTCTCCCGGACGATC
>Ga0302184_10000892_pt1 | contig 19603 bp, 21 predicted proteins | sample I_Palsa_N3_3_FD_200233 | JGI IMG/M metagenome (GOLD analysis project Ga0302184, IMG submission 200233) | Peat permafrost microbial communities from Stordalen Mire near Abisko, Sweden - I_Palsa_N3_3 | ecosystem: Environmental > Terrestrial > Soil > Palsa > Peat permafrost | place: Sweden...
ATGACGTAGCCCCGGACGATGTACCAGGCGGCGGCCCGGTCCTCTCCGTCCTGGCCGAGAGCGATACTCCGATTCGGGTGCTGGTGGGTCACGCCGAAGAACGGTCGGCGCGTCAAACCTCCGGGCCCGCACAATCCCGACGGCTCCGCGCCTAGAGCTCCTGCTCGGGCAGACGTTCGATGTTCACGTCGCGGAATGTCACGACGTTGACCGTGGGAACGAAGCGGGCCGGGCGGTACATGTCCCATACCCACGCATCGCGTAGTTCGAGCTCGATACACGCGGGCGTCGTGTCGGACCTCACCTTGAGCGAGACCTCGTTGGCCAGGTAGAAGCGGCGCTCCGTCTCGATCACATAGGAGAAGACGGGCAGGACGGCTCGATACTCCTGGACCAGACCGAGCTCGATCTCGGCCTCATAGCGCTCGAGGTCTTCCTCGCTCATGCGCGGGCCTTAGGGCCTCGCCGTCCGCCGCTCCTTGATCTTGGCGGCCTTCCCGTGGCGCTCGCGGAGGTAGTACAGCTTGGCTCGGCGGACGTCGCCCAGGGTCACGACCTCGATGGTGGCGATGGTCGGCGAGTGGACGGGGAAGGTGCGCTCCACGCCGACACCGAAGCTCACCTTGCGCACGGTGAAGGTCTCCTGCACGCCGCCGCCCTGGCGCTTCATGACCGCACCCTGGAAGATCTGGACGCGCTCGCGGGTGCCCTCGACCACTCGGACGTGGACCTTGACCGTGTCGCCGGGCCGGAATTCGGGGATGTCGGTGCGCAGGCTGTCGCGATCGATGATTTCAGTGGGGTGCATGGGAGGGGCTTCCTAACGTCACACCGGCTCAGTGCCGGACGGAACATGGTAGCCGTGCGCAGCTAGTGACCGCACGTCGTCATCGCTCAGGCCACCCTCCCCCACCAGGCGGTCGAGCAGATCGGGCCGGCGGGCCGCTGTACGCAGGAGGGACTGGGTGCGCCGCCAGGCCGCCACGGCGGCGTGATCGCCCGAGCGCAGGACACCGGGCACCTCCCACCCCCGGAACTCCGCCGGGCGGGTGAACTGGGGGTACTCGATGAGTCCCTCCGAGAAGCTCTCATCGAGGGCGGAGTCCTCGTTGCCCAGCACCTCGGGCAGCAGCCTCGCCACGGTCTCGATGACGACGAGAGCCCCGAGCTCTCCCCCGGCCAGCACGAAGTCGCCCACGGAGAGCTCTCCGTCCACCAGGTGGTCGCTCACCCGCTGGTCGACTCCCTCGTACCGGCCGCAGAGAAGGGAGAAACCGCCCGGGAGCCCGGCCAGCTCGGCTGCCACCGCCTGGGTGAAGGGCCGCCCGCCCGGTGCCAGGAGCAGGAGGGGACGGGGCAAACCCCCCGAGGCCTCGACGGCCTCGACGGCCCGGAACACCGGTTCGGGCATCAACACCATGCCGGGACCGCCGCCAAAGGGGCTGTCGTCGACGGTCCGGCGCGCATCGAGCGAGCCCTCACGCAGGTCGTGGACGCCGAGCACCAGCGCTCCAGCCTCCTGTGCCCGACCCAGGATCGACGCGGCACAGTACGACGCAACGGCGTCGGGGAAGAGCGTGAAGACCTCGATCCTCACGGGTCGAGGAGACCCTCGGGGATGTCCACCACCAGCTTGCCGGCGGCGACGTCGCTCTCGGTCACGAAGCGCAGGGGAATCAGGCCACCGGTCTCGAGGACGAGCAAGTCGCTCGCCGGGTTGGCCTCGACCGCCCGGACCGAGCCCAGCTCGATCCCCCCGGAGTCGAAAACGGTGGCCCCGACCAGCTCGTGGACCCAGAGCTTCCCGGGGATCTCGACGGACTCCGCCTCGAGCTCGATCCCGCGCATGCGCTCGGCCTGCGACCGGTCGACGATGCCTTCGAACTGCACGATCCAACGGTCCTGGAACGGGCGGGCCGACTCGACGGTCAGGGTGCCGCGGGGTGTCGTGAGCACCGAGCCCGGGTCGAGCCTTTCGGTCAGATCCGTCCAGAGCTGGACGACGACCTCGCCCCGAAGGCCATGGGCCTTGGTGACCCGGCCGACTTTGAGGAGATCAGTCGTCGCTGATCAGTCGTCGACGATGTCCACGCTGGCCTGGACGCCGTCCTTGGCGCCGGCCACGTTGACCAGGGTGCGGATGGCCTGGGCCGTCCGGCCCCGGCGGCCGATGACGCGGCCCATGTCGTCGGGAGCCACGTGCAGACTGAGGCGCAGCCCGCCGCGCCGCTCCTCGGTGTCGATGACCACCGAGTCGGGGTCGTTGGAGAGGGACCGAGCGACGTAGTTCAGGACGGCCAGCGGTGTGCCACCGTCCAGAGCCTCGTCTGAGGCATTGCCCCCTTCGGAGACGTTGCCCTGGTCGACCTCGTCGACCTCGTCGACGTCGGAGCCGTCGACCGCATTGATGTCGACCTGATTGCCACCGTCGACGGTGTTGACGTCGCCCGCTTCGTAAAGATTCGTCACTTGGCCCTCGCCGCCGCGAAGTCGTCCCAGGCGCCCGATGTCTTCAGCAACTTCTCGACCCGCTCGGTCGGCTGCGCACCGTTGACCAACCACTTCACGGCCTTTTCGTTGTCGATCTTGATCACGGCGTCCGGCTCGGCGGTCGAAGCACCCCGGGGGGCGTACGTACCGACGATCTCGAGAAATCGACCGTCGCGAGGCGACCTGCTGTCCGCAGCTACGACCCGGTACGTCGGCTGCTTCTTCTTTCCCATCCGCACCAGGCGGAGCTTCACTGCCACGAACTGATTCCTCCATCATCTGGACTTTGAGGGTCCATTCTGGCAGATAGCGGCCCTACCGGCTTTTCGGGGGGGTGACGCGCCCGCCCTTCTTCTTCTTTTTGGTGCCTTTGTTGCCGCTGACGACGGGCCGGGGCGAGCTCGCCGGAGGAAGCCCGGGGAACATCGGGCTGTCGCCGACCAGGTCGCCCGAGTCCCCCATCAGCTGCGAGAGCATGTCGAAATCGGCACCTCCGGCCCCACCGCCTGCCGTCTGGGCGGCCAGCTTGCGGGCGGCACGGCCTCCGAGGGCGCCCATGCCACCCATCCCTGCCATGCCCGGAATGTTGGGCATGTTGCCCGAGGCCATGCCTTTCATCATCTTCTGCATCTCTTTGAACTGCTTGAGGAGCGAGTTGACCTCGGACACCGTGGTGCCCGACCCGCGGGCGATACGACTCCGGCGCGAGCCGTCGAGCAGGGTGGCATCGTCCCGCTCGGCCGGGGTCATGGAGCAGACGATGGCCTCGACCCGGGAGATCTCGCCGTCGTCGATCTGCCCGGCAGCCTGGCGCATCTCCTTGGACATACCGGGCATGAGCTTCATCAAGCCGCCCAACGAGCCCATCTTCCTGACCTGCCGGAGCTGGGAGAGGAAATCCTCCAGGGTGAAGTGGCCCTGCATGAGGCGGGCCGCACCCTTGGCCACCGTGTCCTGGTCCATGGTGCGCTCGGCCTGCTCAATGAGGCTGAGCACATCGCCCATGCCGAGAATCCGATCGGCCATCCGATCGGGATGGAAGAGGTCGAAGTCGGCCAGGCGCTCACCGGTGCTGGCGAAGGCGATCGGCTTGCCGACGACGCCCTTGACGGAGAGGGCGGCACCGCCGCGGGCATCGCCGTCGAGCTTGGAGAGGATGACGGCATCGAGCTCGAGGCTCTCGTGAAAGGCCTTGGCGGTCGTGACCGCGTCCTGACCGATCATGGCGTCGATGACCAGGAATGTGTAGTGCGGCTCGGTGGCGGCCGAAATGCCCCGGATCTCCTCCATGAGGTCGGCGTCGATGGTGAGGCGCCCGGCGGTGTCGATGATGCAGATGTCCCGGCCCAGTCGACGGGCCTCCTCGACACCCGCTCGAGCCACCGCCACCGGGTCGGTGGGCTCGCTGAAGACGGTGACACCGGCCTGCTGGCCCAGGATCCTCAGCTGTTCCACGGCGGCCGGGCGCTGGAGGTCGGCTCCGATGAGGATCGGGTTGCGGCCCTGCTGCTTCCACCACAGAGCCAACTTGGCCGATGCCGTGGTCTTACCCGAGCCCTGGAGGCCGGCCATCAGGACGACGGTCGGCGGGCGCGAGGCGTAGGAGATCTTGAGGCTCTCCCCACCCAGTACGCCGACCAGCTCCTCGTGGACGGCCCTGATCACCTGCTGGCCCGGCGTGAGGCTGGCCGAGAGGGATTCCGTGCTTACCCGGAGGCGGATGCCGTCGCAGAAGCGGCGGGCGACCGACAACTCCACATCGGCTTCGAGCAGGGCGGTGCGGATATCGCCGAGCGCCTCGTCGAGGTCGGCCTCGCTGATGCGGCCCTTGCCTCGCAGGCGGGTCGAGATCCGCTCCAGGCGGTCGGATAGGGCGTCGAACATTGAATAGCCAGGCTAGCGGGACGCGGCCCGTCTGCCCCGACAGTATCCCGGGTGAATCAGCATCCCGACTGCGCCAAATATCCCGAGGGTCAGTCCAGACCCAGCAGGGCGTCGACGAACGCGTCGGGGTCGAAGGGCACGAGATCGTCGACTCCTTCGCCGAGCCCCACCAGCTTCACGGGCAGCCCGAGCTCGCGTTGCACGGCGATGACGATCCCGCCCTTGGCCGTCCCGTCGAGCTTGGTCAGCACGATGCCGGTGACGTCGACCGCCTCGGTGAACTGCTTGGCCTGCACGAGGGCGTTCTGCCCGGTCGTCGCGTCCAGGACGAGCAGCACCTCGGTCACGTTGCCCGGGTCGCGATCGGCGATGCGGCGGATCTTCTTGAGCTCTTCGACCAGGTTGACCTTGTTGTGCAACCGGCCGGCCGTGTCGGCCAGCACGAGGTCGTTGCCCCGGGCGGCGGCCCGCTGCACCGCATCGAAGACGATCGCACTCGGATCACCGCCTTCGGCGCCCCGGACGATGTCAACCCCGGACCGCTCCGCCCACATGGCGAGCTGATCGGCGGCCGCGGCCCGGAACGTGTCCCCGGCGGCCAGGAGAACCGAGCGGCCGACCGCCGACTCTTGGCGAGCCAACTTGCCGATGGTGGTCGTCTTGCCCACGCCGTTGACCCCGACCACGAGCCAAACGTCGATCGCACCCTCCTTGCCGTCGAAGCGCAGCTGGCGCGAGTCGGGCACGTCGAGCAGGGCCCGGACTTCATCGCCCAGCGCCGAGAGGAGATCCGTGCCGCTGGCGATATCCTTGGCGTCGACCCGGGCCCGCAGATCGGTGAGCAGCGCATCGGTCGTGCGCACGCCCACGTCGGCCCGGATGAGGGCCTCCTCGAGCGAGTCCCAGGTGGCGGCATCGATCTTGCCGCTGCGCAGGGCCGAAACGGCTCCACTGAAGATCCCGCGGACGGTGCCCAGACGGCTGCGGTAGGTGGGGGGCTCGACCTCGACTTCGAGTTCGAGTTCGGGCTCCGGCTCGGCCACCGCCTTCGGCTCCGGCGTGAGCACCGGCTCGGGCGCCAGGATCGGCGTCTTGGGCGCCACCGGCGCCTTGCCGGCTGGCTTGGTCTTCGGCGGCGGCTTGTCGACGGGGGTCGTCCGGGTCGGCGGGGCGACCGTTGGTGGTCCCGAGGCTCGCCGGGAGCGGGCGATGAGAAGGAAGGCGGCCAACAGCACCACCACGACGACAGCGATGACGATAATCAGTGCCGTCATTGCGTCAGTGCCGTCATTGCGTCAGTGCCGTCGTTGCGTAGAGGGCCGTGTTTGCGTCAGGGCCCTTCACGCCGGGTCGTTCTCCATCTGACGCTCCACCTTCTGGCTCACGACCTGAGACGACCCACCGGGGGCCATGGTGACCCCGTAGAGCGCATCCCCGGTCTCCATCGTGCGCTTCTGGTGGCTGACGATCAGGAGCTGGGCCTCGTGGCGGAACTCTCGCACGAGGCCGAGAAAGCGGTGGAGGTTGACGTCGTCGAGTGCCGCCTCGACCTCGTCCATCAGGTAGAAGGGCGAGGGGCGGCTGCGGAACACGGCGAAGAGGAAGGCCAGCGCGGCCATCGAGCGCTCGCCACCGGAGAGCAGCGAGACCCGGCGCACGTTGCGGCCGGCCGGTCGCACCTCGATCTCGACCCCCGTATTGAGCAGGTCCTCGGGCTCGGTCAGCACCATGCGGCCCGTCCCGCCCGGGAAGAGCAGCGCCACCAGCGTCGAGAAGTGCTCGTTGACGTCGGCCGCGGCGGCGGCGAACGACGTCATGATCTCGTGGTCGAGGGCCCGCACGACCTCGTGCAGTTCCCGGCGGGCGCCCCGCACGTCGTCGACCTGGACTTCCAGTTCCTTGTGCCGCTCTTCGAGCGTGGACAGCTCCTCGAGGGCCAGGGGGTTCACCGGGCCGAGCGCCACGATTTTGCGCTCGAGCTCGGCTGCGTGCACCGGCAGGGTGGTCCCGTCGGGGACTTCGGGAATGGGCAGGCCGACCAGGTCGTCCGCTACGGCACCCAGCTCGCGGCTGATGTGCTCGTGCAACGTCTCGGATCGCAGCGTGACCTCGTTGGTCTCGAGGTCGAGGGCGCGGGTGCGGGAGCGGACCGCATCGAGGCGCTGCTCCGTCGTGTGGCGATCCTGGCGCAGCTGCTCCAGACGCGCCCCCCCGGCCCGGACGGCATCGACCTGATCCTGGTAGTCGCCGCGCAGGGTGTCGAAGATCCCCTCCAGCCGGACGTGCTCCGCCTCGACCACCGCCTCGAGCCGGCGCAGCGCCGTGCCCTCGGCCTCGAGCCGCTGCCGGCGGGAGGCCGCGGTGGCCCGTTCCTCGGCGTGCCCGAGCAGGCGGCGCTCGACCTCGGCCTGGCGCTCGGCCAGGACGCGGCGGCGCTCGGCCAGGCCGGCCACCCGGATCTCGAGCTCCTGGCGCCGTGCCGCCACGGCCCGGCGGCGGTCCGCCAGGTCGCGCCACACGCCGGCCGCCTCCTCGATCTGCGGCAGCGACGCCACGAGCCGTTCCCGCTCGGCGTTGACCGTGGCCACCCGCTGCGCCGCTTCCGTTTGCGCCTGGCGGGCGGCGAGCAATTCCTCGTCGAGCCGGCGCCGCTCCTCCACGGAGCGCTGGGCCTCGTTCGCCACGCTGGTGCGGAGCGAGGCGTGCCGGTCTGCCGCCCGTTCCGCCAGTGCCAGTGCGTCACGGGCCTGGCCGAGCGCCGTCCGGCAGCGGGCCAGTTCGGCCCGGGCTCCATCCGCCGCCGCCGCGGCGTCAATGGCCCGTTGCTGCGCGTCCTCGACGGCGGCCGCCGTCACGACGCTGGTCGACGAGCGGACCCGCCACCCGGTGGCGGCGAAGCGGTCACCTTCGGGCGTCACCACGATGAGATCGTCACGCTCGAGCGAGAGGTCGATGGCCTCTTCCCACCCGTCGACCCGCACCGCCCGCCCGAGCAGGGCATCGAGCACGGACTCGGCAATCGCCTCCCCGTGACGCGCCCGCACATGGCTGCGCACGGAGCGGGCGGCCGAGCCCGGGGGCAGCGTCGCCACGGAGGCCGAAGCTCCGGCGCCGGCACCCCCGGCTCCCGTCGCCGGGCTGGCACCCCGCGGGGCCAGCACGGCGCCCGTCACCCCGCGGGCGCGCAACGTAGACAGGGCCTGGTGGGCGGACTGGCGCCCGTCGACCACGACGGCGGCCATCCCGGCGCCGGCCGCCGCCTCGAATGCCGCCTCCCAGCCCTCGTCGATCTCCACCAGGTCGAGCAGCGAGCCCACGACCCCGTCGACCCCGCGCAGCAGCTCGCGCCCGCCCGCGCCCTGCAGGTCGCGCAGGGCCCGTTCCAGTGCCTCGGCCCGCGCCGCACTGCGGTGACGCGCCTGCTCCGCCTCGTCGGCCACCCGCTGCGCCGTATCGGCCTGCCCGCTCGCCTCGGTCAGCTCGGCCCGGCGCGCCGCCAGAGCGTTCTCGATCTCAATGGTCGTACCCTCCAGCGTCGACGAGTCCCGGTCGAGGAGATCGGCCTTGGCGGCGGCCGTCGCCACCCGCTGCTCCAGCGCCGTCACCCGGTCGTCCAGCGTCGCCGTGTCCTGCTGCTCGCGCGCCACCGCCCGGGCGAGCGGCTCGATGCGCCCCTGCACCTTGGCCCGTGCGTCTTCGGGCGCGTCGTCCCCCAGCACGCCGGCCCAGCGTTCCCGGAGCATCGCCTCCTCGCGGTCGAGGACCGACACGTCGGAGTCGAGGACGCTCTGGAGCGGATCGGCCGCCTTCTCGTCGGCGGTGGCCTCTATCTCGGCCGCCAGATGAGCCGCCTCCGCCTCGAGGGTGGAGACGACGTCGACGTCGGCCGCCGCATCGAGTGCCGCCGTCACGGTGCGCCCGCGCTCGCGCAGCACGCCCGACGTCCCCCGGGCCCGCTCCACCAGACCCTGCACGCCGCCCAGGGCGCGGGCCAAGTCCTCCTCACGGTGCGACGACAACTCGGCCGACGTGCTCGAGGCCTCGGCATCGAGCGACTCGAGGGCGGCGTGGAGCTCGCGCTCCTCTTCGTGACAGATCGTCAGGTTCTGGGCCGCGGCCCGGCGCCGCGCCGTCAACTCGGCCAGTTCGGTCCCGGCCAGGTAGCGCCGGATGGAGAGGAGCTCGGTGGCCACGGTGTCGTGTGAGCGGGCCGCCGCGGCCTGGCGCTCCAGGGGGCGGATCTGCCGGCGCACCTCGCGCACCAGGTCGCCGAGGCGCTCCAGGTTCTCGGCCGTACCGGCCAGGCGACGCTCCGCCCGCTCGCGGCGACGCCGGTGCTTGAGGACGCCGGCCGCCTCCTCGATGATGGCCCGGCGGTCCTCGGGGCGCGCATTGAGCACCGTGTCCAGCTGGCCCTGCCCGATGATCATGTGCTGCTGGCGGCCGACGCCCGAGTCCGAGAGCAGCTCCTGCACGTCGAGCAGGCGGCAGGGGGCGCCGTTGATGGCGTACTCGCTGTCGCCGGAGCGGAAGAGGGTGCGGGTGATCGTCACCTCGGCCAGGTCGATCGACAGCTTTCCCGACCCGTTGTCGATGGTCAGCGAGACCTCGGCCCGGCCCAGAGCCGGCCGGGAGGAGGTCCCGGCGAAGATGACGTCCTCCATTTTCGCCGAACGCAACGAGCGCGGGCCCTGGGCCCCGAGCACCCAGGTCACGGCGTCGACCACGTTCGACTTGCCGCTCCCGTTGGGCCCGACCACCACGGTGATCCCGGGCTCGAACTCCAGCACCGTGGGGTCGGCGAACGACTTGAACCCCTTCATGCTGAGAGACTTCAGGAACATCGGGGCGACCCTACTGGGCCTGGGAGGCCAAGACGGGACTCAAACTTGTTCAAAACTGCGCCGACCCGAATCAGACCTGTTCAAACCTGGCAGTGGTCGCAGAAGAACGTGGAGCGGCCGCCGGTCTTGACCCGCACGATCACGTTGCGGCAACGCCGGCAGGCCTGCCCCTCCCGGTCGTAGACCTGGTGCGAACCCTGGAAGTCCCCGATCTCGCCGAAGAGATCGCGGTACTGCTCGTCGGCCAGCGACGAGCCCCGGTGCTTGATGGCATCGGCCAGCGTCTCGACCATGGCCCGGTACAGGCGTCGCACCTCGGTCGCCGTGAGCGTGTTGGCGGGGCGGTCGTAGCGCAGCCCGGCCTGGTACAGCATCTCGTCGGAATAGAGGTTGCCGATGCCGGCGGTGAAGCTCTGGTCCATCAGCATCGCCTTGATGCCGGCCTTGTGCTGGTGCAGGAGCAGGCCGAAGCGGTCCCAGCTCATCAGGTCCTCGACCGGGTCGAAGCCGAGGTGGGCCAGCTCGGGGATGGCCTTGCGGATGGCCGCTCCGTCGCCCCCCGAGGTGCCCGAGACCGGGCTCAGCGCCGTGCCGTCGGCCTTGAGCGGCGGTGTGGAGACGAACAGCTCCCCGAACGTGCGCGGGTCCACGTAGCGCAGCTCGCCGCCCTGGGTGAAGGTGATCACCACGTGGGTGTGCTTGGGCTTGGGGTCCTTCACGGACTTGACCCGCAGGAGCTGGCCGCTCATCCCGAGGTGGACGACGAGGGTGTCGCCGCTGTCGAGCGTCAGGAGCAGGTACTTGCCGAGCCGGCCCACCGATTTGATCGTCCGCCCTTCGAGCGGGGTCCGGAAATGCTTGGCCGACGCGTGACGGCGCACGGAGCGCCCGTTGGCGACCGCCACCGCCTTGATCTTCTTGCCCGGCACCTCGCGCGCCAGGTCCTGGCGCAGCGTCTCGACTTCAGGCAACTCAGGCATTGTGCAGACCCTCCCAGGCGTTGCGAGCCGCTTCCTGTTCGGCGTCCTTCTTGGACCGCCCCGCTCCGACGCCGAGCCGGGTGCCGGCGATGAAGACCTCGGCCGCGTACGCCCGTTCATGGTCCGGGCCCGAGCCCACGACGACGTAGCGCGGCGTGCCCTCGCCGTCGTGCACGGCCCTCTCCTGCAACCGGCTCTTGTGATCGAAGTCGTCCGGTTCCCGGCCGGCCCGGCTGATCGCATCCCCGAGCTCACGCAGGACGAGGAGCTCGGCGGCGTCCCACCCCGCATCGAGATAGACGGCCCCCAGGATCGCCTCGAAGGCGTCCGCCAGGATGGAGGCCTTCGTCCGGCCCCCCGAGGACTCCTCGCCGCGGCCGAGCAGCAGGACCTCGCCGACCTCGAGACGCTGCGCTACCTGGGCCAGCACCCGTGCATTCACCACGGCCGAACGCACCTTGGCCAGCATCCCCTCGGGGAAGTCGGGGTAGCGCTCGTAGCTGTAGCGCGCCACGATGAGCCCGAGGACGGCGTCGCCCAGGAACTCGAGGCGCTCGTTGGAGGGCGCACCCCCCTCCTGCTCGCCACACCAGCTGCGGTGGGCCAGTGCGTGCTGCAAGAGGCCGATGTCGCCGAAGCTGTGGCCCAGCCGCTCGGCAAGTTTGGTCGCCCCGTCGGCGCCAGCGTCACCCCGCCTCGAGCTTGGCGTAGACGTAGTCAACGGCGTCTCGGACGGTTCGGAGGTCTTCAAGGTCTTCGTCATCGATGCGGAACCCCACGGTCCGCTCTCCCAGCTCTTCTTCCAGGCCCTCGACAAGCTCGATGAGCGCCAGGGAGTCGGCGTCGAGGTCCTCTACGAACGATGCCCCCTCGGTGATCGTCGCCGGATCCGCCTCCAGAATGTCCGCCAACTGGTCCCGGATCAGTGCGAACACACCGTTGCGATCGAGAGGGCCCTGATTGGTGTGGGTTTCGGCAGGCACGTGCGCTCCTGGGTCGGGGAATTCAAGACGACAGGGTCATGCTACCGGTTTTCGGGCCAAGACCGCCCGGTTAGGCCCTTTGAGCTGGCCTTTTAGCCCTCCTGGGGCGGACGGATCGCAGCCGCCACGTGGTCGGCCAAACCCCGGGTGGCGCACTCGTAGGCCACCCGCACGGCATTGACCATGGCGACCGCATTCGAGGACCCGTGGCTGATCACGCAGACACCGTCGATCCCGAGCAGCATGGCCCCGCCGGTGTTCTCCGGCTCGAACTGGGCCGCCAGCGGGAGCAGGTACGGCAGGAGCACGTCGGCCGCTGCCTTGGTCTCCTCGTTGGTGGAGAAGACGCCCAGCATGGCGTCGAAGAGGAAGCGCAGCGAGCCTTCGAGCGTCTTGAGGGCGACATTGCCGGTGAAGCCATCGGTCACGATCACGTCGGCCGGGCTGGGCAGCAGGTCCCGTCCCTCGAGGTTGCCCACGAACTCGAAGCCCGATTCTCGGGCCAGGAGACCGTGGGTCTCCTTGACCAGGGGGGTGCCCTTGGTCGATTCCTCGCCGATGGAGAGCAGGCCGACCGAGGGGGATGCGGTCCCGAAGCGCGCCGCCACGTAGGCCGCGCCCATCTGGGCGAACTGCACGAGCATGGCGGACGTGCATTCGGTGTTGGCCCCGGCGTCGACCAGGACGGCCGGCGTGCGGCCGAGCCGCGGCAGCGGGGTGGCGATACAGGGTCGGACCACGCCGGGGAGGCGGCCCATGCGCAGCAGCGCGGCGGCCATCGTGGCTCCCGTGTTGCCGGCGCTCACCATGGCCGAGGCCTGGCCGTCGCGCACCAACTCGGCCGCCCGGACCAGCGAGGAGTCCTTCTTGCGGCGCACACCGCCGGCCGGGTCCTCGTCCATGGCGATCACCTCGGTGCAGGCCACGAGCGGCAGCCCCATGGTGTCGCCCACCTGATCGGGCGGGCCGACCAGCACGACCGGGATGCCGTCCTCGGCGGCGACGCGCCGTGCCCCCTCGACTATTTCTCCCGGGGACTTGTCGCCGCCCATGGCGTCGACCGCCACGGGCAGGCTGGCCAGCGCCTCGGGCGGCGGACGCTCGCCCCGCCGGCTCAAGTCAGTCGACCTCGACGGCTTGGCGCCCCTTGTACCAGCCGCAGCTGGGGCAGACGACGTGGGGCGTCTTGGCCGACTGGCAGTGCGGGCACACGCTGCGCGGTGGCCGGCGCAGGACCCAGTTGGCGGCCTGGCGGCTGCGCCCCTTGGCTTTGGACGTCTTCTTCTTCGGGACTGCCATCGTGGGTCTCCAACGATCGGATCGGGGCGCGCCGACCCGCGCGGGTCAGCTACCGGAGCACATCGAGGTTAGCCCACCGCGGGTCCCGGGGGGCAACGCAGCTGCATTCGGCTTCGTTGCGGTCGGCCCCGCACTGCGGGCAGAGGCCCAGGCAATCCTCCCGGCACAGCGGCGCCATCGGCAGTTCGAGCACGATGGCGTCCCGCACCAACGGGCCGAGATCGATGGTGTCGTCGGTGATCGGGTACAGGTCGTCCTCGGCGATCGGGGCATTGCCGAAGCGCTCGCTCACCGCGATGTGCAGCTCACCGCCGACCGGCACGGTGCAGCGCCGGCAGATGCCGACCCAGGGAGCGTGCACCGTGCCCACGGCGTCGATGCCGCCGATGAACGGTCGCAGCGTGATGTCGCATTCGGCCTCGGCGTCGAGCGGGACGACACTGCGCCCGGGGTCGATGCCCAGCTCGTCGAGGGGCCCGGCCAGGACGACGGGTCCGCGGCGCACCTCGTGGACCGCGGACCCGGGCGCACGTCGCAGCCGGGCCACGTGGACGAGGAAGGGGTCGGCGGCCATCAGGACACGTCCTGGTCGAAGAAGCCGTCCTCCTCTGTGGATGCGGCGGCCCGGGTGTTCTCGGTCTCGACGGGCGTCGGCGCCGGGACGGCGGCCAGTTTGGCCCGGCCCGACTGCACCGTGCGGATGAGCCGGTCGAGCACGATCTCCATGCCGGCCAGCTTCTGGTCGCAGAAGTCCTCCGCCTCGTGGCGCATGGTGCGGGCCTCGTCGTTGGCGTCGTCGAGAATGCGCTGGGCTACCGAGTTGGCCTGGCGGACGATTTCGGTGCGCTGCACCATGCGCTCGGCCTGGGCCCGCACCTCCTCGATCAGCGTCTCGGCCTCTCTCGTCCGCTCGGCCAGGAACTCCTCGCGCTCGCGCAGCAGCCAGCGGGCCTGGCGCAACTCGTCGGGCAGGCGTTCGAGGGCGGTCCGCAGGAGCCCGGTCACGTCCTCGCGGGACACGATGACGGACGAGGAGAGGGGCATCGACTTGGCTCCGGCCAGGATGTCGATCACCTGTGCGATGGCAGCCTCGGCACTGAGGTCTTGCTCGGTCTCCTCGATGTCCAGGAACTGATCAGTCACTCGTCCCCCTTCCATCCTCGTATTTCTTGACCAGATGCTCGGCCACGATCTTCGGCACGAAGGCGGACACGTCGCCCCCGAAGTGGGCCACCTCACGCACCAGCTTGGAGTGGATGAAGGAGTACTTCGAGCTGGTGGGGATGAAGATCGTCTCCACACCGGAGAGGTGGTTGTTCATCTGGGCCATCTGCATCTCGGTCTCGAAGTCCGAGACGGCGCGCAGGCCCCGCACGATGGCCGAGGCACCGACGTCGCGGGCCACGTAGACCAGCAGCGTCGAGACCGACACGATGCGCACGTGTGGGATGTGGGCCAGGACCTCTTCGATCATGCTCTTGCGCTCTTCGAGGTCGAACAGTGCCGTGCTCTTCTGGGGGTTGCGCAGGGCGGCCACCACCACCTCGTCGAACAGGCGGCTGGCCCGCTCGACGATCTCGAGGTGCCCGTTGTGGAAGGGGTCGAAGGAACCGGGGAACAGGCCTACCTTCACGAATTGGCCTTCACGAGCTGGTTCCGGTGCGATGGGCCACGGTGACGAGCGTACCGCCGTACCGGCGCTCTCTCGCGACCATCCAGCCGTCGGGCAGGACAATGGGCGCCGACGATTCGAGGACCGCGGTCTCGACGCGCAAGATCGCCAGCAATTCGGGCCATTCGTCGAAGGTGTACGGCGGATCGCACAGGGCCAGATCGAACGCCGGGGCCCCGGCCAACCAGCCGGGCAGGGCGGCCCGGACGACGGTGGCCGGTTGATCGCCGAGGCCGACGGCGTCCAGATTGGTCCGTACGGCATCCAGCGCTCCGGGATCCTGGTCGACGAAGGTGGCCGAAGCGGCCCCGCGCGACAGGGCTTCCAACCCCAGCGCGCCGCTCCCGCAGAACAGGTCGACGACGGAGAGCCCGTCCACTCCGCCCCGCGAACCGAGGATGTCGAAGATGGACTCGCGCACCCGATCCGAGGTGGGGCGCACGGCCGGGGGAAGCTTGGCCGCCAGCCGCCGACCCCGGCTCCGACCTCCGATGACTCGCACCGACGTCAGGGTAGACCCCGTGGGTGGGCCGCACCGTGCACGGCCTCGGCCCACGGCCTCGGCCCACGTCCGGTCAGCTCTTGAACAGGTACTCGCCCTCGTCGGCGCTCAAGAAGAGCTTGATCTCGTCGGCCAGAGCCTCGTTCGCCTCCAGGTGGGGGTCCGCGTTGACGATGGCCTCGGCCACCCGCCGCGCCTCGGTGAGGAGGAACCGGTCCTCGGGCTCGGACAACGAAGCCAGCCGCAGGTCGGTGTGCCCCTGCTGGCGGGCGCCGAGCAGCGTCCCCTCCCCCCGCAGCCGTAGGTCCTCCTCGGCCAGGGCGAACCCGTCGGTGCTCGCCTCCACCGCGGCCAGGCGCTCGCCGGCCACCCCGTCCTCCCCACCGGCACCGAGCAGGAAACACCAGCTGGGGAGCTGGCCCCGGCCGACCCGGCCCCGTAACTGGTGCAGCTGGGCGATGCCGAAGCGGTCGGCACTCTCGATCACCATGACGGTGGCCTCGGGCACATCGACGCCGACCTCGATCACCGTGGTGGCGACCAGCACCTCTATGTCGCCCCGCCGGAACTGGGCCATCGCCTCTTCCCGGGCGGCCGGCGGCATCTGGCCGTGGAGCAGGCCGACCCGGAGCCCGGCCAGCTCCCCGGCCCGCAGGCGGTCGCACTCCTCGGTGGCCGACCGCGCCTCCACCCGGGGGGAGTCGGCGACCAACGGGCAGACCACGAAGGCCCGGTGGCCTGCGTCCACCTCTTGGCGCACCCGGTCCCACGCCACGTGCTCGTCGGCCGGCGCCGGCAACCACGTGGTGGTGATGGCCACCCGGCCCGGGGGCAGCTCGTCGAGCACAGTGAGGTCGAGGTCGCCGAAGATCACCATGGCCGCCGTGCGGGGGATCGGCGTGGCCGTCATGACGAGGAGGTCGGGGTCGCCCTCCTCCCCCTTGGCCCGCAGGGTGGCCCGTTGCTCCACCCCGAAGCGGTGCTGCTCGTCGATCACCACCATGCCCAGCGATTTGAACGCCACCTCCTCGGTGAGGAGGGCGTGCGTGCCCACCACGATCGACACCGCACCGCTCGCCAGGTCCTCCAACATCTGCGCCCGCGCCTTGCCCTTGACCCGGCTGGTCAGCAGCTCGACCCGGACGTCGAGCGCGCCCAGCATCTGGCGGACGGCCACCGCGTGCTGCTCGGCCAGCACCTCGGTCGGCACCATCAGCGCACCTTGATGCCCGCTCTGGACCGCTCCGAGGAGCGCGGCCAGCGCCACCACCGTCTTGCCGGAGCCGACGTCGCCCTGGAGCAGCCGGTGCATGGGGAACGGGCCGGCCAGGTCGGCCACGATCACCGCCAGGGCCTGGCGTTGCGCCTTGGTCAGCTCGAAGGGCAGGGCCGCCAGGAACCGGGCGACCGGGGTGCCTTTGACACCCCCGGTTACCTCGCGGGGGGAGACGTCGTGGCGCAGGGCCCGGGCGTTGTGCTCGAAGGCCCGGCGGCGCAAGACCAGGGCCAGCTGCAGGCGGAAGAGCTCGTCGAAGATCAGCCGGCGCCGGGCCGGGCCGACCACGGCCATCGACTCCGGCCCGTGGATGGCCCGCATGGCCGCCGTCCGGTCCCACAGGTCGAGCGCGGTGAGCCACTCGCCGGCCAGCGGGTCCAAGAAGTCGCCGGCCCGCTCCAGCGCCTCCTCAATGAAGGTCCCGATCTCCCAGCTGGTCAGGCCGGCCTTGGCCGAGGCGGGGTAGATGGGCAGTATGCGCAGGGTCCGGCGCTGCCGGCCCACCACCGGCTCGTCCACCCCGGCCACCACGTCGACCACGGGATTGACCATCTGGCGGGTGCCCCTGTAGTCGCCGACCTTCCCCCAGAAGATGGCCTCGGTCCCCTCCCGGAGCTGCTTGGTTCGCCACGGTTGATTGAAGAAGACGACTTCGAGCGTCCCGGTGTCGTCGCGCACGACGACCGTGACCGGAGCCCGGCGGTTCCGGTTATAGCCACCGCTCGAGCGCACCCGTTGCACCTCGGCCAGGATGGCCGCCTCGGACCCCACCTCGAGTCCGGACACGTCCGCCTTGACGGTGCGGTCGATGTAGCGGCGCGGGAACGTCGTCAGCAGGTCGAGGACGGACTCGACACCCCACAGGCGGAGCTGCTCGGCCTTGCGCGGCTTGACCTTGTCCAGCACCGACACGTCGATCTCGCTCAACCGGCGGAGTGATCGCGGGGACGCCACTCCCTGGCCCGGCCTACTCGATGCCCAGGAGGTAGGGGTAGAGGGGCTGACCCCCGTGGTGGACCTCCAGGGCGACGTCGGGGTACTCCTCGCTCAACCACTCGCTGATCTTGCGGGTGTCGGCCACCTTGGAGCCCTCACCCTCGATGAGCGTGATCAGCTCGTGCCGGTCTTCGAGGAGGCGGCTCAACAACAGCCTCGTCGCCATCACCGCCGAATCGGCGATCGACACCACCCCGTCTCGCGACAGGCCGATCCAGTCGCCCTCGTGCACCTCGCCGGCGTCGGTGCTGGCGTCCCGCACGGCCCGGGTGACCTCGGCCGGGACCACGCGCGCCGCCGACTCGCCCATGCTCGCCGCGTTGACGGCGGCGGTGGCGGCCGGGTCGTAGGCCAGAAGCGCGGCGAAGCCCTCGAGGATGCTCCCCGTCGCCACGACGCGCACCGTCTTGTCGCTCAGTGCGTCCACCTGCTCGGCCACCGGGCGGATGTTCTTGTTGTTGGGCAGGATCACCACTTCGTCGGACCCCACCAGCTCGATGGCGTGGAGCAGGTCCTCGGTCGAGGGATTCATGGACTGCCCCCCGACGACCTGATGGTGCACGCCGAGCGAGCGAAAGATGCGCCCGATGCCGTCGCCCGTCACCACGGCGACCACGCTCGTCGTCGGGGCCGGGCCTTCTCGTTCCGCGCCCGGGGCGGACCCGGGCGCGCTCGAGGCCTCGCGGACCCAGCGCTCCTCTTCCACCTGTTCGGCCAGGTCGGTGACGCGGATGCGCTGGGGCCGGCCGGTCTCGACTCCCGCCTCAATGGCGGCCCCGATGTCGTCGGTGTGGATATGGCAGTTCCACAACCCGTCGCCGCCGACCACCACGATGGAGTCGCCGATGCCGGCCCACACCTCCTTGAAATCCGCCATGGAGTCGTCCGGGGCGTAGAGGAGGTACATGACCTCGTAGCGCAGGTCGCCGACATCGGGGGGGCCCGCGTCGGCGCGACGGTCATCCTTCCTCCGGTTGTGGCCATTTCCCGCCACCGGGCCCAGGCGGGACAGGTCCACGGCCGGCACGCCCGACGGCTCGGGCAGCTTGTGGCTGGCATCCACCACGGACCAGCAGGCGTCGAGCATGAGGAGGAACCCGGTTCCCCCGGCGTCGACCACACCGGCCTGCGCCAGGACCGGCAGCATCTCCGGCGTCCGGGCCAAGGCATCGGCGGAGGCGGCATGGGCGTGCTCGACCACGGCCACCAACGTCGCGCCGCCGGCGGCTGCCCCGGCGGCGGCGCCCGCCGCAGCCGCCGCGGCCACGGTCAGGATCGTGCCCTCGACGGGCTTGACCACGGCCCGCCGGGCCAGGTCGGACGCGTGGCCGAGCGCGTCGGCCAGGATCGCCGCGTCGACCCCGGCCGCCGTGGCCGCGCCCATCCGCTCGCACATGCCCCGCAGCAGCTGCGAGAGGATCACACCCGAGTTCCCGCGCGCCCCCATGAGCGAGCCGTGGCCGATGGCTTTGCACACCGCGGCCAAGCCGGATCCGGCCGGCACCCCCTCGAGCTCGCTCACGACCGCTTCGACGGTCAGGGCCATGTTGGTGCCGGTGTCCCCGTCCGGCACGGGATAGACATTCAAGAGGTTGATGTCCCCCTGATGGAGCCGCAGCACGTCACGGAAGCGGCCCATCACCGTGCGCAGGTCGTCCGCGCCCAAGGTCGCCAGGGAGGTCATGGCAAGGGATGCTAACCTTTGCGCCGTTCGTGAAGGCCTGCGTGGTGAGAACACCGCGGCCGCCCACAGGAGGAATCATCCGATGGCAGCAGTGTGCGATATCTGTGGCAAGAAGCCTTCGTTCGGCATGAGCGTGAGCCACTCCCACCGGCGTACCAAGCGTCGCTGGGATCCCAACATCCAGCGTGTGCGAGCCCTGGTGAACGGTGCACCCAAGCGGCTCCACGTCTGCACCTCGTGCATCCGGGCCGGCAAGGTGACCAAGCCGATGCGCCGCAACCCGGCCGCCACGACCAGCTGAGGCACGGGCGGACCGTCCCGCGACCGTCCCGCGACCGCCCCGCCCCGGGCCGACCCGGCGCAGCACGCGCTCAGCCGAGCGCGTGCTGCCACCCCAGCGGACCCAACTCTTCGCCGCCCAGGCGGCGTTCGGCCGGATCGGGGCGCACCACACCGATCCTCGCCGGGGCTCGGAGCCCCGCCTCCACACAGCGCTTCCGGTAGCCGTCGACGTCGCCGGGACCGATGACCACCACCAGCTCGTAGTCCTCCCCGCCCCCGAGCGCCTCGGCGAGCGTGGCACCCTCGGCGACCGGGACCGCATCGAGCACGAACCCCACCGCCGACGCATCGGCCAGGCGATGCAGGTCCAGGCCCAGGCCGTCGGACACGTCGATCATGGCGTGCGCCCCGGCCTGGCGGGCCGTCTCGCCGTCGGCCAGGCGGGCCCGCGGCCGGCGGTAGGCGGCGGCCAGGGAGCCGTCCACGGTGACGTCCCCGCTCGGGGCGCGCAGCACCCGCAACCCGGCGGCCGAGGCGCCGCACGGGCCGGTGACGAAGATGACGTCCCCGGCCCGCGCCGCATGCCGCGGGACCGCCGTACCCCCCTCGACCGTTCCCAGCACGGTCACGGCGACCATCAGCACGCCGCCGCCCGACACGTCGCCGCCCACGACGGGACAGGCCGTCTCCCGGGAAGCCTCGGCCACCCCT
>Ga0302184_10000898_pt1 | contig 19467 bp, 25 predicted proteins | sample I_Palsa_N3_3_FD_200233 | JGI IMG/M metagenome (GOLD analysis project Ga0302184, IMG submission 200233) | Peat permafrost microbial communities from Stordalen Mire near Abisko, Sweden - I_Palsa_N3_3 | ecosystem: Environmental > Terrestrial > Soil > Palsa > Peat permafrost | place: Sweden...
TTCCCGGCAGCCAGCAGGGCCAGGAAGCCGATGCTCAGGGCGGCCACCGGGACCACGCTGACCGGGACGGCGCCGACCGAGCTGGCGAAGCTGGACCATGCCCACCGGCCGGCGGCCACGCCAGCTGGAACCCCGATGACGGCGGCGATCCCCAGGGTCGGCCCTGCGGGCCGCGGGCCGGGCTTATCCTCATGCTCGTTATTGTGCGCGGGATGCAGGCCAGCCGACAGGAGAGGTCCCACCACCGATCTCCGGCAGTCAGCACCACCGTCGTCACGAGCCGGCGGCGAGGCGCTGCTCAAGAAACCCGGCGGGACCGCCCGGATCCAGCGGCATGGGTAAACGTGCTCTGGCTCTGGATCGCTGCCAGTGGGAGGATGCGACTGTGGGCGATGACAGGGACACCGGCCTCGCTGACACTCTGGCAGAGGCCGGCCGGATAGTCGGCCAGGCCTTGACTGATGCGCTTGAGCGCATGCGGCCGGCCTTCGATGCGCTCGCGGAGGTGGCGAACCGGCCCGAGGTCCGGGCGGTGATCGAGCGCGCGGAGAAGGCGCTGCGGCGCAGGCCCTGCCTCTGCTTCTGCCAGCGGGCACATCCGGCTGACCGCGGCGTCTGCGAGGTGTTCGACGCGGTGATTACGGGCCAGTACAGCTCGGACTTGCTGGGCGATGTTGACGTGCCGTTGTGCGCTCCGTGCGCGGCGGCCCGGGCCGCGCACCAGTTCGCCAGGTGACGGGTTCGTGAACGATGAGGGTGCCGACGTCGGTGGGCGCTGAGGCGGCCAGGTCGAGCGCGATGAGCGCGTCCGCGATCGGCTCCTCGGCAGGGCGATCGGCCAGGCTGGTCGCCAGCCCGCCCGCCCGCCGGGCGGCGGGCCAGGCGATCGCCGCCTCGTTGCTGGAGAAGTAGTTGTTGAAGGTTCGGGGCGAAACGCCGACCGCTGCCGCGCTATGTCGCCTTCGACAAGCGGCAGGTCACGGTACCCCTGTGCGGGTGCGGATCCGGTGGCTCCGTTAGCAGGACAAGGTCAGCATCACGGCTGCGGCGGCTGACAGCGGGTGCGGCGGCGCCGTCAGGCCCGCGGGCTCCTGTCGTGCTCGCGGCTTCATAGATCCGTCAGCTGACCGATGTCTCTGCCTGAAACTTGCACAAGTATTTGTAGTGCAACTACCGGCACGATCCAGTGCCGGAGTTTGTTCGGTCCCCCCCTGGGACTGGCCGTTCAGGGATGACCTGCGCGGCCAGTCCCGGCCCGAACCGGCCCGGCAAGGAAACAGATGGGAACGATGGCGCCGATCCGCCCGGCCGTTCAACGCCTGCGCCGCAGCTCGCTGACCGCAGGGCGGCCGCTGGGAGGTTTGCTCGAGGTGCTCGAGCTGGCGTGCCGGCCGGGCGGGGTCCGGTTAGCTGCGGGGGTGCCCGGTGCCAGGCCCGGCCGGCCCTTCTTCCACCACCGGGGCCGGCATGCCTTACCGCCGTGTTTGTGCTTACCGCGAGCCTGGGTCCCCGCTTCCGGCCGGATCCAGCTCTTTCACCGAACCTGGCACGGTCCAAGGCACTCGCTGACCGGCCAGCCGGCTTGCTGGCGTCGCCGTCGCCGCCAGCCTGACGTCAGCGTCAAGGGCGGTGCAACTGCCCCCACTCGGCGTGCAGGGTCACAACGAATCGTCCCGCATCCGCGCTGGCACCCGCCAAGACCGCACCCTGCGCGCAGGGAAGGAAGCAAGATGCACGGCTTTATCAAGAGGGCAGCGGTGGCGCCAGGCTATGGACCAGTTGCCTCTGATGTGCGGTGATCCGCCGGAAGGCGGTGAGCGTGATGCCGCGTGAATCGTTCACCTGCCCGCGCTGCGGAGCGGCCGAGGCAGATCCGGTGCTGGCCCCGCAGCGCTTCTGCGGTATCTGCCAGGACTTTACCGGCCGGTGCGGGGCCAGTTTCATCGCTGCAGCCTTGCTTGCCACCGGCGTCGTGGAAATCCCCGGCTGGCCTTACCCCTGCACCTCGACGGGCACCGAGCGCTGGTTGCTGGCACGCGTGGCCGGCGCGGAGACCGGCATCGGGCTCTGCGCGCCGCACGGGGACCGCCTGCGCGCTGGTGCCGCGTCGTGGATGAAGGCCCTGGGACTGACGCTGAACCCGGCGGGCCGGTCATGAGCGGGCCAGCGCAGGCCTGCGGGGATTTTGCCTTCGCTCATGGGATCAAGTTGACGGTGCAAGATCACCTCTTGCACGATCGGCCTCACGAGTGTGACACCGCGGGTCACCAAGGCGTGTCGTGTGCTTAATTTTGTGCCAGGAGGAGCGCGACCGCCTGCCGCTGGGTAAGCGCGCGGCCGGCACCGAAGTCGGTGTCCCACTCGTGGCGTGCGGTGGCCGCGCGGGCCGGAGCCAGGAACCGCTCCACCATGGCCGCATCGAATTCTATTATGGGCATGCCCGCCAGCAGCCTGACCGCTTCGCCGGCTCCGGCGAGGTGAGCCGCCGGGTCGGCTCTCCGGAGTGCAGGCCCATCCGGACCCGGACCGCCACGTCTTCCGGCCAGGCATGGGCGGAAAGTGCACGCTGCGCCGCTACGCAGCACGAAACCGCGGCGCCCGCGGACTGGAACACCACGTAGAAGCTGTCGCCCTCGGTTCCCATTTCCTGGCCGCCGTACTCGGCGAAGCAGGTGCGCAGCAAGGCGCGCTGGATCGACAGCGCCTCGCCATACCGGTCGCCAAGGCGGCGCAGCAGTGCCGTCGATCCCTCGATGTCGCTGAACAACAGCGTGACCGTCCCAGTCGGGAGTTCCGCCATGCTTCCGATTATCACCGCACGGCCCCACAGCGGGCTGGTCCATCATTGCGACTTCAGCGGCGTCGCCGCCCAGTTCAGGTCGATGCGCAGACCGGCGTCGTCAGACCGCGGCCCTGGGTCAGCCGCGCAGCCGCATATGGATGTGCCCGTCGGTGAACCAGTGCGGCGGATTCGCCGGGCTGAGCTCCCGGAACGGGTACCCGGCCTTCTCCGCTACGCGGCAGGACGCCGGGTTGCCGACATCATGCACGAGCATGATCTGCCGCAGGCTTGCCCCGGCGAACGAATCGAAGACCCAGTCGGTCACCGCCCTGACCGCCGCCGGAGCTATGCCGCGGCCGCGCGCTGCCACCGCGGTCCAGTAGCCGATCTCGGCGGTCTCGCGCTCGCCGATCCGGCCGGTCTCCTCGCGATTCTTCAGTCCGGCATTCCCCGCCAGGACACAGCCGCCGACATCGTCCGCCTCCAGTACGGCGAAGCTCAGCCGGTCACCGTCGCGCCAGCCGCGGTCCTGGCTCGCGAGCCACCGGGCCGCGTCGCGCTCGTCGGCCGGCCCGGCCCGGCGCTCCGCCCCGCCGGGCAGCGCGGTCCTGACCGGGCGTTCGCCCGGTCTTGACCACATGCCAGCGGTGGGGTACTCGCGGCTCATCTCGGCGGCCAGTGCGGGGATGTCCGCCGCTCGCCAGGGCCGCAGGATCAGCGCTGGCTGGCGACCCACGGCCGGCACGCACAGCTCAGGGAACCTCAGCCCGTCTGTCATGCTGGGAATAATGCTGGACCACCGGCATCGCGCTCAACCGGGTTTCGCCTGGGTGATCGGCTAAGGTCGCACAAGGCTCTACGGCGAGGGAGAAACCGAGCATCCCCGACTGCCTGGCGGGCGCCAGGCAATGCCGATCGCTTCCCGCTGCCGACGGCGGAACTGCAGCTGTTCCCGACGACGGGCGCATCTTGGAGTGCTCTGGCCCGTCGAGCAAGTCCGCGGATACGGCTCCGGAGCAGGGCAGGTTGCGCTAGTCGGCCTCCTCGCTGCGTCTGGTGCCCGCAGCCGCTTCGAGGATTAGTCCGCTGACCGGCCACCTGACGCCGAAGACGGAGACGCAGTAGCCAGCGAAGTCGGCGCGGGCCGCCCAGGCATCTGCGGCCACCAAGCTATCGAAGGTGACCATCTGCCCGTCGATATTCACCGGCACGGCAGTCGGCCGGCCGCCGGTCACCAGCTGGAGCCGAAGGTCCGGACCGGGCAGCGCGGACGTGATCACATACAGCGACGCCTCGGCGTCGCTGTACTCGATGCCGCGCAGGTCTCCGGTGGCTCGCCGTTCGGTCCACACGCTCCCGGCCTGGCCTGGCAGCCTATACAGCGGCAGGGAGATCTCAATCTCCCTGATCCACACGGGCGAGTAGCGCGGCCGCCGTAGCCCGATTCTCATGGTGTCAACCTACCGTCGCGCCGTGGCCTGGCCGGATATCACCGTGGCCTGACGGCCCGGCCTCACTTCAGGTGCCGGGCGAAGAACCGGGCCGCGTCGTCCACCTCGAACCACGGGACGCCGGCGTGCCCGCCCAGATTGGCGTGCAGCGTCTTCTCCCTGGTGCCGAAGGCGTCGAACAGGTCCAGGGCCGGCTGCCGTTCCATCCCTTCGTCGTCCCACGGCAGCAGGAACTGCAGCGGAATGGTGACCTGCCGGGCCTCCTCGCGCAGGGTGCCGGGCACGAAACCCCCGGCGAAGAAAACGGCGGCCGAGATGCGCGGCTCGACCAGCGCCAGCCGAATGCCGATGGCGGTCATCCCCTCGTACCCGGCCGGGCCGCCGATCCCGGGCAGCGAAAGGAGGGCGTCCAGGGTGGTCCGCCATTCCGGGACCGCCCTTTCGGCCAGCGGGACGATGAAGGCGGCGGCGATCTCGTTGACCGGCTCGCCGGCCTCCATCGCCCGGCGGAGGCCGGCGCGGGCCTGCTCGTCGGCGGCGGAACGGGGCCGGTCACCGTGCCCGGGGGCGTCGATGGCGGCCGCCGCGAAGCCGTACTCCGCCGCGTAGTGCCGGGCCCGGGCCACCAGCCGGGGGTGCCGCTTGTGCAAGCCGCCGTTGTGGCCGCTCAGGATCAGCGGGGCCGGTGCGGATCCAGGCGTCCACAAGACGCCGGGGATCTCGCCGAGGGTGAATTCGCGTTCGAGGACGCCGTCGTCGAGGCGCTGTTCAGAAGTGAATCGCATGGTCGTGCCTTTCGGGAGTGCTCTTGGACGGCGCTCCCGGGCGACCTATCGCCTGACCGTGGCCCCGGAGGGGAGCACCCATGCCGATACTGCGTTCACGGGTACCACCTCCTCGTTCTCTCGCACGGCCTCCGGAAAAGTAGCAGTGGCCGCCGTGGTCCGCCAACAGGTTTTTGCGGAGGCTCCGTGGCCGGATGCCACGGAGCCTCCGTAACGGCCAAGCCCGTGTAGTTAAGGGCTTCGGGCCTGTGCGGTCACGGTGTGGTGCCGGCCGGGACGCAGGAAGCGGAGCCCTGGTAGGGACGGTTTGGCCCGGGCCTGGTACAGCTGCGACGATGCCGCCGCCATGAGCCTCCGTGATGGGCCGGGCGCGCCCCTGGCTCCCGTTGACCACGGACCCCGGGCGGTGCTGCTGGACTGGCACGAGGCCCACCGGCCGGATGGAGACCGCCCGGCTGCAGGCCCACACTTGCGAATGTCGGCCAGTCCTGCTCGAGCTGTGCTCCCGCGGCGGCGGCCACCTCATCCGCCGCACCACCCGCGCACCCGGCACCCGGTTCCGCATCGAAGAGACCTTGCCGCCCTCCTCGACGACCGCGTCCTGGCCCTAATGCCCTAATGCAGCAACTTCACTGCTCGGGGTGATCCCCGCGAGCACCGGAGTCCGCCAGTGTCGGAAGATGCAGGTCGATGACCGCCTCAGCGTTCAAACGGCTGGCCATTCCAGGCAGACACCAGTGCCGGCGAGGGCCTTCTGATGACGGCATGTGCTGCTCGGTGATGCCCAGCGCGACGGTCGAATCGCGGTCAAACGATCTTGGCTATGATCAACAACTTAGCAATCATGGCTTTGACCTGCGGTTTTGGGTGGGTGGAGCTGAGGGGATTCGAACCCTGACCCCTCGATGCGAACGAAGTTGTCCCGGGTTCAATCCGTCCAGTCCCGTTAGGTGATCTGATTATCAGATATCATGGAGACATGCGGACGATGACTGCGACCGAGGCGTCACGGAACTTCTCCGACCTGCTGGACGCGATCGAGCGTGGCGAGACTGTGACGATCACCCGCGGGCACCATGCGGTCGCCGAGATGAGGCCGGCCAGGCGCCGTACCGGCGCAGACTTGCGGGCCGCGCTTGAGCGCGTCCCGCCGCCCGATGATCGTTTCGCCGAGGATATAGCGGCCGCTTTGGCACTGATCTCCAGTGAGGGGAACGACCCATGGGCCGGCGCCTAATCCTGGATACCAATGTCTTAATCGGCTACGAGCGCGAGACGATCAACCGTGCGGCCCTGGATGCTGACGAGCTAGCCGTCGCGGCTGTGTCCATTGCCGAATACCGGGTTGGCATTGAGCTTGCCGATACTCCGGGCCGTGCGGCCGACCGTGCCCGGGCACTTGTCGCCATCACCTCGTCCGTCGACGTGCTCGATTACACCGAAGCCACTGCCGCCTGCCACGCGAGACTGATCGCGCACGCCCGCCGGACCGGGACGCCTCGCGGCGCGCACGACCTGATCATCGCGGCGCACGCACTGCAGGACGATCGCATCGTCCTCACCTTCGACGCGAAGGCCCGTTTCGGAGGCCTACCTGGCGTGAGTGTCACCAATGCCTGAGGCCGCGACCAGGCAAGCGGACCATCCAATCGGCGCCGTCGCCAGGTGCTCGGCCTGAGAGGTGAAACGGGCGAGGCTCGTGCTCCGCAAACCGCGAATTGGCCGATGGCCCTGATACCGGGCGTACGTGGCGGTCGCGCAGGTCGAGGCGACCGGTGCCAGGGCGTTGCTGAACCGCACGGCTGAGGCGGACGACCGCCCGCTGATGCGCCGGGACGAGGTTCTCCAGGACTGGCGGCGACCTCCTGGTATCGCTGGACCGCCCTGGCCATGCTCGCCACTGCGTTACTCACCATCACCACCGCCGCCGAGCACGACAGCCACCCGCCGCCCGACGGCCAGATCCGCTCACCCGCAACGAAATTTTGCCGCCTGCTCGGCACCCTGATCATCTGGCCACAGGCTGACCAATTCCTGACCACTAGCTGAACGTTGCTTCTTCGCCTGCATCCTCAGGGCAAACTCGGCGGATGGTCAGGGTTGCCTTGCAGGTGGCGGTACCAGCATCGAAGTAACGCACCAGCAAGGCGCAAAAGGGGAACCTTCCATGAGCACGACCCAGGATCAGCCAGACTCGGCCGGACTTCTGCAGGCCCGGCAGACTTCGCCGCCTCCGCCCGGGATCCCGGGCGGCCCGGCTGGCCCCGGCGGCTGGTACGGTGCCGGCGGCTGGGGCGAGGAGCCGCCCCGGCCGACCAGGCGGCGTCGCCGCAGCCGGGCCGCCACAGCAGCCGCCGCGGCGGTCGTGGTGGCCGCGGCAGGCACGGCCTGGGGGCTGGCCGCCTCCGGAGCCGCGGCCTCCGCGAGCACGATCTTCACCACGTCCGAGATCGCAACAAAGACCGACCCGGGACTCGCCGACGTCGACTCAACGTTGGGCTACCAGAACGCTGAAGCCGAGGGCACCGGCCTGGTGCTGACCTCATCGGGTGAGGTGCTGACCAACGACCACGTGATCGACGGCGCTACGTCGATCAAGGTCACCGATGTTGGCAACGGTCGCACCTACACGGCGGCAGTCGTCGGCTACAACAAGACCGATGACATCGCGGTGCTGCAACTCAAGAATGCATCCGGGCTCACCACCGTGTCCCTGGGCAACTCGTCACAGGTCACGTCGGGCGAGAAGGTCGTCGCCCTGGGCAATGCGGGTGGCAAGGGCGGCACCCCGTCGGTCGCCGCCGGCAGGGTCACCGCGCTGAATCAGGCCATCACCGCCAGCGACGAGGGAAGCGGCTCGTCCGAGCAGCTGACCCGGATGATCGAGACGAACGCTGATATCCAGCCCGGTGACTCGGGCGGCCCGCTCGTCAACACCGCCGGCCAGGTGATCGGCATCGACACCGCCGCGTCGTCCGCATTCGAGACCTCGTCCGGCGGGCAGTCGCCGTACGGGCAGTCGCCGTACGGGCAGTCGCCGTACGGCCAGTTTCCCTACGGGCAGTCGCCGTACGGGGGGTCGCGGACCCCGTCCGGCCAGCCCTCCTCCGGGCAGTCCCAGGTACAGGCTTTCGCGATCCCGATTAACCGGGCCGTCTCGATAGCCAGCCAGATAGAGGCGGGCGACGCCTCGGCCACGGTGCACATCGGCGCCACTGGTTTCCTCGGGGTGGAGGTCACGTCCCAGGACGCCTCCGGCAGCGGCGCTGAGGGCGGCGGCACCATAGCGGGTGGTGGCCAGGACAGCACCGGGGCGACAATCGAGGGCGTGCTCTCCGGTTCGCCAGCCGCTCAGGCCGGTCTGGCAGCAGGCGATGTGATCGATTCGGTCGGCGGCCACACCGTGTCGTCGCCGACCGACCTCGGGTCAGTGATCGAGCAGTATCACCCTGGTGACAAGGCCAGCATCACCTGGACCAACGAGTCCGGCCAGACCAGTACCTCCACCGTGGTATTCGCCAACGGCCCGGCCGACTGAGGCCGGACGGATTCGGGCTGACCCCGGCCATGGCGCCGGGGTCAGGCTACGGGTCGTGCGCGGGTCACCGGCAGAACTCCGCTGGCCTGCGGTTCCGGGCGGATTCTGGGTGCTGTTCTCGTGTCAACCGTCGAGCCGCGCCGAGTCGGCATCATCTCGAGTCGTTTGTGAAACAGCCTGTCTGAGCTGGGGGTCGGCAGTGGCAGGCAGGCGGCATGAACACTTCCTGAGCTGCCCGCGGCTGCGCGCCGGGCCATGGGTCGCTGGCCATTGACTGGAATGATCACCACGAGCCAAATCACGACTCTGACGCGAAGATTCATTGTGCTGCAGCTGTCTTTAGCGGTTCGAGGGTGACGGCGTAGCCCATCTGGCGGAGCTGGTCGATGGCGCGCTGCCTGGTTTTACCGGGGTTGCGGCGGGTGTAGAAGTCGCTGCCGGGGTCGTCGTAGAAGGCGCCGTTGGTGATCATGTTCCAGATGGCGATGAGGATCGCGTGCTCGACGGCGACGATGGCCTTGACCGGTCCGCGGCGGGACGCGATGCGCCGGTACTTCGCTGACAGGTTAGGTGCCCTTGCTGCGGGCTGCCGACATCGCCGCGATGCCGAGGGCGCCCTTGAGGTAGGGGTTACCTGGCCGGGTGCTGGTGGACTTGACGCGCCCGGCGGACTCGTTGCTGCCCGGGCAGGTCCCGGCCCAGGACGCCAGGTGCCCGGCGGTGGGGAACCGGGTCATGTCCGCGCCGGTCTCGGCGATGATCACGTCGGCGACGCCGGTGCTGATCCCGGGGATCGTGACGATCATGTCCCGGATCACCTGAAAGGGCCCGATCACTACCTCGATCCGGGCAGTCACCTCCTCTATCGCGCGGGTGTGATGGCCGGTCAGGTCCAGGTGCACGCGGGCCAAGAAGGCGTGATGCTGGGTGAACCTGCCGGTCAGGGCCTCGCTGAGCTCAGGGATTTTCGAGCGCAGCCGCCGCCGGGCCAGGGCCGCCAGGGCTGCCGGGTCGCGCTGCCCGCCGGCCAGCGCCTCGAGCATCGCCCGCCCGGACACCCCGGTGATATCAGCGGCCACCGAGGACAGCTTGATCCCGGCTCCTCCAGCAGCTTCTCCAGCCGCTGAATCTCCCGGCCGCGCTCGCGCACGATCGCGGTGCGCGTGCGGGTCAGGTCCCGCAGCTGGCGGATGGGCTCCGGCGGGACGAACGACCCGCGCACCAGCCCGTGCGCGCCGAGCTGAGCCAGCCACGCCGCGTCCGAGACATCGGACTTGCGCCCGGGCAGGTTCTTCACATGCCGGGCGTTCACGAGCATCACCTTGAGCGGCCCGTCCTCCAGCAGGTAATAGAACGGCTTCCAGTAATCACCGGTCGCCTCCATCACCACCAGGCTCACCTGCTCGCTGATCAGGTGCTCACGCAAATGCCAGCACCTGATTGGTGAACGACCCCCACGTCGTCACCTTCGAGGTCGCCCCGGCCCGTCCCCGCCCGGCGACCCGGACGCAGACCTTCGCATCCCGCTTGGACACGTCAATCCCCGCGCAGCGCGGGTGCACCAGATCCATCACCATGAGCTCCCTCCCGACACCACCGGACTGCGGGTGTCCGCCCCGGGAAGGGCAGGGAAAATCAGAAGTCTGACGCTCGTGCTCGAAGGCAACAATCCACGGTTCCCGTGGCAGCCCTCCGCCCCATGCTGACCTACAGGCTCACAGGCACCACAGAGGAAACGGGGTCCGACCGGAGCGAACCACTTCATCGTCCCCGACGTTACTGCCCCTGACCATCCCCAAACCCAGCCGTGACCGCGAACCGAATCTTCGCGAGCCACGGCGAGCCTCCAAGGAGGCTCTCGAACGCTGACCTGCAGGTTTGGGTGGAGCTGAGGGGATTCGAACCCCTGACCCCCTCGATGCGAACGAGGTGCGCTACCGGACTGCGCTACAGCCCCAAGACCGGCAGCCAGCGTAGCAAACATCAGCAGCAGCTAGGCCGGTCGGCACCGCGGCGGAGCAGCCGATCCCGGCAGCAGCCCGCGTCAGTCACCGACCGCGCGCACCGCGGCGTCGGCGTACTGGTCGTAAAGCTGATCGCCAACCCTGGCTGAGATGTCGATGATCTCCGCCGTCGGCTCCGGGTCGCAGGCCGCCAGCGCCTCGCGAGCGCGCTGGCGCTGGGCAATGCGGGCCTCCTGGGCCGCGCGCGCCGCATCGGCCTCAGCGTGGCGCTGCGCGGTATCCGCGTCGGCACGGGCAGCCTCGCGCAGCAGCAGAACGAAAATTCCGAGCATCGCCGACGGCGGAACGATGATCCACCAGGGCGTGATGCTCCCGGCCGTCAGCGCCAGCGCCGTGACAGCGAGCACCACCAGGGTGGTCAGCGTCCGGCGCCGCGCCCGCAGCGCGCTCTCCCTGCTGACCGGGGGGCGGGGCCGGTCACCGCCGCCGAACGGGTGCCAGTCGAATGGGTGCCAGCCGGGTCCTTCGGACCACAGCGGCCTTCCGCGCAGCGACAGCCGGGCCTCGGCAGGATAATCCGGGTCGGCCGTACCGCCGCTGCCGTCATCCTCTGCGCCGCCATCGAGCACCGCGCCATCACGGAGCGCCGCGCCGTACTCAGCAGCCGCGCCGTACTCGACCGTGGTGCCGTACTCGACGGCCGCGCCGTACTCCAGTACGGTGCCGTCCGCGTGCGCCTCGCCGTACTCGACGGCCACGCCATATTCAACGGCTACGCCGTACTCAACCACCGGCGCATCCCCGGCCGGCGGCCCGGCGGCTGCCACGGCCTGCTGACCCTGGCCGGTGGAGTTCTCGGCCGCGCCGGGCGCCTCGTGCGACCGCCGTATCCACCTGGGCACGAGTACCCCGGCCCAGATGGCCACGATCGCCAGGTAGAGAATCGCGCTGCTCAAGGCGTTCTCCCGGGAGCGCGCCAACGGCAGTTCGCCGGGGCTTCCCCCGGCGGGCATGCTGCGGACATAAGCGTGCTCACGTCACGCACGGTAGGGCCAGCCGCGGGCGTTGACGAGCATTGACCCCGGTGTGTCGCCAGATACCCTCAGCTGGCCCGCGACCGGGCCGCGGACACGGCGCTGCGCCAGCGGGGCAAGAGGCCGTCTTGCACGTCCTCTGCCGTCAGCGCGTAACACAGGTGGTCGCGCCAGGTTCCGTCGATATGCAGGCTCCTGCGCCGGATGCCTTCCTCGCGGAAGCCGAGTTTCTCCACCACCCTGCGGCTGGCCACGTTCTCCGGCCGGATGGTGGCCTCGATACGGTGCAGGCCGACGACGAAGAAGCAATGATCGACGGCCATCGCCAGTGCCGTCGGGACCACGCCCCGGCCGGCCACGGCCTGATCGACCCAGTAGCCGACTTGCGCCGAGCGCGCCGATCCCCAGACGATGCTGCCCACGGTCAGCTGCCCGGCAAAGGTCCCGGCGTAGTCCACTACCCACGGCAGCGTCTGCCCTTGCCTGGCCTCCCGCCGCATCGTGCGCGCCATGGCGACGTACGGGCCCAGGCTGGTCTGGTACAGCGGAGTCTCCGGGTTGGTGGGCTCCCACGGCCGCAGCCATGCCGCATTGCGCATCCGGGTCTCGCGCCAGACGGATGCGTCCTTGACCCGGACCGGCCGCAGGCCGACCGGGGCGTCAAGGAGGTCAGGCTCGGTAAGCGTAACCGGCCATCCGCGCATGCGTCCCACGAGACCATCATTCCCCTGTCCCGTCGCTGAACGCCATTCGGTTACATAATGAAGGCAAAGTGAAACCACGGGGTGACGCGGTGACTGGCCAGGGAGCCGCCCTGGCGAGGCCAGAAAGCAGCCCTCACGCGGTGCGCGGATGGTCGCCGCCGCGGGCCTGGTCGATTGCATGGGCCAGGATCGGGGACAGTACCGCCATCCCGTCCCGCACGCCGCCGGCCGACCCGGGCAGGTTGACGACGAGCGTCCGGCCGGCCAGGCCCGCCAGGCCACGGGACAGCACCGCAGCCGGAATCCCGGCGGCGGCTCCGGCTGACCTGATGGCCTCGGCGATGCCGGGGACCTCCCTGTCGATCACCTGCCCGGTCATCTCCGGAGTGCGGTCGCCGGGCGTCAGCCCGGTCCCGCCGGTCGTCACTATCACGTCGTAGCCGCCGGTAAGAGCATCGCGCAGCGCGGCGAGCACCGGCTCCCCGTCGGGGACGACCCGCGGCCCGTCCACCTCGTCGCACCCGGCGGCAGCCAGCAACTCCGCGAGCACGGGCCCCGAGGCGTCCGGGTAGACGCCGGCCGCGGCGCGGTTCGAGACGGTGATGGCCAGCGCCCTGATCATGGCCGGGCCCAGCGGCCGGTCTTGCCGCCGGTCTTCTCCTCGACCCGGACGTCGCTGATTACCGCGGCCGGGTCCACGGCCTTGACCATGTCGATCAGGGCCAGCGCGGCGACGGCGACCGCGGTCAGCGCCTCCATCTCGACGCCGGTGCGGTCGGCCGTCCGCGTTGCGGCCACGATCCGCACGCCGTCGTCGCGCACCTCAAGGTCGACGGTCACCGAGTGCAGCCCGATCGGGTGGCACAGCGGGATGAGGTCCGGCGTCCGCTTGGCGCCCTGGATCCCGGCGATCCTCGCTACCGCGAGCGCGTCGCCCTTCGGCATCCGGCCCTCCCGCAGCGCGGCCACGGCAGCCGCCGACAGCAGCACCCGCCCTGATGCCCGGGCCGACCGCGCGGTCACGTCCTTGCCGGACACGTCGACCATCCGTGCCTGGCCGGCTGCATCGAGGTGGGTGAGCCGCTCAGTCATCGAGGCAGATCACCTCGGCCGCGTCGCCCTCCTGCATGCCGGTGACCTGCTCCGGCACGACGATCAGGGCATTCGCCCGCGCGAGCGTTGCCAGCTGATGTGATGCCTGCCCGGACAGCGGCGTAATTTCCGTGCCGTCATCAGCCAGCACTCCGCGCAGGAACGATCTCTTGTCCCGCGGCGACCGCACCGGGGCGGTCAGCACCGCGCGGGCAGTCCGCTGGTGACCGCTCGCCGTCCCCTGCAGCGCCCGCAAGGCCGGCCGTACGAACAGCTGGAACGAGACATATGCGCTCACTGGATTGCCTGGCAGGGTCAGGATCGGGGTGCTGGCCGTACCGACCATGCCGAAGCCCTGTGGCATTCCCGGCTGCATCGCCACCTTGCGGAACCTGACCGTCCCCAGCTTCTCCAGCGCGGCCTTCACCACGTCGTGCTCGCCGCCCATGCTCACGCCCCCGCTGGTCACCAGCAGGTCGGCCCGGCCGGCGGCGTCCTGCAGCACGGCCAGGGCATGGCCGGGGTCGTCCGGCACGCTCGGCTGCCGGTAGGCGACGGCGCCTGCCTGGCGCGCGGCCGAGGCCAGCATGAAGCTGTTGGACTCCCAGATCCGGCCGCGCGTGATCGGCGTTCCTGGCGCCGCTAGCTCGTTGCCGGTGGAGAATACGGTGACCCGCGGCCGGGGCCGGGCCAGCACCGAGGCACGGCCGGCGGCCGCGAGCAGCCCGAGCGGGGCGGGGCCGAGCCGGATGCCCGCGGCCAGCAGCGCATCGCCCGGCGCGGCGTCGCCGCCGGCCCGCCGGACCGACTCGCCGGCGGCCACCGCCTGGCCGATCGCCACCTGCGCGGTCCCGCCGTCGGTCAGCTCGACCGGTACCACCGCGTCCGCGCCGGCCGGCATCGGCGCGCCTGTCATGATCCGCAGGCAGCTGCCGGGGGCGACCTGGTGATCGCTGGTGTCGCCGGCCGCGATCTCCCCGGCCACCGGCAGGGTCACGGGGGCGGCCGTGGTCGCGGCGGCGATGTCGGCGGCGCGGACGGCGTACCCGTCCATCGCGGAGTTGTCGAACGGCGGCAGCGGCCACTGCGCCGTGATGTCCTCGGCGAGCACTCCGCCGTCCGCGTCCTCCAGGCCGAGCTCGCGCGGCGCCAGCGGCCGGATGGCCGCCAGGATCTCGGCCAGGTAATCGTCGACGTTCTGCATGGCGGCCCTGGCCTACAGGGTGTCCAGGTAGCCGCGCAGCCAGGGCACGAACTCGCCGGCCAGGTCCGCCCGCTCGCAGGCGAACTGGATCACGGTGCGCAGGTAGTCGAGCTTGTTGCCGGTGTCGTAGCGGCGTCCGCGGAACAGCACGCCGTGCACGCCGCCGCCGTCCCCGGCCACGCCCAGGTCGGCTGTGGCCAGCGTCAGGAGAGCGTCGGTGAGCTGGATCTCGCCGCCGCGTCCCGGCGGCGTCTCGCGCAGCACGCCGAACACGGCCGGGTCGCACACGTAGCGCCCGATCACGATCCAGTTGGACGGCGCCTCGCCCGGATCCGGCTTCTCCACCAGGTCGGTGACCACGACGACGTCGTCCTCGCCGGTCGGCTTGATCGCCGCGCACCCGTAGGCCGATACCTGATCCGGCTCTACCTCCATCAGCGCGACGATGCTCCCGCCGTAGCGCTGCCTGACGTCGATCATCCGGCGCAGCAGCGGATCGCGGCGGTCGATGAAGTCATCCCCGAGCAGTACGGCGAATGGCTCGTTTCCGACGTGCTCGGCGGCGCAGAGCACCGCGTGGCCTAGCCCTTTCGGCGCGTCCTGGCGCACGTAATGCATTTTCGCCAGGTTGCCCGGCTCGCGGATCCTGGCCAGCCCGTCGTCGTCGCCCTTGGCAGTCAGCGCATCCTCTAGCTCGCTGGCGGTGTCGAAGTGGTCCTCGATGGCGGACTTGCCGCGGCGGGTGACCATCAGCACGTCGCGCAGCCCGGCGGCGGCGGCCTCTTCCACCACCAGCTGGATCGTGGGGGTGTCGATGACAGGCAGCATTTCCTTGGGGATGGCTTTTGCCGCGGGCAGGAACCTTGTTCCCAGGCCCGCGGCAGGGATGACTGCCTTGGTCACGGCGGTGGTGTCGGCCATGCTGAGAACCCTAGCTACCCGCGGGAGGACTTGTGCACGGCATGCCGCCAGAGGATGCGTCCGCATCGCCCGCTGGCGGTCCGGCGGGCAGCGCCGGGCGCGGGGGCGATACGGACGGCCTGCCCGCGGCGAAGGCGGCGCTCCGGCGGCGGCTGGTGGCCGCCCGCAGGCAGCTGACGGACGCCCAGCGCGCGGAGGCCGGCCGTCAGCTTCGCGATGCGGTGCTCGCGTTGCCCGAGACGCAGATGGCCGGCACCGCGGCTGCCTACTGCTCGGTCGGCACCGAACCGGATACCCGCGGCCTGATCTACGCACTGTGGAAACGCGGCACCTATGTCCTGCTGCCGCTGCTGCTTCCTGGCGGCGACCTGGACTGGGCCTCCTACGAGGGCCCGGATTCGCTGGTCCCCGGGCCGCGCGGCCTGCTCGAGCCGGGCGAGCCTGCCCGCGGCGTGGGCGCCGTCGCCAGCGCCGACCTGGTGATCGTCCCTGCGCTCGCCGTGGACCGCCGCGGCTACCGGCTGGGCCGGGGCGGCGGCTCGTATGACCGTGCGCTGGCCCGCGTCGGCGCGCCCGTTCCTACCGTCGCGCTGCTGCATGACGGCGAACTGCTCGACGAGGTACCGGCCGGCCCGCATGACCTCCCGGTACGCCTGGCCGCCCGGCCGCGTGAAGGAATCACCAGACTGCCGTCACCGTTGCTACCATTTGGCAGTTGAACGCGGCGAGTGCTAACGCCACCGAGGAGGAATCGTGCCGACCTACCAGTACGCCTGCACTGACTGTGCGGAGCGGAGCGAGGTGGTGCAGAAGTTCACCGACGAGCCTCTGCACGTGTGCTCGGTGTGTGGCGGCAGGCTCCGCAAGGTGTTCTCGCCGGTCGGCATCGTCTTCAAGGGGTCGGGCTTCTACCGCAACGACTCCCGTTCGAAGGACAAGGCGCTGATCGGATCGGGCTCTGGCTCATCTCGGTCAGGATCGGACTCGTCCGGCTCCGACTCCGCTAGCTCGGATTCTTCCGGTTCGTCGGACGCGGGCAAGGACGGCGGATCGTCATCCGGCGACAAGGGATCGTCATCCGGCGACAAGAAGGCCGACAAGTCCGCCTCGTCTTCCGGTTCCTCGTCCTCGGGTTCCTCTTCTTCGGGTTCCTCTTCTTCGGGCTCGTCTTCTTCGGGCTCGTCTGGTTCTTCCTCGTCCGCGGGCTCGTCCGGGTCTTCGTCTTCGTCTTCGTCATCGGGCTCGAAGGTCGCCTGAGCCACGGTGGCCGGCCTGGCCAGCATCGGGGTAATCGGCGGCTCGGGGCTTTATGAGTTCCTCTCGCCTGCCGACGAGGTGACGGTGCAGACCCCGTTCGGCCCGCCGAGCGATCGCATCGTGATCGGCGAGGTCGCCGGGCGGAAGGTCGCGTTCCTGCCCAGGCACGGGCGCGATCACCAGTTCCCCCCGCACCGCATCCCGTACCGCGCGAACCTATGGGCGCTGCGCTCGCTCGGGGTCCGGCAGGTGCTGGCGCCGAGCGCGGTCGGCTCGCTGACCTCGTCCTACGGCCCGGGCACGCTGGCCATCCCGGACCAGCTGGTGGACCGGACGAAGGGCCGCGCGCAGACCTTCTACGACGAGGGCGGCGCGGTGCACGTGCCGTTCGCTGACCCGTACTGCCCGCGCGGCCGGGCGACGGCCATTTCCGCGGCGCGAGCTTCCGGCTGGGTCCCGGCCGGGTCGGGCACGCTGGTCGTCATCGACGGACCCCGGTTCTCCAGCCGGGCGGAGTCACGCTGGTACGCGGCTCAGGGCTGGACGCTGATCGGCATGACCGGCAGTCCCGAGGCCGCTCTCGCCCGTGAGCTTGCGCTGTGCTACACGACGATCGCCCTGGTCACCGACACCGACGCCGGAGTCGAGGAGGGCGAAGGGGTTACCCACGCTGAGGTGTTCCGCGTGTTCGCCGAGAACATCTCGCGGCTGCGAGGGCTTCTCATGCAGACGATCGAGGAACTCCCGGCCGAGCGGGACTGCCCGTGCCCGCTCGCCCTCGACGGCATCCGGCTGCCGTTCCCGCTGCCCTGACCACGGCTAATCCGGACTGCGGCTAATCCGGACCGCGGCTAGTCGAGGTCGCCGTGCTCGATGCGCGCGAGGCGGCGCTCCCGCACCAGCTGGTCGAACTCGTGCTCCACGATGACGTCTCCCGGTGCGAGCGCGGCGAAGATGCCAGTCACATCGCGCATGCTGACCACGCCGAGCAGGCGTTCCCCGTCGACGATCGGCAGATGCCTGATCCACCTCGTGGCCATCTCGCTGGCAGCTTCCTGCAGCGGCATGTCGGGCGGCACGGTGAATACCTCGACCGTCATTACCTCGTCAACGGAGCAGCGGTCGGGGTCGGCGCCGAGAGCCACCGCGCGGAGCACGTCCCGCTCGGTGATGATCCCGGTGAGGCGCCCGTCGCTGGTGATCAGCAGCGAGCCCGTCTGCTGCCGCCACATGTGCTCGGCCGCCGAGCGGAGGCTATCGGACGGGGATTCCGTGACAGTAGCCTGCGTCATCACGTCCTGAACCTGCACCACCGCTCCTCATCGCCTCGGCCATCGGGTTTTCCCACCCTACGACCCGCTGGTCGCGGGCCAGCCGGGTGCGCTCTAACGGTCCCGGCGGGTGGCAGGAAAGCCGCGCTCCGCCGCGGCAGGCTCACCCGCCGGTGCCGCCGGGAGCGAGTTCGCGTTTCGGGCTGGCCTGGTAGCTACCATTAGGCTTGGTCCGGCCGCTAGTCCGCCCGTGTCGGCCCATGTCAGCCCCGATAGCTCAGCGGATAGAGCAACTGCCTCCTAAGCAGTAGGTCGCGCGTTCGAGTCGCGCTCGGGGCGCCCAGCAAAGCCCAGCTCAGGGGACATCTCGCCGACGCCGGCATGATCATGAACCGTGCAATTGACCGAGGCCCGCCTGGACGGTGCTCCGCCGGGGGATGCGGTGGGCGCGGTGACTACCTCGTCTGTGTCTTCTGCTGGGGCCGGTGGGGGCGGGCATTTGTGTCATTGCCGAGCCCAAGCCGATGGTGGACGACCTGGCGGGCCAGGTTAAGGACGCCGGGATCGTCGTGCAGGACGAAGTTGGTGTCGGCGGCCAGGATGATCCCGTTCAGCTCGAAGGTGAGCCGGTCAGGGTCCTCGCCGGCGGGAAGGTCGCCCTGGTCGAGAGCCGTGGCCGCGAAGCCCCGGATCAGCGCCACGAACTGAGACTGGAAGGCGGCCACGCGTTCCTTGACCGGGCCGGGGCGGGTGCCCATCTCCAGGGCCGCGCCAGCGAAGAAGCAGCCCCCGGGGAAGGTCCGGCGCTGCAGGTGATCAAAGAACGCCTCGCACACCGCCACCAGCTGGGCCAGGCCGGGAGGAGCCGCGAGGGCGGGCTGCACGACTTCTTCCGCGAAGATCCGGCCCGCCTCCTCCACGGTCGCCAGCTGGAGTTCCTGCTTAGAGCCGAAGTGCGCGTACAGGCCGCCCTTGCTCATACCGATCGCCGCCGCCAGGTTCCCGATCGACAGGCCCTCCAGCCCGTCGACGGTGGCCAGTGACGCCGCCGCGCGCAGGATGGCCCTGCGGGTCCGCTCCCCGTCGGCGCGCGGCCGCCGCGGCCTGCGGCTGTCTTGCTGCACGGTCTCGTTCATCACCATTGACAAGTTAACACGATCGGTCGTACTCTAATTTCTAATACGAACGATCGTATTAACTGTATGAGCGATCACTGCCTCGGGAATGACAGGACCGCCCGCCAGCAGCGCAACGTCACGAAAGCGAGGCAGCGATGGCCGGGAAAGCAGTGATCAGTCTCAGCACAGGCCTGGAGGACCCGGAAAAGGTGACCGTGGCGTTCCTCGTCGCGGTCGGCGCCGCCGAATCAGGACGGCCGACCCTCATGTTCCAGGCCAAGGAAGCCGTCCGGCTCGCCATGGACGGGGTGGCCACGGGCGTCGCCTGCGATGGATGCCCCGCACT